>Ga0228535_1000067_pt1 | contig 304261 bp, 283 predicted proteins | sample SJ1metagenome_FD_168457 | JGI IMG/M metagenome (GOLD analysis project Ga0228535, IMG submission 168457) | Enriched culture of PCE-dechlorinating microbial communities from Ithaca, New York, USA - SJ1 | ecosystem: Engineered > Modeled > Simulated communities (microbial... > Unclassified...
AACGCTGCAGAGCCGCCTCGCGGTGGAGATGCGCATCCGCGGAATAAAGACGTTGGAGGAGGCGAACCGTTTTCTGCGGGAGTACGCCGAACGGCACAACGCGCAATTCACGGAGGAGGCCGCGGACGCCGTGTCCGACTTTCTCCCCTGCCCCGCGCCCGAGTCGCTTCGGCTTATCCTGGGGTATCGGGATGAGAGAAAGGCGTCCTCCGGGTCCGAGATATCGTGGAAAGGAGCGAAATACCAGCTTGTCGACGAAAAGGGGAAGGTTGTGCTTCTTCGCGGAGGAGAAGCGGTTACGGTTGTTCAGTCTGCGGACGGAACGCTCTTCGCGCTCCGCGAAGGAGAGAAGAAGGAGACGTCGTACGGACTGATCCCCTCGCTTGGCGGGGAGAGAGAAAACAACAAAGGAAAGACGAGCGGGGAGAGCAAAAAGAAGCGTCATGAGGCAACATCGCCGATACCGCCGAAGAATCATCCATGGCGACGGAACTGGTGGGAGAAAAAATCGGAAGCGTCGATCATCGAAGAGGAACTCGATCCGATGGTGGAGGGCGACGGCGATTGTTTCGGGAGTATTCGCGGCGTTCGGGTTTCATAAGAAAAAGGACAGGGGAGTGACATTTTCCCTGTCCCGTTTTCGACCTTTAGAGGTGACATTTTCGCTGTCCCTTGACACTTTCGTGTGAACGCGCTTGACACGAAAACAAGGTCATGGTACCGTATAAATCGAAAAACAGAACGATATCCTGTCTAACAGAATAAGCGATTTTTCAAATTAGTTGTACTGGCGTGTGACCAGCGTAAAAATACCGAAAAGGGCGGGTGAATGAAGATGTTGGAGCATCTCGAAAGAGAATACGAGGAGTATCGGAAGGCCGGGAGAATTTGGGGAGTTATAGATAAGGAGAAAATCAGAAAAATCAAGTTCCCTCGGACGAGCCGGGCCGTCATAGAGGAATTTCTCAAAATCGAGGATATGACGACATCCGTTTCGGATGTTCTTGATTCGATGGGAATCAGGGGCGCAGTCGCAGGTTCTCACTTGAAACCCGTGATCCCGGGAAAGAAGATCGTCGGGAACGCCGTGACGATACGGAGTATTCCGGAGCGTAAGGCCCCGACGCAAGGGTATTACGACAAAGATTTCATCCGTATGGCGACAAGGGATATTTACTATATGGCGGAGGCGGGGGATATCTTCGTTGCGGATTTCGGAGGCAACCCCGATGTTTCCACGATGGGCGGTCAGTCGTGCACGGTTGCGAAATCGTGCGGACTTGCGGGATCCATTGCGAACGGAGCCGTGCGTGATGTGAGTTCCATCCGGAAACTCGATTTTCCCGTATGGTCTTGCGGCGTTACTCCGATCACCGGGAAGTTCCGTATCGAAGCGATAGAGGTCAACGGCCCCGTCACGCTGCACGATATTCTGGTGCAGCCGGGGGACCTGATGCTTGCCGACGATTCGGGCGTCTGCGCGATTCCGTTCGACAAGGTGGAGTACGTTCTCGAGAAGATCCTTTCCATCGATGAGGAAGAGGAACACATGCGCGATCTGATCGAGGCGAAAAAGCCTCTTGATGAATTGCGCCCCTTGTACAGAAAGCGCTATAATTCGAAATAAATTATTCCCAAACGTAGGATTGTTGGAGACAAAATGATCAAGGTCCCGATCGGTTGTCGGATTTGTTGATATACCATGATTCATTTCCTTCCGGAGCCGAGTCTGCGGGAGAAACGACACGAAGGAGGAGTGGTTCGATATGAAGCCGAGAAAAAAGATGTGTGTAGGCGCGATTCTTCTTTTTGCGGTGCTTTTCGCTCAGTCGGCGATAACGGCCGAGGCGGCCTGGAAACCGGAGAAGCCGATATCCCTCATCACCCCCTCCACTCCGGGGGGAGGGCACGACAATAATGCGCGGCTTGTCGCGAAATACGCCGAGAAGTACGCCGGTCAGCCGATCAACGTGCTCAATCAGTCGGCGGGCGGCGGCGTCGTCGGCATGACGAACGTAATGACGGCCGCGCCGGACGGTCTGACGGTGGGGCAGTTTTCCATCTCCTTGGTCTCCGACCAGTACTTGGTTTCGGGGGCGAAATACACGCAGGATTCCTTCCAGTATATCGGACAGATCGCCGAGGATCCGAACTGCCTCGTGGTAAAGGCGGACGGTCCGTACGGAAAGATGAGTCTTGAGGAGTTCCTTGCCTTTGCGAGGGAGAATCCGGGCAGGATACGTATCGGCGTCTCCGGACACTGGACGAATCACGACTACACCCGCTTTCAGCTTGAGAAAGTCGCCGAAGTGAAGTTCCAGAGGGTTTCTATCAAGGGCGGAGCGAATATCGTGCTTGGTATCCTCGCCGGCGATCTTGACGCGGGCGTCCCCTATCCCTCCGAGATCAAGGGCGCGCTCGACGGCGGCGAGTTGAAGGTTCTTGCAACGAACGGCAACGCTCGCTCGAAGCTCCTTCCCGAAGTCCCCACGTTTTCCGAGCTTGGGTACGACGTGAATCTGCCGATCTGGCGCATCTGGGGGCTTCCCAAGGAGACGCCTCGGGAGATAGTCGACGGATGGGCGGTGATTCTCGAGAAGACGATGAACGACCCCGAACTGATAGAAGAACATTTTAAAGTCGGCATCGGCATGGAGTTTAAGAATTCGGAGGATACCCGCAAACTTGTCGAAAAGGCCCATACGACGTATCATGAGATAATAAAGGAAGCCGATCTGATAAAGAAGTAAAACAGTCCCTCCCGCAAAGAGGAAGGAGAGGGAAGCGTTTCCCTCTCCTTCCTCTTTGCGGGCGTACCTTGGAACGTTAGTCTGAAGAGACAAAGTAGGTGCTTGTATGTCGGAAAAAACCGTGGGGCTCCTGAGCTGCTTGCTTTCAGTCGCGTTGATCTATTCGTTGAGAGACGTTCCCGCGAATCCGAGGCTCTTTCCGCTCGCTCTCCTGATTCTTCTGGGAACGACGGGCATCGCTCTCTTTTTGCGAAAGAAACCGGGAGGCGGATTTGCCCTTGGGAAGTCGTTTCTTTCACTGCTGTACTATGGATTGTTTATCGCCTATATCTTTCTTGTACCCGTCATAGGTTTTCCGGCGTCGACGGCGATATTTCTGGCGATCGCCATAGCCGCCTTGAAATATAGGCGACCGTTTTACGTTACCGTTGCGATCGCCGTTGCGACCGCATTCTGCCTGCAGTACTTCTTCTCCGGTTTCTTTGGACTTCCGCTGCCATGATTGGCATCGGTTTCGAGGTGAAATCATGTTGACATTCTGGCAACTGGTATCGATCGGATTGCAGCACTGTTTCGTTCCGATGAATTTCCTTTTCATGCTTTTCGGCGCCTCGCTCGGCATCGTCGTCGGCGCGCTCCCCGGACTTTCCGCCACCACCGGCATGGTGCTCCTGCTGCCGTTGACGTACGGACTCCCCGTCGAGGCGGGAATGCTGATGCTTGCCGGTGTGTACTGCGGGGCGCTCTACGGAGGGTCGATCTCGGCTATTTTGATGGGCATTCCGGGGACGGCCGCCGCGCTTCCGACAACGTTCGACGGATACCCGATGGCGAAGAAGGGAAAGGCCTCGGAAGCGCTGCTTCTGGGGCTGTACGGCTCGAGTTTCGGCGGGCTTGCCAGCTCTCTGGTGCTTCTGACGTTGACGCCTTTTATCGCCAAATGGGCGTTGAAGTTCGGACCTCCAGAGATTTTCGCGCTGGGACTCTGGGGAATGGCCGTCGTGTCGAGCATCGTCGGCAAGGATCCCCTGAAGGGGATTTTCATGGCGCTTCTCGGACTGTTCATCAGCACCGTAGGCGCGGATCCTCTGGAGGGGTATAATAGACTGACGTTCGACAACTACTATCTCATCGGCGGCTTCGGCTTTGTTCCCGTCGTCCTGGGAACGCTTGCCATGCCGCGTGTCTTCGAGATGATCGACGAAATATACACGACGGGAAGCGGAGAAAATTTCTTCTCCGGCTCCGGCAAACGCAAGTTTTTTTTGTATCCGTTCGAGATTCTGAAACACTGGCTCACGCTCCTGAAGTCGGCCCTGATCGGCGTTATTATCGGGATAGCCCCTGCGGCCGGGCCGACGATCGCCGCGATGATAAGCTATAACGAAGCAAAACGGGCCTGCGCGAATCCCGACGAGTTCGGACAGGGGCATCCGGACGGCGTTGTCGCCGCGGAGACTGCGAACAACGCCGCGACGGGGGGAAGCCTTGTGCTGGCTTTTTCAATTGGTATTCCCGGGAGCGCCGCAGCCGCGATTCTTCTTGGAGCGCTCATTATGAAGGGAATCCAGCCGGGCCCGATGTTGATGCGCAACAATCCCGAAACGATCTTTACGTTCTTCGTGGGGTTCGCTATGGTGAATATCCTTGTGTTCTTCATCGGACACTTTTTTGTGCAGATCGCCTATTCGATTCTTCGGATCCCGGTCCAGATTCTGGCGCCCCTGATCCTGGTGATCTGCTTCCTCGGCGCATTCGCCTCGGAGAACAGCATGTTCAACGTCTATGTCATGCTGGCCGTCGGGATAGTAGCCTATGTTCTGGGAAAAATGTCCTTCCCCATGCCGCCGTTGATCCTGGCGCTCATCCTCGGACCGCTGATCGAGGCGAATTACTGGACGTCTATTCTGATATCCTACGGCGACTATTTCGTCTTCTTCAAGCGCCCCTTGTCCGCGATCTTCATGGCGGTCGCCCTGCTTACGTTCCTCTGGCCCTGGATTTCCGCCCTGCGCGGGAAGAAAGCGAAGAGCGCGACGTAAGCGGAACCAATACGTACTGGAAGAGCTTGTTTGCGAGGCTGCACCTCCGGCGTCGAAAGTATCGATCTGCAAAAATTCCATTCAGCTTGGCGTGATGAAATGTTTAAGGAGAGTAAAGAATCCGAAAAAATCGTTGATTCCGTCGCAAGCGCGCTGACCATTCTGGACTGTTTCGAGAGCGCTCCCTCTCTATCTCTCGGGGATATTCACGAGAGGACGGGAATCAACAAGACCAGGATAATGCGCCTTGCAGGAACGTTGCGGCATATGGGGTACGTCGCGCAGGATCCGGCGACCGGCCGGTATGCGCTGGGGCCGAAAGTGCATTCTTTGGGCGGATGTCTCTCGAAGTCGTATCTCAACATCAAAGTGCTCTTGAACTCGTTTATGAAAGAAATTGTCGAGGAAACCGGGGAAACCGCTTCGTTCTTCGTCGTTCACGGTTTCCAAAGGCTTTGTCTTGTGCGCGAAGAGAGCAAGAACGCCGTGCGTTACGTCATCAACGAAGGAGAGGAACGACCGCTGTATAAAGGAGCGCCGAGCAAAGCGCTTCTTGCGTTTCTTCCGGAGGAGCGGCGCGAGACGTTCTTGTCGCATTTTGCGACGACGCAGAAAGGGTACGACGCCGACGCGTTCCGCCGCCAGATCGTCGAGGCGAAGGAACAGGGGTACGCTTCGAGCATGGCCGAGGTCTCTCCCGACTCCTATTCAATAGCCGTTCCTGTTTTCTGCGGTTTTGGAAAGTTTTACGCGGCGCTGGCGGTATCCGGTCCGATTTCAAGATACTCCGAGGAAAAAAAGGAAAAAATTCTTAAAACGCTCTCTCTCTACAAGGAGAAGTTCGAAAGTCTGCTCTGAACTCCTGAGCCTGGATCTGTTCAAGGAGTAGCTCTCTTTTTTCCTCGAAACAATTCGTATCGCCAATGAAAACCGCCCCGGCGAGGACTACCTCCCGGAGCGGTTGCGAACGGACGCTCCATTTACTGCGATCAAAAACCCGGTTCGCAAGAGGGTCCGGGTTTTTTGATCGCATCGAACCTAAACGCTCCGTGTGCAGTCGGACTACGGGAGTACCGGACAGACCGGATTCGTTCCGTCCCCCGGCCCGTGTCCGGAACCGTCCTTGGGTCCGTTCCCGCCGTTTCCGGTACCGTCGCCGGGTCCGTGACCGCCGCCGTTGCCGCCATTACCACCGCCGCCTCCGCCATTACCGCCTCCGTTGCCCTTGCCGAGCATCGCGCTGTTTTCAAAAGCGGTTCCCTTATCGAGCGCGTACGCAAGCGCGGTTGAAGCGACGGATACAACAAGAAGCAGTACCAAGAGCGTTGCCAACATCTTTTTCATCGAAAAATCCCCTCTCTCATCATCTTGAAATAGGTTACATGGGTATAATGCCATTTTCTTCGACGAGGCGCATTGTAAGTGCTCTCCATTCCTCGCTCCGTAGTTCCCGTAACGCCTTCAAAAGCGCGGGGAAGAAGAGGAAGAAGCAGCATTAAGCGTTGCTCCTCTTTGAAGGGGCGAAGGGGCGATTTTTCGTCACGCCACGGCGAAGAAACGCATCCCCCGCTGAAGGAGGCGGATGCAAGCGCCCGCGATCCCTCGGCGAGAGGATTCATCTATGTCCCCGAAATGATGGAATTCATTTTCAACGTGGAGCATGGCTTTTTGGGGGTTTTTGTAAGATGACTGTTTCGGCGGGGACAGCCGGCTCGGGGCGATGCGCGTTATTTCAGAACGAGACCGGCTCCTTCACGTCGAGGCGCTCTTTGATGGCTTCCTGGAGCAGGCTGGAGAAGTTGAGGTTGTGCTCCATGCCGAGTTTGTTCAGCCAGGCGGGCAACGTAACGCTCTTGGTGATGCTGCGTTTGGCCTCCTCCTCGCGGACGATGTCCATGCGAACGGTCACGAGTACGACGGCTTCGCCTTTCTTCACATTGATTTCGTCGAAGGAGGTTGGAGCCGGGATATGGTCTCCATCACGCTCGGAGACGTAAAGAAAACCTTCGAGAGCCTCCTTGGCGCGAGCCGCGGCCTCCGCTTCGGACTTGCCGCATGTGAGACATCCGGGGAGGTCGGGAAACTCGACCGCTATTCCGTTCTTGTCTTTCGAGAATATTGCCGGGTACGTACGCATATCCTTGTTTCCTCTATTGGCCATGAGTCTTCCTCCTTTTCCTGAGGCGGGACTACTTCAGCCCCGCCTGTTTGAGGATGCTTATCGATGTTTTGGGGTGGATGTCTTTTTCAGGGTGCGGGACCGTGATCTTTCCCTTTTTCGTGTCGTGCTCGAAGTAGTGATGATCGCCTCGGGCTCCCGAAAAGTACCAACCGTCCTCCTCCAGCATCTTGATGATCTCCCTGCTGCTGTGGCTCTTGATCGGCTCCAGCCCCTCGCCTTGATGAAGATACGATAGCACGTGTTCAAACATGTGTCAATTGGAATATTGTTGTCAATGGCGTATTCGCTGTACAAGGCTCATAAGCTCGATGGTACTGCACGGAGAAAGCAGGATTGTTTCGGTCGCTTGCCGGCTACAGGAGGATGGGCACGGATTCACACACTTCGCCGGGGATACTTGATGAATAGTCAAGTAGAGAGTATTGTATATTTCCCGGGAGGTGAAGGCGTGGGGTTCACGATGACGACGATGGAAATTATCGGATTTTTGGAAGCGAACGGCTTTTGGAAACTCCGAACGGGAAGACATCTGATAATGACCAACGGAGAAAAGACGCTCCCGATCCCGGCGCATAAGGGAGACCTTCCTAAAGGAACGCTAAGCGGGATACTTCAACAGGCGGGATTCAGGACGAAGCAAGCGAAGGAATGGAAGGAGAGGGGGTAACCCTTTCTGCTTCGAGAGGAGGATCAAAATGAAAAAATATAATTTATCCTTGGTCTTTTTTCCTCAGGACAGCGGAGGGTATACTGTTGTATGCCCCGAGTTGCATGGATGTCTCTCGGACGGAGCTTCCTACGACGAGGCGGAAAAAAACATCAGGGAGTTGATCCCGTTTTTTCTGAAGAAAGCGCTGGAAGACGACGAAGGGTGCGAGCTTTTCGCCCCCGGTCTGACTCTGCCGGGAAAGGTGTTCCGGGAGATAGAAGTGGAAGCATGAATTTCCGTGAAATCATACAGCAGACGATGGCGGAGCTTGGCGTCAGCGCGTACCAGCTTTCCAAGGAAACCGGCGTCGGCGAAGCCCGGTTGTCCCGTTTTTTTAAGGGAGACGGGAGCAAAGGATTGTCGATTCCGGCTCTCTTGAGGCTGTTGAGCTATTTGCAGCTCGAATTGCGCATCGTAAAAAACAGGGTTCTTAGCGGCGCACCGCGCGGAGAATCACGATTTGAAACGAGACAACCGGCAAGATCCCGCACTCGGCGCCATTGAAGCAGGCTTGTCGATGGAGTTCTTCACCGGGATTCCGGCGCCGTTGGGCGAAAAGTATCAGGAGGGGAGCCGATGAAACCAAGGTCGATACCTCTGGTGGACGTGGAGGAAGACGGACTGCCGTTCGAATCCGCGGAGCAGTTCAAGACGGTCTTGCGCGTCGGAGGGGAAATAGAGTGCTGGATCGAAGGAGACCATGGACTGTTCTTAAGACGCGGAGGCTCGAATGAGATCACCCTCTGCCAAGGGGACGACATTCAAAAATTCGACGGTATCGAAAACCTTCTCGACACGTTGATTCTTCCTTCCGGGAAGACGTTGCGCGAAGGCGTGACTTCGGTGATAGCCGTAGGGCCTCCCGTATGGGCCGACAAGGACGGGAATCTTCTGTGAGGTTCGCCCCGCCTTCGCTTTCCGGATCGACGGGATTTTTCCGTGTTCCGGCGCCGATGCGCGCAACGGAACACACTCTAAAACGACGCGAGGTATGCCATGCCGAGACTGACGGAACAGGAAAAGCAGGAGATCGTTCGCTTTATCGAGGCGGGGAGGGAGCTTCCGCAGAAGTACCGCTTCCTGCTGTTCGAGGACAAGCGGGAGGTCGAGCTTGTCTGGAACGGGAAGTCGAACGAAGTCTGCACCATCGTCCTCCCCTTTCAGACCATCGAACAGGTGGACAAGCCGCGCGCGGAGAAGCCGTCCGAGGCGGAAAAACAGATACGGCTCTTCGACGTGGACGCGCGCGGGCGGCAGCTCAAGGGGTGGACGAACAAGCTGATCTGGGGCGACAACAAGCTGATCTCTCCTCGCTGAAAAACGGCCCGCTGCGGTCGGTGATCGAGGCGCAGGGCGGGCTGAAGCTGATCTACATCGACCCGCCCTTCGACGTGGGCGCGGACTTTTCGATGGACATCGAGATCGGCGGCGACACCTTCACCAAGAAGCCCAACATCCTCGAGGAGATCGCCTACCGCGACACCTGGGGGAAGGGCGCCGACTCCTTCATCGCCATGATCTACGAGCGGCTGATCCTGATGCGCGACCTCCTCGCCGAGGACGGGAGCATCTATGTGCACTGCGATTGGCGGCTCAATTCAGTTGTCAGATTTGTAATGGATGAGGTCTTTGGGCGGGACAATTACTTGAATGAAATCATTTGGCACTATAGAAAATGGTCACTACCCGTTAAGTTTTTTCAAAAAAACCATGACTCGATTTTTTATTACTCAAAAAATGTTCAATCACCTTCTCGTGTTTTCAATGTAGTCGAGTACCAACCACCATCCGATGGCACACTAAAACGATGGAAGGGGAAAAAACAAAACGCAACATTTGACGAAAGTGGTAGACGTACTGCAACGAACCTTGAAGAGGAATCAACAGGTTCGCCTCTTTCTGCAGTTTGGGAAATTTCTATTATTAACCCGGCCGCGCAAGAAAGAATCGGCTACCCCACCCAAAAGCCCGAAGCCCTTCTCGAACGCATCATCAAGGCCTCCTCCAACGAAGGCGATCTCGTCGCCGACTTCTTCTGCGGCTCCGGCACCACGGCGGCGGTGGCCGAAAGACTCGGTCGCAAGTGGATCTGCTCGGACCTCGGCAAGTTCGCCGTCCACACCACCCGCAAGCGCATGATCGGCGTGCAGCGGCGGATGAAGAGCGACGGCAAGGACTACCGCGCCTTCGAGATTCTCAACCTCGGCAGGTACGAGCGGCAGCACTTCGTCGGCGTCAACCCGAACCTGCGCGAGGAGGAGCAGCGTCGGCAGGTGGCCCAAAAAGAAGCGGCCTTCCTCGAACTCATCCTGCGGGCCTACCGCGCCGAACCGCTCGCGCAGTTCGAGTGCTTCCACGGCAAACGGGCGGGCCGGCTGGTGGCGATAGGCCCGGTGAACCTCCCCGTCACGCGTCTCTTCGTGGAGGAGATCATCCTCGAATGCCGCAAGAAGCACATCACCAAGGTGGACATCCTCGGCTTCGAGTTCGAGATGGGGCTCTTCCCCAACGTCCTCGACGAGGCGCGGAGCAAGGGGATCGACATCGCGCCCAAGTACATCCCCGCCGAGGTCTTCGACAAACGCGCGGTGGAAAAGAATCAGGTGGTCTTCCACGACGTCTCCTACATCGAGGTGAAGCCGCACCTCGTCCCCGGCAGGAAGAACAAGCTGCCCGCCGTCGCCGTGGAGCTGACGGACTTCTCGGTGTTCTACTCGCAGGAGAGCGTCGCCCTGGCGGAAGAGGCGTTGAGCAAGAACGCCAAGGCGGGCTCGAAGATCGTGGTCGACAACGGGCAGATCGTCAAGCTGACGAAGGACAAGTCGGGCGTCTTCCGCCGCGAGCAGCTGACGCGGCACTGGACGGACTGGATCGACTACTGGAGCGTGGACTTCGACTTCGAAAACAAGCGCGAGATCATCCGCGTGCAGGACCCGGAGACCGGCGAAATCCGCGAGGAGTGGACCGGCGACTACATCTTCGAGAACGAGTGGCAGAGCTTCCGCACCAAGAAGGACCGCTCGCTCGAACTGAAGAGCGTGGCGCACGAAGTTCCGCCCGGACGCCGAAAGATCGCCGTGAAGGTGGTCGACATCTTCGGCAACGACACCATGACCATTCTGAGCGTCACCGCGGGAGGCGAAAGATAATGGCGCTGCATCCAGATTTTCCCTCGTCTCCCTTCGACGTGCTCGATCCCGAGGTGCGCTGGTTCCCCGCCGACGAGACGCTGCGCGACAGGGGGAACGCGGAGATCCGCGACACGATCAAACTGCGGAAGACGCGCCCCTTCGTGGTGAAGGACCAGGCCTATCTGATCCCGAAAAAGTGCGTGTTCAACCGCGTGATCGGCGACAGCCCCCTCGAACTGTGGAGTTCGCCGCGTTTCTTGAGCGATGCCCGGACGTGGCGGCGTACGCGAAGAACTACCTCGCGGTGCACTTCACATTGGACTATGTGAACGCGGACGGCGACATCTCCAACTACTACCCCGACTTCATCGTGCGCCTGAGCGACGGTCGGGTGGTGATCGTGGAGACGAAGGGGCGGGAGGACCTGGACGTGCCTCTGAAGATGGAGCGCCTGCGGCAGTGGTGCGAGGACGTGAATACGGCGCGCCCCGCGGTCCCGTTCGACTTCGCGTACGTCGACGACGAGGGATACAGGAAGTACCCGCCGAAGACGTTCGCCGACGTGCTGGCGGCGTTCACCGAGTACAAGGGGAAAAGCTAGCGGCGCGGTCACCGGCAGGGGAGCAACCGGGAGTCGCGACACCGTCGTCACGCCGGGTTCCCGTCTTCGTCGGCCCATACCGGAACGCCGACGATCTCCAGCTCGAAAAGTCCTTCCCTCAGGGTCTTGTCGGTCCCCGGAATGATGTAGCCGTCCAGCGCCTCGTCAAGACTCTTGAAGTGGAAGTTCCGCTCTGGACTGTCGTTGACATGGATCTCGTCGTCTCTAAACATCAAGACGGAAATATCCAACCCTTTCCAATCGAAGTCTATTTCACCGCCGCCCTTCAGAACCGCGACAAACTGCTTCATCGTTTTGAAGTGTGGATCTTCACCCCACATTGAAACTCCGCCCTTCTCGACAATGCGCTTGGGAACGGCGTCGACGCGCCGCTTTTCCCAGGCGTTCATTTTCCGGCCGAATCGGACCTTTTCGCCGTCGATCCAATCATGCGCATGGAGTTTGTGTTCATTTACCTTTTCATTGTACACTCATGCGTCCTGATCAAGCGAAGCGTTTTCGTCCGCGTCAGATTCGCCGATCTTTCGGGCTGAACACTTTCGGGAATGAATACGCCGGCGGCAAGGACGGGAATCCGATATGACGCCCGAAGAAATCGACGGTGAACATGGATTTTTTGAGGTTTTTGGAAGACGACCTTTTCAGCGAACATCGCCCCGTTCGGACAGCCAACCCGGGGCGATGCGCGTTCGTCACAAACGCCGAAGCTCTTTTTCCAGCGCTCTGGTCAGAACGCCGGAGAAGTTGATCCCCGCGCGCTCGGCCTGGTATGCCAGCTTCGCCGGTATGGTCAGGTTTTTCCGAACGGTTTTTTCCCGAAGCGGAACCATCCACGCCTCTACGAGCACCACGGCTTCGTCTGCGCCCGCTTTCACGGACCGGAAGTTCGACGGCTCGGGGATGGCGTCGTTGTCGTCCTCCATGCAGGAGAGATGTCCCCTCAGCGCGTCCTGCGCCATGAGGATGGCTTCGTCCTGATCAGTCCCGCAGGTGTTGCATCCGGGAAGGTCGGGGAAGGAGACCGCAACGCCGTCCTCGTCATAGCTGAAGACGGCGGGAAAGATGTATCTATCCGGTTTCTTTCTCATTTCGGCCCAGCTCCTTTCTTCAGAGGGCGGGGCTACGCAAGACCCGCCTGTTTCAGTGCGCTCTTGTATGTTTTGGGGTGAAGGTTGTTCCGGGGGTGAGGTACCGTTACCTTTCCGGGCTTGGTCGGATGTTTGAAGTGATGATGGCTGCCTTCTATCTTCGTCAGGTACCAGCCGTCGTCTTCGATCAGCTTGATCAACTCCTTCGATGTCGGCAACGTTCACTTCCCCCTTTCTGGTCAGTATTATATCATGCGCATACTATGCGCGTCCATTAAAAACCCTCAAGGCGGGCGGCGACGCATCGCGCTCAATGTGCGGCAGAGTGCTTTCGTCGAGGCATATTGCGGCAAAGCAAAAAGCCGCCCCGGCGAGAAATTCCCCCGGGGCGGCTCTTTGCGTATCCTGGTAGTGAGGTTCCGTCCCGTCAGCTCTTCCGCTTCGCCCACAGGTTCGCCACGGCGAAGACGGAGGTGCCGGCGATCAGGAGGAAGGAGATCGCGTTGATCACCGGAGTGGAGCCGTCGCGCACCTGCATGTACATGTTGATGGGGAGCGTCGCCTGGGAGCCGACGGTGAAAATCGTCGTGTTGAAGTTCTCGAAGGACATCAGGAAGGCCACCGCCGCCCCGCCGATGATCGACGGGCGCAGGTACTTCAGGGTGATGAACCAGAGCACCTCGGCGCGGTTCGCCCCCAGGTTGTACGCGGCCTCCTCCAGCGAGCGGTCGAACTTCTTCAGCCGCGCGGAGACCACCAGCGCCACGATGGTGGAGATGAAGGACGACTGCCCGATCACCACCAGCCAGAACCCCGGCACGAGGAACTTCACGTAGACGCCGAAGAGATCCTCGATCCAGACGCCCACCGTGTTGGCGAACATCAGAATGGAGATGCCGAGGATGACGCCGGGGATGACGAGCGGCGCGATCATCAGGAAGTAGAGCGCCCCCTTGAAGCGGAAGTTCTCCTGCTCGAAGAGGAACGCGGCGCACGTCCCGAGGAAGGTGGAGACCACCGTCACCGCCAACGCCACCCGGAAGGAGGTCGCCAGGCTGCGCAGGTTTGTCTGGTCGTTGAAGATGCCGTACTTCTGCGGCCCCGCGCCGAAGAACCAGTCGAGCGTGAACCCCTCCCACGGGAGCGACGGGTACATCGAGTTGTTGAAGGCGAGCACCATCGTCACCACGAGCGGCGCGAAGAGGATGACGAAGTAGGCGACGATGAAGAGGCGGAAGCCGAGGTCGTACCCCTTCGAGGTGGGAAGCGACCGGATCATTTGACCACCTCCTTAAGACTCTGACCGGTGACCTTCAGGCCGAGCCAGATGATGAGGGTGGAGAGGAGCAGCAGCAGGAAGCCGAAGGCCGCCCCCTGGTTCCAGTTGAAGTAGAGGATGATCTGGTTGTAGATCTGCTCGGTGAACCAGAGGGAGTTCTTGCCCCCCATCAGGTTCGGCGTCAGGTAGCTCCCGAGCACCAGCATGAAGACGATGATCCCTCCCGAGACCATGCCGGGGGTGCAGTGCGGGATGATGATCGTGCGCCAGATGGCCGTCTTCGACGCGCCGAGGTCGTACGCCGCCTCTATCAGCGAGTCGTCGAGCGCGTCCATCACGCCGATGACCGGCACCACCATGAAGAGCATGCTGGTGTACACCAGCCCCATTATCATCGTCGCGTCGTTGTAGAGCATCTCGACCGGCTTCTCGAAGAGGCCTATCGAAACGAGAAAGTTGTTCAGCACGCCGCTCTCGCGGAGCAGGATGATCCAGCCGTAGACGCGGATCAGCTCGCTCACCCAGAAGGGCACGAGGACGAGCACCATCAGGAAGCCGCTCACGCGCACGCGGGCGACTTTCGTGATGTAGAATGCCACGGGAAGCGCGACCGCCATCACGATGAAGGTGACCAGGATGGAGTAGAGCGCGGTGCGGACGAATGTCAGCCAGTAGATCGGCTCGTGGAAGAAGGCGAAGTAGTTCGCGAGCGTGAAGCCGCTCTCGCGGGTGGACGTGAAGGAGAGGCGCAGCAGCTCGAGATGCGGGAGGACGATCAGCAGCCCGAGCCAGAGGGCCACCGGCAGAAAGAAAAAGAGAAAGCCGACCCGTTTACTCTTCATCGTACAGCTTCCAGTCGCTCTTCCGGAAACAGAGCGAGGCCGACGGATCCCACCCCACGCGGATGGTATCGCGTACTTTGATGTCGTCGAACTGCCGCGTCTGCGGCAGCGCCACGGTGAACTCGTCCGTCGTCCCCCCGGACGAAACCAGCAGGCGGCTGTTTCCTCCGTCGAAGAGGATCGCCTTCACCGTCACTGGCAGCGAGTTGAAGCGGTCGTCCTCGGCGGGCGGGTTGATCACCATCGACTCCGGACGGACGAAGAGGTCGTACGGTTCGTCGGGCTGCGCGTCGACGGAACAGGCCGGAGCGAGGCGGAAATCGAGCCCGTTCGCGTACCGCGCGAGCAGTTCCCCCGCTTCGCCCCTGCGGAGCGTGACGGAGAGCTTGTTGTTCGCGCCGACGAACTGCGCCACGAACGAGGAGCAGGGTGCGTGGTACAGCTCCTGCGGCGTGCCGATCTGCTCGAATGCGCCGTTGTTCATCACGGCCACCCTGTCGCTCATCACCATCGCCTCGGACTGGTCGTGCGTGATGTAGACGAACGTCGTCCCCACCTTGGCCTGGAGCGTCTTCAGCTCCACCTTCATGTGCTCGCGGAGCTTCGCGTCGAGCGCGCCCAGCGGCTCGTCGAGCAGCAGGACGGTCGGCTCGAGCACCAGGCAGCGCGCGATGGCGATGCGCTGTTTCTGCCCGCCCGAGAGCTGGCCGATCTCCTTCTTCCCGGACTCCGGCAGGCCGACCCGTTCGAGCATGTCCTTCACCTTGCGGTCGACGTCGGCCCCCTTCTCGCCTCGCCGGCGCAGGCCGAACGCGACGTTCTCGTGGACGTTCATCATCGGGAAGAGGGCGAGGTTCTGGAAGACGAGGTTGACGGGGCGCTTGTTGGGCGCCACGCCCGCCATGTCCCGGCCGTTGAAGAGGATGGTTCCCTCGTCCTGCTGGTAGAATCCGGCGATCATCCGGAGCAGGGTGGTCTTGCCGCACCCCGACGGGCCGAGGATCGAGAAGAACTTGCCGTCCTCCACGTCGAAGGAGACGTCGTTCACCGCGGTAAAATTGCCGAATCGTTTCACGAGGTTCTGTACTGAAAGAGCGTTGCGCATACGGCGGTCACCTCTGAATGTGCAACAGGCGGCGGCCTCTTCGCGAAGACCGCCGCCTGCTGTCGGGATAGATGACGGCGGGCTTATCTGGCCGCCTTTACTTTGTCGAGCGTTTTACCTTCCATCTCCTCCACGCCCGCCGGAACGGTGGGGTACCAGTTGATCTTCGCGAGCACCTCGGGCGGCAAGCCGCGCTCGAAGTTCGCCTTGATCTCGGGGTCGAGATGCTTCACGGCGTCCTTGGAGGCCGTGCCGTAGGTCTCGCGGTTGGTGAAGAACGCCGCGTTTTCGGGGCGGAGCATGAAGTTGATGTAGGCGTAGGCGCCTTCCACGTTCTCGGAGCGCGCCGGAATGGCGAAGGTGTCCACCCAGGCGAGCGCGCCGCTCTCGGGGGCGATGTAGTCGATGTCGGGGTTCTCGGCGTGGAGCTTCCATCCGGCCTGCTCCCACGCGGACGCGGCCCAGACCTCGCCGGAGCGGAGCAGCTGGAGCAGCTGGTCGCCGTTGTCCCAGTACGTCTTCACCGCGGGCTTGCCGGCGATGAGGACCTTCTCCATCTCATCGAGGAACTTCTGGTACTCGGCGGGGTTGCCGTACAGGGAGAACGGGTCGAACCCCAGCGAGAAGCCCATGCCGATCAGGGTGGGCCGCTTCAGCCGGTAGGAGACGCGCCCGGCGTACTTCGGGTCGAGCAGGTCTTTGAAGTCCTTGACGTCGGGGGCCTTCGCCTTGTTCACCACGAGGCCTTCCGTGCCGTAAACGTGCGGCAGGGCGTAGGACTTGCCGTCGACCAGCGTGTTCTTCTTCACCGCTTCCAGCAGCGACGGGTCGATCTGCGCCTCGTCGATCTTCGAGAAGTCGATGGGCTGGTAGATCTTGTACTGCTCCACCACGGAGGAGATGCGGTCCTGCGAGGGCTGGGCAAGGTCGAAACCGCCGCCGCGGGTCGCGCGCAGTTTGCTGATCATCTCTTCGTTGTTGCTCAGCGTTACCTCGACCTTGATTCCCGTCTCGGCGGTGAACTTGTCGAGCAGCTCCTGCGGGGCGTACCCCGACCATGTGATCACCCGAAGCACGGACGCCTCGGACGACGCGGGGGCAAGTACGGAGAACATGAGCGCGAAAACGCACAGCACGGTCAAAAACCTCTTCATTCATATCCCTCCTGTTGTAGTGTGGTGAACTTTGGAACTCCTTTAAGATCTCCGGGTTCCGTCTCCTGCGCGGGGGACGCGTAGAACCCGTACATACGATTCTAGTAGTTCAGGGGGGCGAAGTCAACAGAAATTTGTTTCAACTCGGTAACAGAGGAACTTCACGGTGCGCGCAACGGAGAGGACGGCGGCGGAAATATCGGACGGCGATCCTGAAATGTTCGCGGCGGAGAGTATAATAGCGGTCGGGGTTCGCCCCGGAACGACCGGAGAGCGTCGCCGGGAAGAGCGTAGATACAGCCGAAGGAGGAGTGCATACTGTGGAAAAGAAGACGATTCTCGTCCTGACCGGGAGCCCTCGGAAGGGCGGCAACAGCGATATGATGGCGGAGGCCTTCATCGAGGGCGCGACGAGCGTCGGGCACGAGGTGCTCAGATTCGACGCGGGGCGGAACACGGTGAACGGCTGCCGCGCGTGCGGCGCCTGCTGGGCGAAGGGAAGCGCCTGCGTCTTCGAGGACGGCTTCACGGAGCTTGCGCCGCTGCTGGCGAAGGCGGACGTGCTCGTCCTCTCCACACCGCTCTACTGGTTCAACTTCCCGTCGCAGCTCAAGGCCGCCGTCGACAAGATGAACGCCTTCCTCAAGCCCGTCTGCCCGACGCCGCTCAAGATAAAGGAGAGCGTCCTCATGGTCTGCGCCCACGACACGGACGACGACCTCTTCGACGGCATCGACAGAACCTACCTGCAGATGGTGCACTACCTGAAGCTGAAGGACCGCGGCTCCCTCGGCGTCCGCGGCATCAGCAACAAGGGGGACGTCGTGAGCACCGGAGCGCTCGAGAAGGCGAGGGATATCGGGAGGAGCATCTGAGGGGGCGGCTTGCAATCGGCCGATATTGCCTCCTCCCCCGGCGTACTGGCAGGAAATTACGATTGTCTTTATAGCAGGAAAGAAGTAGTATATGTTCATAATAATGACATGGAGGTGGGTGCGATGCAGATCAAACCGTCCGCAAGCATCCGGCAGCATTACAACGAAATATCGGCTCTGTGCAAGTCCTCCGGAGAGCCTGTCTTTCTGACGAAAAACGGCGAAGGGGATCTTGTGGTGATGGATATGGAGACGTTCTCCCGCCGGGAAAAGATGCTGAAGCTGCGCGAAGAGCTGCTCGCCGTCGAGGAGGATCGCCTGGCCGGTCGCGTCGGAACCTCCCCCGACGAACTGGACGCTTGGCTGGAGAGCGTTCTCGACGAGGCGGAGCATGGAAAAAACGGCTCGATATAAGATCGTCGTCTCCGACCGCGCCCGACAGATGCTGACGACGCATCTCGGGTTCCTTGCACGGTCAAGCCCTCAGGCCGCACGGAAGATAAAAAACGAGATTATGGACGCGATACGCTCTCTTGATGAGATGCCTGAGAGATTTCCGTTCATCGCAGGGGAGTTTCTCCCGCCGAACAAGTATCATAAGCTGTTCGTTCAAAAATGGTACCTGATTTTGTACCAGATCAAACAGCAGACGGTCCATGTCGACTACATAGTGGACTGCAGGCAGGATTACCAGTGGCTAACGCGGTAACGCGGAGGAGTACGTCGGAAGGTTTCGTTCCCTGCGCCTTCTAGCGAGCGCGGAACGACAGGGTAAAGGGGGAGCGATGATGTCGAAGGGTATCGGACTTCCGTTCTGGTTCGGAATCGTCTTCGCGGCGGCGGCCGTCGGGGGGCTGGCCTCGGTGGAATCCGCCTCGTTCTATAATGATCTGGCGCGACCGTCATGGGCGCCTCCGGGGTGGCTTTTCGGCCCCGTGTGGACGGCGCTCTACGCGATGATGGGTGTCGCCGCGTGGCTCGTCTGGAGCGAGAGGGGCTTCCGCGGGGGGCTCGTCCCGCTCTCTCTCTTCATCGACCAGCTTGTGCTCAACGCGCTCTGGACATGGATCTTCTTCGTCTGGCGTCAGGGGATGTGGGCCTTCGTCGAGATCCTCGTCCTCTGGGCGCTCATCGTCGCCACGATGAAAGCGTTCCACGCCGTCCGGCCGCTCGCCGCGTGGCTGCTGGCTCCGTATCTGGCGTGGACGACCTTCGCCGCCGCGCTCGCCTTCGCGGTCTGGCGGATGAACCCCGCCCTGCTGGGGTGAGGAGCGCGGGGAGCATGTCAAAAAAGTAAAGGCTGTACATTCACGAACGCCATTCTTGAGGAGGGACGCTATGAAGCTGCACAGCGCGAATGCGACGAAGGACGCGAACCACAGGAATCTTTTCAAATCGATGGGGTATTCCGACTCGGACCTCTCGGGGCCCATCATCGGCATCGCCAACTCGTGGAACGAACTCGTGCCGGGGCACTTCAACCTCCGGCAGATCGCCGAGTACGTCCGGAAGGGCGTCCACAAGGCGGGAGGGGCCGTGGCGGAGTTCGGCGTCATCGCGGGGTGCGACGGCATCTCCGAGGGGCACGAGGGCATGAAGTACATCCTCCCCTCCAGGGAACTCATCGCGAACGACGTGGAGACGATGGTGCGGGCGCACAGCCTCGACGGCATCGTCCTGCTCGGGTCGTGCGACAAGATCGTCCCCGGAATGCTCATGGCGGCGGCCCGGCTCGGAATCCCGGCGATCCTCCTCCCCGGCGGCCCCATGCTCGGCGGCGTCGAGTTCGACGGAAGAAAGTCGGACAGCACCACGAACGCGGAGGCCTTCGGCATGCTCCAGCGCGGGCTGATCGACGAGAAGACCTACCGCAACCTCGAAGGGCTCTGCAGCCCCACCTGCGGCTCCTGCTCCTTCCTCGGGACGGCGAACACGATGTGCTGCCTCTCCGAAGCTCTGGGAATGACCATTCCCGACGGCGCGCTCGTCCCGGCGGTCTACGCCGAGCGGCTCCGCCTCGCAGAGCGGACCGGAAAGGCGATCGTCGCGCTCGTGGAGAAGGGGATCGACGCGCACGACATCATCACGAGGGAGTCGTTGGAGAACGCGGTCCGCGTGCTGATGGCGACGGGGGGCTCCACCAACGCGGTGCTCCACCTTTCGGCCATCGCCGCCGAGATCGGGATTCCCGCCGAGGAGATGATGGCGCTCTACGAACGCTGCAGCCGCACGACGCCGCACGTGGCGAAGGTGAACCCGGCGTCGAAGCACGATATGGAGGCGTTCCATCTGGCGGGAGGGATTCCGAGGGTCATGAAGGAGATTCGCTCGCTCCTCCATACGGACTGCGTCACGGTCACCGGCTCCGCCGTCGGCGAGAACCTCGACGCGCACGTCGAGCGCTATCCGGCGAACCCGGAGATCATTCGCCCGGCGTCCGACCCGTTCGGCGTCAACCTCGGCCTCGCCGTTCTGCGCGGCAATCTGGCCCCGGACACGGCGATCACGAAGCCTGCGGCCATCGACCCGTCCATGCGCGTCTTCTCCGGCGCGGCCAGGGTGTTCGACGGAGAGGACGCTGCCGACGAGGCCATCCTCGCCGGGGAGATACCGGAGGGGACCGTCGTGGTCATCCGCTACGAGGGGCCGAAGGGCGGCCCCGGAATGCGCGAGATGTTCGCCGCCATGAAGTACCTCTACGGCATGGGGCTGGCGAAGAAGACCGCGCTCGTCACCGACGGGCGATTCTCCGGCACCAACAACGGCTGTTTCGTCGGGCACGTCTCCCCCGAGGCGGCCGAGGGAGGGCCGCTCGCGATCGTCAGGGACGGCGACCGGATCACCATCGACATCCCCGCGGGCTCGCTGCGCATCGACCTGACCGACGAGGAGATCGCCGAGCGTCTGCGCGCCTGGAAGCGCCCCGAGCCGACGGTGAAGCGGGGCTTCCTGGCCACCTACGCCAGACTGGCCGCCTCCGCCGCGGAGGGCGCCGTCATGAAGCTGCCGGAGTGAATCCGCCGTCGCCGGAGCCGGAGTGGATGCTTCCTCCGGCTCCGGCGACGTACGGATCATCTCGTCGCCTCTGTCGAACACTCGCTTTGGAATGAAGACTCCCATCAACGCGCCGATGGAATGGAGCGGAGCGCGCTCGAAGAGGCGCAATGAAACGGATGAATCGGTAGCGTTCGTACGCTACGCTTCCTCTCCATCCTTCACCGGTCGGATCGCGCCGATTTCGAGGAGCGCTTCGAACGTGTTCGCCGCGCCTCCGTGTTCGACGATACGGCCGTCGACGACGCGGTCCATGTTGACGCCGCCGAAGACCGCGGTTTTTCCGGTGGGTTTCATTTCCAGCCACGACCCCAGGTGCGTGCCGCTCGCGAGGATTCTCGTAGCCACCCATTCGCCTTCCGCCACCTGATCCTGCACGACGACATGGAGGTCGGGGTACGTTTCCCTCACGGCCCGGACGTGTTCGGCCATCCCCTCCACGCCGCACCTGACGCGGACCCTGCCGTCCGTGACGACGCAGTCGGGGGAGACGAACTCCGCGATGCGGCTCGTGTCTCCCGTGTTCACCACCTCTTCGACGAGGCGGCGCGTCACCTGTTTGTTCCGCTCCGTTTCGTTCATGACGATGCTCCTTTCCGCGTTTTTCATACGATCGCGACTCTATTCTATACCTTGAAGACATTGTGTTTTCAAGGAGCGAGAACCAACCAGGAAGAAGAGTCGAGGAAAAACAGGGTGCGCCCCCTCCTCCGGACGTTCGAGGGAACGCTCGTTTTGACAAAGAAGATGCTTCGGCGTACACTTCGAATATGGTGGAAATTCAGTGAAACGTCCCCGTCGCGCCGTCCGAAAGCGATAGGGGGCTGGCGTAGGTCTTCTCATCGAGTCGAGAAAATTTGTGGATAAAGGAGTGGATATCGATGGGAACGGAGAAATTCGCCGTCGTCGACCTCTTTTCCGGTGTCGGGGGAATGAGTTTTCGTTCCTGCCTGCTCGTAATGAGTCTTCCGTCTTCCGAAACGAGCATCCGGCCGACAGATCTTCTTTCGGCGGCGCTCGCCGCATGACCGACACGGTCTCCGAAGAGAAGCGCTCCGAAGTCATGTCCTCGGTACGGAGCGCGGATACGAAGCCGGAGTGGATACTCCGCTGCGGACTCCACCGGATGGGGTTCCGCTACCGTCTGCGCGACAAGAGCCTCTCCGGAACGCCCGACCTCGTCTTCCCGAGGTACCGGACGGTCGTCTTCGTCCACGGCTGCTTCTGGCATAGGCACCAAGGCTGCCGGAGGGCGACCTTTCCTAAGAGCAGGCAGGCCTTCTGGGCGGAGAAGTTCGCCGGGAACGTCGAGCGCGACGCGCGGACGCGGGCGGAACTCGAACGTGCGGGGTGGCGCGTCATCGTCGTCTGGGAGTGCGAACTCGAGGGGGACACGGAAGCGACGCTCGAACGCACGGCCCGATCGCTTCGCTCGCCGTCCGACGCGGAACCGCCCGCGCCGCCGCCGCGCAGAGAGCTGCTCGATGTCGCTTCCGAAAAGGTCCGCCTCCGCGTCGCCTCGTACAAAAGGGTGGATAATACGCCTCTTTCGGGTTTCTAGTTCTTCCTTTGCAGCGTTCTTTCTCCGTCGCCTTCGGGAGGTCGAACTCATCCTCACTGTCGAACTTTTTTTCTTCTTAGCCATGACGCGGGCATGGTCGCCCGCTCCCTCAGGGTTTCCTCCCTTCGACGGGGAAATACCAGTATTCGGGCACGTCGAGAGGGGTCAGAGGGGGAAGCAAGGGGTTTTCCAGGACGAAGAGCTTCCTCCCCGGGAGGTTCGCCTGTTCGAAAATTGGGATATTCGCGGGGTGCGTCCGGAACAGCTCGTCGAATGACCCATCCTCGATAGCCGTTTTGAGCCCTTTTTCCAGGCGCTCGGCGAGGGCGGCGTTCTCCTTGTTTACGAAAAAGTAGGTTGGGGCGGGATAGTAGAGCATCAGCGTCGGTTCCACGATCAAGTCCTTGTCCGCGTGCCTGACCACTTCGTTCCACGGTTCGTTCACGCCCCTCGGGAAGAAGTCGAACCGCTCCATCTGGAGCATGTCGAACAGTCCGGGGTAGGTGGACGCGGTCGTCACGTTGAAGCCGTTCGCCTTGAGAATGGCGGTATCGGGCCAGTCGTGCCCCTGTCCGGCGGAGAAGCGCTTCAATTCGTCGAGGGTCTCGATTCGGGCGAAACGCTCCTTGTCGGCTCTTCTGACGATGAAGATGCGATGCCCCAGCAGCCCCTTGAGCAGAGGAATGCGCACCGGGAGAAGCAGCTCCTCCCGTTCGACGGAGGTCATGGTCCACAGGACGTCTATCCACAGATTTCTGGACAGATTGTGGATAGCCTGGCTCTGGTTCATCTGCGTGGTTCCCTGGACAACGAAGTCCCCAAGAGTGTCGCGGGTTTTCGACAGGGCGAGGTGCAGCATGTCGATATAGTACTGGCTGCGGGTATCGTTGAGGTTGACCATGGCCGTGTGGCGAATGATCGTCGGGGTTCCCTCCGATGGGGAGAGGCCTACGATTCCTCCGAGGAGAAGCGCGGCGACGAACGCTGCAAAAACGGTGCGGAGATGTATCTTCCTTCTGAAATTCTTCATTTCCGTTATCCTCCTGTTGAGTAGACGACCGGCGAACGTGAGCGAAGCGAACAAGGAGCCGTGTGGTCGCTCGAGTGTCCGGAGCGGTAGCGTGCGAATGCTTCTGTCGTCGGTCGTCAGTGTTGGGGAACGGCGTACAGTGCCCGTTCCGCTTCTTCAATGAAAACGCTGCGACCGGGACGTTTTCCCGGCCGTCACAGCACCGTCTCAATCCGGTCGCGCCCGTTCTTCTTCGCCAGATAGAGCCCGGAGTCGGCTCTGTCGAGCAGGGTGTCGTAAGAATCCTCCGCGCCTCCGAACGCGGCGAGTCCGATGCTGACGGTGTAGACGATCTCTCCGCCGTTGTACGCGACGCTTCGGGCTCGTACGGAATCGAGGAGTCGCCGGGCCAGAATCTCCGCACCTTCGATCCCCGTGTCGGGCAGCAGCACGGCGAACTCCTCGCCGCCCAAGCGAGCCACAATGTCCGTAGTGCGAACCACCGACTCCGTCGTCCGCGCGAAATCGCAAAGGACCGCGTCGCCTCCGGCATGCCCCCACGTATCGTTGACCTTCTTGAAAAAGTCGAGATCCAGCATCAGCAGCGAAAGCGGCCGCCCGTTCCGTCGGGAGCGCTCCATCTCCGAGACCGTACGTTCCGTAAACGAGCGGCGGTTGGCAACCTTCGTCAGAGGGTCCGTGCTCGCGAGACTCCGCAGAGCGCTGTTGGCCGATTCCAGCTCGGAAGTCCGCTCGCGCACCTGTTCCTCAAGCGCGCTGTTGATCCGCAGCAGCTCCGATTCATGCTCGCGCCGTTCGGAATCGAGCGTGCGAAGCATGGTGTTGAAGGTCGTCTCCAGGTCGGTGAGTTCGTTCTCCTTCGTCTGGCCGAGGTCGAGGCGGCTCCGGTCGAGGGAGGAGATGCTGATTGCTCCCGCCGTGGCGATGAGGTGTTCGAGAGGCTTGCCGAGACTGCGTCGGAACACGAGGGAGAAGAGCAGCGTCAGCACGGCGCTTTTGACGAGAGCGGCCAAAAAGTGGAGCTGATAGCGCAACGCCAGACGGTCGATCACCACGTCCTTTCCCGTTTCGAGCTTCATGGTCGCCAGAAATTTGGTTTCCCCGGCGAAGCTGTAGAAAAGCTTGAATTCGTGGGCGATGATGATGTTCGGCGAAAACGCGTCGTCGGGAAGCCGCGTTCTGTGTCCGAAGGCGTCCTCGACGGTCATGACGGAGACGGAGGGGAAGTCCATGATGCCCTTCTGGATCGCCTCCATCTGCGAGTGGTTGAGTTCCCACAGCGCGCCCGCGAGGGGTGGCGTGAAAATTCTCTCGATGCGCAGCAGCTCCTGATGGATGAGAGCCCTGGTATCGAAAAACTCCGCCGCCATCTGCAACAGCGTGATCGCGACGGTGATGCAGGCGTAGACCACGAGAATCCGTCGAAAAATCTGGCGCGCCAGCCTCCCGGGCAGAATGTTCATTTAAAAACGCAGAGCATCGAAGACGGCGACAAGCTCCCCTCTCGTCATCCCCGGAGCGGCAATGACCAGCAGCAGCGCGTCCTCTTTCTTCATCTCGACGCTCAGCACCGATCCCGGCGTCGGAACGCCCTTCTCTCCGGCGAGCACGCTCTCCCTGCGGAAGCCCATTCGCCTTCCGCCGTGCGTGAAAAACTCCGCCCCCTCGCCGTACACCACCTGCCAGTCCAGGTTGGTCGCCAGCGGGTTCATCTCGAAGGCGAGGAAGGCCCCCTCCTTCTCCCAGAAGCTGGAGTAGACGCCGTACCGCGCCTCCTCCGAGGTCATCGAGTACCCCGTCGACCCGGCGACGTACTTGCACTCGGACGAGAACCTCTCGAACGGAACGCCGGGGTAGGGCGTGTCGCCTTCGTCCGCGCCTTGGCCAACGTTTCCTTCGGGGCGCGTCTCGGCCTCGATGCCGGCGGTGGCGTCCTCGATCTTCGCCTTCGCGGGAGGCGCGAAGCGGGAGGACGCCACAGCGACGTTCTCCTCGAAGCGGACGGCCTCCATACGGCGTTCGCCGCTCTTCGTCCGTTCATGAACCCGCAGCGGCACGCCCTTGTAGGAGAAGAGCGTCGCCCCCGAGCGCTCCGTCGCGTCGCATTCGCGACCGAGGACCTTCGCGCTCTTCCCGGCGAGCGGACGCCCCGGAGGCGCTCCGTAGAGCCTCTCCGCAGCAAGCGCGACGTCGGCGCGGACCTTCGTCCCCTTCATCGTCCTCATGTTCACGACGTAGAAGTACTCGCCGTCCGAGAGCGCGAGCGAATGACTGTGGATCGTCTCCCTCTTCTTCCCGGCGTCGAAGATCTCCTTCGTGTCGATCTCCTCCCGGTACTTCGCCCCCCAGTCGTCCCACCAGAGCGACTTCGTGCCGGAAAGCTCCCCCGTCAGCCGGTACTCCGCATGCCCCGACTTCGTCCCGAACGACCTGCCGAAGCCGTACTCCGGCTGCGCGAACGCGCCCGCGGCGAAAAACACGATGCAGAGGACAGGGAAAAGCGCACGGTATCCCGGCTTCACTTGGCGTTCCTTTCCCGCCCCGCCGAGGGGCTGTCTCCTTCTTTTAGAAGAAGCGTCGCCTTCGCCCCGTCGAGACCGCGCCGGAAGATCGCGAACGGCGAGCCCTTTCGTTTCGCCTCGTTCGGGCCGTAGCCCGCGAAGAGGAACTCCTTTCCTCCGGGGAGCCAGGAGGGGTGCATCGCGCAGATGTTCTCCGGCGTCAGCCGCCGCGTCTTCCCGTCCGCCGGGGTGTGCAGGAAGATCGCCGAGTTCAGCGGCTCGCCGCGTTTCATCAGCTTTCCGGTGTCCTCCACCTCGGCGTCGAAGAGCCACATCGTCCCGTCCGGCGAGAGGGAGAATCTGAGGGCGCTCGACACCATCGCCTCGCTTCCGGTGACTTCGGCGAGCGGACGCCTCTCGACGACCGCGCCGCTTGGTACGTCGATCCGGTAGAGCGTGTCCAGATCCTGCCCGTAGACGGACGCTCCGTCCGCCGACCAGAAGGGGGAGTAGATACCCTTCTGGTCCGGCGCGAGGACGCGGAAGCTCCCGTCGGCGAGCGCGACCGTTCCGAACACCCAGTCGCCGCTCCGTTCGTCCCAGTGGTTGAAGAGGAGCGACTTCCCGTCCGGCGACCAGCGCGGGCCGTAGCTGTTCTCGCCGGGGATCGTCTTCATGATCGTGATCTTCTTCGACGCGATCTCCGCCACGGCGATCTTCCGCCCCCATCCGTCCTTGCCCGAGGGCGCCGTGAAGGCGACGAAGCGGCCGTCCGGCGAGATCTCCGGATTGTGTCCCGTTGCCAGCTTCACCGGTTGCTTCCCCTCCGAATCGGTCAGAAAAATGCCCTCGCCCTTTGAAAAAACCACCGCGACCGGGGCCGCGAAGGCCGCCGCCGCGACCGCCAGAACGAGAAGTGCGCACGCCGCGACGCGTGTTGCCGTATGATTCATCCGTACCGCCTCCCTTGTGAGTCAACGACTCGCTATTGTGGACAGTTTGTACTTTCGGACCCAGGTTATACACCTTCTGTGGATAACTTGTACACAAAACGCTGTGCACACGTTTTTCGAGAGTGCTCCGTATCGCTCGCCGTCTCTTTCTCCTTTCGGGCGTTCCTTTTTGGTATTATACTCTGGAAAATGCGCCCCCATGCCTTCCGAGTCGAAGGTCCGGCGCCGCGCGAAAAAACGAGTTTCAGCGGACGGCCCGCTCTTATAGATAATCGGGAGAAGGGATCCGCCCGAGACTGCCCGCAGAAAAGGAAGGGATTCGAATGTTCGGTCCGCTCCGTACGAAGTGTTTCGCGCCGCATGGTGTTCCGGGGTGGCTTCCCGGTATTCTGCTGCTTCTGTTGCTGCTGTGGACGGCCCCCGCGTCCGCCCGGACGATCGCCGGGGGCGAGTCGCTGCTGCTGAAGCTCGACGTCGACGCGCCCGCCGAAGTGCTGCTCTCCGGCGACGGCCGCTGTCTCGCGCTCTCCGCGGAGATCGTCGAGGGCGAAGGGCGTCTGCGCGTCGAATCGCGCCTGAAGGAGGCGCTCGGCGAAGGGGAGTGGACGTGGAACTGGAGGCGCGACGTCGATCCGCGCAAGGAGCGCTTCTTCACGATCGAGGACCTGCCCCGGCTCCCGACGCCGCTTCCGTTCACCCTCCGCTTCGTCGGTGGCGCCGGAACGGTCCGGCTGGAGGCCGTCGATCTGGGTGCCGCGCCCGAGGTGACCTACGGGGACGCGCCGGGCGAACTGCTCCTCCGCGATCCGGGGCCGGGAGCCGTCTCGGCGGTTCCCGAAGGGGGCGCGAAGGTGCGGAGCGCGACGCTGCGCTCCGCGAGCTTCCGCGGAGTGAAAACATCCGCGGGCGACGTCCACTTCCTGCTCTCCGCCGGAGTATGGCGGCTGACCCGCGACGGCGACGTTCCCTCCGAGGCGCGTCTCGTTCCCGTCTCTTCCGGAGTCCGGACCGTTCTCGACTGGCCTTCGCGCCCGCGCGCGGAGTTCGTCGCCGGACGGGGCGGACGCGGCCTGATTCTCCGCGCCGCGGACCCCGTTGAGCCGGATACGGCGCTCCTTCGGCTCGCCGGTCCCTTCCTGAAGGAGCCTCCCGCGCTTGAGGGCGTGAAGGTCTTTGAAGGCGGCCGGAAGGGGGAGGTTCTGGAAGTGCGGACGGCGAAGGCCCCGCTCTCCGTCGTTCTCGCGCTCGACAGCTCCGGCTCCATGAAACGCTCGATGAAGCCCGCGCTCGACGCGGCCATGGCCTTCGTGCGGGAGCTGCCCCCCGACGCCGCCGTTCGCGTGCTCGACTTCGACACGAAGGTGAAGCCGATCAAGGCGGCTGACCGGAAGGCGCTGCTCGCTGAGATGGCGAAGATCAAGGCGGACGGGGCCACCGCGCTCCGCGACGCCGTGGTGGAAGGGCTGAAGCTGCTCGCGGACGCCCCGCGCCCCGCGCTGGTGCTGTTCACGGACGGCTTCGACGCCAACTACGACGACACCGGCCCCGGCAGCAAGATCGGGGAAGACGCCTTCTTCAAGGTCCTCGCCGCCTCCTCCGTCCCGGTCTACTCCATAGGGTTCGGGGCGAAGTCCGACGAGGCCACGCTGCGCCGCGTCGCGGAGCGCTCTGGAGGGGAGTACAGGGCTGCGGACGAGAAGAACGTCGCCGACCTCTTCTCGAAGGTCGCGGAGAGCCTCTCCCGCGAGTTCGAGGTGCTCTACCGGCGGCCGAAGGGGGAGCCTTCGGGGGCGAAGGCCGTCGTCGCGCTGATGATCGACAACAGCGGGTCGATGAGCGCGTCCGAGGGGCGCTTCACCCGTATGGACGCCGCGCGCTCCGCGCTGCACAGGCTCGTCGACGGCCTTCCCGAAGAGGCCGCCGTCTCGGTCGCCGCCTTCACCGGCACGGTGCGTTCGCTCCAGTCCCCGACGCACTCGAAGGCTTCCCTCCATCAGGCCGTCTCCTCGATGGCGGCCTCGGGCGGGACCGATATTCTCAAGGCGGTGCGCTCCGCCCTCGAAGAGCTGTCCGCAACCCCCGCGCCGCGCAAGTACCTCTTCTTCCTCTCCGACGCGGCGATGAACGTGGGGAAGAACAACGAAGCCGAGCTGGACGCCATGCTCGGGCGCATCCGCGACGAGGGGATCTTCACGCTGTGGATCTCCATGGAGAAGGGGAAGGCCGAGGAAGGGTTCAAGCGGGCCGCCGCGCTCTCCGGGGGCGCGTACGTCCTCGGGGAGAACCACGAGGCGTTGCTGCGCGCAGTCGAGGACCTGCTGAAGCGCGTCCGCGCCCTTGCCTCGGACGACCGTGTCGCCGTCGAGGCCGTCGTGAAGATCCCCGGCGACGACGGGCTGCCGGTCGCGCTCGCGGGCTCGGGTCTCGCGTCGCTCCCCGCGATGCCGAAGGAGGAATCGCAGACGCCGTTCTCGGCGCGCGCCGGAACTCTCTCGATCTCGTTCGAGCCGCTGGAGGTCTCGGCGGCGTCGCGTCCCGGAAAGGAGCGGGCCGACGCGCCGAAGAAGGATGCTCCAAGAAAAGAGACGGCGTCGCCTGCGTTCTCCGCAGCCGGAGCCTTCGTTCCCTCCCGCGTCGTCCCGCTCGGAAGCTCCGGACGGAACGAGGCCGTCGAGATCACGGCGGGAGCGTTCGCGCTCGCTGAAAGCCTCGGCGGCGTCCGCGCTCCTTCGGGAAAACTGTTCCTTGTCCTCTCCCTCTCGTGGAAGAACCTCCTCGCCCCGCAGGAGGTCCTCGTCCCCGAGGGCGGCTCGCCGCACCCGGCGAAGTGGGTGCGCGGCGCATCCGGGGGGAAGACCGTCGTCATGACGCCGCCCTATCTGGTGCAGGACATGAAGCGCCATCTCTTCCTCCGGTGGGGCGCGGAAATTCTCTCCCCGTCCGAGGGAACGTGGCTGCTGGACGACTGCCTCGGCGTCCACGGGCGCTGGAAACTGCTCGTACCGCCGGAGAAGCCCGTCGAGGGCGCGCTGATCTTCGTCGTCTCCGACAAAATTCCGGAGACCGCCGCGCTCGACCTCTACGACACCGCCTACGGCATGGCCGGCGTGCCGCTGCTCGGCGCCCCCGAAGCCGTCGCCGACAGAGCGGCGTCGCTGCCGCGCGCCCCCTCCGGCCCGATGGGGGCCTTCACGCTCCGCGTCGACGGAATGGAGGACGTCAAAGGAAAGCTCGGCGGCGGCGCGATCGCCGACGGGCAGCTCTTCCGGGTGCTCCGCCTCGGCATGACGTCGGAGGTGCAGGCGCTGCTCGACTTCGAGCCGAAGAAGGGAACCTCCCTCGAATTCCCCTCGGAGAAGGGGACGCTCCGCCTTCCGCCGTCGCCGGTCACCGAAGGCCTGCCGGGCGCGTTCTACGGAAAGGTCCGTCTCGCGCCCGGCTCTTTCAACACCTTCCGTCAGGCCTACGTCTTCCCCGCGCTGCTTGCGGACGCCCCTTCCCGCCTTCGGGTGGAGCTGAAGGGGGAGGATCTGCTGCTGCCGCTCTCGGGGGCCGCGCCCGAAAGCGGCGGCAAGCCCTTCGACGTAGAGGCGCAGGGCGTGGCGCTCCGCGTGAACGACTTCGCCTACCTCGCCGGGTCGGGCCGCAAAACCGCCTTCGCCGACGTCACGGTGAAGGACCTGCCGGACGGCTTCTCGACACGGCTGGGCGAGATGCTCTTCTTGGCGAAATCGGACGGGGCCGTACGGGCCGAGCCCGCGCAACGGACGAAGAACGACGTCGGTCCCGACGCCGAGACGAAAAAGCTGCTCTTCGGGTGGAACCCCTCGGCGGTCGTCCCCGACGGGGCCGATCATCGCGCGCTCGTCCTCTTCCGTCCGGGGAAGGGCCCGTACCGCCTCGCCTCTTCCGTGCTTCCGCTCTCCGTCCCGCTGACGGAGCGCGAAGCCTCCCCGGATCCCGTGTTGTTGAGCGCACACACCCTCAAGATGACGCAGGCGCTTCCGCCGAAGTTCGAGAAGGAGCTGCTGGCCAGGGTGGAGGAGTCGCTCGTCCGCAGGGCCGCCTCCGGGGGCGTCGCGCAGGCCGGGGAGGAGCGCATCGCCGCCACCGACGGCTCCGTGACCGTCGCGCCGCCGCTGCTGGCGCACCCCGTGCTGACGGAGGAGGGCGCGGCGCGATGGAGCGCGTTGCTCGAAGGAGAGTACGCCGACCTGCTGAACGCGCTCGGGAGCGTACGAATCACCGGCGGCGAGCCGTGGCGGGCGGGAATGGCCCCGGCGGCGCTGCTGCTCCAGGGGAGCGCCGGAGCGGGCGAGGCCGCGCGGATGGCCGAGGCGTGGCTCCTCGCGAAGGGGGCGAAGGTCGCCCGGAAGAGCGTTCCGCTCACTTCGGAGGGGCGCGCCGCCGCCCCCGGATGGAGCGAATGTCCCGTGCTGGAGGCGGAGAAGGGGCCGTCGCTCGTCCTCCCCTTCATGAAGCCGCTCGACGAGTGCGCCGCTCTTATCGACCTCCCGAAGGCGAAGAGCGTCCCCGCCGACAGGCCGGAACTGCGCGTCGAGGTCGTCGTCTTCGCGGAGCCGAAGGTCCCGGACGCCTCCGCGCAGCTCGGCTCGATGGGGTCGGCGCTCGGCGGTTCGTCGGGGAGCAAGCTCGTTCAGGTCGTGCTCGCCGACGGCGTCTTCTCTCTCGCCGACGCCTCGCTCGACGCTTTCGATATCATCTACACGGAAGGGACGGACGCGGAAGGAAAGACGGGCGTGACCGCCTCGGTGGAGGGGGTCTTCGGGCGCATTCCGGGCAAGAGCGTCCTCGATACGCGGGAGTACCATCCTGTCCGCGAGCTGATTCGCCTCTCCGCCGGAAGGGCGAAGCTCTGCGAGTACGTCGGGGAACTCGACAGGGAAATGCCGCTCACGGACCGGATGCACACTGTCGGGGCGCTGCTCCCCGATCTTCCGGAGGCCGCCGCCGCGCGCCTCGAAGAGCGCTGGAAGGCGATCCGCGACGAGCGCGTCCCGGCCCACCTCTCCGTCGCGCGCTGGTACACGCGCAGCAGGCTCTACGCCTTTCTTGCCGCCTCGACGAAGCACGAGCGCGACCTCGCCGGGCAGTTGGGCGTGACGCTCGACAGGTCCGGACGGCCCCGGCTGCTGCTGCTCACCATCGAACGCGACGCCTCCGCGCCCGAAGGGGTTCGGGCAACTATCGATCTGCGCGACGTCCATCCGGACGTCCGGGGGGAGAAGGAAGCGGCTGCGGCGTTCCGCATCGTCGACGGCCTCTTCCTCGCGGACCTCGAGGCGGCGGTCCTCTCCGGGAAGGGCGTCTTCCAGCTCTGGCAGGGATCGGACCTCGTCGTCCTCCCGCCGAAAGGGAAAGAGCGGAAGGCCATGCTGGAGCGCATGAAGAAGGCCGGACTCCGCCCCGAACTGGCGAAAAAGCTCGAAGGCGGAAGTTCGGTCACGCTCTTCCCGGCCTCTTCCCCCGTCGTGAACGGCACGCCGCTCGTCGCGTGGCTCGATATCGACCCCGTCACCTACGAGACCACATCCGTCTTCGAGAGCGGCGAGAGGGGAGCCTTCGCCGCCGAGGTCATCATCCAGGCGCTCGTCCCCGACGGCGCGGGGCTCTTCCTCGGCTTCATGGTCGGCGTCGACGCGGCCGTCTGGAGCGTCGCCGCCTTCACCCTCGAAGGCGGCAGCTACGAATCCGTCCTCGAACGGGCGGAGGCGTACGCCTCGGGGATCGCGGAGCGTTTCGACAAGATCGGCGAAGGGCCGTCGTTGGGCCCGATCGGTCTGGGGGACGATCTCAGGCCGAACCTCTCCCTCGCGGGATGGAAAGTCTCGAAGGGGGACGGCGTCTCCTACAGCCCGTGGGAGGGGTACAAGGGGTTCGTCTCGGGGTATAAAGCGGGCGTGGCCACGTACTTCGCCAACGCGCGCAAAAAGAAGTGACGGGGGCTACTTCCGCAGCATTTCGAGCATAAGAACCGCGCCGCCGACGCAGAGGAAGATGTCGGCGGCGTTCATGTGGAGGGGGCCCGCGCGGAACCAGTCGACCACGTGGCCGCGGAGCAGCCGGTCCGCCAGGTTGCCCGCCGCGCCCGCGAAGAGGAGCGCCCAGGCGGGCGAACGCCGGAGGGCCGGAAGCGCCCTGCGCATCGCTACGAGCAGCGCGACGCCCGCGACGCTCAGCAGCAGCGCCGCGCCGGGAATCGAGCGGAGGAGCGAGAATGCGGCCCCTCTGTTGAAGTGGAGGGCGAGCGCGAAGAGCGCCTCTCCGGGGCGGAGCGCGGGGGGCGGGAGCGTCCGGACGGCCCACGCCTTGGAGAGAAGGTCCGTCAGAAGCGCCGCCGAAAAGAGAAGCAACACGGTCGCCCGCTTCACGCCTGTTTCTCCGCTTTCCGGAAGAGCGCGGTTTCCTGCGCGGACATCGTGCCTACCTCCCCAGGAAACAGGCGGGAGAGTCCCGTTCGTCGCAGTTGGCGTCGAAAATCTCCCCGAACTTTCCGGAGACCCGCTCGAAAGAGGACAGCACGCGCGGATCGAAGTGCTCCGGCCGTACCCGTCCGTCGCCCTTGAGGATGATCTCCACCGCCTGTTCGTGCGACATCGACGGTTTGTACGACCGGGCGGATCGAAGCGCGTCGTAGATGTCCGCGATGGTGGCGATTCTCCCCTCCCAGGGGATCTCTTCGCCGCGCAATCCCAGAGGATAGCCGCTGCCGTCCCACTTCTCGTGGTGCGTCAGACAGATGTTCCTCGCCATTTTCAGCCACTCCGCGTCGCCGAGGATCTCGGCCCCCCACTGCGGGTGATGCTTTATCTGTTCGAACTCGTCCGCGTCGAGCGCTCCCGGCTTCACCAGGATGCCGTACGGAATCCGCAGCTTGCCGATGTCGTGCAGCCGCGCGAAGAGCGCGATGTCCTCCTGTTCGCCCGCGTCCCTGCCCGTCTCTCTCGCCAGCAGTTTGCAGTACTCGCCGATGCGCGCGATATGGGCCTCCGTCTCGTCGTGGTAGATGCCGGTGACGAACTGAAGCTTCTCCGCGAGGTAGGCGTAGGACGCCTTCACCTCGCGGCGCAGCTTCTCCCCGTGGATCAGGCCGCCGAGGAAGGACGCCACTGGGGTGAGCGTCTCGACGAGGAACGCATCTCTGCGCATCGGCCGGTCGAAGGCGACTTCGAGCACGCCCTCCTCTTCGCCCGCCTGGAAGAGCGGGATCAGGAGTTCGCTTTTCACCGAGGGGTGCACCGGCCGGGCCGTGGGGTGCGTCCGCACGTCCTCCACCCAGAGGGGAGAGCGCGAGAGAATGCTCTCGGCCGCTGCGACCCCTTTTTTCGCAATCACGAAGTTCGAAAGTTCGCCGTTGTAGCCGCTCCACGCGGTGAGGCGGAAAGTGTCCCCCTCCACGGAGGAGATGAGGACGCCGAAGGCTTTCACGTCGCGGCGCAGCGTGTCCAGAGTGGAGGAGATGGCCGCGTCGACGTCCCGGTTGCGGGCGAAGGCGCGGGAGAATTCGAGGGTGCGTTCCCACAGGGCTTCCCTGTTCACAAGCTGGTTGTTCACCTGCTCCAGCTCCTGGTTCATCGCCTCGGTTTCCTCGTTGAAGGCGGTCAGTTCCTCCTGCTGGCGCAGAATGACCTCGAAGAGGTTGCGAAGGTCGTGGACGAAGAGGTTCGTCTCGCGGACGAACGTCTCGCGGAAGCCGGAGAAGCGCTTGGTGACCGCGAAGAGCGCTTCGGCGCCGCGGAGGGGGTCGCGGGCGTCGATCTGCGAAAGGTGGGTGCTCATCTCGTCGGCGAGAACCGCGATGTTCGCGATGCTCCTGTAGACGCCCTTGTTCCAGAGCAGCCAGAGGAGGACGATGACGAGCAGCGAGGCTGCGAAGAGCATTCCGACGACCGCGAGGCCCGAGAGGGCGGAGAGCAGCAGCGCGGTGAGCGGGTAGGCTATGGTGAACGTGAGGCCGAAGGGGAGCGTCTGCTGGCGCATCATCACCCGGGAGCCTTGATGGGAGAGGACCATTCTCCACTGGTTTCCGGGCGTTTCTTTTCGAAGGATGAATCCTCGCGCTTTCAGATGCTCCGTAAGGTCGCGGACCTCGTTCGTCGCCCCCGTCCAGACGATCTGTCCGAGGCTGTCGGAGATGACCGGGAGCAGCCGGTGGTCGCCGAAGACGTTCAGTTCGTCCATGTCGAGGCGGAGCGCGGCGAAGACCCGCTTCCCCTGGATCGTGCGCACCCCGGTGAGCAGGCTCCGTCCGTAGATGTCGAGCAGATCGTTGATGAACCACTCGTCGGTCAGCAGTTCGTCGGGGAGCACCATGCCGTCGGGGAGCCACCCTTTGAGCGTGCGCTCGATTCTGTTGCCGTCGAGGACCGCCGCGACGAGGACGTCGCGGCCGGCGTCGCGCGTGTCCGCGCCTCCGACGATGGCGCGCAACCCTTCCTCCCGCTGCGCCACCTGTTTTTCGAGCAGGAGCGAGGCCACCTGGAGCACGTTGTCGCCGTGCCGCTCGAAGTCGCCGAGCTGCGACCGCACTCTCAGATAGAGCCCGACCGCCCCCTGGACGATGAAGATGACGAGGAAGCAGACGACGACGGCGGAAAAAAACGTCCCTATCGAGAAGGAGCGTCGTGTCATGGCGCTTTCTCCTGCGGGGCGGACGAATGCTCCGCGGATTTCCTAAGAGATGCGGCGTCCGGAGCGCGGAAGCGGACCCACCGCCCGCCTTCGAGGATGAAAAGCGAACCGGAGTGCTGCAGGTCGCCGTTCTTGTCGACGGGGACGCTCCCCCCCGCCGTTCGGACGCTCGTGATCTCGCCGAGCGCCTTCGCGATGGCGCTTCCGTCGGCGGCGCCGGCGCGCCGGACGGCCTCGTCGAGCATGGCCACCGTGTCGTACCCCGCCGCGAGGATCATGGGGGGGATGGAGGAGGCGTACGTCTCCCCGACGAAGCGCAAAAAATCGTGTTCGGGGTCGTCCCACGCCTCCGGGGTGTGCGACGCCGTGATCACGCCTTCTCCGAGCGCGCCCGCGAGCAGGTGCGTCCGGTGCGAGACGGCCCAGTTCGAGGCGAAGACGGGGAGGTGCGGCAGACGGAGGCGAAGCTCCCGGACGGCCACCGCCGCCAGCCAGTCGGGGAGGACGAGGAGCATTGCGTCCATCCCCTTGGCGATGCGCTCGAAGTCCTCGATGTGCTTGTTCAGGTTGCCGCTGAAGACCATCGTCCTGCGGGGAGGCGCGCCTACTTGCGATTCGAAGTCGCGGATGAAGTCCTGAACGTGGGAGGCGGCGAAGCCGCTTACGATCACCGAGTACGAGGATACGCCCGCGTTCTTCGCCGCGAGACCGAGTTCCCGGCCGCCGCTCATGGGGCGTGGTCTGAAGACGAGGTCGTCGGCGCGAGCGAGCGAAGGGCCGGACGCCAGCGAAAGAAAAGCGATGCCGTGCCTCCTTGACGCATCGGCGAGAAGCGAAGCGAACGGCGCGTTGATTCCGCCGACGACCGCCACCGAACGGCGTTCCGCGGCGCGTTCGATGGCGGCGTAGACGTCGAGGTCCGTCTCTCGGAACGGGAGAAAGCGGTGCGAGGAGGAGCGTGCGTTGAAAAATTCCATGGCGAGCACCACGGACTGGAGCGCCTGTTTCGAAACCACCGCTCCCGCGAGGTCGCGCTCGTCGAAAAAGAGCGTCACCGGCACGATGAACGGCCTCCGCAAAAGCAGAAAACCGGCGATGAGCAGAAGTACGGCCGTCGCCGCGAGGAGTTTCAAGGCGCCTTGTTTCACGAAATCGCCCTCCAGAGTGCTCTGTTCTTGCGGATTCGAACGCTTCGGGGGAAATCCGTCTCCCGGATTCCGCAACGAAGTTTTCGTGGAGCGTAGAGATTATACCAATATTTTCGTTTTGTGAAAATCATCTTCTTCCGACAAGTATCTCGGGCGCGTTTTTTAGGCGCTTCGGAGAGATTCTGCAGCCGCGGGCGTTTCGGCCCGGGAAAGCTGTTCCGGAAGCGATCTTCCGAGCTGTTCCATAAATACCTTTCATGCGATACTATTGGAACGGCGTCGATGCGTCGGCGCCGCCCCGCGATCCACATTTCTTCTGTTCGGGAGGGGTTTGTCATGATCATTCGTTTCGAACCGAAAGGGACGCCGGAGGCCTTCGCCCGCTCCCTTCGGGACATGTGCGCCTCGGAGGAGGTCGCTTCGATTCTGCTGCTCTCCTGCGAGGAGAACGCCTTCACTCCCGAGCGCGTGGATACGGCGCTCCGCGGATGTCCCAAGCCGCTCTTCGGCGGCGTCTTTCCGGGCGTGCTCCACGAAGGGAGGAGTTACAGCCGCGGAACGGTGATGGCCGGTTTCTCCTCTCCCGTCAGAGTCGTGCGCATCCGGAACGTGAGCGACGGGGGGACGGATTTCGAAGAGGTTCTTGAAAAGGAGACCGCCTTCTCGGACGGTCCGAGGAGGATGACCTTCGTCTTCGTCGACGGCATGTCGCGGCGTATCTCGGCCTTCACGGAGGCTCTTTTCGACTCGTTCGGTCCCTCGCTCAACTACGTGGGGGGCGGCGCCGGGTCGCTCTCCGGGCGGAAGCCGTGCATCTTCACACCGGAGGGCCTGGTCGAGGACGGCGCGCTTGTCGTCTTCACCGACATCCAGGGGGGAGTGGGCGCGGCGCACGGATGGAGCCCCGTCTCCGTGCCGATAAAGGTCACCGGATCGCGGCTGAACGTGATCGACTCGCTCAACTGGGAGCCCGCCTTCGACGTCTATCGAAGAGTCGTGGAGCCGCACTCCGGCCGCTCCTTCGGTTCGGAGCGGTTCTTCGACCTGGCGAAGGCCTACCCCCTCGGCATCGGGAGACTGGACGCCGAGTTCGTCGTGCGGGATCCCCTGATGCGCATCGGCGAGTCCATCGTCTGCGTCGGGGAGGTTCCCGAGGGATCGTTCGTCTCCGTCCTTCACGGCGACGCGGAGTCCCTTCTTCGAGGGGCCGTCCGCGCGAAGCAGGCCGCTTCGGAGTCGTTCCCCCCGGGCGCCGAGAAGCGGGCGCTCTTCTTCGTCGACTGCGTCTCCAGAGCGCTCTTCCTGCAGGACGACTTCACGCGCGAACTGGCCGCCGTCGCCGATTCCCTCCCGATGTTCGGAGCGCTCACCGTCGGCGAGTTCGCCAACAACGGCCGCGAGTACCTCGAGTTCTTCAACAAGACGGCCGTGGCGGCGGTTCTGGGGGAGTAACCACATGCCGGAGTCCGTCGCACGGAGGAATCTTCTCTACGAGACGGCCGTCTCCATCGGGGTGGAGCCGGACCTTCGCCGGCTGCTCCGCGCGGTCCTCCCGGGAATGGCGAAGCGCTTCGGCTGCGTCCTCGCCGCGGTCGTCCAGGCGGATCTCTCCTCCGGGGACGAGGGGCTCTTCCGCACGGAGTACGTCGTCCCGAAGGCGCTCTCGGGCGGGGAGGAGTACGCCTCCATGCTGGAGCGTCTCCCCGAACTCCTTTCCGACAGGGAGCGACCTCGCCTTCTGATAGAGGAGAACGGTTCTTTCCGGTACGTCTTCCGCCTCGGCGACTTCGGTTTTCTGCTGCTTGTCCGCAGCCGCCCGTTCGACGAGCATTTTCTGCTCGACTTCGAGCCGATCCTCGGGATGCTCGGCGGAGCGTGCGGCGCCAGCCTCGAGATGGAGCGCCGAATCGCCGCGGAACAGGAGCTGCGGCGGCGGTCGGAGCTGCAGCGTCTCCTCATCGATCTCTCGCTCGAATTCGTGAACGTGCCGGTGGAAGACCTCGACCCCTCCATCGAAAAGGCGCTCGAGGACATGGGGCGTTTCGTCCGCGCGGACAGGGCGTATCTCTTTTCCTACGACTTCGAGCGCGGCGCGATGAGCAACACGCACGAGTGGTGCGCTCCGGGGGTCGAACCGGCCCTGGAGAAGCTCCAGGACATTCCCAACGCCGACTTCCCCGAGTGGGTGCACGCGCACAGGCACGGCAACACGGTCCACATCCCCGACGTCGGCGCGCTCCCTCCCGGGGCGCTCCGCGACATCCTCTCCCCCCAGGGTATCAAGTCGCTGATCACGCTGCCGCTGGGAGAGAACGACGGCTGTCTGGGGTACGTCGGCTTCGACGCCGTCGCCGAACGCCGCGTCTGGACGCCGGACGACGTCATGCTCCTCCGCGTCTTCGCGCAGCTCTTGATGAACGCCGAGCTGCGCCGCCGTCACGAGATCGAGATTCTGGAGGCGCACAAGGAGATCGCCATGGCGTACCGCAGGCTGCAACAGAGCGCCGAGAGGATCAACTCGCTCGCTCTCGAGGCCCAGGCGGCGAACATCGCCAAGGGGCGCTTCCTGGCGACCATGAGCCACGAACTGCGGACGCCGCTGAACGCCATCCTCGGCATGACGAACCTCCTCCGGGAGACGTCGCTGGACGCGAAGCAGCGCGAGCGGCTGGAGACCGTGGCGAAGTCGGGGACGGAGCTGCTCCGCATCATCGACGACATCCTCGACTTCTCCGAAGTCGACGAAGGGAACTTCGAAAAGGTGGAATTTTCGCTCCGGAGCATCTTCGACAACGCCCCCTTCCGCACGGAGCGGAGGCCCGCCGGGGAACAGGTGGAGGTCTCCTGGAAGATCGCCCCCGACGTCCCGGCGCGCGTCGTCGGGGATCCGCTCCGCATCTCGCGCGTCTTCAACAACATCGTCGGAAACGCGCTCAAGTTCACCCGCGCCGGCAGCGTCGAGATCTCCGTCGACGTGCGGGCGGACGGGGGAGGCCGCTTCCTGCGCTTCACGGTCCGCGACACCGGCATCGGCATGACGGGCGAGCGGATGGAGCGTCTCTTCGAACCCTTCGTCCAGGGGGACTCGTCCAGTACGCGCCGCTACGGCGGCACGGGACTCGGACTTCCGCTCTCGAAGAAGATCGTCGATATGATGGGGGGGAGCATCTCCGTACGGAGCGCCCCCGGGGAGGGGAGCGTCTTCGTTTTTACCGTGCCGCTGGAGCTTCCCTCCTCCCCGCCTTCCCGGGAGAGCGCCCCGTCCTCCTCGGTACGGGGCCTGCGTCTGCTGCTCGCCGAGGACGAGGCCGTCAGCCGCGCGCTGCTCAAGCGTCTTCTGGAGAAGCAAGGAGCTTCGGTCGCGGTCGCGGCGAACGGCGCCGAGGCCGTCAAGGCAGCGGAAGAGGAGGAGTTCGACTGCGTGCTGATGGACGTGAACATGCCGGTGATGGGCGGGTACGAGGCGACGTCCGTCATACGGCGGACGCGTCCGTCGCTCCCGATACTGGCTCTTTCCGCCGGAGAGCCGGAACGGAACGAAGCGCCGGCGCTCGCCGCAGGGATGAACGACTTTCTTTCGAAACCGGTCGATGGAGAACGTCTTATCGCCGTCGTCGCACGCCTCGTTGAAGAGGCGCGGAATTTTTCGAAGCGCCGCTCCGGAGTCGACTTCGAGGCGGGGTACAGGAGTGTCGGAGGAGATGCGGTCTTCTACGGAAAGATGCTCTCCAAGTTTCGAAAAACCTATGCGGCGATCGACGGGGAGATCGAGCGCGCCCTTGCGAACGGGAGGACCGACGAGGCGCGGCGTCTTGCGCACAGCGTCAAGGGGGTCGCGGGCAATCTCGGCGCCGGGGAGCTTCAGGAGCGCGCCGCCGTTCTGGAGCGCGCCGTCGCGGAGGGGCGGGAGTGCGCCGCTCCCCTTGCCGCCTTCGGCAAAGCCCTCGCGGAGGCGCTGGACGCCATCGGGAAACGTATCGGCGCCGGGGCGCCGCTCGCGGCCACCGCGCCGGCCGACGGACGGACGGCCGCAGCGCTCCTCGACGACTTGGAGGCGGCGCTCTCCGCGAGAAAACCCAAGCCCGCCAAGGAGTGCGTCGCCGCGCTTGCGGCGCTCTTCCCCTCGGGCGAGCCGGCGGAGGACGTGCGCAGAGTGAAGGAGTACATTGACAGGTACCGCTTCCAGGAAGCCCTCGCCGCGCTGAACGAATCGCCGCTGCGAAGGGCCCCGGAATCGCGTCCGGAGTAACCGACAGGAGGTGGAAGGATGAGCGGGGAATATCGCCGCACGGTGCTGGTGGTCGACGACACCGAGGCGAACGTGGACATTCTGGTGGAGGCGCTCTCGGACGACTACGATGTCGCCGTGGCCATGGACGGCCCGTCGGCCCTGGACGCCGTCGCGCAGGAGCCCCCGGATCTCGTGCTGCTGGACATCATGATGCCCGGGATGGACGGGTACGAAGTCTGCTCCCGCCTCAGGGCGGACGGGCACGGAGAAATTCCGGTGCTCTTCATCACCGCGCTGGGAGATATGGCGAGCAAGGCGAGGGCTTTCGAGGCCGGCGGCGTGGACTACATCACCAAGCCCTTCGAGATCCTCGAGGTGAAGGCCAGGGTGCGCACCCACCTCTCCCTTCTGGATGCCAGGCGAAAAATTCAAAAACACAATGAAGAGCTTGAACAGAAGGTCAGGGAGCGCACCCGCGAGCTTCGGAAGACGCAGGACGTCACGCTGGAGAGCCTCGCCCTCCTCGCGGAGTACCGTGACCTTGAAACGGGAGAGCACATCCGGCGCACGCAGCTCTACGTTCGGCTGCTCGTCTCGGAACTTCGCAGGGAGGGCGGCCCGCTGGCCGAACTCCTCGACAGGGAGACCGCGGAGCTGCTCTGGGTCTCCGCGCCTCTGCACGACATCGGCAAGGTGGGCATCCCCGACAGCATCCTGCTTAAACCGGGAAAGCTCGACAAAGACGAGTTCGAGATCATGAAGCGGCATACCGTCATCGGACACGACACGCTGCTCCGCGCCGAGAAGAAGCTCGGAAGCAACTCTTTTCTCCGCGTGGCGCGCGAGATCGCGTACAGCCACCACGAAAGATGGGACGGCGGCGGCTACCCGAGAGGGCTCGCGGGGGACGACATCCCCCTCTCCGGACGGCTGATGGCGCTTGCGGACGTCTACGACGCGCTCGTCAGCCGCCGCGCCTACAAGACGGCCTTCCCGAAGGTGAAGGCGGCGGCGATCATCCTCGAAGGGAAAGGAACTCATTTCGACCCCCGCATCGTGGATATCTTCGAGCGGCGCTACGCCGCCTTCAAACGGATCTCGGAGCGGTTCGCCGACGGAGAGGCCGAGGACGATTCGATCGAGGCGAGGATCGAGAGCATCCTGAGGCATCCGTAGCGTTTCCGGACAGGTGCGAACGGAAGCGACCGGCCGTCGGTTCATGGAGACGGTCCGCCGAAATATGCTTGACCGGAAGAAGAAGAGGTGTTACTTTCTTGTTGAGAATTTCTTCCCGTGTGTACGGGATTCGAGAAACGACGGAGGTGCGCGTGTGAAAATACAACCCGTTTGCCGAGCGGTAGTTTTTTCCCCCGCGAGAGCCGTTCTCTGTTTCCTCCTGCTCCTCTGTTTCCTTCCTCTCCCCCGGGCGGGGGCGGCGGAAACCTACGTCTTCGGCGTCTACCCCGTCACCGATCCGGTGAAGATGTTCGCCGCCTTCCGTCCGCTCGGCGACTTCATCTCCGCGCGGACGGGACATCCCGTTCGCGTCGTCGTCACCAGGAACTACGAGGAGATGACGACGCGCCTTGCCGAGGGCTCGATCCACTTCGCTTTCTACACCTCCGCAGGATATGTCGCCTTCGCCTCCGCCATCCCGGGGCTCGTCTACGTCGCCACCTACGCGGAGCTGGACTCCGAGGGCGCCGTCACGCCGTACTATCGTTCGACGATCGTCTCGCTCGAAGAGGGACCGGTCGACGCCCTCGCCGATCTGAAGGGACGCAACTTCGGCTTCACCGACAAGCGCTCCACCTCCGGGTACACGATTCCCCGGCTGATGCTCCGTTCCCTCGGAATGGAGCCCGATTCCTTCTTCGGCAAGGTCTTTTTCCTCGGGAGGCACGACTCGGTCGTCGAGGCGCTCAGGGCCGGTTCCATCCACGGCGGAGCGGTGTCGGACGGGACGCTGTACAGCGCCGTCGGCCGGTACGGGGACATCTTCCGCGTGCTCGCCGTCTCCGACCCCATCCCCCTGGACGCCGTGGTGGCCGCCCCGGGAGTGAAAGCGGAGCATGTGGAGGCGGTGCGCGCGGGGCTCGTCTCTCTCGCGCCCGACTCCGCGCCCGTAAGCGCCTTCAGGGAGCTGGGCTGGCCCGCCGCGGGTTTCGTCGTCCTCGGAGACGAGTTCTACGAGCCGTTGCGGAAGGCGCTTGAAGACGCCGAAAAAGAGGGAGAATCGGGCGAATGAAACTCTACTGGAAGATCATCCTGGTCTCTCTGCTTCCTCTGGTAGTTGCGCTCGGGCTCGGTTTTCTGAATCTGGAGGGGCTGCTGGGCTTCCAGCGTTCGGCGCGGGAGGCGTCGGACGAACTGAAAATGACGGTGCTTCGGTCGCGTCTTCGCGATTTTCGCGAGGACCGTCGACGGAAAGCGCACGTCCTCGCCGGAGCGAGCGATACGGAAAGCGCCGTCCAGGAACGGGACACGCATTATCTGGTGGAGCGAGGAAAGCTCTTTTTGGACCCTCTCCGCGCTTCGAGGATCCTCTTCGTCGACGCGGACGGCGTCGTCCTCGGCCGCGCGCACGCTCCCGCATGTTTCGGAGACGATCTGGGCGGGCACCCCGCCTTTGCCCTCGCGCTCCGGGGCGTTGAAGACAACGGCTTCTTCGTACTCGACGGCGAACTGCTGCTGCTGCGTGTAGCGCCGGTCCGCCAGTACGGAGAGCGAATCATCGGCGCGGTCGGCATCGGCGCGCTGGTGACCCCGGAGCTTCTTGCCTACTTCGTCGAGGGCGCGGGGATCGGTATCGAGTGGGAGGTCGAGGGCTTTCCGGCGATCTCCAGCGGGCCGCACGACGGAACGAAACGAACGGTGGAGTTCGCCCCGCGCTTCGCCGAGACGAGTCTGCCGATGAGGCGATTCGCCGCGGTCTTCATGGAAGACGAAATAGCGCAGAATCTTGAAGCCTTCCGGAAAAACCTTCTCAGAACGCTGCTCGTCCTCGTGGTGCTTCTGCCGACGGGCCTCCTTCTGCTGCTTCGCCGCTACCTCCGCCCCTTCTCCCTGCTCGTGGAGGACCTCACGCTGCTCTCCGGAACCAGGGAGGACTTCTTCGAGCTTCGTGGAAAACTCGCGCACAACTACCCGGACGGCAACCACGAGGTCTCCGTGGTCGCCCGCGCCATCTCCAGGCTGATGGAGCGCGTCCAGGAGACGATCACGCTGCTCGAATGGACCTCGCGCACCGACCCCCTCACGCGGATCAGCAACAGGCTTCATCTCGACAGCGTGCTCGAACACGAAATGGACGCATGCGCGAAGACGGGAGCCCCGCTCTCGGTGCTCATCTTCGACCTGGACCGCTTCAAGACGGTGAACGACGACTTCGGCCACCAGGCGGGGGACAGGGTGCTCCGCCGGACGGCCGAACTCTTGAAGAGTCTCCTCCCCGTAGGCTTCGTCGGCCGCTGGGGGGGCGAGGAGTTCCTCGCGGTGCTTCCCGGCGCGGACGAGGAGGAGGCGCTCGAGTTCGGGGAACGCCTCCGCGAGGCCGTCGCGACAGAGCCGTTCTCCATCGGTCGCCGCGTGACCATCAGCGGAGGCGTCGCCCGGATGGTTGCCGGCGATACTCCGGGTTCGCTGGTGGGGCGCGCCGACAAGGGGCTCTACGAGGCCAAGGCGTCCGGGCGCAACAGAGTGACGCTTCGGAAGGCCTGAAACGCCCTCTACTCGACCCCTTCCAGCGCGTTCTTCGGACAGAGCAGGTGGTTGTAGCTGCTCGTGATATGCTCCTTCATCGCGGCCTCCGCCGCCTTCGGGTCGCGCGCGGCGAGCGCGTCCACCACGCGTCGGTGTTCCAGGTAGCTCAGCCGCTCGGTGTCGAAGTTCGACTCCAGGCAGTAGAAGCTCATGAAGAAGAGGACGTAGAGGTTCGACCTCCAGTAGAGCTGGCGGAGGTACAGCTCCATATACGGGTTGCCGCAGGAGCCGGCGATCAGCATGTGGAACGCCTCGTTCAGCTCGGCGTACTCCCCCTTCTCGTTCGCCCTGAAGGTCTCCTCCTCGCGCTCGTTGATCCGGCGCAGCTCCTGCAGCGCGCTCTCCGGCATGACGGTCGCGCAGAGCATCGCCGCCTTGCTCTCCAGCACTCCCCGCATGAAAAAGACGTTTTCTATGTCCTTCGGCGTGAGGAAGGGGATCTGGTACCCCCTCGATCCCTCCGTCTTCGCCAGAAACCCGGTCGACGCCAGCCTGCCCAGCGCCTCCCTGACGGGAGTTCTGCTCAGTCCCAGGATCTTGGCGAGCGACGTCTCCAGAAGACGGTCTCCCGGTTTGAAACGATGCGACGCGATCAGCCGGACGATCTCCCGCCCGGCCTTCTCGGTCGCGTTGACGTTGACGTTATCCTTTTCCATGAAGCACCTCGCAGTCTTCTTTTTCCCTTCCGAAGGGACGTTCAAAGTGTAGCAGATATCCGATAAAGATGCATTCTTCGAACCGTTGTTCGAAGAAATACCTTGACAAAACGCACGGGAGAAGCAATTATAATACAATAACGTATCCATAAAAGGATTCGAAAGGAGGGGGGAACGGAAAGAAGCGGGCGGCTTCGCGGACGATTCTTGAAGAAGGCCGGATCGCCTCCGGCACGCACTCGGCACAAGGAGGACACAATATAATGGAAGAACGGAAAGCACGTGAAATATCGCTCCAGGGCGCACTCATGATTTTCGGGACCATCCTCGCGATCATCGTCGTCGGAAGGCTTGTTTTCACCTTCGACGTCGCGCTGCTCCTGATGTTTATCGGCATGTTCACCACCTTCACGTACGTCTATTACTACAAGTTCACCTGGCGCGACCTCTTCGAGGGGGGCGTCGTCCCCATGATCGCCCGCGCGTCGGGCGCCATCATGATCCTGCTCACCGTCGGCCCGCTCATCGCGTCGTGGATGCTCGCGGGAACCATCCCCTACCTGATCTATACGGGGCTTCAGATCCTCAGCCCCAACACCTTCCTGATGGCGGCGTTCGTCATCTGCGCGCTCTCGTCCACGATGACGGGAACCTCCTGGGGCACCGCCGCCACCTTCGGCGTCGCCTTCATGGGCATCGCGCAGGGCCTCGGCGTGCCCCTTCCGGCGGCCGCGGGCGCGGTAGTCGCGGGCGCGTACTTCGGCGACAAGCTCAGCCCCGTCTCCGACACCACCGTCCTCGCGGCTGCGGTCGCGGAGGTCGACGTGGTGGACCACATCCGCTCCATGCTCTGGACCACTATCCCCGCGTTCGTCGTCAGCCTCGGTATCTACGGCTACGTCGGCGCGCAGGCCGCCGGCGAGATCGACCTCGCCGGCGTGAACGAGATCCTCGCGGGCATCTCGAAGACCTTCAAGATGACGCCGCTCGTTCTCGTCCCGCCGCTGGCCGTCCTCGTGCTGGCCTACCGCCGTTTCCCCACCCTCCCGGTGCTCTGGATCGCCGTCGCCCTCGCCGTGCCGCTGGCCATGATGCAGGGGTACGATCTGAAGGAGATCATGCGCGCGATGGCCGCCGGCCCGAAGATCGTCACCGAGGTGGCCGCTCTCGACAAACTCCTCAGCAGGGGCGGACTCGCCTTCATGACGGGCTCCGTGGTCGTGGTCTTCTTCGCGTACATCTTCGCCGGACAGCTTGAATTCACAGGCACCTTCCGACGTATCTGCACGTCGCTGAAGGAGAACTTCATCGGGAACAGCAAGGGCCGCTTCGTTCTCTCCGCCTCGCTCTCCGGCATTCTCACAGGCATGGGCACCGGCAACTCCTACCTCAGCGAGATCGTCCCGGGCACGATGTACAAGGACCTCGCCGACGAGATGAACATCTCCCGCCGTGTCCTCTCCAGGACGCTCGAGGACTCCGGCACCGTGGTCGTTCCGATGATCCCCTGGTCCGCCGCCGGAATCTACATGTCCTCCGTGCTCGGTGTCGCGGTCGTCGAGTACGTTCCCTGGGCCTTCCTCTGCTGGCTCGGTTTCCTGACCGCCTGGTTCTACGGCTTCACCGGAATCGCGATCTGGCCCTCCGACAAGAAGGCCGACGCCTAGCGTACCGCCGCGGAGCGAGGCCCCCCGCACACAGGGCGGACCCCGCTCCGCATCGCACGACACCGCGCCGCCTCCGGGCTGGGCGCGGGAAAGGAGACACTTCAATGCTCTTGATACGAAACGCGGATCTCTACGCTCCCGAACCTCTCGGCCTCAACGATCTCCTGATCGCGGCGGAGAGGGTGCTCGCCGTTCGTCCCGCCGGGGAGATCCCCTCCGCCGCGCTCGTCGACTTTTCCGACTGTCTTCGGGTGATCGACGCCGAAGGCGGCATGGTCGCCCCCGGCATCATCGACCGCCACGTCCACTTCAACGGCGCGGGCGGAGAGGGCGGCCCGGCACACCGGACGCCGCCGCTCCAGCTCTCCTCGTTCGTCAAGGCGGGCGTCACCTCGGCGGTCGGCCTGCTCGGCACCGACGGCGTCTGCCGCTCGCTTCCCGAGCTGCTGATGAAGGCCAGGGGGCTGGAAGAGGAGGGGATCTCGACGTGGATCCTCACCGGAAGCTACTCTTTCCCCTCGCCGACCCTCACCGGAAGCGTCCAGCGCGACCTCTGCCTGATCGACAAGGTCATCGGGCTGAAGCTCGCCGTCTCCGACCACCGAAGCTCGCACCCCACCGTCGAGGAGATCCGCCGCTCCGTTTCGGACGCCCGCACCGGAGGCATCCTCTCCGGCAAGGTCGGCTGCCTCTGCGTCCACATGGGCAACGAGAAGGAGGGGCTCGAACCGCTGCTCCGCGCAGTCGAGGGAAGCGACATTCCGATCTCCCAGTTCGCACCCACGCACATCTCGCGCACCGAGGCGCTGCTGGAGCAGTCCGTGGAGTTCGGACGGCGCGGCGGCTACCTCGACATCACCGCCGAGGTCGGCAGGAAGCCGCTCTTCGGCAGAGGGACCTCCGGCGTTGTCGACACACTCCTTTCCGGAGGCGTCCCCCCGGAAAACATCACCATCAGTTCGGACGGCAACGGCTCCATGGCGACGTTCGACGAGAGGGGCGGAGTGACCGGCCTGATCGTGGCGCCGCTCGACTCGGTCCTCGAATCGGTCGCGGAGATGCTGCGCGGCGGCGCGCTCCCCCGCGAACAGGTTCTCTCCTTCGTCACGTCGAACCCGGCGGACCACCTCAAGCTTCCGCGCAAGGGGCGGCTGAAGCCCGGCTACGACGCCGACCTCATCGTCTTCGACGGCGCCTTCCGCCTTCGGACGGTCGTCGCCAAGGGAAGAGTGCTGATGGACGAGGGCGCCGTCGTCGTCAAGGGAACCTTCGAGTAGGCGGGCGCGGACGTCGCGCCGAAAAACGGGGGGAGGGGACGGACGCCGGTCGCGTTCCCTCCCCCCGCCGGTTTTCGTACGGTCGAGGAGTCGATCTCCGCGCCGATGCCGCATGCATCATGTTCCCGCCGCTGTACCGCTTTCCCTCTTTGACACGTGAAATACATTCCTGTAAAATGCGGATTTATAGAATACTGTTTTCCAACAACTCCCCCGTGAACGCCGGGAACACAACGTCGATCATGGGCGGAGCGTGGCCGGAGACCGGCGGCGATGCGGCCGGAACGATGAAAGGATGAGGCGATTGAGAAAAGATTCTGCGGTGTCATGGAAGCTGTTTCGCGGTTGGGGAGCGCTGCTCGTCGTCGCGCTGATCGCGCTCGTGCCGGCGGCTGTCGTTCGCCCGGCGTTCGCGCTGAGCGACGCGGACCACAAGGCGATGCTCGCCGCGTCGCAGGAGTACCGCGAGGCCGACGAGGGGCTCAACGGGGCGTGGAAGGAAGCGAAGAAGATCCTTACGCCGGACGAGTTCAAGAAGCTGACTGCGGAGCAGAGGGAGTGGGTGAAGAAGGGGCGCGACGAGGAGGCGAAAGCCCTGATCGCGGGGGGCGTCCCCAAGGCGCAGGCGTATGCCGGAGTGACGATGGAGCGGATTCTCCACATCAACAACGTGATTTCGCGCTCGGTGCTGGTGCGCAGCGACAAGGGGCATCAGGGGCTGTACACCTACACAGAGGGCGGGATGACCGGCGTCCTCGAGGTCTGGTGGTACGACGAGGAAGATCCTGAACACTACGTTGTCTTCGAAAACAGCGTGCCGCGCGGGAAGGACAGCGCGAACTTCTGCTCCTTCACCGGCAAGGGGGAGCTTGAGGGGAACACGCTTGTCGCGGTCTCCGACATCGACGACGCCATTTCGGTGACGATCGTCTTCGAGGGCAAAAAGGCCGTGGTGACGACGGACGACGCCTTCAAGGAGAGCGGTTTCTGCGGTCAGGGCGTCGTCCTCGACGGCGTCTATTCAAGGTAGTCCGGAGGTTACGAAGAATCAAGGGAGGTGCGTATCATGAAGAGAGTATCGCTGGTTCTCTCGCTGCTTGCGCTGCTGCTGTTCGCGTCCTGCGCCCCCGGCGCGCTCGTCGAGCTGAAGCCGGGCGCCGAAGAACTCAAGAGGATGAGCGTCTTCTTGAGCAACTTCACCGAGGTCGGATTCTTCGAGATACAGGACGTCTCCTGGCTGACGCCGGAGGACCTGGTCTACTTCGGCGTGCGGCACAACGTCATCAACAACTTCAAGAGCCGGGTCCGCGCCTGCGCGGTGAAGAACTGCCCGCACGGGAAGCTGACTCTCGAGGCGAAGTGGGTGGCGGAGTCCGTGAAAAAGTACTTCGACATCGACTTCAAAGACCACGGCGACGCCGGGGAGCCCATCCCCATCCACTACGACGGCAAGCTCTACCACTTCGACCGCGCGGACGGGGAGAAGGTGTACTACGCGCAGGTGCAGACGGTCTCCCGCGACGGAAACGTCTTCCACTTCAAGGGACACCTGTACAACATCAAGGACAAGAAGGACATCCCCGCCCTCTTCCGCGCTGCGGCGAAGGCGCATACGTTCGGCGGCAAGAACACCTGGGCGCTGCTCTCGATGGAGACGCTCTGGAACTGAGCCCGCGGGGGGCCGAGAGTGCGAAAAAAACGGAGGAGCCTTCGCGGGCTCCTCCGTCGTCGTTTCCCGACCGTTTCGGCTCTTACTTGGCGATTTTCAGCGAGCCGACAAGCGCCTGAAGGTCGCCCGCGTTCTTCTGGTCGGCGCCCGCGTCTCCGAAGGAGACCATGATACCGAGCGAGTCGCCTTCGGCGTTCAGGATGCTGATGCTCACGAAGGCGTCGGCGCCGTCGGACTTGCCGGTTCCCTCGAGGGCGAAGACCTGGATACCGTTGACGTCGTGCTCGGTGTCCTCGCCGAGTTCGATGTCGGTCAGGACTTCGTTCACGGCCTGCTCGACGAGTTCCATGGCGCCGTCGAGTCCCGCTTCGCTGTTCGTTTCGCCGAAGAAGATGACCATGTCGTTGGCCGGGGAGACGAACATCGTGCCGAGTTTGGAGTCGGAAACCTGCCAGGAATCGGGAAGCGTGAACTCGATCCCCGCCTTCTGCAGGGCGTAGGTTCCGGCGAACGCCGGGACGGAGGCGAAAAGGGCGAGGGCGATGACGGCTGCTGCTGCGAAAAGCTTTTTCATAGTACGGTGGAACCTCCTTGTAGAAGTAGTATATGCCGCGCTCTGCGGCGGAAATGAGAAAGCGTGGCGTCAGTCCGTCGCCGCGCTTCTCATATTCCAAAAATTAAAATATTTTTCTTTTACTTTATATGATTGTCCATAAAAAATAACTTATTGCACGGAAAACTGGTGTGCGTTCCGAAGAATAGCACTCGAAGCGAACTTTGGCAAGAAAAACTTTTGTTACAGATGAAAAAAATACACGGAATATCCCGTCTTGACAAACTGGAGTTCGAGGGGTATCGTTTTATTGTCGACAAGCGACATAAAAACAATACCTCCACAAGGCGGTGACAAGATGTTGCTCTTTCCGGCTTCAGAGTACGCGGAGCGCCTCGCGAAAACGAAGGAACGAATGCACGAGCACGGAGTGGAAGTGCTGATCGTCTCCCACCCCGCCAACATGAACTACCTCGTCGGATACGACGGATGGTCCTTCTACGTCCACCAAGGGCTGATCGTCTCGCTCGACTGCGACGAGCCGATCTGGTTCGGGCGCGAACAGGACGGCAACGCCGCGCGCATCCTCACCTCCCTCAAAGAGGAGAACATCAAGGGCTACCCCGACCACTACGTCATGTCCAAGCTGCGCCACCCGATGCAGTTCGTCGCCGACATCCTCCGCGAACGCGGGTGGGATGCCCGGCACATCGGCGTGGAGATGGAGGGGTACTACTTCACCGCCGAGGGCTTTCAGACGCTCCGCCGCGAGCTTCCGAAGGCCGCCGTGAAGGACGGGACGCTCGTGGTGAACCTCGTCCGAAGGATAAAGTCGGCGCGCGAGATCGAGTACGTCCGACAGGCGGCGCGCATCGCCGAGAACGTCATGAAGACGGCGCTCGACGTCATCGCCCCCGGGGTCCGCGAGAACGACGCCGCCGCCGAGGTCTACAAGGCGCAGATCGCGGGCACGCCCGAATTCGGCGGCGACTACACCTCGCTCTGCCCGATCATGCCGTCGGCCGAGCGCACCTCGTCGGCCCACCTCACCTGGTGCGCCGACCGGAAGTACCGGCAGGGCGACATCGTTCTCCTCGAACTCGCCGGGGCGCGCCACCACTATCACTGCCCGATCTCCCGCACCCTCTTCCTCGGAGAGCCGCCCGCGGAGCTGCGGAAGATCGCGGACGCCGTAATCAAGGGGCTGAACGAGACTGTGGCCTTCATCCGTCCGGGCGTGACCGCGGAGGCGGTGGAGGAGAAGTGGCGAGAGTCCATCGCCGGGACGGGCGTCCACAAGCCGTCGCGCGTCGGGTACTCCTTCGGCCTGAACTACCCGCCCGACTGGGGCGAGCAGACGCTCAGCCTCCGCCCCGCGGACGCGACCATCCTCCAGCCGGGGATGTGCATCCACTTCATGCCGGGCATCTGGTTGAAGGATTTCGGCTTCGAGTGCAGCGAGCCGCTCGTTGTGACCGAGAACGGCTGCGATCTCTTCCTGAACTTCGAGCGAAAACTGTTCGTCAAATGATAGAATAGAGCGCGAAAAGCAGAACGGAGAGCAAGGAGGGGAACATCCCCTTCGAAAGAAACGGAGAGAGCGCCATGGAAAACGTCGTCTTCGAACGGGATACGCTGAGCGAGCGGGTCGCCGATTTCATCCGGCGGCAGATACTCTATATGGACGTCTTCAAGGACGGCGATCATATTCTGGAGACCGAGATCGCCGATCACCTGCAGGTGAGCAGGGCCACGGTCCGCGAAGCCCTCAAGGACCTGGAGACGCAGGGGATCGTCGAGATCATCCCCCGCAAGGGGACGTACGTCGCGGCCTTCGACCACAAGGACATGATCGAGATCCTTGAACTCCGCTGCATGTGCGAGGTTTACATCTTCGAGACGGTCGTGAACGAGAACCTGCTCGACGCGCGCGACTTCGCCGTCCTCGAATCGATCATCGACGAGATGGTGCAGGTGTCGCGCTCGGCGGAGGAGAGCGAGCTGACCAAGTCGATCGCCTTCACCACGAAGGACCTGGAGTTCCACGGCTACATCTGGAAGAAATCCGGCCGGCGCTGGTTCTGCAAGGTGCTCTCGGACAACTACTACAGGCTGCGGCTGGCCATGATGCAGGACATGATCCTCGAACGGGACATGGAGAAGTCGGCCACGATGCACTACGATATTCTGAACGCGCTCCGGGAGAAGGACCTGGACGCGGCAAGAAACTACCTTCGCAGACACATTCTCTCGCTCCACGGCAGCGAAACGCTCGCCTGACGACGGGCCTGCCGACGGCGGGCTTTTTTTTCCGGCGGAGAACGTGTCGACAAAAAAATGACGACATTAAAAGGAGGCGCTTCAAGGATGTTCAAGGCGAAACACCTCAGGGAGATTCAGGCGTTCATGGAGAAGACGGGGATTCCGGGAAGGGACGGATGGGATCTGCCCGCGTCGAAGAAGAGCTTCCCCGACGGGGCGAATTACCGCATCGAGATCGCCGGAGTGGAGCGCTACTCCAACATGGTCGCCATGGTGGACGAGGCGAAGAAGCGCAAACTGCCCATCCACAGGGCCATCTGCACGGTGAGCGGCTCGACCTACTGCGACTTCGACGAGCTGAAGAACATGGCGAAGCTCGCCTACGACGAACGGATCGAGATGATCATGGTGGTCGGCCACCGCAAGGGGTGGGACGTCGGCGCGAAGGAGATGGGGTACCCCGAGGGCGGCCCGCAGGGGCCCAGGCACAGAGGCTCCGACAACATGGCCTACTGGGTGGAGGACATGATGCGGAACGTGGAGGCGGGAGTCCGCGGTTTCCTCGTCTACGACGAAGGGGCGCTCAAGCTGGTGAACCAGATGCGCGTCGAGGGCTTCCTCCCGAAGGAGACCATCTTCAAGTGGTCCGTCTTCGGCGGCCAGTGCAGCCCCGCCGGGGCGAAGCTCCTCAAGGAGCTGGGGGCCGACACGATGAACCCGATCTCCGACGTTTCGCTCCCGATCCTCTCCAGCATCCGCAGCGCCGTGGATATCCCTCTCGACGTGTACATGATCATCGTCGACTCCTTCGGCGGCATGTTCCGCGCCTACGAAGCCCCGGAGATCGTGCGCGTCACCTCCCCCGTCTACTTCAAGATCGAGCCGGGAACCTCCGAGGGGGACATCTACAAGCCGTGGATCACCGACTCGTGGCACGACGAGTTCATCCGGGCCAAGGTGAAGATCGCCGCGACGCTCCGCGAGATCATGGAGCGCCGCGCCCCCGAACTGAAGCTCTCCGACCAGGGCCCCGCGGACCTTCGCCTGCCCGTCGTCGACTGACATCCATCGAACAGCCCGGGAGTATCCGTTTCCCGGGCTGTTTCACCTTCGGCCTCAGGGCCGCGCCCGCTCACCGGGAGGGAGGATCCGCCGTTGAAGAAACTCGAATTGAAGGGACTCGAAAAGATCGACTCCGTGCTCGCATGGATCGAGGAACGGATTCTGGTGTTCTGCATCCTGTTCATGGCGGTGATACTGATCGCCAACGTGATCTCGCGCAACTTCTTCAACTCCAGCATCAACGCCTCCGAGGAGGTCAGCCAGTTCCTCGTGGTGCTGGCGACCTTCCTGGGGACCAGCTACGCCGCCAGGAAGGGGCTCCACATCCGCATGTCCATCCTGAACGACTTCCTGAAGGGAAAGCCCCAGAAGCTGCTCGCTCTCTTCGTCTCGCTGGCCACGGCCGTCATCATGTTCTACCTCTCGTGGCTCGCGTTCCGCTACGTGCGCAGGGTGGGGACGCTCCACCGAGTCAGCCCCATCCTCCAGGTTCCCCTCCACTACATCTGGTCGGTGGTCCCCGTCGGCTTCGCCCTCACCGGCGTGCAGTACCTCCTGACCTTCGCCAGGAACCTGACGAGCGGCGAGGTGTGGGTCTCCTACTACGTGAAGGACGAGAACGCGGAGCCCGAGGCGGCTCCGGCAGAGGGGGGGAATTGAGATGCTCCTCATGATGATCGGCGTTATGTGCTTCTTTCTTATTCTGGGCTTCCCGATGATCATCCCCCTGATCATCGCCCCCATCGCCGTGGCCGCGGTCTACTACCCGGCGCTCGACCCCATGAACCTCGTCCAGCAGATGCTCGTCGGCGTCCGGCCGCTCTCTCTGGTCGCCGTCCCGATGTTCATCTTCGCCGCGGACGTCATCTCCACAGGACAGGTGGCCCGGCGGCTCATCGATTTCGTCATGGCCTTCTTCGGCCACGCGCGCGGCGGCCTCGCCGTCACCACCACGGCGGCGTGCACCTTCTTCGGCGCGGTCTCCGGCTCCACGCAGGCCACGGTGGTCGCCATCGGCGGCACTATGCGCCCCTACCTGCTCCGCGACGGCTACGACGACTCGTTCTCCATCGCGCTCATCATCAACGCGGCGGGAATCGCGCTGCTGATCCCTCCGAGCATCTCGATGATCATCTACGGCGTGGTCACCGGAAGCTCCGTCGGCGAACTCTTCATCGCCGGCATCGGGCCCGGACTGCTCGTCTTCCTCCTCTTCTCGCTCTACTGCAGCTTCGCGGCACGGAAGATGGACATCGTCCGCACGCCGAAGGCCTCGCTCTCCGAGCGGGTGAAGGCGCTGCGGAAGGCTATCGTGCCCATCGGCTTCCCGCTGATCATCCTCGGCGGCATCTACTCCGGAAAGTTCAGCCCGACCGAGGCGGCGGCGGTCGCCGTCCTCTACGCCGTGGTCGTGGAGATCTTCCTCTACCGGCACATCGGTTGGAGGGACCTCTACCGGATCGCGCTCTCCACCGGCATCGTCACCGCCGTCGTCTTCATCCTCGTGGCCGTCGGCGCCTCCTTCTCGTGGCTCGTCGGCTACGCGCGCATCCCGGAGGCCATCCTCCCGCCCCTCCTGGGGGAGAGCCCCTCCATGATCAAGCTGCTTCTCGTCATCGCGGCCTCCTACTTCATCGGCTGCATGTTCGTCGACTCCATCGTGGTCATCATGATCCTCGCGCCCATCTTCCACCCGATCGCGACGAGGCTGGGCATCGACCCGATACTCATCGGCGTGCTCGTCACCATGCAGGCGGCCATCGGCGCGGTGACGCCGCCCTTCGGCTGCAACATCTTCACCGCGATGGCGGTCTTCAGAAGGCCGTATGCGGACGTCGTCAGGCGCATCGTGCCCTTCCTCGCGCTCTACATCCTGGCGACGCTCATCGTCATCTTCTTCCCCTCGCTCTCCCTCTTCCTGAGGGACATGGCGTTCCGGTAACGGCGGGAACGACGGGACGAAAGGGGGCGTTCGCAGGAAACATGCAGAGGAAGGGCGCGGCGAAGCGGGTTTTTTGACGCCGCCGATCGCGCATGATTTCGACGCCTCAAGAGGCGTCCGGTTCAGGAAACGCTGTACGGAAGCAACGTGTTCTCAATCTGAAGGAGGTGCCTGCAGGTATGAAACGTTTCGGAAAAATCGCGGCGATAGCGCTGGTGTTTGTCTTCGTCATCGGAATACTCTCCCCGGCCGTGGCGAAGGAGCAGTGGAAGTTCGCCATCGAGGAGATCACGGGAAGCGTCCAGGACGAGTTCGCGCAGTTCTTTAAGAAGAAGATCACGGAGAAGCTCGACGTCGATATCGAAATCTACCCCGTGGGCGTCCTCGGAGACAGCGAGGACCTGACGGAGCAGACCATGAACGGCGTGCTCCAGTTCACCATGGCCTCCCCCGGACACCTGGGAACCTTCATCCCGGTGGTCCGCGTCTTCTCCCTCCCCTTCATCTGGTCCGACAAGATGGAGGTCAACAAGGAGGTCATGAAGAACAGCGTCGCCATCTACAGCCTTCTCGAGAAGGAGTACGAGAAGCACAATCTGAAGCTCCTCGGCGTCTTCCCGGAGGGGTGGCAGGTGTGGACGGCGAACAAGCCGCTGCGCACGCCCGACGACTTCAAGAACTTCAGGATGCGCATCATGGGCGACCCGCTCCTCGCCGAGATCTACAGAGCCTACGGCGCGAACGCGGTTCAGATCCCGTACCCCGATCTCTACTCCGCGCTTCAGCTGAAACTCGCCGACGGCAACATCCAGCCCTACTTCGCCCACGAGGAGATGAAGTTCTACGAGCAGCAGGACTACTTCATCGACATCCGCGAGATGCCCTTCGTCGCCACGTTCGTCGTCAGCCTGCCCTGGTTCCAGGGGCTTCCCGACGACCGGAAGAAGCTCATCGAGGAGGTCTCGAAGGAGACCATCGACTTCGTCTTCGACATGCAGGAGAAGATGAACGAGGAGCGTTTGCAGAAGATGCTCAAGATAAAGCCCTCCCTCCAGGTGATCATCCCCACCGCCGAGGAGCGCGAGACCTTCAAGAAGCTCTCCCTCCCCGTGCGCGACACCTATATCAAGATGGCCGAGCCCTACGGCAAAGACGTCCTGGAGACCCTCGTCAAGGAGCTTGAGGAGGCCGAGAAGAAGTTCGCGAAGTAATAACGGCCGGGGCGGGGGCTCGCTCTCCCGCCCCTTCGTGAATGGAAGAATTGGAGGCGGACACCGATGTACTTTGAAGTTGCGGAGTTTCACGAACGGCTGAAGAAGACGAAAGAGAGCATGCTGCGGCACAAGATCGAGGTCCTCGTGGTGAGCGACCCCGCGAACATGAACTACCTTACGGGGTACGACGGCTGGTCCTTCTACGTCCACCAGGGGCTCGTGGTCGCCCTCGACCGGGACGAGCCGCTCTGGTGGGGGCGCGGAATGGACGGCAACGGGGCGAAGCTCACCACCTGGCTGAAGCACGACAGCATCCGCCCGTACGAGGACGACTACGTGCAGAACGTCTTCAAGCACCCGATGAGCTTCGTCGCGGACCTGATCAGGGAGCACGGCTGGGAGCGCAAGACCCTCGGCGTCGAGATGGACAACTACTGGTTCACGGGAAAGTGCCTGGAGACGCTGGCGGAGGAGCTTCCCGCCATGGAGATCGCGGACGCCACCTCCCTTGTGAACTGGGTGCGGGTGATCAAGTCGCCCGCCGAGATCGCGTACATGAAGCAGGCGTCGAAAGTCTGCGAGCACGTCATGCGCACCGCCATCGACTCCATCAAGGTCGGCGCGCCCGAGTGCTCGGCGGCGGCCAACGTCTACCACGCCTGCATCACCGGCACGCCGGAGTTCACGGGCGACCACCCCGCCATCTTCCCGATCATGCCGTCGAACGAGCGGACCTCCTGCGCCCACCTCGGCTGGGACCCCGAGCGCACCTACGCCTCCGGCGACCTCGTCCTCCTGGAGCTGTGCGGCGTGCGCTTCCGCTACCACTGCCCGTTGTCGAGGACCGTCTACATCGGCACGCCGCACGAGAAGCTGCGGAAGGTGGCCGACACCGTCCTCAAGGGGGTGGAGGAGACGCTAGCCTTCATCAAGCCCGGCGTGGTCGCCGAGGAGGTGGAGGCGCGCTGGCGAAAGGCCATCGAGGGCTCCGGCGTGGTCAAGCCGTCGCGCCTGGGGTACTCCATCGGGGCGAACTACGTCCCCGACTGGGGCGAACACACGCTGAGCCTCCGCCCCGGCGACAAGACCGTGCTCACACCCGGAATGACCATCCACCTCATGCCCGGCATCTGGCAGGACGACTTCGGCTTCGAGAACAGCGAGCCCTTCCTCGTCACCGAGACAGGGTGCGAGACGCTCTGCTCGTTCCCCCGGCAGATATTCACCCGCTGAGGCGCGTCATGGCGACCATCGGTCCCGAAACGCGGCGGCTCGCCAGGGAGCTCGTCGAACTGCGGCGGGAGTTCCACGCCCGTCCGGAACTCGGCTTCCAGGAGCGTTGGAGCGCCTCGCGGATAGCGGGCTACCTCCGTGAGCTGGGGCTCGACGTCCGCGAGGGCGTCGCGGAGACGGGCGTCACGGCCCTGCTCGAAGGGAGCGGCCCCGGCCAAACGCTGCTGCTGCGCGCCGATATGGACGCGCTCCCGCTGCAGGAGCTGACCGGCCTCCCCTTCGCCTCGCTCAACGACGGCGTGATGCACGCCTGCGGGCACGACGCGCACATGGCCGTCCTCCTGGTCGCGGCGAAGGCGCTCTGCGGAATGCGCGACACCTTCGCGGGGAGGATCCGCTTCGTCTTCCAGCCCAACGAGGAGGTCGCGGGAGCGCGCCGGATGATCGACGAGGGGAGGCTGCTCGACGACCCTCCGGTGGACGGCGCGATCGCCCTCCACGTCTGGAGCGGCATCCCCTCGGGCAAGATCTCTATACAGTCCGGCCCGGTCATGGCGGCCATGGACGAGTTCCGTGCCGTCATCCGGGGGAGGGGCGGACACACGGGCGCGCCGCACAAGGCCGTCGACCCCGTCCTCGCCGCGGCGAACTTCATCTCCGCCGCGCAGATGATCCAGACCCGCGAGGTGGACGTCCTCTCGCCGACCCTCGTCATGTTCGGCGCCGTCCATGCGGGCGGACAGGCCTCCAACATCGTCCCCGAAAAGGTCGAACTCGCCGGAACGGTGCGCTACCTCTACGAAGGCGGCCCCGACAGTCCGGAGCGCCCGTTGCAGCGCTTCGAGCGCATCCTCGCCGGAATCTGCGCCGCCTCGGGAACGGAGTACGATCTTGAATGGATCCCAAGCAACCCGTGCCTCGTCAACGACCCCGCGATGGCGGCGGTCGTGCGGGAGGCGGCCGTCTCCATCGTCGGCGAGGGGAACATCGTCCCCTTCATCTGCACCGCCGGGGAGGACTTCGCCGAGTTCGCGCGTTCCGTCCCGTCCGCCTTCGCCTTCGTCGGCACGGGGAATGCGGCGAAGGGAACCGACTACCCGCAGCACCACCCGAAGTTCGACGTCGACGAGGAGGCGCTTCCAGCGGCAGCGGAGCTCTTCGTCCGCTCCGCGCTCGCCTTCCTCGCGAAGTGAGCGCGTCGTCGACGGATTCTACAGGAAAGGAGCGAGCGCGACTCATGAACAAACAACCGGTCCACCCCGCGTCGGCCCCCGTTCCTGCGGGAGCGTACACGCCGGGGCTCGTCGCCGGGGGCTTCGTCTTCGTCTTCGTCAGCGGCCAGACCGCGGAGAAGCCCGGCAGCAGCGAACTCGTCGAGGGCGGCATCCGCGAGCAGACGAAACAGGTGATGGAGAACATCGAGGGAATCCTGGAGGCCGCCGGATGCTCCATGGACGATGTGGTGAAGGTGACGGCCCACCTTGCGGACGTCCGCGACTTCGACGGGTATAATGAAGTGTACAGGGAGTTCTTTTCGACGCCCTACCCCGTCCGCACCACGGTCCAGAGCGTCATTCCGGGCGGCTCGCTCGTGGAGATCGACGTCGTCGCGCTCCATCCGGAAAGGAAGGGGCTCTGATGGAGGAGCGGACGCGCGTGCCTTTTCCCGAAGCTTCCGACGTCTGGGAGGCTCGGAAGCGGATCGCCCCGTACATCCGGAGGACGCCGCTTGTCTTCTCGCATCGGCTCTCCGAAATTTCGGGCGCGGAGGTGTACCTGAAGCTCGAAAACCTTCAGGAGGTGGGCGCCTTCAAGATACGCGGCGCCGCGAACAGGGTGCTCTCGCTCTCCGAGGAGGAGCGGCGCAGGGGCGTGACTACCTACTCCACCGGAAACCACGCGCAGGCTGTCGCCTGCATCTCCGGAAGGCTTGGAGTGCGCGCCGTGGTCTGCGTCTCCGACCGGGTGCCGAAGGCCAAGCTGGACGCCATCCGGCGGTGGGGGGCGGAGCTGCGCATCGCCGGTTCCAGCCAGGACGACGCGGAGGCGGAGTGCCGGAGGCTTTCGGCCGCGGAGGGGCTCCTGATCGTGGACCCATTCGACGACCCGTTCGTCATCGCCGGGCAGGGGACCATCGGCCTCGAACTGCTGGAGGACCTCCCCGATGTGGACATACTCCTCGTCCCGGTGTCGGGCGGAGGGCTGGTCTCGGGGATCGCGCTCGCCGTCAAGGCGAACAGGCCCGGCGTCCCGATAGTCGGTCTCTCGATGGAGCGGGGGGCCGTAATGCACGCGAGTGTTCTGGCGGGGTGTCCGGTGACGCTCCCCGAGTCGGACACGCTGGCCGACAGCCTGCTCGGCGGCATCGGGGCGGAGAACCGCTACACCTTCGAGCTGGTGAAGCGGCACGTGGAGCGCATCGTCCTCCTCCCCGAGGCGGCGATCGCCCGCGGGATGGCCTTCATGCTCCGCCGGCAAGGAATGGCAGTGGAAGGCGCGGCGGCGACCGGCCCCGGCGCGCTGCTCTCGGGCGCGGTCTCCCTCCCGGAGGGCTCGAAGGCCGCAGTGGTGATCACAGGGAACAACGTCGATCCGGACGCGTTTCTGAACGCGGTGAAGAGCGTCCGCGACGAATGAGAACAACCCCCAGCGCGGGGAAAGGAGAATGAGCATGGCGAAGAAAAAAGGACGTCTCGATCTGGTGAACATGAAGAAGAACGGGGAGCAGATGACGTGGGTGACCGCCTACGACTTCCCGATGGCGAGCTTCGCGGAGGCCGCCGGAATGGACATGATCCTCGTCGGCGACTCGTTGGGCATGATCACTCTCGGGTACCAGGGGACCATCCCCGTCACCATGGAGGACTGCATCAGCCACTGCAAGGCCGTGCGCCGGGGCGCGCCGAACACCTTCGTCATGGGCGACATGCCGTTCGGCTCGTACCAGATCTCCGACGCCGACGCCGTGGCGAACGCGGTGCGCTTTTTGAAGGAAGCGGACATGGACGCCATCAAGCTCGAAGGCGGCGTGCGCGTCAAGTCGCGCATCCGGGCCATCGCGGACGCGGGAATCCTCGTGTGCGGCCATATCGGCCTCACGCCGCAGAGTTCGGGCCCCCTGGGCGGCTTCAAGGCGCAGGGGCTGGACCCCGAGTCGGCGCGGTACGTCATCGAGGACGCGCTCGCGGTGGAGGAGTCGGGAGCGTTCGCGCTGCTCGTCGAGGCGGTGCCGCCGGAGCTGACGCAGTTTCTGGCGAAGAAGCTCACAATCCCCGTGTACTCGATCGGGGCGGGCGGTCCGTGCGACGGACAGCTGTTGATCTGCGGGGACATGATCGGGATGTTCCAGGCGTTCACGCCGAAGTTCGTCAAGGTGTACGCGAACGTGGCGGAGACCATCACGAACGCGTTCAAGGAGTACGTGAACGACGTGCACACGGGGAAGTTCCCCGGCGACGAGCACTGCTACCACGTGCGGAAGGGCATGGAGGAGGAGTACGCCGCCATGCTCAAGGAGTACGAGGACCGCTGAATTAGGAGAACACGCCGCTCTCCTCGGGGGGCGGCGCTCCCCGTACGACGGGGAGGCGAAACGGAACGAGGAGAGGATAGTATGAAGTTCGCCGAAATGTATGCCGACATCAAGCCGTCGGGGATGCTGAAGCTCTTCCAGGCGGCAGCGGCCACTCCGGACGTGGTCAACCTGGGAGAAGGAGAGCCTGATTTCGACACGGAGCACGACATCGTCGACGTTGCGGCCCGCGCCGCCAAGGAGGGGTACACGCACTACGGCCCCATCCAGGGGTACCCGGACGTGCGGCAGGCCGTCTGCAACTACTGGGAGCGCAGGTACGCCCTTTCGTCCACACCCGACGAGGTCATGATCATGGCGGGGGGCGTCCAGTCGGTCCACCTCGCGCTCCAGGCGCTGCTGAACCCGGGGGACGAGGTGATCGTCGCGGAGCCCTGCTTCTCCCCCTACTTCGAACAGATCCATCAGCACCGGGGCGTCGCGGTCCATCTGCCCACCACCGAGGCGCAGGGGTTCGTCCCGTCGGGGGAGGACATCGAACGGCTGGTCACGCCGCGCTCGCGCGTGCTGATGATCTGCTCGCCCAGCAACCCCACGGGGCGCGTAATGAAGCGCGAGCAGATGGAGTCCATCGCCCGCGCCGCGGAGAAGCACGACCTTGTCGTCCTCTCCGACGAAATCTACGACTCGATGGTCTACACGGGGAAGCACGTCCCCTTCGCCACCGTCCCCGGCATGAAGGAGCGCACCCTCACCATGGGAGGCCTCTCGAAGAGCCACTGTATGACGGGGTGGCGCATCGGGTACGCCATCGGCCCCGCGCCGCTGATCAAGGTCATGTCGCTCATCGGGGCGAACCAGACCTACGGCGTCAACGTGCCCACCCAGCGCGCCGCCCTCTACGCGCTCGAACGCCACGACGCGAAGATGGAGGAGCGCGCGCGCGTCTTCCGCGACCGCCTCGCCTACGTTGCCAAGCGCCTCAACGCGATGAAGGGCGTCACCTGCGCGGAGCCGGAGGGGGCCTTCTACCTCTTCCCCGACATCAGCGGCACGGGGGTGGACAGCGAGCGCTTCGCGTGGGGGCTGCTGGAGAAGGGGCGCGTCGCCACCCTCCCCGGATCGGCCTTCGGCGCCTGCGGCGAGGGGTACGTCCGCATCGCCTGCACCCGCTCGATGGAGATGCTGGAAAAGGGAATGGACCGGATGGAGCAGTTCGTCAAGTCGCTCTGACGGGCGGATTCGTTTGAAGGACATGCGGAGGGGGAGGGGCGTGCGCTCCTTCCCCTTGTGCTGTTTGCCAAAACATCGTTCGCCCCGAGAATCGCAACGCCTCCGGCGTTCCGCATGCACCCGCCGTTCTTTCCACTTCGAATCAATTCGAATCACGGTTCTTGTCAAATGTGGAAAGAAAGGGTATGCTACGGACAGACTATCGGCGAGGTGCGTCCCAATGAACAGAGAAAGTCTGAAGATCGAATTCAAGAGAGAGTACACGGAGGAGATAAAAAAGACCGTCATCGCCTTTGCGAATACGGACGGAGGAGAGATACGCATCGGCGTCGACGACGATGGAACCGTCGTCGGAGTTGCCGACGTCGATTCGGTCATGCTGCAAGTGACGAATTCCGTTAGGGATTCGATAAAGCCCGATGTCACGATGTTTCTGCTCTGCGAATCGAGGGAGGTTGAGGGTAAACCAATTATTATCGTCGACGTGCAGCGGGGGACGGCGCGACCGTACTATCTTGCGGGGAAGGGCGTGCGCCCCGAGGGTGTCTTCATCAGACAGGGAGCGTCCACTGTTCCGGCGACGGAGAGCGCTATTTTGAAGATGATCAGGGAGACAAGCGGCGACAGCTACGAAACCGCGCGGTCGCTCATACAGGAGTTGACGTTTCGAAGCGCGGAGAGAGCATTCCGGGAGGAAAAGATCCGGTTCGGCGCGGAGCAGAAGAGAACGCTCGGCCTCATAGGCGAAGACGGCGCGTTTTCGAATCTGGCGCTGCTGCTCTCCGACCAGTGCCTCCACACGGTCCGGCTCGCCGTCTTCGAAGGGGCCTCCAAAAGGGTGTTCAAGGACAGGGCGGAGTTTTCCGGCTCGTTGTTGCAGCAGCTTGAAGAGATATACGACTCTCTCGACCGCATCAACCGCACTCGGGCCGAGTTTTCCGGCCTGAAGCGCATCGACATCCGCGACTATCCGCCGGAAGCCCTCCGCGAAGCGCTGCTCAACGCCATTGTGCACCGCGACTACTCCTACAGCGCAAGCACGCTCGTCAGCGTCTTCGACGACCGTATCGAGTTCGTCTCGCTCGGCGGACTGCCGAAGGGGATAGGGTACGACGATATGATGCTCGGCGTCTCCGTCCTCCGCAACGCCAGGCTGGCGGAGATCTTCTACCGTCTGCGCCTGATAGAGGCGTTCGGTACTGGAATGCCGAAAATCATGGAGTGCTACCGCGGATACGAAGCGCAGCCGGAAATCCAACTCTCCGACAACGCCTTCAAGATCACGCTGCCCAACGTTAACTTCAGGAGCAACCGGACGACGGGAGAAGATGCGCTTCCGGACGCCGAAACGCGGGTTCTGAAGTATATGACGGGACGAAGCGCGGCGTCGCGAAAAGAGATAGAATCCGCTCTCGGATTGTCGCAGAGCAGCGCGATCAGGGTTTTGAACGGTCTTGTCGAAAAGAAGCTGGTTCAAAAAACCGGCCGGGGGAAGAGCACCGCGTACAGCGTTGTGGAGTAGAAAAGGAGTGCGCGCGCATGCAGGACGGATATGAATTTCCCGCCGTGCTTCATTATAATCCGGATGGGCGCATCGGCATCGTCTTCCCGGACCTGCCGGGGTGCGTCAGCCAGGCGAACTCCGATGCGGAAGCGGTGAAAAAGGCAACGGAGGCGCTTGAACTGCACCTCTACGGAATGGAAGAGGACGGAGAGCCCATCCCGCAGCCTTCCCGGCCGGCGGACGTTGAACTCGGCCCCCGCCGCCGCACCATTCTCGTGACAGCCCCGATGCCGCTGGTACGGGAGGATATGGAGACGAGGGCGACCAAGAAGACGCTCACCATCCCCGCCTGGCTGAACCGTGCGGCGGAGGCGTCGGGGGTGAACTTCTCCGCGCTGCTGCAACGGGCGATCAAGGAGCACCTGGGAATCGACGCCGCAAGAAGAATGTAAGAAAAAGCCCCCGCCGTTGCATCGAGCTGCTTGTATTCGAGAAGATTCAACCGTTCTTTCCAATTCGAATCACTTCGAATCACGGTTCTTGTCGAATATGGAAAGAAAGGGGTGTTGTAGCTCCGCCCCCTCACACGAACAGGCGCAGGCGGACCGTCTCCTCCAGCTGCTTCTTCCGTGTGTGTCCGGACAACGATGTGTTCATGCTATTATTAAGAAACGGGAAAACGGAAATCGGGCGGCAATGCGTTTCACCGCCCCGAATTCGCTGAAAGGTGGTGCGGCGATGTCGGTCTATTCGGATGAGGAGCTTGAGCGGATGCTCGACGACCTCGAATCCGATCTTGTTGAACGAAAGGAATCCTTCCGCGGGGATGTGCCGAAAAAAGCGCGGCAGGCTGTCTGCGCTTTCTCCAACGACCTGCCCGATCATAACCGTCCCGGAGTGCTTTTCATAGGCGCCGGAGATGCAGGCCAACCATCCGGATATCCTGTTTCCGACGAGCTTCTTCGCTCTCTCGCAGATATGAAAACCGACGGCAACATCCTTCCTCTGCCGGTATGCACGGTGGAAAAACGATCGCTCAAGGGGAGCGAGATGGCCGTTGTCACTGTCTTTCCGTCGGACATGCCGCCTGTGAAATATGAGGGGCGCATCTGGGTTCGTACCGGATCGCGCCGTTCCATCGCCAACGAACAGGAAGAGAGGATCCTCTCGGAAAAAAGGCGGTACAAAAACCTGCCGTTCGACCTCCACCCCGTCCCGGAGGCCTCGCTGAACGATCTTTCCAAAGTGCTCTTCGAGAGCGAGTATCTGCCTGCGGCCTTCGCGCCGGAGATTCTTGAAGCGAACAACAGAACGTACGAAGAGCGGCTCGCGAGCTGCCGCATGATCGTTTCCCCCGACAATCCGGTTCCAACGCTCGTCGGCATTCTTGCCCTGGGAAAGCGTCCGCGCGCCTTCTTCCCCGGAGCCTCGGTGCAATTTCTGCGCATAGACGGCGAAGAGCTTGCCGATCCTGTGATCGACGAAGAAAACGTCGACGGCCCGCTCAGAGAAATGCTCTCGAAGATCGGACAGAAACTCTCCGCGCATAACCGGGTGTTCGTGGATATCGTCTCGTCGCCCACGGAGAAGCGGACCTACGACTACCCGCCTCCCGCGCTGCAGCAGCTGCTGTACAACGCGGTGCTCCACAGAACCTACGAGAAGATGAACACGCCGGTCCGGATCTACTGGTTCAACGACAGGATAGAAATCATCAGCCCGGGAGGGCCGTACGGCAACGTGACTCGGGAGAACTTCGGCAGGCCGGGGATTACCGACTACCGGAACCCGAATCTTGCCGAGGTGATGAAGGTGTTCGGATTTGTTCAGGCTTTCGGAAGAGGAATTGCCGTCGCTCGGAGAGCCTTGGAGGCGAACGGCAGCTCCCCGCTCGAATTCGAAGTCGACCGGAGCGCCGTCAAGGCGGTTGTACACAAGCACCCGAAAAAGGACGCTTGAGCAACGTCTTGCCCAAGCGTCTTTGAAAATCGCCGGCTCCGGCCCGGGAGAACGCTCGGGGGAAAAGAAAGAGCTAAGACGCCCCCTCACACGAAGAGGCGCAGGCGGACCGTCTCCTCAAGCCGCTTCTTCAATGCCCTCCACTCGGGGGACACGCTTTCCAGCAGCTCGTAGAATCCCTTGCCGTGGTTCGGGTGCCGGACGTGGCAGAGTTCGTGGAGCAGCACGTAGTCGATGCACTCGGGCGGAGCCTTCAGCAGATGCGTGTTCAACACGACGCCGCGCGCGCTCGACCAGCTCCCCCAGCGCGCGCGAAGAAACCGCGCCTTCATCGGGGGCGCGCTCTTCACGAACGCGGAGCATCGGGGGAGGCAGCGCGCCATGCTCGCCGCGAAGACGCTTTCCGCCTGCGACGCGTACCACCTGTTGAGAGAACGCTTCACCGCCTCGCCGTCCGAGGAGGACGAACTCACCCGCAGCAGCAGCCTCCCGCCCGAGAGTTTGCCCACGCCCCGCCCTCCGCACAGAGCGAGCGGGTAGGGGACCCCCAGAAAAAGATGCTCCTCCCCCTCGGCGTACGACGGCTTCGGGTGGAGCAGCGCGGCGTTGCGGACTCGTTCCAATGCCCCTGCGATCCACCCGGCCCGCCGCTGCACCGCCTCCATCACGACGGCGAAGCTCGCGGAGCGGGGAGCGCGCACCTCAACCCCCCGCTCCGCCTCCACGACGATGCGCAGATGCTTGCGCTTCCCGTAGTCCACGGCGAACGGAATCGTCCGCCCGCCGACCGTCAACGAGCCTTCGCGCGGTTTCCGAGCGCTCATTCCCAGCCCTCCGGCCGCACTACACGCTCTTCCCGATGTACTTTTTGATCTCCTCCATCGAGAGGCGCGACAGCTCCTGCACCGGCAGCGCCGAGAGCAGCTCCCACCCCAGGTCGAGCGACTGCCCGATCTCGCGGTTCTCCTCCGCGCCCTGGCTCAGGAAGGAGCGCTCGAAGGCGTCGCCGAAGGAGAGCGAGGCCTTGTCCGTCGCGCTCAGCTCGTCGGCCCCGACCACGCCCGCGAGGGCGCGCACCTCGTGCACCCTGCTGTACGAGGCGAAGAGCTGCCCCGCGAGGTCCGGATGGTCCTCGCGCGTGTACCCCTTGCCGATGCCGTCCTTCATCAGGCGCGAAAGACTCGGAAGTATCTCCACCGGAGGGTAGACGCCCCGCGCCTCCAGGTCGCGCGACAGCACGATCTGCCCCTCCGTGATGAAGCCCGTCAGGTCGGGGATCGGGTGTGTGATGTCGTCGTTCGGCATCGTGAGGATGGGGATCTGCGTCACGCTCCCGCGCCCGTTCCGTAGTACTCCTGCGCGCTCGTAGAGCGACGCCAGGTCGCTGTAGAGGTAGGACGGGTACCCCTTCCTGCTGGGCACCTCCCCCCGCGCCACGGAGAGTTCGCGCAGCGCCTCGCAGTAGCTCGTCATGTCCGTGAGAATCACCAGCACGTGCATCCCCAGGTCGAACGCCAGGTACTCCGCCGTCGTCAGCGCCAGCCTCGGCGTCGCGATACGCTCGATCACGGGATCGTCCGCGAGGTTCAGGAAGAGCACCAGGTTCCCCCCGCGCCCCCCGGCTCCGAGCCTGTCGCGGAAGTACGCCGCGTCGTCGTGCTTGATGCCGATCCCCGCGAAGACCACCGCGAAGTTCTCCGCCCCCACCAGCTTCGACTGCGTGGCGATCTGCACCGCGAGCGCGTTGTGCGGCAGGCCGTTCCCCGAGAAGATCGGCAGCTTCTGCCCCCGGATCAGCGTCAGCAGTACGTCGAGCGACGAGATCCCCGTCGAGATGAAGTCCCTCGGGTACTCCCGCGCCATCGGGTTGATCGCCGCGCCGCTCACCGGCCGCCGGATGCCTCCCAGCACCGGCCCGCACCCGTCGCGCGCCTCGCCCATGCCGGAGAAGGTCCGCCCCAGCATCGACGGGGAGAGCGAAATCTCCAGCTCCCGCCCCGTGAAGCGCACCGACGTCGTCGCCGGCGCAAGCCCCTCCGTCCCCGCGAAGACCTGCACCAGCGTCGCCTTCTCGCTCACCAGCGCCACCCGTCCCGTGCGGACCCGCCCGTCGGGGGAGCGCACCTCCACGATCTCGTCGTACCCCGCGTGCGGGATGCCCCCGAGCATCGTGAAGGGACCGGCGATCCTCTGCACGCCCACGTATTCCGTCGTCGCCATGCCTACCCCTCCGTCGTCGCGGCGGAACCGGTCCCCGCGCTCCGCGTCGCCAGGCGCTCCCGGTCGACGGTCTCCATGCGCTCGAAGAGCCGTTTCTTCAAGTCCGCGAACGCCTCCAATTTATCGCCCGGCAGCTCGCGCAGATGCGTCAGCTCCACCAGCTCGTCCATCTTCTTCAGCAGCGAGAGCGGGCATCCCCGCTCCAGCATCCCCTCCGCCTTCTCGTGGAAGCCGATCAGAATGTCGAGGATCGCGATCCCCTTGCGCGGCGGGCAGTACGAATCCGGCCCGAAGGCCCCCTGCTGCAGATAGCCGTTCTTCAGCAGCGACGCCGTCAGCGCCGTCAGCTTCTGGTCGTCCGGGAGCACGTCCGCCCCCACCAGCCGGATGATCTGCTGGATGGAGTCGTCCTCCGCCAGCAGCGCCCGTGCCTTGTCGCGCAGCGTCGACCACGCGGAATCCACGTTCGCCGCGTACCACTCCTTCACCTCGTCGCCGTACTCGCTGTACGAGTCGATCCAGCTGATGGCGGGGAAGTGCCGCGACCGCGCAAGCTGCTGGTCGAGCGCCCAGAAGCAGCGGATGAAGCGCTTCGTGTGCCGCGTCACCGGCTCGGTGAAGTCGCCCCCCGGAGGGGAGACCGCGCCGATGATCGAGATGCTCCCCCTGTTGCCGCCCAGCGTGGTCACCTTCCCCGCGCGCTCGTAGAACTCCGCGATCCGCGTGGGGAGGTAGGCCGGGAAGCCCTCCTCCGCCGGAATTTCCTCAAGCCGTCCGGAGATCTCCCGGAGCGCCTCGGCCCAGCGGGAGGTGGAGTCGGCCATCAGCGCCACGTCGTACCCCATGTCGCGGTAGTACTCCGCGATGGTGATCCCCGTGTAGATGGAGGCCTCGCGCGCCGCCACCGGCATGTTCGACGTGTTCGCTATCAGGACGGTGCGCTCCATCAGGGGCTTCCCCGTGCGGGGGTCCTCCAGCACCGGAAACTCCTCCAGCACCTGCGTCATCTCGTTGCCGCGCTCGCCGCAGCCGATGTACACCACGATCTGCGCGTCGCTCCACTTGGCGAGCTGGTGCTGCGTCACGGTCTTCCCCGTGCCGAAGCCTCCCGGAATGGCCGCCACGCCCCCCTTCGAGAGCGGGAAGAGTCCGTCGATCACGCGCTGCCCCGTCAGCAACGGCTCGTCGGGCAGCAGGCGCTCCGCCGACGGGCGAGGCGTGCGCACGGGCCACTTCGAGACCATCGGGACGGTCCGCTCGCGCCCCCTGCCGTCGCGGAGACGCGCCACCGTCGAGGAGGCCCTGTGGAAGCCCGCCGGAAGGATGGAGAGGATCTCCCCCTCGACCCCCGGAGGCGTCAGAATCCGGTGCTCCACCAGCGAGGTCTCGCGGATGGAGGCCAGCGGCGTACCCGGCGTCGCCACGTCGCCGACCTTCCCCAGCGGCGTCACCTCCCACGAGGCGTCGGGGTCGATCTGCGGCACGGAGACGCCGCGCGAGACGAACGGCCCCTCCTTCTCCAGCAGCTTCCCCAGCGGACGCCCGATGCCGTCGAAGATGCACCCCATCAGCCCCGGCCCCAGCGCCATCGACAGCGGGCCGCCCGTGCCGGTCACCGGCTCGCCCGTCTTCAGCCCCGACGTCTCCTCGAACACCTGAATCAGCGCCTCGTCGCCGTCGAGGCGGATGATCTCCCCCAGCAGCGACCGCGTTCCCGTCATCACCATCTCGCGCATCGCGAAGGCGCGCATCCCGGAGGCCCGCACCACCGGGCCGTTCACCGAGACGATCTTCCCCGAACAGCTCATCGGACGTCCCTCACAGCGCGGCGAGAAGGCGCTCGGCCAGCGTCTCCTTCAGCTCGGCGGCCACCTCGTGCCAGTCCGCTGCGGCCCGCCACGAGCCGTCCACCGCCTCCAGCAGCACGCCCCCGGTGATCGGCGCGGGGTCCGGGGAGAAGTCGAACGACACCCCCGGCAGCCGCGCCCCCACCCGTTCGATCAGCGCGCGCCCGAGGTGCGCGTCCTCCCCGGCGAGGGAGAGGCGTGCGACGCTTCCCTCCGGAAGTTTCGCCGCCGCGGAGACCGCCAGCCCCGCCAGAATATCCGGGTAGTCGGGGCGCTCGCGCAGCGCCGTCAGCTCCTTCTGCAGCAGCGCGCACGCCTCGTCGAGCAGGCTGTTCTGCAGGCGCAGCCGCTCCTTCGCCCGAGTCGACTCCGCGCCCGCGATCTGCCGCTTCGCGATCTCCTCGGCGCGCTTCACCGCCTCGGAGTGAATCTGCTCCACCATGCGCTCCAGCTCGGCGTTCCGCTCCTCCAGCTTCGAGGCAGCCTCGCGCCGCGCCGACTCCAGAATCGCCTCCCGTTCGTCGTCCGCCTTCTTCAGCAGAAGGCTTTTCAGGGAGGCCAGCTTCTCCGGGTTCCGCAGCTCGTAGCTCGCGCCGGGGGATGCTGTATTTGTCGTCATTCCACTTTCACTCCAATCGCCTCGCGGATGTACCGCGTCAGGAAGTCCGCTCCCCGCAGGCTGCCGTGCCTGTCGGGAATCTCCACCAGGAGCGGCGGCTCGTCGCGCTCCCGCAGGGCTTTCGCCAGCGCGGGGACGGTCGCCGCCGCCCGCTCCGTCAGCACGAGCACGCCGACGTCATGGCGCTTCTCCAGAACGTCGGTCACCGCCGCCGCCGTCTCCTCCGCCCCGTGCGCCATCACGCCGGGGATACCGGCGAGGCGCAGCAGGACGAGCGAGTCGTGGTTGTCGCTGATCAGAAAGCCCTTCATCGCCCTACAGCTTGCCCAGAATCAGCAGCGAGACGATGACCCCGTAGATCGCGATGCCCTCCGCGAGGCCGAGGTAGATCAGCGTCGTCCCCAGCATCGACGGCTTTTCGCCCACCACGCCGAGCGCCGCCGCGCCCACCACCGCCACCGCGATGCCCGCGCCCACGCAGGCGAGGCCCGTCGCAAGGCTCGCGCCCAGAAATCCCATTCCCGCCGCCGCGCCGGTCGCCGCCGCCGCAGCGGTCTCGGATGCCGCAGCCCCCGCCGAGGAGAGGGTGAGCACCATCGCCGTCATCAACAGGCAGCTCAGCCCCAGCATGAAGCCCGCGAGCACCGCGCGCGGCCGCCGCACGACCTTTCCGCGAAGCCGCCACCCCGCGCCGCACGTCGCCAGAACCCCGGCGGCCAGAAGAATCACTCCAGTCATTCACATAACCTCCTCGAAAATCTTGATGAAACCGGCTACGCATCGAACATGCCGGTCTGTCCCCAAACTCCGAACAACGCTACATCGTCTCGTCACCGTGGTTAACGCTTGCGAATCTTGCGATCTCGCGCAGCGCCGGGGTGAAGTTCATGGCGCAGTGTGCGGCAACCATAGCCACGCGCTCCGTGGAGACGTCCGTGCGGACGCAGGTGAACACGCGGGGTTTTCGCTCACCGGGCCGTCCGAAAAAAAAGACCGTCACTCGCCGCCCTTCCAGGTCACCGGGCGGAAGGGCGTGCCGCCGCCCTCGTAGAACTTGCTGAAGAACTCGTAGTACTCCAGCCGCAGCGTCTGAATGAAGACGATCAGCCCCTCCAGCCCCACGATCACAGCGTTCCCCAGCAGCAGGATCGCAGCACGGAAGATCGCGCCTCCGGGGAGGGAATGCACCATGTCGCTCAGCATGAAGACCGCCGCCGACAGACCCGCGTGGTTCAGCGCGAAGGCCGCCAAGCGCACGAAGGACGCAGTGTTGCTCAAAAAGGAGAGCAGCGCGTGGAAGACGCTGAACGTGTGCACCACCGCGCCCTCCTGTTCCCCTTCGGGAAGGCCGAAGATCAGCCGCTCCAGCGTCCCGCCGAACAGAATCACGAGGAAGAGGACGCCCAGCGTCGCCGAGAGCGCGACCGGCACGCCCCCTTCGGAGGTGAAGGCCAGGGCCCCGGCGATCGCCGCCGCCCAGTAGAAGAGCAGCCCCGCCACCCCCTCGCCGTCGAAGAGCATCTTCCCGATTCGCCCCTTGCGCCGCAGCGCGAAGATGTTGATCACGATCCCCAGGCTCATGAAGCCAACGCCCACGAAGAGCGACGTGCGGATCAGGTGGTCGATGCCGCGCATCGGCGACGTCCACAGGGAGGGGAGAATCTCCTCCGAGCCGAAGACGCTGCCGTACAGAAAGCCGAAGAGCATCGCCGCCACCCCCGCGATGCGGATCACAGAAGCGAACGCGGGCTTCAGAATCCCCTTGCGGGCCAGCAGCCACGCTCCCGCCGTCAGCAGAAAGCCGTGCCCCACGTCGCCGAACATGAAGCCGAAGAAGAGGCAGAAGCTCAGCGCCACCAGCGGGGACGGGTCCGTCTCGCCGTAGGAGGGAAGGCTGTAGAGCGCCACGATCTCCTGGAACGTCTTCGCAAGAAAGTTGTTCTTCAGGAGGGTAGGCAGCCGTCGACCGCGCCGTTCGAGTTCCGTGTCCTTCTCCGTCAGCAGCAGCGTGTTCGGAGCGAAGCGGCCGAGCGTCGCCTCCACCTTCGGCAGCGTCGGCGCGGGAATCAGCCCGGAGAGGACGAAGATGCCGCCCAGCTCCCCCCTGTTCCGGCAGAGCGCGTACACCCGCTGCATCGAAAAGACGGAGCAGTAGAGCGTCTCCAGCTCCTTCCGGTGCTTCTCCAGGTAGTTTTTCGGCGCCTCGCGGAGTCCCCGCAGCGCCCGTTCCAAGGCGAAGACCCGTTCGCGGAGGCGTTCCCTCATCGCTTCTCCCGCCCCTTCGAAGACTTCGTCCAGCGCGTACTCCTTCAGATAGAGCGTCCGGAAGAGCTTCTCCGCCTCCGGGTGGTAGTCGCGCGAGCAGAAGATCACCGCGAGCACGTACCCCTTCTCGGCCACCGCCGGAAAGACCAGCAGCGGCGTCACCGAGGCCATCTCCTCCAGCCGCTTGAAGTTCTCCGCGCTCAGCCGCCCGAACGTGATCGAGAGGTAGCGCGACTTCAGCGTCCGCTCCACGCCCCGCCCCGCGGCGCTCAGCGCGTCGAGGAAGGCCCCCGCCGCCATCAGCTTCTCCCTCTCCTCTTCGAGCGCTTCGGAGCGCTCGCGCCACAAAGTCAGCGTGCCTTGCAGCTCCTTCACCCGCTTCGACGCCTCGTCGAAGGAGAACGACGGGCACACCCGCTCGCACAGGCTCTCCGAGGGAGGCTGCGGCGCGTCCTTCGCGGAGGGCCCGCCGCCCTCGGGCGCCTCCATGTCCGGAATCAGCTTCCAGACGGCGCGCAGGCTCTCCAGCAGTTCGTCGTACGGGTTGCTCCGGAAGGTGGCGATGCGCGCCCCGCCCGCCCCCTGCCCGGAAAGCGAACCCGCCCGCTTCTCCAGCGCGAAATCCAGCGGCACGGGCTCGAAGTTCCCGAGGGAGAGCAGCTCCGCCGCAACGGGCTCGATCTCCTCGCGGGGCCCGACCAGCGACACTCCCATCATCTCGACGACGGCCATGACGAACTCCCCTCCTCTCCGGACGTGAAGGCGTTCGCTCCGGGATGGATCAGGAACTCCCGCGCCTTCTTCTTATCGTAGTGATACCGCACGTCCTCGATGATCGTGAACAGATCCTTCACCTCCAGCTCGCGCAGCGTCAGGTAGGCCAGCGCCGTATGGACGCCCGACGTCCCCGACGAGAAGATCCCCGTCGCCGTCCGCCACAGAATCCTGTACAGATTGTGCTCCAGCGCCATCTCGCTCGCCTCGACCGCCTCGTCGGGCGCGCTTCCCGGCGGCCGGGCGGCCCCCGTCGCGCGGAACGCCTCCCCGTATCTGCTCGCACGCATCAGCTTGAGCATCGACGGCACGTCCGGCGCGAAGGCGAAGGCGCTCAGCGTCTCGAAATTCAGTTTGTAGCGCACGGGCAGCGTCATCCCCAGCGCCTCCTCTGGCGACATGGCGAAAAAGCGACGGCCGCGGTAGATCCAGTAGAGGTTGATCAGGTCGGCCCGCGTCCCGAAGAGCTTCCGCACCCAGCGCCCCTCGCTTCCCGGCAGTCGCTCGCCCTCCGACAGAATGCGCGTCAGGAAGAAGACGTCCATCGCCGTCTTCGCGCGGAAGAGCGTGTCGCCGCCGATGCGTCCGGGGTTCGATGCGAGGATTCGCTTCAGAGGCTCCGCGAGCACCGCTTCCAGCGGCCACCCTCTGATCGCCTCCAGCACGTCCCGCAGCGACTGCGCGGCCAAAAGCTTCTCGCCGTCCGCCAGCGTGATCGGCACGGAGGCGATACGCCGCCGCAGCGCCTCGCGGCTGCCGACGCCCGTCGTGATGATGCGCAGCACGCGCTTCACCACGTCCACGTCGAAGCGCTCCCCCCACGCCCGCAGCAGCGCCGTGCGCTCGGGGCCCAGGTAGTGGCAGAAGGGCAGCTCTTCCAGCATCGGCGCGGCGGAGACCAGGCTCTCGAGGTCGCCCCGGTGCATCTGCTCCGGACGGGATACGGACTCGAAGTAGGCCTCGTACGCGGGGGTGCGGGAGAGGGAGAGCGCGATATCGCCCACCGTGTCGCACTCCAGCAGTCGCAGATAGTCGGCGGGGGAGAGCAGCCGCCCCCGGAATATCCGCGCTTTCGCCGTCGCCGCCGCCCGTTCGCCCGCGGAGAGAAATGTCATCTGCTTCGCCGCCTTGAAGCGGGCGGCATATACCCGTCCGCCTGCGCTCCCGGGCACGCGAGCGACTGACTGCGCGAAGCCTCCGGCACGCTTTTGCCGGACAACTCGCTCTGCTCGTTGGTCATCTGCTTAAACCATATTTGGCGGCGACGTCTTTGGCCAGGGAGCGGACGATGTCGGGGGCCGCTTCGGCGAACCGATCTTTCATCCGCTGCCGACCGCGGAGGCCCATGTCGGCGATCTGCGCCGCTTCAAGCTCCGCCGAGTGCCGCGCCGACTCCACGATCGCTTTCGCCTGCGCGCGCGCCGCCGTCAGCCGCGCCTCCTGATCGACCGCGAAGCGCTCCCGCGACTCCCGCAGAATCTCCGACGCCTTCCGGCGCGCCGCCTCCACGCCCGCAACCGCCTCGTCCTCGGCGGCCAGAAGCTCGCTCAACACAGTCCCCAGATTCACGCTCCCATTCCTCCCTCTTCCGAAGCGCCAGCGCGCGCCATCTTCATCCGCGTGAAGTCCTCGCGGTCGTTCTCCTCCAGCACGCCCGCGATCCACGCCAGCACCTTCCTGTGCGACGGGATCACCACCTTCTCCAGCGCGTTCACCCTCCGGAACGTCCGCCGAATCTGCACCGCCAGCCGGTAAACGGAGGTCTCCACCTCCGCAAGCCGCGCGATCAGCGAGAGCACCTCCCGCGCATGGCTGTACGCCCCGTCGAGCACCCCCGACGTCCCCAGAAACGAGTAGCACGGCACGGGCGGCCGCTCCACCGGGTCCACCTTCGGAATCTCCACCCCCATCACCGAGCGGAGGCGGATCGTGAAGTCGTCGGACTCGGGAACCGAGTATGCCAGCTCCTCCACGTTGTCGATCCCCAGCGAAAGCCCCGCCATCTGCAGGCTGAAATACGCCTCCGAGAAGACGCGCTCGAGGTCGGCCTGCAATTCCCGCGCCTCGCGGATGCGCCCCGTCAGCTCCATCAGCAGAATCGTCCGCTTCCGCTCCAGAAGATCGTGCCCCTTCTCGGCCAGCTTCAGCGACGACGCGAACTTCACCATATTCCCCCGCGTAGGGGCAATCTTCGGGCTCGTGAAAAACACCCCCCTCCGGTGCGTGCACTTTAAAACTCCCGGGGGAAAAAGTCAAATGGGGGAGGGGAGGTGTACAATGAAGAAATAGAGATAAATGCAAATATTTGTACTGGGAGAAGCTGAATGACGGGGGTTTGCCGCAGTCCGAAAAAAGACGGGCGCGCCGCATACGCTCGCTCGGCGCGCCCGTCTTTCATTGCATCCGAAAGGGTTGCTACTTCCGCAACGCCAACAAAGCCAAGGGCGCCAGCAGGACGAGCGACGCCGCGCCGAAGAGCGCGCTCCCGCCGCCGACAGAGCACCCCAAGCTCGGCGAGGTTACCGTCACATCGCACGAAGCCGTATACCCGCCGTCCTCCGTCCGCACCGTGATCACCGCGCGCCCCTCGGAAAGCCCCCCGACCATCCCGTCGCTCGCTCGTACCGGCGCCACCGACGTATTGCTCGACGACCAGAAGGTTCCTTTGTTCGTCGCGTTTTCCGGGTGAACCGTAATGGTGATGATGGCCGTCGTTCCCCTCTCCAGCGAGAGCGACGTCGGGCTGATCGTGATTCCCGTTACCGGGACGGACGCTCCTGCCTGAAAACAGCCTGCCAGCAAAACGGCCAGAATGATTGCGAATATACGTGAATATTTCATAACAACACACCTCCGAATTTATTAGAATAAGTCCATTATGCGCCTCGGGCGCGTGGAAAGCAATCTTCGACGGAATCGCTCAGTCCGCGCTTGCGGGCGGCTGATAGACGAACGACTCCATGTATCTGCGGAAGTCCGGATCGTCCAGCTTTCCGGCCCATTGCCGCAGAAAACTCAGCTCCTGCACGTGCGGCTGCTTTTCGAAATAGGCGATAAGGTCGTTGAGTCCTCCGGCGAGCATCTCGGCGTCGTTCGCCTTCTCGCCCATGTGAACGCGGAAGTACGCGCGTTGTTTTTCCGCGATATCCCGCACCATTGGCGACCTGTACGCCCTTTCAAGGTGAGACGATATCACCGCCGGATCTTCGCTCTCCGCCAGGGCTCTTCGCAGCGCAATATCTCCCAGTATTCCCTCGCCCAAGTAGAGCAACCCCGCCAATGATATTAGGCAGACGACGCCTCCCAGCAGACGCCCCCCACGCTCGAATCGCTCGGGCGGAGGCGTCGGGATCAGCTCGGGCAGGAGTTCGCGGTTCGTCGCTGCGAAGGCCAGCGCCAGCCAGACGGCGTTCTCGATGCGGTGGAACGGACGCGTCCACAGCGCGTTGACGAAGAAAAGCGACACCAGCGCGCTCCCCCAGATCGCCTCGGGCGAGAGCGGCGTTCTATCGATGAACGCTCCCAGCGCCCCCCGCATCCACCAGAGCCATAAGAAAAACATCAGCGCCGCTCCGACGACTCCGCCCTCGGCCATCCACTGCAAAAACTCGTTGTGCGCCCAGTGGGTGTACTGCCATTTGAAGTGCGGCCATCGGCGCAACATATGGTTCTGCGCGTCTATGTAGTGCCACTTGTACTGCCCCAGCCCCACGCCCTTGATCGGACTACGCGTGAACATCGTCCAGCTCGTCGCCCAGATGCTGTCCCTGTGCGCGAAGGCGAGCGGACGCTCGATCACGTCTTCCATCTTATCCGCCAGCGCGGCCCCTATATTCGGGTTCAGCGAGACGTTCGACGCCAGCACCGCCGCAAAGAGCAGCGGCACGCAGACTGCCTTGAGAAGATATCGCCGCCCCTCAAGCCTCAAGAAGAATAACGAAAGCACAATGTACCCCGCAACCAGCGACAGTATTCCCGAACGGCTCGTCGAGCTGATCAGCCCCCAGAAGACGGCGGTCAGCAGCGCGACCAGAGCTGTATTCGCAAGATGACGCCGCGGTCCCTCGGCGGAGAAAAACAGAAAAATGCCGCCGAGCCCCGCGATCGCCATCCAGAGGGCGAACATATTCTGCTGCCCCGTGTTTGCGATATAGTTCCCCGGCGTCGGCAGAATAAAGGGATAGGGCCCGTTCAGCCCCCGGATCTGCAACTCCGCGAACAGCACGCTCACCGCCGCGTTCAGCAGCGCCCCCCACAGCAGCGCGCGCACCAGCTTCCCGTCGGCCAGCAGGGAAGCGAGCGTGTACGCCAGCCAAAGCGAGCCGAAGAAGAACCACTCCTGGAAAAACGTCACCGTCGAGCGCGGGGGCGCCCAAAAGGGCTGTACCGTCACATAGAGCAGCAGCGCCAGCCAGATCACGGCGAAACCGTCCAGCCGGAATCCCGTCCGCTCCGTTCCGAAGCGCAGCACCCGGAACCCCGCCGCCGCGCCCAGAATCGCCAGCGGAGCGAGCGTCGCCGCCCACTTCATCAGATGGAGCGTGCTGAAAAAATACTCGCCCGAAAAGATAATATTCGGCAGAACGAACGAGATCAGAAAAGCACAGAGAAAAAAAAGACGCGGCGCGAGGGGATCAGTCCGGACAGACGAATACATTTCTCCGGGGGGAACCTGTTCATTTCTTCGGGGTGGCATGGACGTACTCCTCCTTGGGAAGATCGTCGGATCCTTTCGGGGCGCATTGGATTAAAGAATGCTCCGGCTCTTCGGCGCATTATAGGCTCATTGTACTCTTTGATCAAGCATCACTTGGTAAACGCCTTTTCGCTTTTCGTGCATTTTGTTATAATAACAGACAAAGGAGGTTGAAAATCTCTCGGGAACGGAGAAGGTAACGAGAGCCAATGTAGCTCCGTTGTTTATTGGCTATGTTTTTTCAGCGGGGAATGTTTTATTTGCTTGGGCGCCTGTTTCTACGGCGAAAAATCAATGGAGGTGTTGTACATGAAAAAAAACAAAACATGTGTAGTGTTGCTGTCCATATTCGTCCTTTTCATCGCGGCTCCGTCGATGGCGGCATGGGTGAGTACCGATATCACAGGACTTGGCGGTACGGTCAATCAAATTCCGCAGGCAAAGATTCAGACTCCTGTGACCGTTGTGTCGTCCGATTTCAAGCCGGGCTACGATCTGAGCGTGCCGGCTGCGGTTGCGTCGGACGGTACGGCAGTATACGTTACTGCGGCAACAGTCCAGAATTACTTCGCATCACGTGGAGAAACCTATACCCAAAAACAGGAGTTGAAGCTGTATAAAATTTTGTCAACCGCGGAAAGTTTGGATGTTTCTCCCGATGTCCTTGTGATGCACCCCCTTACAACATTTACTGGGAAAACGCCTGCCGATTTAAATGTAGTGAAGGTAACGGGATCCAATGCTTTTCACAGTTTTTCCGGAGTATATACGGCGGCGGGAATAGCTAATAGAAGATTCGCCGTTATCAGCACGGATAAAAAGACCGTTATGGGAGCAAGCGATGTGATTGCTACGGGGTGTTTTGTCGCACTCTGCGTGAATTCTGCGGATATAGTGTTCAATGTAGGTAGTGGTGATATTATCGATCCGGCTTTCGTCTATACAACAGCAACGCTTGTCCCCGTGACGGGTGTAAGTGTTACTCCGACACAGAAAGTCATCGCTCCTAGTGATACCTACACGTTTACCGCTACGGTTTCGCCCGATACTGCCACGAATAAAAATGTAACATGGTCTTCAAACAATACAACAATAGCCGCTGTCTCTTCAAGCGGTGTTGTTACCGGCGGCGCCAACGGTACGACAACCATAACGGCTACGACTCAGGATGGCGGGTTCACTGCATCTGCGACCGTTATTGTCGGTGTTCCCGTTACCAGGGTTACGGTCGATCCCACATCGGCCACGATCGGAGTTGGTGGAATCGTCGATCTTGATGAGACTGTCGAACCTTCCACGGCCGCGAATAAGAACGTCACGTGGTCTTCCAGCAACACCTCCATCGCCACTGTCTCCGAAACAGGTGTTGTCACCGGCAGAGCTGCGGGTACAGCGACGATTACTGTAACCACCGCCGACGGCGGAAAAACGGCCACTTCCATAATCACCGTGGTTTCGGGACCGCAGCCCGTGACACCGGGCTTCCAGCTGCCCTCGGGTGTTGAGAACCCCAGTCTGATCGTCATCCCCGGCACGGTCGGCGAATCCGGCCTCAACTCCGCGGCGGCCGATACCGTCGGCCAGACGACGGTATCCTCCATGGCCGCGTCCGGAACCTACCTCGTGCTCACGAACTCGGTCGTCTCCAACAACCTCGCCTACCGCGGAAACAGCATGAACTCGCTGGTCTCCATCAAGATGCCGGTCTTCAAAGCCACGGTGTCCGCCGCCGGCAAGACAGGCGTCGTGATGTTCCAGCTTCCCTCCTCCTCGCTGGTCGGCTTCAAGGCCGGGCACGTGGTGCCGGTGAAGGCGATCTCCACATCGGCCTCCCAGTCGCGCACCTACTCCTTCGTCGACGCGGCCTCCAAGCTGGCAGACGGCAAGTTCGGCATCGTCAAGTCGGACAAAATAACCTTCATGGGCGCCGAGGAAGCCTTCGTCTCCGGCAACATCTACTACATCGTCTTCGCCATCAAGGACGGCGGGCTCTTCGACATGAACGCCGCCGACATGTACATCACCGACCCGACGTTCGTCGGTCTCTCCACCGGCCGGAGCAGCAGCGGCGGCGGCGGATGCAGCACCGGAGCCTTCGCCCCGGCGGCGCTCCTTCTTGTCCTGCCCCTCTGCGCGGTGTTCTTCAACCGGCGCAGGTAACACCCCGGCGGCACTGATCCTTCGGGCGGAGCGCGTTCTTTCGCGCTCCGCCTTCCGCTTCTCCGGGGGAAACATCCTCTTGCCTCCGGTCTTGACAACCTTCCTGTACACGGTATCATCTTCTCTGCGGCCGGAAGGCGAGGGTGCGGCTTCTCTCGCAGGGGGGCCGTCACACAGCCCATCACCAAGGAGATTTAAAAAATGACGCACATCGCAACGATTCATAACGCGGCGGTGAATACGGTATCATGAGCGACGCATCTCGTCTGATCGCCGATTTCTTCCTGCACCCCGGCTTTCCCCTCGTCGTCCTCTGGTGGCTCGCCTTCGTCGGCATAGGCATCCTCTTCCTCCCTCTGACGCAGCGCCTTTTCAGAGGATTTTGCGACGGCGGCTACCTTTTCGCCCGCGTGATCGGCCTGCTGCTCTCTTCCTATATCGTCTGGCTGCTCTCCTCGCTGGGGCTTGCGAACCTCTCCCGGACAACCTTCCTCCTTGCCCTGCTCGCAGGCGGGGCGGCGAGCTGGCTGCTTCCCGGCGCCCTGACGAACGCCCGCGATCTCTTCCGGAACCAGCGCCGTGAAATCCTCATCCAGGAGTACCTCTTCCTCGCTGCGCTGCTCGCATGGGCGATGCTTCGCAGCATGAAGCCGGAGATCAACGGTATTGAAAAGTTCCTGAACCTCGGCTACGTCAACGCCGTCCTCAGGGCGGAATCCATGCCCCCCGCCGATATGTGGATGGCGGGCGCGGCCGTCAACTACTACTATTTCGGCCACTTCTTCACGGCGTGCATGTGCGTTCTGACGGGCATACCGGCCGAGATCGCGTACAACCTGATGCTGCCCTCGCTCTTCGCGTTCGGCTTCAGTCTCTCGTACGCCCTCGTTTCCGGACTGCTGCGGCGTATCGACCCGAAAGCCGTCAAGCGGGCGATGGCCGGCGGGCTGCTCGCCGCCTTCCTGCTGGCCCTCGGGGGGAATCTGCACCCCTTCGTCTACGGCGTCGCGCTGCCGTCGCTCAAACGCGCCGGACTGTACGCCGGAGAGGTGCAGGGGTACTGGTACCCGAAAGCCCGCAGCTTCATCGGACACCAGCCTCCAACCGACGACAAGACCATTCACGAGTTCCCCTTCTACTCCTTTGTGATTGCGGACCTGCACGCTCATGTTCTGGACACGCCCGCTTCGCTCGTCTTCATCGGCGCCGGCGCGTCCCTGCTGATGGCGAGCGAGGTTTCCGCGTCCGCGGGAGCGCTTCCCGTCCGGATTCCCTACAGGGAGGCCGTCGCCGGGGTGCTCCTCGGCGTTACGTGGATGACGAACAGCTGGAACTACCCTATCTATCTGGTGGTGCTCTTCGGGGCGGCGCTCGTCGCGGCGATCAGGCGGCACGGCTTTGCACGGCGCGCCCTGTTGGAGACGCTCCTCGCGGGAGGCGTCCTCGCCCTTGTATCGCAGGCGGCGATCGTCCCCTACATGCGCAACTTCGTCTTCATGACCGAGGGCGTTCACAGGGTGATGCGCACCAGCCCGCTCTGGCAGCTCGCCATACTCTGGGGGTACCAGGCCTTCTTCGCGCTCTGCTTCGCCCTCTTCTTCGCGGTCGCGGCCAAGGGGTACCTTCGTGAACGCGATCCTGCGCAAGGAGCGCTCTCCGCGCTGCTTCAGCGGACGCCCGCGCCCGATATCGTCGCGCTCGGCATGTTCTCCGCCGGGTGCATCCTTGTGCTGATCCCCGAGGTCGTCTACGTGAAGGACATCTACCGCGCGGAATACCACAGGGCGAACACCATGTTCAAGATGGCCTATCAGGCCTCCCTCCTCTTCGCGCTGGCGAGCGGGTATGCGTCGGCGCGCATCGCCGGCGCCGCGCCGACGATGTGGCGGCGTATCCTCGTCGTCGTCTTCGCACTCGTCGCCGTAATGCCGATGACCTACGGATGGTGGGCGCTCCCCGGCTTCTACGGTACCCGCCCTCCCGCGCCGGAGAACTATCAGTGGCTCGACGGCCTCGCGTTCCTCTCCTCCGGCGACCGGGAGATGATCCGCTGGTTCCAGCGGAACGTCTCAGGGCAACCGGCGATTCTGGAAGCCGAGGGCGACAGCTACACGCAGCACGGGCGCATCTCCATGGCCACGGGCCTGCCGACGGTGCTCGGCTGGTACGGGCACGCATGGTCCATGCGGGGCAGCCCCGCCGAGCCCCAGAAACGCCGGACAGCCGTCCGTCGCATCTACGAATCCGGCGACCCCGGCGCCATCCGCAGCCTGCTGGAGGAGTACGACGTCCGCTATATCGTCGTCGGCGCGCTGGAGCGCGAGAAGTTCAAAAACATCAAGGAGTCCGTTCTGGAGGGGATGGGAGAGGTCGTCTTCCGCCACCCCGACGGCTCCGTGATCATCGAAGTACACAGCAGCGAATCCAAGGAGGAGATCGAGCCATGAAGGGAATCATCCTCGCCGGAGGGAAGGGGACGCGCCTCTACCCCCTCACCAGGCACACCAACAAGCACCTCCTGCCCGTGGGCCCCGAACCCATGATCTACAACCCGGTGAAGAACCTCGTCGCCTGCGGCGTGCGTGAAATTCTGGTCGTCACCAGCAGCCTCCACATGGGCGACATCGTCACGTCGCTCGGCAGCGGGGAGGAGTTCGGCGCCGACTTCACCTACAAGGTGCAGGAGGAGGCGAAGGGCATCGCCGACGCCCTCCGGCTGGGCAGGCGCTTCGCCGGGGACGAGTCCGTCTTCGTCCTGCTGGGCGACAACATCTTCGACACCCCGCTCGTCCGCTTCGTGGATAACTTCCGCACCGAACAGAAGGAGCAGGGCGCGCGCGTCATGCTCGTCAAGGTGGAGAACCCCTCCGACTTCGGCGTCGCCGCGCTCGACGAAAAGAAAGTGGTCGAGATACAGGAGAAGCCCGAGCACCCCAAGAGCGACTACGCCGTCGTCGGCGCCTACCTCTACGACACGCGGGTCTGGGGCGTCATCGACGGGCTGAAGCCCTCGAAGAGGGGCGAGTACGAGATCACCGACGTCAACAGCGCCTACATCGAACAGGGCGCGCTGCAGTACGACTTCGTCCAGGGAATGTGGATGGACACGGGCACCTTCGAATCGTACCACAGAGCCAACGAGCTGCTCTTCGCCCGGCTCAGGGAGGGAAAATAGAAATGCGGATACCGTTCAGCAGACCGTACGTCACGGGGCGCGAGATGGAGTACATCAGGCAGGCGATCGGCAGCGGGAAGCTCACCGGCAACGGCGAGTTCTCGCGCAAGTGCGCCCGCAGGCTGGAGGAGATGACGGGATGCAGGAAAGCAATCCTCGTCCCCTCGGGCACCGCCGCGCTCGAAATGATGATGATCCTCGGCGGGATAGGCCCCGGCGACGAGGTGATCATGCCCTCCTTCACCTTCAGCTCCACGGCGAACGCCGTCGTCCTCCGCGGGGCCTCGCCCGTCTTCGTCGACATGCGCCCCGACACGCTCAACATGGACGAAACGCTCATCGAAGCGGCGATCACCCCCCGGACGAAGGCCATCCTCCCCGTCCACTACGCCGGCGTCGCCTGCGAGATGGACGCGATTATGCGGATCGCGCGCGCGCGCAACCTCCTCGTGCTGGAGGACGCAGCGCAGGGCATTCTCTCCCGCTACAAGGGGAGGGCGCTCGGCGCGATCGGCGAAATGTCCGCTCTCAGCTTCCACGAGACCAAAAACATCCACTGCGGCGAGGGGGGGGCGCTCCTGATCAACGACCCCGCCTTCGTCGAACGCGCCGAGATCGTGATGGAGAAGGGGACCGACCGCAGCAAGTTCTTCCGCGGCGAGGTGGACAAGTACACCTGGGTCGACATGGGCTCCTCCTACCTGGTCAACGAGATGACGGCCGCCTTCCTCCGGGCGCAGCTCGAAGAGGCGGAGCGCATCGTCGGCGACCGCCTCGCGCTGTGGAACCGCTACCATAAAGCCCTCGCACCGCTCGAAGCCGAAGGCAAGCTCCGCCGCCCCGTCGTCCCCGAGGGGTGCGAGCACAACGCGCACATTTTCTACATCCTGCTCGACTCGGCGGAGTCCAGGGACGCCCTGATGGCCTTCCTGAAAGAGAAGGGAATCCTCGCCGTCTTCCACTACATCCCCCTCGACACGGCCCTCGCGGGACGGACCTACGGCGCGCCTTCGCCGAAGCCGCTCGGCCTCACCGCGGATCTCTCGGCGCGCCTGCTGCGCCTGCCGCTCTTCCTCGGGCTGGAGCCGGACGAGGTCATCGAGGCCGTCTTCGCCTTCTTCGGGAAAGAATGGACGAAGGAGTAGCGCGGATGCTCCCCGAAGGCGTCAGGGAAGCCCCCTGGGACGCGCGCGTTCTCGGCGTTCCCGCGTTCGAACTCGCCGCGCTCTCGAAGGAGGCCGTCAAGTGGCTGCGGAGGACGGCGGGCTTTTTCACCCTCAAGCTCCCCTCGGGGGGGCCGAAGGGCGAGGCCGAGCGCTACGGCTTCTACTACTGCGACACATTGCTGCGCCCCTCCTGCGTGCGCGAACGCTTCGTCCCGCACGACGACGGACGCTGCTCCCTGACCGGCGACTACGACCTCGACGCCGTCCTCGCAATGGTCCCCGGCGCCTTCACGCACGACCGTTTCCACAAGGACTCGCGCATCCATCCCGCCGTCGGCGACGACCGCTACGTCCGCTGGATCCGTGATCTCCACGCGCAGGAGCGGCTGCTCGCCTTCCTCTGGGAGGGGCGCGAACTCGCCGGATTCTGGGGGTACGCCCCGGAAGGCGTCGTCGTGCTCCACGCGCTCGCGGACGGCTTTCGGGGCCGCGGGCTGGCGAAACACTTCTGGACGGCGGGCTGCCGCATGCTCTTCGACCGGGGGTTCGAGACGCTCGCAAGCTCCGTCTCCGCCTCCAACCTCGCGGTCATGAACCTCTACTCGTCGCTCGGCTTCTCGATGAAGGACGCCGTCGACGTCTACCACCTTTTCAGATGAACGCGCAGGGGGAAAACGTATGATCTCCATCATCGTCCCGTTCTACAAGTCCGAAAACACCGTCGAGCCTCTCTACGAAGCGCTCTGCGCGCTGGAGCGCCGCATTCCGGGCGAAACCTTCGAGTTCGTCTTCATCGAAGACTGCGGCGGCGACGGCTCGTGGGACGCCATAGGCGCGCTCGCCGAACGCGACCCCCGCGTCAAGGCGGTGCAGTTCAGCCGCAACTTCGGCCAGCACTACGGTATCAGCGCGGGGCTCGAACTCTGCTCCGGCGACTGGGCCGTGGTCATGGACTGCGACATGCAGGACCGCCCCGAGGAAATCCCGCGCCTCCACGCTAAGGCCATGGAGGGGTACGACGTCGTCTGCGCGCGGCGCGGCAAGCGGAAAGATCCCCTCTGGAAGCGCGCCGCCTCCGTCATGTTCGCGGCCGTCTTCAGTTGGCTCTCCGGCATGAAGTACGACCCTGAAGTGGCCAACTTCCGCATCCTCTCGCGCAAGACGATCGACGCCTACTGCTTGATGGGGGAGCGCCTCCGCTTCTTCGGCGGCCAGCTCGAATGGCTCGGCTTCGCGACCGGCTACGTCGACGTGGAACACGGCGAACGGCACGACGGAAAAAGCTCGTACACCCTGCGCAAGCTGGTCAACCTCGCGGTGGACACCGTCATCGCCTACTCCGACAAGCCGCTGCGCATCTCCGTCAAGAGCGGCTTCCTGATCGCGCTCGGCTCGTTCCTCTACGCGCTGTTGCTCGTCTTCAAGAAGTTCGCCCTCGGCATCCCCGTCGAAGGGTGGACCAGCATGATGGTCTCCCTCTGGTTTCTCGGCGGAATAATCATCGCCAACTTGGGCATCATCGGCATCTACCTCGGCAAGACCTTCGACGAGACCAAGAAGCGCCCGCTGTACGTCATCTCGAAGAGGATCAACATCTGATGCCGTTCGCCGTCTCAACGGACTTCCTCCTGCTCCAGGCGGCCTACCTGATCTTCTCCGCGGCAAGCGTGCTGCTGAAGCTCGCCTCGCGTCATCCGCCGTTTTCCTCTCCATTCCTCGCCCTCTGCGCCGGAAGCCTCGCGTGCCTCTTCATCTTCGCGCTCGCCTGGCAGCAGGCGCTCCGGAAGTACGACCTCATGACGGCGTATGCGTGGCGCGGCGCGATGTTCCTGTGGACCTTTCTGTGGTCGGCCCTCTTTTTCGGCGAGACCATCACGTGGAACAATTTTTTCGGCGCGGCGGTGATCATCGCCGGAATGGTTCTGGTGGCGCGAGGTGAATAGCTTCTACGCGCTCTTCCTCACGGCCGTGGCGGTCGCCTCGTTCGGGCAGATTCTCCTCAAGAAGGGAGCGGCGGGGGAGCGGTCGCTCTGGAGGCAGTACGCCAACGCGTGGGTGCTCGGCGGATACCTTCTCTTCGCGCTCTCGCTCGGCCTGAACTCCGTGGCGTACCGAGGCGTGCCGCTGAAAGACGGTCCGGTGATCGAGTCCCTCGGTTTCGTCCTCGTCCCCGTGATGAGCCGCCTTTTTTTCAAAGAGCGCATCACCCCCTCCAGATTCTGGGGGTTCGCGCTGATCATAGCGGGCGTCGCGCTCTTCGTCTCCTGAGCCGCGCCCGGATGACGATTCTGAAAGAGTTGGGAGATGGCGAAAGAATGACTATGGCGAATGGAGTTCCGCCGGAGACCGAAAACGAGCCTCTTCCCGGAGAAAACCGCCTGCTACGGAAGTTCGTGCACCCCGCTGCGTGGATTTTTCTTGTATCGGCCCCCTGGCTGCTGCTCTTCCTCGTCGCAGCAGTGAGAAACATGCCCCTGCTTGGCGGCGCTCCCGTTTGGAACGACGAAGTCTCCATCTGGAGAACGCTTTACAGCTTCTCGCAGTGCGGATTCGATGTCGGCAGCTCCGGCATCAACGAATACACCAGCGCGATCGGCGGGTTCACAGCGCACGGTGTCGGCCGTATATTGTTGTACGGCGGTTTGGCTCTTCTGTTCGGCGTGGCGGAGAACAGCATCGTCCTTTTCAACACCCTCCTGATGAGTCTGTCGCTGGCGTTCCTTGTATGGAAACTTCGCCCCGGAACACTGCCGTCGCTGGCGCTCGCAGCGGCCTATCTCGGGTACGCGCCCCTGGTTCTGTACGCGGCGACTTCCATGAGCGAAATCTCCAACTACGCGCTTCTGCTCTGCTACGTCGCCTTTCTCGTCGCCTTTCAACGGACGGGCTTGCGGCGCAACATCGCGGGGGCGTTCATCGTCGCTCTGCTGCTCTCTTTCTACAGGGTCAATCATATCGTGCTCTACATTCCACTGGCGCTCAGCTTCTGCGATTACAGGCTTTCGAAGCGCATGCTCTTCTGGATGTGCGCGGCGATGCTCGCCATGATCGTCACGTACTTCGCCGTCATGCAATTCTCGGCGCCCTATCCGTTCGGATTTCTCTTCATGCTGACGCACGCCCGTTCGATTACCGCAGCTGCCGGGATGGTCATCAAGCACTCTCTACACAACGTTTTGACCTTTTTCAATATCGTCTCCGCTTCCGCGGCAGAAGTCGTCCTTCGCTATTCGTACTTCTCGGTGACGATTTTCTGCCTTTTCGGCGGATTCCTGCGGAGGGAGCGTACCGGCGGAAACCTCGGATTCCGGCTCCGCAGACGCGAAGCGCCGGACCGGATCTACATGACGGCCTTCCTGCTGCTCGTTCTCGTTCTGGCGCTCGTCGTGGGAGCGTACGACGTTTACGGATGGCGGGACTACCGGTCGCTCGCGCCCGTTCTCTGGTGCGCGGCCGCGTACTTGCTCCTGATGCGCAGGCGGCCGGCCGTCTTCCTCGCCTCGCTCGGCATGTTGCTGATGATGGCGGTTACTCTGCTGGCCTGGCCTCCGGTCTTTGAGCAGCGACTGCGGCCGGTCGCTTCCTCCGAGCCCGCGCACCAAGGGCTCCTTGCGCTGACCGGGCGAATGACCGTGGCGGAGCGCCCGTCGGGACGGTATAAAAACTCCGTCGGCGTGCGGGACCTTATCTTCGAGCTTGCCGGCGGACTCCATCCGGCCTTCGGATTGCACATCATCCTCCCCATGCGCTCCGGCACGGCGAAACAGTGCCGGTACATACTCGCAACCGGGGAACTCGAAGAGATCGAAGGTTACGAGGTCGTCGAGAGGAACGGATACGGAGTTCTTTTCGTCCGTGCCGACGGCAACCAGAAAAAACGAAGCGAGGATGCTGCGGAATGAACGAGGGGAGCGAAAAGCGCGTGTCCAAGAACAGCGTGCCTGTCGCAAGCGGACGTATTCTTTGGTACTGGCTTCCCGATACGCTTGTTTTTGCGGCGGCGTGCTCCCTTTTCGGGCTGTTCTGGGCGTTCCGAATCAGCACGGATATTCAGCTCCACGCAAGCTACGTCATCGATTTGTCGCGCGGTGCAGTTCCTCCCCCGGCCAATTTTTTATACTATCTCCTGGTGTACATGTTCGGGTCCATTGGGGGACGTTCGTGGGGGGCTCTCGGTCTGGCTTCTTCTCTATTGCTCGGCGCCGCAGTCGCCGCCAAGTTCTCCGTCACCCGGCGCATCCTGGGGGGAGAGAAAGGAGTTGCTCCGACTCCGGCACGCTCATCCGCATCCGCAGCCGGAACGGCGCTGCTGCTGAGCCTGGCGCTTCTGTTGGTCTTCAGCCTCCCGATGAGGCCTCTCTTTTCGAAGGGGTACTTCTATCTAGGACAGATCCCGCCGAACATCTGGCATAACTCGACGACCATCTTCCTGATGCCGTTCGCCCTGCTCCTCTTCTGGGTCTCGTACCGTCAACTGCTCGAGCCCGGGAACCGAAAGGGGATGTGCCTGCTGTTCCTCCTGGCGCTAAATCTCTTCACAAAACCCAGCTTCATCTTCCCCTTCGTCGCGGTCTACCCCCTCTTCATGCTGAAGCGCACCCTTCGCGGCGGCGGGCCAGGGCTCTTTTTCGCGAACATGCTCCCCGTCGCCCTCGCCGGAATGCTGACGCTCGGGATGTATGTGCTGATCTACACCTTCTCCTTCGGAACCACGCACGCCGTCCATGCGGGAAAGTCCGGCGTCGCCATAGCCCCCCTTTTCGTCTGGCGGCACTTCTCGCCCGACGTCGCGCTCTCGTTCCTGCTCTCCGCGCTCTTCCCGATGGCCTATCTTCTCCTCTATCCTGAAGAACGGAAAAACCTCCTGATGCACTACTCCTGGGCGCTCTACTGCATCGCCGTCCTCATCTTCGCCCTCTTCGCCGAGACCGGTCCGAGGGCGCTCCACGGCAACTTCTTCTGGCAAGCGCCCGTCTGCGCCTACCTCCTCTTCTTCGCCACCTGCCTCCGCTTCGGCCGCCGGCTCCTCGCGGAAGGCCTGCGGAACTGGAAAAACGCGGCGCTCGCGCTCTGCCTGAGCGCGCACGTCGCAAGCGGAGCGGCCTACCTGGCCTGGATCTTCGTTTGCCGGACGATCTTCTAACCCGGTTACAAGTGTCTCCAAGCAACCGATAGCCCCCGGCAAAAAAGGGAGCGCCCTTGCGAGAGCGCTCCCTTTTTTGCCGCTTCAATTTATATCGTGGCTTCCGTTTTCCGGTTCGGTCGATGCTTCGTTCAAAAACGGATGGGGGCTTTGAGGGTGACGAACAAAAGAGTCAAGAAATTGCTTCAAATCCTCCTTGTTTATTTTAAACGCCCAATCGGTCAGGAAGTTCAGTTCTTCTACATGGGGCATCTTCTCGAAATAGCCTATAAGGATGTTCAACCCTTCGGCGATCAGTTCGGGGTTTTTGACGATCTCCCCCAAACGCACCGAAAAATACCCGATCTGCTTCTCCGCATCGTCGCGAACCATAGGACTGGCGTAGGCACGTCTGTACAGCTCCTTGACGGCCGTCATATTGCCGCCCTTCGAGACTCCGTCTTCGGCCAGACGCAATAAACGGTCGCCGTACACGCCGTTTCCCAAGAAAACAAGCCCTAGAAGCGAGGTTGCGCAAATAACGCCCCCCAATGCTCGAAGAGCTTTCTCGAACCGTTCGGAAAAGGGAGCGAGCGCCGACGGGCGCAATACTTCCCTGTTCGTCGCGGCGAACGCCAGAGCGAGCCAAAGAACATTCTCAACGCGATGGAAGGGACGCGTCCACAAGGCATTGACAAAAAACAGAGATACAAGAGCACTGCCCCACATCGCCTCGTAAGAAAGACGTACTGTATGCGCAAGCGCATACAGTACGGAATAGCCCCACCATATCCATAGCAAAAACATCAATGCGGCGCCGACGATGCCCGCTTCCGCCATCCACTGCAAAAATTCGTTGTGCGCCCACTGCGTGTACAACCAACGAAAGTGAGGCCAACGAAGAATCATATCCTTTTGCGCCTCCATATAGTGCCACTTGTATTGCCCCAGCCCCACGCCCCTCCACGGATCACTCGCAAACATCGTCCAGCTGGTCGCCCAGATGCTGTCGCGCTTCGCGAACGAAAGCGGTTGTTGGACGACATCCTCCAGCTTGGATGAGAGCGCTTCTCCGGTAGCCTTGTTCAAGGAGACATTCACCGACATGACGAGCGCGAACAGGAGAATGATGAGAAGGATGCGTGGAAGCGCTTTTCTTCCTTCGTTGCGAAGGAAGAAAAGCGAAAGCACGATGAAGCCGACGGCCAGCGAAAGGATTCCCGATCGGCTGGTGGAGGCTACAAGTCCGTGAAAAACAACGGTAAGAAGGGCAACGGCAAGGATACTGGTGAAAAAAGGTTTTCCCCTGACTCCGCCCGACGAAAAAAAGAGGAGCGCGCCCCCTAGTCCGCTGATGGCCATCCACGTGGCGAACATGTTCTGCTGTCCCGTGTTGGCTATGTAGTGGCCCGGAGTCGGCAGGATGAACGGATACGGAGCGCTCATCCCCCGCACCTGCATCTCCGCGAAGAGAACGCTCAACGCGGCGCCTGCGAGCGCTCCCCATAAGAGAGCGCGTACGATGGTTCTGTCCGCAAGAAGCGTGCACAGGACATACGCAAGCCATAGGGAGGCGAAAAAAAACCACTCCCGATAGAATGTCTCCGGAGACCGGAGAGGGGTCCAGAGAGGTTGCAGCGTAATATATAGAAGAAGAAGCAACCAGAGCAGCGCGAAGGCGTCGATTCGGAACCCGCTCTCGCGCGCGCCGCGGCGGAGCGTTTTATAGCCTGCCGCGGCGCCCAGAAGGGCGAGGGGGGAGAGCGCGGTCACCCATTTCATCAAGTGAAGCGTATTGAAAAAAAACGCGCCGGAAAAAACGAGATTGGGCAAGAGAAAGGAGATGCCGAAAGCAAGAAATGCGACGGAAGGCGGAACGAGCGAAGACGGCGTGCTCCGCAAATGATATTGGTCGGTGATCGGAAGTTTTTTTTGTTTAATTTGCGTCATAAAATGTTCTCCTTCATTCGAAATCGATTTCTAGCAGGGTGAAAACGAGGAAAGATATATTTGCGAATACAAAGGCTGTACGCTTGTGTGCGTGACGACGATGCTTCGCCGAAGCATTATAGAGCGTTGGCGGCTTCCAAGCAAGAGAAAGGTGTTGACATTCGAGGCTTCAGGGTGTAGCCTAACGGAGAATAAAATCGTTAGAATTACGTAGGAGGTGGTGGAAAAACAGGCAAGTTAAAGAGAGCACCCGTAGCACGGTTTCCTTCGGGAGAAGGGGTTTCGATTCGGAACGCTTGGGCTCGACCGTTCTGTGCCGAGGAATCCCTTTCGAAGTCGGAAGCGACGACCGAAAATTTTTTTTCGAAATCGGCGATTTAAGGTATCAAGGTCTTGTCGATTCAGCGCGCCTCTGCTAGAATAAGGCGCAATCGGTGTTCTGGGAATGCTTGCGGTGTATCTGGGTTTCAACGTTCTTTGCAGTTCGGGAAATTTATCTGTCGCGGAGGTGATCGTGCAAGAGAAAAAGGCTTTCCGGGCGCTAGCCGGAAGGAAAAGCTTTTTCAGGTTCCGATATCTTTGTGGAGGTGGTAGTGTTGAAGAAGTTGTGCGCAGTAATGCTTTTTGTTTTTGTAGCGACGCTTTTCGCGGCTTCCGCGGCGTTCGCGACAGTGCGTGTTTCCGTTGACTCGACGGACATCAAATTGACCGGAATGAATACGGATACGGTCAAGGTTCATCATAAGGGCGGCGGCGGTATTCTGAAGGATGTCAGCAAGGACGAGATGCTTGCTGATTATCCTGCAGGAGCGCGTTTGGTTTCGGGTGACCCGACTTCTACGCTTTCCTTTACCAGTAGCGACCATGATTGGCTTGTCTCCTATATGGCCGTCACTGGTGTTGGCGGAACTCATGCCGGGCTGTATTACGATGTTCCGGCCACTCTGACCAACATCCTGACGGGTGGAAACGGCAATGTTCGCGGAAGAGCAAATTGGGACCAGCGCGGATTTACTGTGTCTCCTGACCATACGGTCAACATCGTCAACAACCTTTCCGCCAACCCTGCGCTTTCCGGGGTCGCATCCGAAGATGCTGTCGCCAGAGTGTACATGTGGAGCGCCGACATCACTGCCAGCGGCTTGAACAACGTCGCGGTACCAGTACCTCTGAACTACGGCGATGTTGAGAGCATGAATTACTCGGGAACGTATAATGGCGAGCAAGTTACTACCGTTCCCGCAAGAGTCAGCAACCGATTTGTCGGTATGAATGTTGCCGATATTAAGGTTGTGAAGGTGTACGGCGACTACGTCAGCGGCAAGCAGATTTTCCTTGAGAGAGTGAACACCGCTGCGGAGCTTGTCCACGGCAAGTTCGTCATCACCAGACTGGGTCGAAATGCTTCGACTGGACTGCTTACCGAAACCATAGTCACCAGTGGGACGATCCAGGCCGATACAGCGTATCGTATCATCTATGTCGTTACCGACGACACGCCGAACTTCGACTTCACCAGAGCTGGCAGCTCCCCCGGCAAAGTTGTCGACCCCATCATCATCTACGCGGAGAAGCCTTTCGTGAAGATGCCCGTATTCGCTGCCGGACAGGGAACGCTTCTTCCGACGGTGGAGAGACTGTATGCCTGGAGAGTGGAAACGCTCAACGGTCCTGCGGTTGAAGCGGGAAATCGTATGCCTATCCTTGGATACGACGATGTTGTTATGAACAATAGTCAGCCGGTTTTTGGAAGATCAGCGGTGAGGAACGACTTCACGGCATTGGTCAGAGACATCATGGCTGCCAATGCGAACAACCGTATGGTCTGGGTCACCGATGCGACGATCACCGACAAGTACGGCTTCCAGCTTGCGAACGTTCATAAGTTCCCTGCGGCGCTTGCCTACACCACGGTTACTCAGAATACGGCAGTTGTGATGTTCCCGATCAGAGACCTTACTGCGTTTGTCGGCAGAACTCCGGCCGACGTTGAGGTAGTGAACGCAACTGGTATCGATGCCGAATTTGCAGCTCCGCAGAAGTACACACGCGTTAGCAGCCTGACCAATTTGATCAACGGCACTTTCGCAGTCTTGAAGCCCGCCGGCACCACGTTCACCACGAAGCATACGCAGGTTTTCGTACCTGCCGATGAGCAGTTCGTTGCGGATGGCACCTACTTCATCGCCCTTGCAGCCAAGGACGGCGGAGACTTTGACGTCCAGCAGGGTACTCAGGGTATCGGAACGAAGAACGACCGTATCGTCCACTTCTCCGCGTTCGCGGTAGTGGCCGGAGCGACGCCCACCCCGACGCCCACCCCGACGCCCACCCCGACGCCCACCCCGACGCCCAGCAGCTCCAGCGGCGGCGGTTGCTCGGTCGGCGGATTCGCTCCTGCAACCCTGCTTCTTCTTGCTCCTCTCTTCCTGCTTCTGAAGAAGTAAGAGCCTGAAGAAACAGCACGAACAACAGTAATATCGCACTATGAAAGGCGGGGAGATTCTTCCCCGCCTTTTTCGATTTCGGAGAAAACGACGTACGCCCCTTCCGCGATGCAGAAAAGAGTGCTACAATTTTCAAAACGGCCTTGGTATGCGTGCTCCGGGCCGGGCGAACCCCGAAGTTCGGCGATCCGGAATCCGGGGCTGACAATTCTGCAAGGGAGGTTGTGGAAATGAAGAGGTTTTTAAGAGCCACGGCTCCACGTTCTTTCTGCTTCTGCGTTGTTCTGTTCGCGTTCCTTTCGCTGCTGCTGCTTCCGCCGTTCACCGGCGCAGCTCGGGCCGAGGTGGTCGTCGGCACGTTGCCGACCGGCTGGAGCGAGCGCACGCCGCACCACGAGAGCATCGACCGGTACTTCGTGTACCAGGAGAAGGGGACCGTCCTCGCCGAGCTGCTGGTCTTCGAGGAGATGCTCCCGAGCGCGTACACGCCCGAGGAGTACCTTGAGGCGCTGAAGAAAAACAGCATGCCCAGCTTCTCCGAGTACGCCCCGCTTGAGGACGAGCCGATCCGGATGCACGACAGGGACGCGGTGATCCATCGCTTCCACTTCTCCAACCAGCGGGACACGCTCAAGGCGGAGGTCTACGTCTTCGTCGAGGACGAGACGGGGCACGTCTTCCTCTTCGACACCACGGAAACCTGGTTCAAACGACTGCAGCCCAAGTTCCGCAGCTTTGCGGAGACGGTGCTCCAGTTCCCCGATCTTCCCGAGCCGGAGCCCACACCGGAACCGGTCAAACCCACTCCGGAACCCGTGAAACCGGAACCGACGCCCGAGCCGGTGAAGCCCGAGCCCACTCCTGAACCGGAACCGACGCCCGAACCCACTCCTGAGCCGGTGAAGCCCGAGCCGACGCCGGAACCCGGCAAGCTCCCCGAGTTCAAGCCGGACGACGAGCTGCCCGCGTTCGAAGAGGAGGAGGGCTTCCTTCAGTCCGAAAACGAAATCCTCTTGATCACGATCCCCGAGGGAGCGGAAGAGAAGGAGCGGAACGACGAGATGGTTACGCTCGAAGGCCCGGACGAATCGCAGATCATCGTTGCGCTCTACGAGAGCCCCGATGCCGCCGCGGCGAAGATCGCCGAGGAGACGGAGGGTATGCGCAAGCACGGAACGAGCACGCTGGAGTGCGGCGACCGCGCTGCGACGACGGTGCTCTACTCCGAGAGGGTGAGGGGCTCGGGTTCGTTCGCCGTGCTGATCGTCACGTGGGAGGACAGCGGCGCGGTGGTGGCCGTCCGGATGCCTTCGGCGAAGTACGCGGGCGCCGCGCAGTGGGTGAAGGAGATGCTCTGCAGCGTGGAGATTCTGGAGTAATGAAAAGGCCTCGTGTATGAAAAATACAGCCGTCTTCGCCTCCGTAAACACTGCACAAAGAGCGGATGCGCATGTACGGTAGTTTTACCGAGTTTACGAAACGACCGGGGAGTGGTAGAATAAGCAAAAGAAGTTGAAGGAACGGTGTGCATTATCCCAACGAAACTCCTTCGCTTCCGGTACCTAAAAATTCAGTCCGAACCCAGGATAGGACATTCATTCCCCGAGCATCGGGGCCGGTTCCCAAGCGCCGGCCCCGCTTTTTTATGCTTTTGCGCTCTGGATGTATTGTGCAACAAGCCCTCCTTTGCCGTATAATGGCGAATGGAGGGCTTTTTTAGTGGCACTATTCCGAGAAAGGGTGGTACGGGAGATGACGAGCAGATTGACAAAAACGCGCACTCTTGCCGCGGTCGCTGTCGCGGCGCTGGTCGGCGTGGGGTACTTCATCTGGGGGGCGGTGCCCGCGAAGCAGGAGCAGACCGAGGTCGCCCGCGTCGCCCGTCCGGTGAAGACGATGGTGGTACCCGCCGCTGGAGGCGTTGGCGAGCGCATCTTCCCCGGCAAGGTGATGGCGTCGCAGAAGGTGAACCTGGCCTTCCGCGTCTCCGGCCAGATAGTGGAGCTGCCCGTGGTGAAGGGGGCGTACGTGGAGCCGGGCACGCTGCTTGCCCGCCTCGACCCTCGCGACTTCGAGGTGCAGCTTGCCAACGCGAAGAGCGAGCTGGGGAACGCGAAGGCCCGTCTCGACGCGATGAAGGCCGGAGCGCGCAAGGAGGAGATCGCCATGCTCACCGCGAAGGTGAACTCCGCCCGCGCCCAGATGAACGACGCGCTCACCACCCTCGAACGGGTGGAGAAGCTGTACAAGGCGGGCGGCTTCTCCAAGTCTGAGTACGACAAAACCCGTACCGCCTACGAAGTGGCCCGCGCGGCCTACCAGTCGGCCTCGCAGGAGCTTTCGGCGGGCCGGACAGGCGCCCGCCCTGAGGACATCGCCGCCATGGAGTTCACCATCCAGGGGATCGAGGCCAAGGTCCGCACGGCGGAGAACGCCCGCGCCGACACGGAGCTTCTTGCCCCCTTCGGCGGCGTCATCATCGACCGCTACGTGGACAACAACCAGAGTATCCAGCGCGACCAGTCCATCGTCAGCCTCCAGGACATCGGCACGCTCGAAGTCTCCATCTCCGTGCCGGAGACGCTCGTGCTCCACACGCGCAGGGAGTCCATCGCCGGGATAGAGGCGCGCTTCGCCTCGCTGCCCGACAAGCGCTTCCCGCTGACCTACAAGGAGGCATCCGCGCAGGCCGACCCGCAGACGCAGACCTACCCGGTCACCTTCGCGCTCCCCACGCCCGAGGGGCTGACCGTCCTCCCCGGCATGACTGTCGACGTCATCGTCCCGCGCCCCGCCGGCGAGGACGGGGCCGAGGCCGAGGTTCCCGCTTCCGCCATCATCGCGGGGGAGGGGACCAGGCACTTCGTCTGGCGCGTGGAGGGAACGGATGCGCTGCGCGTCAAGCGGATTCCGGTCGATGTCGCGGGGTACCGGGGCGACCTGGCGCTCGTGAAGGGCGTCGCCCCCGGCGAGCGCATCGTCACGGCGGGCGTCGCCATGCTGCTCGACGGCGATCCGGTGACCCTGTACACCGCTCCCGGCAACTGAACGGAGGCGCGGCCATGAACCTCGCCGAATTTTCAATCCGCAAGAGCACGGTCGCGTGGTTCCTCACCCTCCTGATCGTCGTCGGGGGCGTGTGGGCCTACAACGGCCTCGGCAAGCTGGAGGACCCGGCCTTCACCATCAAGACGGCCGTGATCGCCACGACCTACCCCGGCGCGTCGCCGCTGGAGGTGGAGAACGAGGTCACCTCCCTGATCGAGTCCGCCGTGCAGAAGCTGGGGCAGACGTACAAGGTGCGCTCCCTCTCGAAGGAGGGGCTCTCGATGGTCTACGTGGACATCAAGGACACCTACACCGCTCCCGACCTCCCGCAGATCTGGGACGAGCTGCGCCGCAAGGTGACGGACGCCCAGTCCTCCCTCCCGCCCGGCGCGGGGCCGTCCCGCGTCAACGACGACTACGGCGACGTCTTCGGCGTCTACTACGCCCTCACGGGCGACGGCTACACCTTCCGCGAACTCGAGGACCACGCCGACTTCCTCCGGCGCGAACTGCTCCTGGTCGAGGGGGTCGCCAACGTGGAGATCTCGGGCATCCAGCGCGAGACCATCTTCGTCGAGATCGACCGCTCCCGCATGGCGCAGCTCGGCATCGGCACGCAGGAGATCTTCAACACCCTCCAGGCGCAGAACGTCGTCGCCGGCGCCGGCTCGGTCGAGGTGGGGCCGGAACTTATCCGCATCGCCCCCACGGGGTACTTCTCCTCGGTGGACGAACTCTCGAACCTTCTGCTCCGCGGAGGGGACGGGCGCTCCATCCGCCTCGGCGACCTCGCCACGGTGACGCGCGGGTACGCCGACCCGCCCTCCTCCGCCATGCGCTACAACGGCAGGCCCGCGCTCGGACTGGGCATCTCCAACATCGACGGGGGCAACGTCATCCGCATCGGCGAGGCCGTAAGCAAACGGATTCAGGAGCTGCTCCCCGGCACGCCCGTCGGCATGGAGCTGGGGCTGATCTACTACCAGCCGGACACAGTCGCCGACTCCATCCGCAACTTCGTCGTCAACCTGCTGGAAGCCCTCGCCATCGTCATCGGCATCCTGCTGGTCTTCATGGGGTTCCGCAGCGGCTTCCTGATCGGCTTCATCCTGCTGCTCACAATTCTCGCCACCTTCATCGTGATGAAGATCATGGCCATCGACCTCCACAGCATCTCGCTGGGGGCGCTCATCATCGCGCTGGGCATGCTGGTGGACAACGCCATCGTCGTGGCGGACGGCATCCTCGTCCGGATGCAGGAGGGGAAGGACGGCAAGGCCGCCGCCGTCGAGGTGGTCAAGCAGACGCAGATCCCGCTGCTGGGCGCGACCGTCATCGCCGCCATCGCCTTCGCTCCCATAGGCCTCTCCCCCGACAGCACGGGCGAGTTCTGCATGAGCCTCTTCCAGGTGGTCAGCATCTCGCTGCTGCTGAGCTGGGTGCTCGCCGTCACCGTCACGCCGCTCGCCGCCGTCGCCATCCTGAAAGGGAACGACGCAGGCTCGGAGATCGACCCGTACGACACGCGCCTCTACCGCGCCTACCGGGGCTTCCTCTCCTTCTGCCTCGCCCGGCGCAAGTTCGTCCTTCTCGTGGTCGCCGGGCTCATGGTCGCCTCCTTCGCAGCCTTCGGCTTCGTCGACAAATCCTTCTTCCCCGCCTCCACAAGCCCCATGTTCACGGTGGACTTCTGGACCCCGCGCGGAACCAGCGTGCAGGCCACGCTCGCGGAGGTGCGGACGATGGAGCGCTACCTGCTCTCCCTGCCGGAGACCGAATCCGTGGCCGCGTACGCGGGGGAGGGCGCGCTCCGCTTCATCCTGACCTATACGCCCGGCGACCCGGCCTCCAACTACGGCCACCTGATCGTCACCGCGAAGGATACCGAGGCTGCGGTAGCCATGAAGGGGAAGCTCGACGCCTTCGTGCGGGCCAATCAGCCGCACCTCGACCCGCGCATCCGCTCGTTCGCCAAGGGGACGGGGGGCGGCGCGAAGGTGCAGGTACGCTTCCTGGGGAAGGACCCGCTCGCGCTGCGGCTGGCGGCGGAAAAGGCGGCGGGCGTCTTCGCCTCCGACCCCGACGCCGTGAACATCCGCAACAACTGGGGCGAGCGTACGAAGGTCATCCGCCCCGAGCTGAACGACTCGGTCCAGCTCCTCGGCCTGACCCGCCGCGACGTGGCGAACGCGCTCAAGATGGCCTTCACGGGCGTGAGCGCGGGGCTCTACCGCGAGGGGGAGAAGCTGCTGCCCATCGTGGCGCGCCTCCCGCAGTCGGAGCGGGGGAGCGTGGGGTCGCTCGAGGAGACGCAGATCTGGAGCGGTCTCAACCGCCGCTACATCCCGCTGTCGCAGTTCGTTTCGCGCATCGACACCGTGGCCGAGGACCCGTACGTCTACCGGATCAACCGGATGAAGGCGCTCACCGTGGAGTGCGACAGCGGCTCGGAGAGGCCGGGGGCGCTCTTCGCGCGGCTGCGACCGCATATCGAGGCCATCGCTCTGCCGCCGGGGACGGAGATGGAGTGGGGCGGCGAGTACGAAAACTCGCAGAAGGCGCAGGGCGGCCTGATGGGGATGATCCCCCTCGGCTTCCTGGGCATCGTGGTCATCCTCGTCATGCTGTTCAACGGCTTCCGCCAGCCGCTCATCATCCTGCTCTGCCTGCCGCTCTCGGTCATGGGGCTCTCTGTGGGGCTGCTCGTGATGGGGAAATCGTTCGACTTCCTGGCGCTGCTCGGCTTCCTCAGCCTCACGGGAATGCTCATCAAGAACGCCATCGTTCTGATCGACCAGATCGACCTGGAGATGCGGGAAGGGAAGGCCCCGCTCGACGCCATCATCGACTCGGGCGTCAGCCGCACCCGCCCCGTCATGATGGCCGCGCTCACCACCGTGCTGGGGATGGTTCCGCTGTACTTCGACGTCCTCTTCTCGGCCATGGCCGTCACCATCATGTTCGGCCTCTCCTTCGCCACCGTCCTCATCCTCGTGGTCGTCCCCGTGCTCTACGGCGAGGCGCTGAAGGCGTAGGCGCCCCCCCGATACGGCGGAGGGCCGGTCCGCGAGTGTTTTGCGGACCGGCCCTCATCTATTCGAAACCCCGCAGGCGCGCGCGGAGGCGTCGCAGGCGGAAGCTGACGGTCTGCTGCGTCACGCCGAGGCGCGTGGCCGTCTCCTGCTGCGACCACCCCTCGGCGAGCATTCCGGCCATGCGCAGCTCCTCCGGGGAGAGGAGGCGCGTCACCCCGTCGTCGACCTCGGCGGGCGGGACGGATGGCTCCAGGGGCGTCCCCTCCAGATCGTCGATCGGCTCGAACCCCTGCCGCTCCGCGCAGCGCCAGAACCTCCGCGCCGCGGCCCGCACGCGCCCGGGAAGACGGCTCTTCAGGAAGAGGGGGAGCAGATCGCGCCTCGGGCAGCGTGGAATCAGCTCCAGCAGCGCAAGGTACCCCTCCTGCACCAGATCGTCGAACTCCGCCCCCCGCCCCGTGTAGCGTTTCGCCGTCGCCATCACCAGCGGGCGGAAGCGGAGGAGGTCGTCGGCGATGTCGGGCGTGCTCTCGCTCATCAGTTCACCGCCAGGTGGACGAAGTTCCGCTTCCCGTACGGAATCGCCGACGAGAAGTCCGCCTTCCGCGCCATCTCCATCACGGCCTCCTGCTCCTCGAAGGGCACGACCACGTCCGCCGCCTGCCCCCGCATGTGCAGGCTCTTCGGCGACCCCTTCACCCAGACGTTGTGCTCCGCGCAGCGGTAGCCGCTTGTGATCATGATCGGCTTCCCCCACAGCTCCCGCAGCGCCTCCAGCCGGCACACCAGCCCCGGCGCGATCTGCACGCAGCGGCAGCACGGGCACTCGAACTCCCGCAGACGGAAGTGCTCGGAGATGCGCATATCGTTCAGCCGCTTGGATTGTGTCGTCATTCTGTTCTCCCTCGCAGAGAAAAGTATATGTGTTCCTCGGCGTGCTTTTTTCCGACGCCGCCTCCCGCCGCAGAGGCGCGTCCCTCTCTTCCCGCCCTCGGACGGAAGCGTCAGCGCCCCGCGCCGACGACGGGAAGCCCCTCGCCTCCTCCAGCCGGCCCTGCGACGTTCCCCCGCAGAATGGCCCCGTGCAGCTCCCTGATGGCCAGCGTCAGATCCTCGAGTCGCCGCTCCATCCGCACCAGCAGAAACGCCGCCACGGCCACGGAGAAGCCGCTCTGCATCATCGTCGCTACCAGCTCGTCCATACGTGCGCTCCCTCCTTCAGTTGTTCGAAATGGGGGGAGGCGAACCTCCCCCCGGTCGACCGGCCGCTAGAACAGCGGCGTCACGGTGCGGTCGACAAGATCGGCCCCGGAAAGACCGGCCAGCCCCTCGGCGAACATCTCCTCGTCGAGCATCGCCTCCATCGCCGTCTCCACCTCTGCCGCGTCGAGATCGTCGCGGGCGTAGTTCAGCGAGATGGTGAACGTCTTCCCCTCATCGGTCGCAAACTTCATACGAAGCGTCTTCATTCGGCATCACCCTTTCGTTCGTCGGCCGCTTACGCGGACTCGAGCAGATGCGTTCCGGACTTCTCCACCGCGATCACCGGATGGACGAAGAGCGGCGAGAGCAGATCGCCCACCGTCTTCAGATTGTCCGCCGCCAGCGCGGGATCCACCCCGCGGATCGACACCGTCTTGAGCACGGGCTTCCCCGTCTCCGGATGGGCCCCGGTGTTCAGCCGGAGCACCACGGACGACTTCAGAGGAACAAACTGCGCCATTCCACATACCCCCTGGAACTCGAAGTACCCGGGTTTTCTCCGGGCCGTCTTATAGAGTGCCCGGCAGAGGTAATATATACAAATGGTTTTCATTTTGCAAGGGGGGATTTCTTGAAGAGAGGGAAAAAGAGCAACAACAGCCGGTTTCATCCGGGCGAGGGCGGCGAACGAACGGGGTTTCCAAAAGCGAAGCCTCGTAGGGCCTCGGATTCTGCTATAATGTTCCGGAGAAAAGTGACGCTGTCGAAAGGCATCGGCGCGGCGCGCTCCGGGAAGCTTCCGTACAGGGTTCGGACATGCTCCGTTCCGGCGATAGAGCACGCCTTGCGAAGGTGTTTTTCTCCATACCGATACAAGAAGAGGTTTGAATGTGAGGTTTTTCTGTACACCACGCAACCCCCTGATCGTCAAACTGCTGATCGACGCAGCCCTGGCAGTTTTCTGCGCGTGGGCGGCGTTCGTGTTGCGCCTGGGCTTGCCGCTTCCGTTCTTCTTTGCGGAGACGCTCCCCCCGTACGTCGTTGTATCCGGCGCGATCAAGATTGTGCTGAACCTCCACTTCGCGCTCTTCCGCCAGTCGTGGAGGAATGTCGGCATGCGCGACCTGATGCAGATCGCCCGGTGCGCCGCCCTCTTCACTGCGGCGGCCTCGGCGGCCTCTTTTTTTCTGGGGACGCCGGTCTTCCCTCTCCCTCGGAGTATCCCGCTGATCGACGGCTTGCTGCTGGTTCTCCTCTGGGGAGGGGCGCGGATGACCATGCGCCTGCTCCACGAGGGGGGCGTCGCTTCGGTCTTCTCGCGTCTGAAGGAAGGAAATAACGCCCGACCTCCCTCGAAGCGCGTGCTGATCGTCGGGGCGGGGGACGCGGGGGTGCTCATCGCGAGGGAGATGCTGCGCCATGCCGACGCCGGACTGGAGCCCGTCGGCTTTCTCGACGACGATCCGTCCAAACGGGGCGTGACCTTCGTCGGTCTGCCGGTGCTCGGCGTTCTGCGAGACCTTCCTGCGGCCGTCCGTGCGCACGCCGTCGACGAGGCGCTCATCGCCATCCCCTCCGCGCGCGGCGAGACGGTGCGTTCCGTCTTCGACATGGCGCGGCGCGCAGGAGTGGGGGCGCGTATCGTCCCCGCGATGCTCGAAGTGCTCTCCGGAAAGGTGAGCATCTCGCATATCCGCGAAGTCCGCGTCGAGGACCTGCTGAACCGCGACCCCGTCCGGCTCGAACTTGCCGAGATCGCGGAATACATCCGGGGGAGGACCGTCCTGGTCACCGGCGCGGGGGGCTCCATAGGGTCCGAGATCGTCCGGCAGATGCTCCCCTTCGAACCGGCGCGCCTCGTGCTGCTCGGGAGGGGGGAGAACAGCCTCTTTCAGATCGAGCAGGAGCTGTGCGCGAAAAAAGTAACTCTTCCGTTCGTCACCGTCGTCGCCGACGTGCGCAACCGCGAACGGCTGGCCCGCGTCTTCGACCGCTTCCGTCCGCAGGTCGTCTTCCACGCGGCGGCGCACAAGCACGTGCCGCTGATGGAGGAGAACCCCGAGGAGGCTATCCTCAACAACGTTTTCGGCACGGCGAACCTCGCGGAGCTGGCGCTCGAACACGCTGTCGAGGTCTTCGTCAACATCTCCACCGACAAGGCGGTGAACCCCACCTCCATCATGGGCGCCTCCAAGCGCGTGGCCGAGATGATCATCCGCAGTATAGCCGCACGCGCCGGAGAGGGCCGCGCCTTCGTCTCCGTGCGGTTCGGCAACGTGCTGGGCAGCCGGGGGAGCGTCATCCCCACCTTCAAGGAGCAAATTCGCAGGGGCGGCCCCGTCACCGTCACCGACCCCGGCATGACGCGCTACTTCATGACCATCCCCGAGGCGGCGCAGCTCGTGCTGCAGGCCGGTGGGATGAAGCACAACGGCGCGGTCTTCGTGCTGGACATGGGCGAGCCGGTGAAGATCACCGACCTCGCCGAAGACCTGATCCGCCTTTCGGGACTGGAGCCGGGGAAGGACGTGGAGATAATCTTCTCGGGCATCAGGCCGGGGGAGAAGCTCTTCGAGGAGCTGCTGACCGCCGAGGAGGGGACGGATGCCTCGCGCTTCAAAAAAATCTTCTTCGCGCGGAACAACGACCTCCCCGGACATTTCGACGGCCTGCTCGACGGCCTGCGCGGCGCGGCGCTGGACGAACGGCGCGGCGACATCAGAATTTTGCTCAAGCGCATCATCCCGCACGCCCTGTTCGACGCGCCGGAGCGGAGCTGCGTTCTTTGCGGGGAAGAGGCGGTTCCTTCGGTTGAAGGAGAGGGCGCGTTATGACGTTCACACGCAGGATTGCGCTTTCCGGTGAAAGAACGAAGTCGATTTTCGCAGGCGTCCATCCGCACGCAAACAAGAATATGCGCATGCGGATGGAAAGAACGGAGCCGGTTTTCGCAGGCGTTCATCCGGCCGGGAGCGAGCGGAACGATGTGTTGCGCTTTACGGTCGACTCCTCGAGTAAAAGACTCGGGCGATGAGTATTATGTATCCTCTGTGTAAACGAGTTTTCGACTTCGCGCTCTCCCTCGCGCTGCTGCTGCTCTTCTCCGCGCCGCTGCTGGCGCTTGGGCTCGCGATTAAGACGGATTCGCCCGGCCCGGTGCTCTTCCGCCAGCGGCGGATCGGCAAGGGGAAGCGCGAGTTTCTTATTCTGAAGTTCCGCACCATGCGGACCGACGCGCCCAAGGAGACGCCGACCCACCTGCTGGCCGACCCGTCCGCGTACATCACGCCGCTCGGCACCTTTCTGCGGCGGACCAGCCTCGACGAACTCCCTCAACTCCTCAACATCCTGAAGGGGGAGATGAGCTTCGTCGGGCCGCGCCCCGCGCTCTGGAACCAGGACGACCTGATCGCCGAGCGCGACCGCCGGGGCGCGAACGACGTCCTCCCCGGACTGACCGGCCTGGCGCAAATCTCCGGCCGCGACGAGCTGCCGGTGGAGCGGAAGGCCGAGCTGGACGGGGAGTATGTGCAAAAGGCGAGCATGGCGTTCGACCTGCGAATTCTCTTCCGCACGTTCAGGACGGTGGTGCGCAAAGAAGGATTCAAGGAGGGCGGCGGAACGCGGTGAGCGTGTTCGCCGGTCTTTGTCGGGCGGGGTCGGGAGCGATTTCGTGAGGGAGTGAGTGAAATGCTGTACGTTACCGGCGGTACGGGACACTCGGGGAGTTGGTTCATCGAACGGATGGAGCGCGAGGCCGCGAAGGCGGGCGGAATACCGCTGCCGTTCGCGGGCGTCCGTTGCGCCGTCCGGCCGGGGAGCGACGCGTCGCGCCTTGAAGCCTCTCCGCTGGGCATAGAGATCGCGCGCGGCGACCTCGACGATACGGACTTTCTGCTTCGGTCGATGCGGGGGGCGCGCGTCGTGCTCCACATCGCCTCCATCTATAATTCGCCGAACGTCGCGGAGGCGGCGCTGCGCAGCGGCGTCGAATGGCTCGTCATGGTGCACACCACGGGGCGCTACTCCAAGTACAAGAGCGCGTCCGAAGAGTACATCCGAATAGAAGAGGCCATCCTTTCAATGCGCGACCGGGTCGGCGTCACCGTCCTCCGCCCGACGATGATCTACGGCTCCTCCCGCGACCGGAATATGTGGAAGCTGGTGGACTTCCTCCACCGGCACACGTTCTTCCCCCTCTTCGGCGCGGGGGCCAACCTGATGCAGCCGGTCCACGCCCGCGACCTCGGCAACGCCTACTACGACGTGCTCGCCAATCGCGACCGTACCTTCAACCGCGACTACAACCTGCCGGGGAAGCGCCCGATCTCCTACCTCGACCTTGTCCGTTGCGTCTCGCGGACGCTCGCGCAGTGTCGCGCCGACCAAGACGGGAGCCCGAACGGAAGAACAGATGTTCCGAAGAGGCGCAACGTCATCGTCAAAGTCCCGCTCTCCCTTTCGATATTGGGGGCGAAGCTGTACAACGCCGTCAGCCGCAACCCGGTCGTCTCCGTCGAGCAGGTGCTGAGGATGCAGGAGGACAAGGCCTTCGACTTCTCCAACGCCGCGCGCGACTTCGGCTACGCGCCGCTCTCCTTCGAAGAGGGAATCGTCGAGGAGGTCCGGGAGTATCTTGCTTCGCGGGGTGGACGAAAGGGCGAGGAGCGTTCCGATGCTTGAGCCGAGCCCCGTCTTCTTCGGCGCGGAGTGCCTGCGCTTCGCTTCGGCGTCAGAGTGCGGCTCCGCTTTCGACCGGAAATGCGGACGCCCCGCTTTGAAAGCCGCTCCCCTCAGCCGACCGGGAGATTCTCGATGAAGCTCCTCGTCGTCTGCCAGTACTTTCATCCCGAGCAGTTCCGCGTGAACGACATCTGCTTCGAGCTGGTCCGCCGGGGGCACGAGGTCACCGTCCTCACCGGCCTGCCGAACTACCCGCAGGGCGTCGTCGACGCGCGCTACCGCCGCTTCCGCAACCGGCTCGAGACTGTAAAGGGCGTCCGCGTCGTCCGGTCGTGGCTGCTCGGGCGGGGGAAGGGGGCGCTGCGCCTCGCGCTGAACTACCTCTCCTTCGCGCTCTCGTCGGCGTGGAAAGCCCTCTTCATGGGGACGGACTTCGACCTGATTCTGGTCTACCAGCTCTCGCCCGTGACGATGGCTCTGCCCGCGATTCTGATGAAGCGGCGGGCGAAGAAGCCCCTGGCGCTCTACTGCTTCGACCTGTGGCCCGAGAGCGTGGCCTCCGCAGGGTTCTCCAACGACAGCGCGCTCTACCGCGTTCTGCTGCGCCTGAGCCGTTGGATCTACTCCAAGGCCGACACGGTTTTCGCCAGCTCGCTGCTCTTCGAGCGCTACTTCCGGGAGACGCTGCGGCTCGACGTCCCCGTCGTCCACCTGCCGATCTACGCCGAGGCGCTCTTCGACGAAATTCCGCCGAAGACGCCGGGGGAGACGCTCGACCTCCTCTTCGCCGGAAACGTCGGCGAGATGCAGAGCGTGGACACCATCATCCGCGCCGCCGCCGAGCTGAAGAGGGAGCCCGATCTCGCGTCCGTCCGCTTCCACATCGTCGGCGACGGCTCCGCGCTCGAACGCTGCCGCGCCCTCGCCGCCGAACTGGGGGCGGAGAACGTTCTCTTCCGCGGGCAGCACCCCGTGGAGGAGATGCCCCGCTTCTACGCGCAGGCCGACGCCTTCCTCGTCACCCTGAAGAAGAACGAGGCCATCTCGTACACGCTCCCCGGCAAGGTGCAGTCCTACCTGGCCGCCGGACGCCCGATCATTGGGGCGATCGACGGCGAGACGCGCGCGCTCGTCGAACGCTTTGACTGCGGCCTCTGCGTCCCCGCCGAGGACTGGCGAGCCCTCGCCGAGGCAATCCGCCGCTTCGTCGCCGACAGGGACGCGCACGCGACGATGGGGCGCAACGCCAGAAAGTGCTCCGAAGAGCAGTTCTCCCGCGAGCGCTTCTTCCCCCGCCTTGAGGAGCTGCTGGCACGAGCGGGACGGGGAGAATCGCTCTCCTGACCCCTCGACGCACGGATAAAATCGGCTGCAAATCGGCCCTTTCTCGTCCGGGCGATGCTATAATAAAAAGCTGTACGGGAACACAATAACGCACACAACGGAGAGATCATGTTTATAAAGAAAAGAGTGCTCATCACAGGAGGAACGGGGTCGTTCGGGCAGGCGGTGCTCGCGCGGCTGCTTCGGAGCGACGTCGCGGAGGTCCGCATCCTCTCGCGCGACGAGAAGAAGCAGGACGACATGCGCAAGAGCCTGCGGAACGAGCGCGTCTCGTTCTTCATCGGCGACGTACGCGACCCGTGCGGCCTCGACGCCGCCATGAGCGGGGTGGACTACGTCTTCCATGCCGCCGCGCTGAAGCAGGTCCCCTCCTGCGAGTTCTTCCCGCTGGAGGCGGTCAAGACGAACATCCTGGGGACGGAGAACGTCCTCAACGCCGCCGTGCGGGCGGGCGTGCGAAAGATCGTCTGCCTCTCCACCGACAAGGCCGTCTACCCGATCAACGCGATGGGGCTGTCCAAGGCGCTGATGGAGAAGGTCTTCGTCGCCAAGTCGCGCACCGTCCCGCCGGAGAGAACGCTCGTCTGCGGCACGCGCTACGGCAACGTGATGGCCTCTCGGGGCTCGGTCATACCGCTCTTCCTCGATCAGATCGGGAGCGGCCTGCCCCTCACCGTTACCGACCCGGAGATGACGCGCTTCATGATGACCCTCGACGACGCCGTCGACCTCGTCCTCCACGCCTTCGAGCACGCGGAGACGGGCGACGTCTACGTCCAGAAGTCTCCGGCGTGCACCATCGGGGCGCTGGCCGAGACATTGAAGCGAATGCTGGGCGCGGAGAACCCCGTCCAGGTCATCGGTACGCGCCACGGCGAGAAGCTTTACGAGACGTTGCTGACCCGCGAGGAGATGGCGCACGCGGAGGAGCGCGGGAACTACTTCCGCATCCCGGCCGACAAGCGCGGGCTGAACTACGAGAAGTACTTCGAGCAGGGGAGCGAAACCGTCTCCCGGGGGTGGGAGTACACCTCCCACAACACGCACCGCCTGTCGCCGGACGAGCTGGAGGAGCTGCTGCTGCGCCTTCCCGAAGTCCGAGCGGCGATGGCAAAAAAAGGGAGGGCGCCGCGATGAACATTCTGGTCACGGGAGCGCGGGGATTCATGGGGCGCAACCTCTGCGCCGCGCTGCGCGCCTCGAAGGAGTTCGAACTTTTGGAGTACGACCTGCCGCAGGGAACCTTTTCGCAGGAGGAGGGCGTCTCTGCCGAACTGCGCGGAATGCTCGGCGAAGCCGATTTCGTCGTCCACCTCGCGGGGGTCAACCGCCCGAAGGACGAACGCGAGTTCGACCTCGGCAACCGGAAGCTCACCGAGGACATTCTGGACGCGCTCGACGAAGCCGGACGAACGCCCGGCTTTCTGCTGGCCTCGTCCATCCACGCCGCCGGGGACACCCCGTACGGCGTAAGCAAGCGCCGCGCCGAGGAGCTGGTCCGCGCATGGGGGGCGCGCACGGGAGCGCACGCCGCGGTCTACCGACTGCCCAACACCTTCGGCAAGTGGAGCCGCCCGAACTACAACTCCGTCGTCGCCACCTGGTGCCACGCCGTCGCGCGCGACCTCCCCGTCCGCGTGGACGACCGCGAGAAAGTCCTCCCCCTCGTCTACATCGACGACGTGGTGGAGGAGTTCCTCTCCTGCATCCGGGGGGAGCCCTTCATCGGCCCCGACGGCTTCGCCACGGCGCGGCGGACGCACCCGATCACGCTGGGCGCGCTGCTCGATCTGCTGACGAGCTTCCGGGAGAGCCGGACGACGCTCCGCATCCCCGACTTCGCCGACCCCTTCGTCAAGGCCCTCTACGCAACCTACCTCTCGTACCTGCCGGAGGGGGAGTTCGCTTACGACCTCGTCATGCGTTCCGACAACCGGGGGTGGCTGGCCGAGTTCCTCAAGTCGCCCGCGATAGGGCAGATCTTCGTCTCGGTCACCAAGCCGGGCATTACGCGCGGGAACCACTGGCACCACACCAAGGTGGAGAAGTTCCTCGTCGTCAGCGGCGAGGCCGTCGTCCGCTTCCGGCACGTCTGCGGCGGCGACGTCTCGGAGTACCGAGTCTCCGGCGATTGCCCGCGTCCGATCGACATCCCCCCCGGCTACACGCACAATATCGTCAACGTCGGGGAGGGCGACCTCGTCACTCTCTTCTGGGCCTGCGAAATCCTCAACCCGGACAAGCCCGACACCTTCTTCGAGGAGGTCTGAAGATGGCCCGCCTGAAAGTCATGTCGATCATGGGCACGCGCCCGGAGATCATCCGCCTGAGCGAGATCCTCAAAAAGATGGACCTCTACTTCGACCACGTCCTCGTCCACACCGGGCAAAACTGGGACTATACGCTGAACCAGGTCTTCTTCGAGGACCTCGGCCTGCGCGAGCCGGACTACTACCTCGACTCCGTCGGCAAGGACCTGGGGCAGACCATCGGCAACATCATCTCCAAGTCGTTCGAGATGATGCACACCGAACGCCCCGACGCGCTGCTCGTCCTGGGCGACACCAACTCCGCGCTCTCGGCGATATCGGCCAAGCGGCTGAAGATCCCCATCTTCCACATGGAGGCGGGGAACCGCTGCTTCGACCAGAACCTCCCGGAGGAGACCAACCGCCGCATCGTCGACGCCATCTCCGACATCAACCTGCCGTACACCGAGCACGCGCGGCGTTACCTGCTCTCCGAGGGCTTCCGAAAGGAGCACATCTACGTCACCGGCTCGCCCATGACCGAGGTGCTCGCGCGCCACAAGGAGCGCATCCTCGCGTCCGACGCGCTGGAGACGCTCGGCCTGGAGGAGGGGCGCTACTTCCTGCTCTCCGCCCACAGGGAGGAGAACATCGACGACGAGCAGAACTTCCTCTCCCTGATGAGCGCCGTCAACGCCATCGCGGAAGAGTACGCCATGCCCGTCATCTACTCCACCCATCCGCGCAGCAAGGGGTTCATCGAGAAGCGCGGCTTCGTCTTCCACCCGCTCGTGCGCAGCCTCAAGCCGTTCGGCTTCTTCGACTACAACAAGCTCCAGCTCAACGCCTACTGCGTCCTCTCCGACAGCGGCAGCGTCCCGGAGGAGGCCTCCATCCTCGGCTTCCCCGCCGTCTCGGTGCGCACCTCCACCGAGCGCCCCGAGGCGCTGGAGAAGGGCGCCTTCGTGCTGGGCGGCGTGAAGAAGGACGACATCCTCCAGGCCGTCGAACTCGCCCGCAGCATGTGGGAGCACGGCGAACCCGTCTCCCCCGTGGCCGACTACGCGGAGACGAACGTGTCGGTGAAGGTGATCAAGGTGATCCAGAGCTATACGAAGGTTGTGAACAAGGTTGTGTGGGGGAAGTAGGGCGGTGACTCGCCGCTTTCAAACAGATTTTCTACTGGTTTCCGCTATTCGATGATATGAGGAGGCGTCGGTGTATGGAGGATTTTTCCCGTGTTTCGGTCTTAATTCCCTGCAAGGACGAGGAAGCGACCGTAGCCCGTGTGGTCAAAGGTTTTCAGGAGCACCTTCCCGGCGCAACGGTTTGGGTATACGACAATAATTCAACGGACGGTACGTTCGGCGCGGCTCTGGAAGCCGGCGCCGAAGTACGGAGTGAATCGCGCCCCGGCAAAGGTTCCGTTGTACGCAGGATGTTCGCCGATATCGAGGCCGAGGTTTTCCTTCTTGTGGACGGAGACGACACATACGCTCCCTCCGACGCCCCTCTTCTGGTGAAAACTCTTGAGGAGGAGAATCTCGACATGGTAGTGACCTGCCGATGCGCGACGGACGAAGGCGCCGCGTACAGATCCGGGCACGTGCTTGGCAACCGTCTGCTGACAGGGTGCGTGCGCCTTCTTTTCGGTCAGGGAGTGTCCGATATGCTGTCGGGTTACCGTGCCTTTTCCCGTCGGTACGTTAAGAGCTTCCCATGTCTTTCGCAAGGGTTCGAGATAGAGACGGAGATGACCGTGCATGCGCTGGATTTGATGCTGCCGGTGGGCGAAATTTACTCGCGGTATGGAGCGAGGCCCGAAGGTTCCTCCAGCAAGTTAAGCACCTACAGAGACGGATGGCGGATTCTGAAGACGATTCTGCGGCTGACGCGCGACTATCGCCCGTTCGAGTTTTTCGGGGCGATCTCGTTGTTGTTGATTGTTCTTGCCCTGGCGCTCGGGGTCCCGCTGATAGGAACATGGCTGGACACGGGGCTGGTACCGCGTTTCCCTACGGCCATTCTTGCGACGGGGGTGGCGATCCTCGGCGCGCTCACCTTCTTCTGCGGATTGCTTCTTTGCACATCGAGTAGGTATCAGAGGGAACAGAAGCGCTTGTTGTATCTGAACTGTTCCTGGAGGAAAGATCAATGAGCAGGGGGCAGATTTTTTTCACACTTGTTTTTGTATGTATGATATCCTCCGGACAGATTTTCTTCAAAAAGGCCGGTCTTGAAATCCGCGAGTCGGGGACATGGTTTACTTGGAGAAATGCGACATTGCTTGGAACGGCCTTCGTCATTTACCTCGCGGCGACGTTTCTATGGGTCAACCTCTTGAAAGAGGCTTCGCTGGCGAAGGCGTACAGTTTTATGTCGTTGAGTTTTGTTCTGGTGCCGTTGGCGAGTTTAATTGTCTTCGGCGAGAAAATTACGCTTTCTTATATGACCGGAGCGCTGTTCATCGTTGCCGGTATCATAATTGCTTCCAGGGGAGCTTGAAATGAAGTCCTCCGTTGCCTGTAAGTCCTCTAAAAAAGGATATGAGAGGATGATTTGAGACATGTCGCAGACTCTTTTCCATTTTTTGGCCGAGTATTCGTCGCTAAAGGTGTTTTTTATAGGAATCATAAGTACGACTTCTTTTTTGGGCGTAGGAAAATATGTTTTCGAGCGTATTTGGGGGCGAAAGTTTGCCTTTTACTTTTTAGTACCCATTTCAACTCTTTTGGGGATTCATATATACAGCTCTGCTTTGCAGTTGTTGGGCTTCTTTTCGATAGCCACTCCCTTTGTACTGAAAAGCGTTTTTTATACGCAAATTCTTGCCGGTAATTTTTTATTTGCGCTCGCGTTTAACAAGAAAATAGCAAGAAGCGATTTAGCAATGTGGCAAAAAGATTTTTCCGCATCAAGAGGAGTACTTGTTCTTGTTGTCCTTATCTTATTATCGCTCTTTGTAAATTTGATCATTTCTCTTGCTCCTTCGACAAAGTTCGACGAAATTTACTACCATATGCTGATGCCGCTTCGCATGTTCCAAGACAACTCGATTGAGTACTATAGACTTCCGTGGCATATTTTTATCCCTCATATGCACTACCAGATTCTCGCCGCTCCATTTTATGCGATCGGTTTGACGGATGCACTCAATGTTGTCTCGTGGGGAGTCAGTGTAACATTCGTTTTTTTTCTTGTCGGCGTTCTTTTTTCATTTACACGCAATCTCTTCTACTCTTTGCTGGTTGCGCTTGGGATGTATACTGGAATGCACAGTCCCGTATGGTATGTTACGGGAGGCGCCGGGGCGACATCCGTGCTTGCCATGACCATGCTCGTCTACCTCTTGGTGGATGGTAAGCGTTTTTTTAAAGAATGGGGCGCTCTCAAACTCTTGGGTATTATCTCTTTTCTTTCGATGGCAACTGCCGCCTCTAAATTAAGCTACCTCCCGATTTCCTTCCTATGTCTGACGATATGCGCTTTTCTAGTCTGGCGAAGTTTTGGGTATACGCGCTTTTGTACTGTGTTTTGCGTTTCCGCTTCTTTTTGGATGATCTTCTATTTTCCAGCATTCGTTTGGTCGTGGTGTGCTTCCGGCTATATGTTGGGCCCGATGGCGGATCCGATAAATACAGTGTCTGTTTTAAGTTCTATTCAGGATCATCGTTCATTCGCCGGCGCTGTATATGAGGTTGTCATCGCGCTGCTTGAACTCACGCCGGTCGTATGGGGAGGATTTTTTCTTTTCTTTGTCGTTCCTTGGACAAGAAAAGCGGTCTTTCCTTTTTCGCTGGCTGTTATTCTTTTGGCATTACAGATTGTGCTCTTTATCTGGAAATTACCTCTGCACTTCCGCTACTTCGGCGGGCTTCATCTCGGTCTCGCACTCTTTTTCTGGAGCAGCGGACTGGATGAAATCCGAAAGCGCCTCGCGCTTATACAAGGGTACAAAAAGGTTATTGTACGCGCTCTTATAACTCTGTGTGTTATCCCTTGGTTTTGTCTGCAAGTCTTCTATTCGGCGCAATTCTTCCCAGTGGTATTTGGCTCGGAACCTGTCCGTTTCTTCGCCGAACGACTGATACCTTTTTATACTGATTTCGAAAAGCTGGATGAACTGCTTCCAGAAGATGCGGTGCTTTTTGTTCGCGGTATAAAAATGCCCGTATATTCGCCGAGGCGTTTTGTGTACGAACAAAGAGATTTAAGCTTTGTCGGTGAACATGCTCCCGTTTTTTTGTTCGCATCATCTCGACCGGATAACGATGAATGGTCTGAGTATATATTGGAGCCATTCTATACAAATAAAACCGCTAAATTTCTGACATTTAGGACGCCCGGAGTTCAGCCCTCCCTTTCGGAGTTAACCGTTTATCGTGTAGCAGCGAAAAAGAACGATGCTTATTGAATTCGAGAGTCCCGCCGAGTCCGCGAAATCAAATAGTGCCCTGCCGGAAAGACCTCCTGCAAACATCATGGTCTTCGACGTCGCCGCCGAGAGCGTGGGGGCGCTTTCCATACTCCATGACTTTCACCGGGATGTGGTGCGGCGGGCGGAAGAAGGGAAAAGGTGGTTCTTCGTCCTCGGCCGCACCGATTTGCCCGAGAGCGCGAGTGTCAGGGTGCTGCGGTTTCCGTGGGTCAAGAAAAGCTGGTTTCATCGGCTTTTCTTCGATTGGTTCGTTGCTCCCCGTTTGGTGAAAAAGTACGAGATCGACGAGGTCCTCTCGTTGCAGAATCTTACCGTTCCAAGAGTGCTGCAGCCGCAAACAGTCTATCTTCATCAATCGCTTCCGTTCTCCGAATACCGTTTTTCTTTCTTCGCGGAGCCGCTTCTCTGGACATATCAGAACATCATCGGACGCATGATACTGCGTTCTATAAAGAAAGCCGACGCCGTCATCGTCCAGACCAAGTGGATGAAAACGGCGTGCATGGAGAAGACAGGATGCCGCGAATCGAAATTTACGGTTGCCCCCCCTGAGATCGTGATCACTCCGCAGGCTTTCTTTTCTCCTTCGGCGCAGTCGCTTTCCACTTTTTTCTACCCCGCTTCCCCCTTCTCGTATAAAAATCACAAGATCATTCTGGAGGCGTGTAAAATACTCGAAAAGCAAGGAGAACATTCTATTTCAGTCTTATTTACACTCAGCGGATCTGAAAATGGAATATCAAGAGAGCTTCTTGCCGAAACCAAGCGACTGAACCTTCCAATCAAGTTCCTGGGGCCGCTGAGCAGGGGCGATGTTTTTAACTATTACTCTCAATCAGTGCTTCTTTTCCCTTCGTACATTGAGACCTTCGGGCTGCCTTTGCTTGAAGCGAGGGGCCATGGGAGTTTTGTCCTGGCTTCAAACTGTCCGTTTTCTCATGAAATACTCGACGGATATGAGCGTACGCGCTTCTTCGATCCCTTCGATGCAGAACAGCTTGCATCGGAGATACGTGAGATAAGGGCGTAATAAAGGCAGAAACTGATCATGTCCAGAGCTTAGGTTTGCCTTTTAGGCGACGGACCTGATCTATCAATTTGTAGGATACTTGGTCGCCAAGTGTTATAGAAAAAAATAGTTTAATATAATTTTTACAAAAACACCATAGACACGCAGCAAATGGAATGTTTATCTTAAGTTCTCTCAACAAACGCAGTTCTTCAAAAAAAGTTGTTGCTCCGATTTTGCTGCTCACTCCACCCACAGTCATTCTGTTGATGATTCGCGGGAAATACAAAATCGGGGCTATTTCTCGGGCAAGAACAGATAGAAGGAGCTTCGAATCCGCTGCAATTCTATAGCTCTCATCGAAAGAGAAGTCACTAAAGACTTTTTTATTATGGAAAACGGCCGGATGAGGCGGAATCGAGGGGATAAGATCCAGAAAAGAGCGTCGCCCTATTTTTTCGGGAGGTATGTGGAGTTTCTCCCTATCCTTACCTGCTTTCTGTGAAACGAGCATCAGATCCCCGTACACAATTCCGTCGGATGCCTGTGTTTTTTTAAGAAACTCCTCTGTGTCGCGTAAAACTTCGGGGTCGGCCAGAATATCGTCCGCACCCAAAAAAAGTATCCATTCGCCGTGCGCGTGTTTCAACGCCTTGTTCCACGCGTTGTAAATCCCCGTATCGGGCTCAGAAATCAGGACGGAAAATAGCTCCTTGCGAGAGTTCAGAAACTCCGTTGTACCATCGGTGGACGCGCCGTCGACCACGATGTACTCGTAGTCACGGAATATCTGCGCCGCCACGCTTTCAACGCAACGCTCAACAGTGTCCTTCGCGTTCAGGGTGGAGGTGATGATTGTAAATAGCGGCTGTGATGTGGTTGATTGCATTGAAACGCTCACTCCCTCGGCGTGGGCATCGTAAACCCGCACTGCTGCAACAGGGCGCAGCGCTTGGCGAGGTTCAGGTCCTCGGCCACCATCTCCGCGCACAGTTCCTCCAGCGTGACCACGGGGGTCCAGCCCAGCTTCACGCGCGCCTTCGTCGGGTCGCCCAGAAGCGTTTCCACCTCGGCGGGGCGGAAGTAGCGCGGGTCCACTCGGACTATTGTATCACCCGGCTTGAGCGCCGGGGCGTCGGGGCCCTCCACGCGGTCGACCACGCCGATCTCGTCGATGCCCTTTCCATCGAAGCGCAGCGTCACGCCCAGGCGCTGTGCGCTCATCCGCACGAAGTCGCGCACCGAGTGTTGGCGGCCCGTGGCGATGACGAAGTCCTCCGGCGTTTCCTGCTGCAGCATCATCCACTGCATCCGGACGTAGTCCTTCGCGTGCCCCCAGTCGCGGAGGGAGTCCATGTTCCCAAGATAGAGGCACTCTTCCAGCCCCTGCGCGATGTTTGCCAGGCCGCGCGTGATCTTGCGCGTGACGAATGTCTCGCCCCGGCGGGGGGACTCGTGGTTGAACAGAATCCCGTTGCAGGCGTACATCCCGTACGCCTCTCGGTAGTTCACCGTGATCCAGTAGGCGTACAGTTTCGCCGCCGCGTAGGGGGAGCGGGGGTAAAAGGGGGTGGTCTCCTTCTGCGGAACCTCCTGCACCAGACCGAAAAGTTCCGACGTCGACGCCTGATAGAAGCGCGTCTTTCGCTCCAGCCCAAGAAGGCGGATGGCCTCCAGCAGGCGGAGCGTCCCCAGCGCGTCCACATCCGCCGTGTACTCCGGCGACTCGAAGCTGACCGCCACGTGGGACTGCGCCCCGAGGTTGTACACCTCGTCGGGCTGCACCTCTTGAACGATGCGCGTCAGGTTGGACGAGTCCGTCAGATCTCCGTAGTGCAGCACGAACCGCTGATCGTCCGCGTGCGGGTCCTGATAGATGTGGTCGATCCGCTGCGTGTTGAAGAGCGAGGCCCGCCGCTTGACGCCGTGGACCTCGTACCCTTTCTCAAGAAGAAATTCGGCCAGATACGAACCGTCCTGGCCGGTGATGCCGGTGATGAGGGCTGATTTTTTCATTGGTGAATTCGCCTTTCTTTGGAATCGCCTTTTTTATTTTCTCCCCTCGATGAAGAGAGACGAGTTGCCTTTGTAGGGTTCGCCGCCTGGGGTTATGTCCAAGAGATAATCATTGAAATTCGGTATGCTGCTTGTGGTGTGCGAGTGAGTACGGATATCGAGGAATCCATGCTTCGCCAGCAGTCTCGATAGAGAGTGGCTGTCGTACATCCACTTGTGCAGCTCGCCGATTGTGGTTCCGCAGAAAACGTTCTCCCTTAATCCTTTCGGAACGAGCAGCTTGATGAATTGAAGATATTTGTACAGCAGCCTGTTGGTTATCTTACTCAAGGTAATGCGCCGTCTTTCGGCGACCGGTGCAGGCGTTTCGATTTTGCCTGTACGCTTGCAGATGTACTCTTTTAGCTCTTTTTTTGTGCCCTCATCTATGGTTTTGAATATCTCGCCCAGTTTCCCTCCGGGCTTAGTCCGAACCATTTGATCAAGCAGCTCGACAACGATGTATTCATGGTATTCATCGGTTCTTGTATTATTCCTGACGCCTTCGAGAAGAGCAAGGTACTCCCTGCAAATGTTTTCCAAATCGGGAGTCGCAAGCCTGATGATTCCGTTTTTTTTGAGAATTCGATGAATTCCAATTAATAAGGTATCCGCTTGAGACGGGGAGATGTGTTCGATGAAGTGGCTGGAGTACACGACATCGAAGGAAGCGTCTTGAAAAGGCAAGCCGCTCAAAATGTTCACTTTTTGCACGGCTTCCGAATCAGCGTGGAAGTCGATATTTGTCCAATCCTTGTGATAGCGTGAACCGCAAGCTATGTTGAGCATTCGCATAAAATCACCCTCTCAGGCTAGGAGCGTACTTTTTAAAAAGCCGAAGTTTTGTAGAATTGTTTTATTGCAGCTATAATCCGCTTGATCGTATCTTCGTCCAACGCAATGTTCATCGGCAGCGAAAGGATGCGTCCCGCAAGGTTTTCCGTAACGGGCAGCGCTTCCGATGAAAACATTTTAAACGCGTTCTGTCTATGCGTTGGAATAGGGTAGTGGATCAACGTCTGAATGCCGGTTTGTTCAAGAAAACGCATCAATGCATCTCGAATGCCGGGAGTTTCCAGTGCGATGACGCAGAGATGCCAAGCAGGATCGCATCCGTCGGTCGTTTTCTGAACTCGAACGGGACACCCTTCGAGTTCTCGTCTGTAAAACTCGACCATCTCTTGTTTCCGTCGATTCCACATGTTCAAATAACCGAGCTTTATGTCCAGAATAGCCGCCTGCACTTCGTCGAGTCTGCTATTGATGCCTCTGGCTCTTGTGGCGTTGTATCTGTCGGTCTGTCCGTAATTTCGAAGCATCAGCAAATCATTGTACAGGCGTTCGCTTCGCGTAAAAATCGCGCCTCCGTCTCCCAGCGCCCCGATATTCTTGCTTGGGTAGAAGCTGAACGCGGCGATATCTCCCAAGCACCCTGCCTGTACCCCGCGAAGAAACGAGCCGTGGGCCTGAGCCACGTCTTCGATGATTGCAACGTCTTGATGACCCGTTTTCTTCAGGTGTTCGCGAACATGTTGCACATCGACCATATTTCCGTAAAGATGGACAGGGATAATGGCTTTTGTTCTTGGCGTTGTTTTGGATTCGATGGAGGAAATATCCATCAGCCAGGTTTCCGGATCGATTTCCAAAAAGACCGGAGTCGCTCCGACTGCGCAAATAGCCGCCACGGTCGGAATAGCCGTATGCGATACGGTAAGAACCTCGTCGCCGACTCCCACACCGGCGGCAAGAAGCGACAGTATCAGCGCATCGGTTCCCGAGTTGCATCCGACGGTATATCCCATCCCATCCGATCCTGCAAGATACGCGGCCATGTTCCGCTCGAATGACGTGACTTTGGATCCTGTAATGTACCAGCCTCCTCCGAATACCTCTTCGGCGGCTCGCAGAATATCGCTCATGATGGGCTCGTTGACTCTTCGCAAATCGAGAAACGGAATATCCATACGTCGCACCCCCCTTGTTCAGCTCAGGTATCGCTCCTTATGCGCGATGAAATAGTCGACGGTTCGAGCCAATCCATCGTCCAGAGCGACTCCGCAGGTCCACCCCGTCGTTTCGGTAAAGCTCTTTGATGATCCGTAGTAGTCTCCGATGTCGATCTTTTTGCGGTCCGAAGGAAAGGGAACGATACGCACAAGGTCCTTCCCCCTTCCGAGTTCCATCAATTTATAGGCCACCTTTTTGAGACTCGCCCTCTCGCCGCTTATGTTGTATATCTTTCCTGCGCATTCCGCGCACTGCGCAGCCGCCATAAAAGCCTCGACGACGTCGTCGATATAGGGAAAATCACGTATCTGTTCCCCGGCGCCGAAGAGTTCGATGTCGTTTCCCGTCAGGGTCCGGTTGACAAACCATCCGATAAACCCCTGCGTTGCGTTACGGATGAATTGGCGCGGACCGTACACGTTCGAAAGACGAAGCGTTGTGCTCCGCACCCCATGTACTTTGTTGTACAGCGTGAAATACTGCTCTGCGGCATGCTTATTTATCGCATTGACGTCCGGCGGATTGATAGGATGCTGCTCGTCCACCGGGAGGTACCGCGGGGCGCCGTATATCTGCCGTGTACTCGCATTCACGATCAAGACACCCTGATTACCATGACGGCATGCCTCCAGCAGATTCAACTGCCCGAGCAGATTGCTTCCCAAATCCTCAAAGGGCTTTTCCATGCTCTCCATATGCCCGGTCTTCCCGGCCAGATTGAAGACGATATCCTGCCCCTTGACGAGATAGTCAAGACTGTTACGGTCCCGCAAGTCCGAGACGTTGAGCGTGATCGAATCCATCACCGGAGCAAGATTAAAGAGATTCGCGCCGCAGGCGGGAAGCATCGCGTCCAGGACCGTGACTTTCGCTCCTTCCCGTATCAGCCGTATCGTCAAGCTGCTGCCAATGAAGCCGGCTCCTCCGGTAACGAGAACCCTCTTATCTTCGAAGAACATTGTAATTCCCCTTAATGTACCGTTTGAGCGTTCGTAACGGCGTTTTCCAGTCCCTGTTTTTTGTTTGTCTCGGTGGCGCAAACCCAAGACTCGAAACTGTTGTGAACTGCGTGTCGATGCTGTCGAGATACGGCTCGTATATGTGCTTTTTAACGTCTCCGGAGAGTCGATAGGGCCCCAGATCGACAGTATCGTCCCGATACCATGTCATGCCATGGAAGTGGTAGAAGACAATGGGAATATCGTTCACGCCGGGGCCGTCGCTGACGCTGTATTGCTGCACGTTCCACGGCGCGACGCCTCCGCCGGGATGCTCCAGCACATGAATGCCTTCAAACATGGTCAGCCAATTGTCCAGGTATTTTTGGTCGCCGAATTTGCCTTCTTCCACGCGATTAAAACACCATTCGAGGCAGCGAGCTTTCCACCAGTTCAGCACGGTTCGCCCCCGCGCATCCGCTTTGAACGTCATAAACTGAACGCAGTAGATACCCGAAGTGGCGGATTGGTCGTATTCCGGTGTGTATCGATGCGCGGTGATCAAAACGGATGCGCCGCTTCCGCGGAACTCCTGAAGCAGAATATCGGGATCCTGGAAAAAAAAGAGATCCGCGTCGAGATATGTCACTTCGGGGAGATTGAACGTCTTCAAGACGTAATCGATAGAAAAGGAAGTACATGTCCAGCAGTACTCCCCTGGAGTGCGCCCCGCTTTGACTGAGAGAAGCTCGTCGTTTTCCATGCGCTCCAAGGGGATGGCGACAACGCTCTCCAAACAAAGCCTCTGAAGCGCATCAAGCGCGATGTCGTCGAAGCAGACGACATAGAGGGTGAAAGAATCGCAGACGGAACGCAGCGAATCATAGAGCGCTAATCCGCGTGTCAGATAACGGGAATCGAAAAGGGTGCAGAAAGAATTCATTGCATTTCCTCCTACCTACGTGAAGAAGCCGTGCCCTTACGTTTAAAAATAAAGCCCTTAAACGCTACTTCCAAACCTTTATTAAACCACACGCCGACATCGGTGTCGAATGAGGTGATCAATTCAAACGTGGCATGCATCGAATCCAAAAGCTTCTTTTCACTCAAAAGCCATATCGGATAACTCGCCTCGTAGATGTCCGCGGGCACTTTCTGAACAGTCAGCATGTCATCCGGTTTCTTAATCGTAGGCGTACGGTCGAAGATTATATAGTTGAAGCTGCTGCGTACTACACGCTGCAATAATTCGTGCGGGTTTTCCAAATACTGTAATGCGCTGGCGCAGAGAAACACGTTTGGTGAAGAAGCCTCCAAAGAGTCTTCAAGAGTATAGAAAAATTTCAGATTCTCGTCCTCGAAGAATTCCTTTCCGCAATCAACGAAGCGCTTTTGCTCGACGATATTCCAGCGCACTTCGTCCAGATCTTCCAAGAAGCTTTTACACTGAAAATAAGTACTGCCTAAAGAACCGCCGTAATCAAGAACGTTCAGCCTGTTGTTGTGTGCGCAGGCGGCTCGTAGCAGTCCTGTCAGCAGGGGAAAAGGGTATCGCATCTCTCGGAACGGAATCGAATCCCGCTCGAATGCCGCCACGCCCGCCTTCACCTGCAGAAGGGCATCCCGAACCTTTGTAAGAATTTTTTCGTCGTCGTAGCCGCTGCTCTCGGCGACAGCAGCACTCCAAGACGTATACTCTCCGGAAAAATGGCTATGCGTCCGGAGATTTCTGTATGCCTTTGCGATAAATGGAGGTGCGATCTCTTTCAAGAATCTCTTGAATTTTGGCAATGTCTTTCACCTTTCCGCGGAATCATGCAGCATCGAAAGATATTGGCCGTACTCGGTTTTTGCAAGTTCGGAGGCCAATAGCATCAGTTGTTCCCTGTGGATAAAGCCTTTACGGAATGCGATCTCCTCCGGGCATCCGATCTTCAAACCTTGCCGCGCCTCGATTGTATGAATGAAGTTCCCCGCCTGCAGCAGGGACTCGTGAGTGCCCGTGTCGAGCCATGCCGTTCCTCTGCCGAGAATTTCCACATGCAGACGGTCTCTTTGAAGATACTCGTTGTTAACGGCGGTGATTTCCAGCTCGCCGCGCCCCGAGGGAGCGATTCGCTTTGCGATGCCCGCAACTTTCCGATCATAAAAGTATAGCCCTGGAACAGCATAGTTCGATTTCGGAGCGTTCGGTTTTTCCTCCAAACTCAACGCCTTGCCTGTTTTGTCGAAGTCCACAACACCGTACTGTCGCGGATCCCGAACATAATAGGCAAAAATCATCGCGCCGCTTTCCAGCGCGCTTGCCTTCGTCAGAAGGGCCGTCAAGCCTTCGCTGTAAAAAATGTTGTCCCCAAGAATCAATGCGACGCTCTCTTCACCGATGAAACTCTCTCCGATGATAAACGCTTCGGCTATTCCCCTTGGTGCAGACTGTTCGGCATACTCTATAGAAATTCCCCACTGCGCGCCGTCTTTTAAAAGATTTTGAAAAAGCGGCGCATCCGTTGGCGTCGTAATCACAAGAATCTCTTGAATACCAGCCAGCATCAAGGTAGTCAAGGGGTAGTAGATCATCGGTTTGTCGTATACCGGCATCAACTGCTTGCTGACGACATGCGTCAATGGATAGAGTCTGGTTCCCGAACCGCCGGCAAGAATGATACCCTTCATCGTCTGAACTACCTCCATGCGTTGCTCATAAAATTATGCATAGTAGTTATTACGGCCAAACGAACTACGTTCTCCGCGTTGGAAAAGAGCGTTTTATAAAACTCACGATGCGTCTTCCAAGGCTAGGCTGGAGCGTTTTAAGAAACTTTTTTATCCTCGAAAAGGCCAGTTGATTCATCTCAAGAGTTTGCTCAAAAAAACTGACCTTCTTTCCTCCGAGATGAACATCGTATTGCTCCGTTTTACCGCAATGCTCACCGCTCTGGTCGTTGCCGATGTTGTGAACCAGAGAGTCTCTGGGGTAAAGTGCTCTGCCGTCCATTTGAAAGACGTTCGCACACCAGAAAACCGCCCATGTATAAAGTGTACCACGTGCATTCTCTTTCACCTGCGACCAGAAATCATATACGCCGTCGAAGTTGAAACGATGGATATCCTCCGGTGTGAATGTTTCCAGAAGCTTTTGGGGATTGCGTTCGAAATGTTGCCAACGATCCGCCCATGTAGCCCACCCCCAACAGTCCGGTACCCCCAGAAAAAAAGTCTCAGGAAGACCGACAGGGTCGATAGGGTACATATAGCCAGCTATCTGCATCACCCGTTTCTTTTCGGCGTAGATGTTTAAACCGTCGTTCATAAATCGCAAGAAATACGGACTTGTGACGATATCATCCTCCAGCACGATCACTCTGCCGTACTTATTTACCACAGAGGTGACTCCGTCGATGATGCTGTCCGCCAGCCCCCAGTTTTTTTCGCGCTCGATGATCGTGATGCTTTTAAAACCGCGTATGCCCTTGACGAAGCGGCGGACTTCCTCCACCTTCCCGGCGGCGGCTTCATTCTTCGGCGCGTCGGAGTAGACGATGAGGTCAGACGCATCGGCCAGCTCGTTCTTCAAAAGCGCCGTTACGGTTTGCTCGGTGTGCCACGGCCTATTGTAGACGAAAAGCACTATCGGGGCGAGGGTGTTCATAGTATTTCCCCCTTTACATTGTTCTGCATCTATCGAATACCCACGGGTGATTCCAGCCTGGGATCGAGCCACTTTTTCAGAAATGCGGGGAGCGCCTTGTCTTCCGTGCGCCCTTCGACGAACAGGATGAATTTCATGACATTTTCTCCAGTTCGCCGGATTTCGAAAGCGAGCCAAGGGAGCAGCTCTTCAACTAGTAGTCAAGTTTTTCCGGTAGCGATGCTAAGAGATATTTTGCACAAGAAATTTGGATTTCCCTCGTGGAGTCAATGGTATGGAATCAACAAAGCTAAAAACACTATTTATTTGCGCTATATAAAAGAAGGTATCTTGTAGTTCTCTTTCGTGTATTTTTGAAAAGCCGGAGCCTTTTACAATCTTAAAGGTAATAGCTCCAGGCTCATCTTGTACTATTTGCCATTGAAGGATTTCATCAAATGCTTTGTAGTGCTGAGCAAAAACCAGAGCTGTTAATGAAACCTTTTCCATTTCTTTCGTATAGATAAAGTCTTGTGTTCTTCCAAGTACATCTTTGAGTCGTACCAATCCATTTTCATCGCCATCGTAGATAGCCATATCTCCTGTTCGATATCTAATGAAGGGCATGGCATAATTATAAAAACCAGTTACCACAATCTCACCAAGTTCCCCAGGCATAACGTGTTTACCATTGCTATCAATAACCTCGGTGTAACCATAGAAAGGAGAGCAGTAAACGGTCATGTTTTCGTCTATCGTGTAGCCAAAAACAGATGCTTCACTATGCCCATACTGGCTATATACCATGCAATTGAATGCCTTTTTAATTCTTTCGACTTGCTGGTCACTGAATCGTTCAGCGGTAAGTTGAATGCCTTTGATAGTAGAAGACATTTTAATATTATTCTCAAGCATGTATTTTGCGACATAGTCAATAAAAGAAGGATAACCTCGAATGATAGCAGGTGAAAAGTTTTTCAAAAAATTAATATAGTGTATAATATTTTTATTATTGATATACTGAGATGATAAAGCGACAGAACCATAAGGCAAGTCTTGCTTGGAGATTTCAATCCAAAAAATATTATGAGAGAGCAATTCTTGAGGAATAATAGAACCATCCATTGCCAAAATCCTATCTCCAGGTTGGTATCCTATAATTTTAAAGAAAAACTCTTGATGTGAATTGTCTTGACCACCGTATGTAAAGAAACCAAATGGTTGTCCGGTGCTGCCTCCAGTGGTGAAATGCCCAATAAAATTTTTCTCAGAAGCAATACATATAAGGGTATTTTGGTTTTTTCGAATAGTTGGTTTATCTAGAAGAGGTATTTGGCTCCATGCTCTACACAAAGAATCTGTTGAAAAGGGATGTCTTATGCCCGATTCAGTTAAAATTTTACGATAATACGCGCTATTGTTATAGGCGTACTGTACCGTTTTTAACAAGAGCGAGTCTCTTGTAGTCTTGAAATTTAAATTTATTTCATCTTTATGATATAAGGCAAGTGTGATAAGGTTTTTTCGAACGAATTGTGTGTCAAAAAAGACTCTTAAGCGGAGCTTTAGGTATTGCCAGTCGTTAAGCATCTTAAAAAAACGAAAAAAAGCATTCACAGTAGACTCCCCCTAATTAGAATTTAGTTACTGGATTTATTTATTAACATGGAGATTGTTTAGTTTATTAACTGCGATTGTTAATTTTAATTGAAAGAGCTCTTTGCGTGATAAAACGATACGTTTCATTTTTGTTCAAATGAAAAAGGAGTAGATCTCTCGCTTCCTTGTGTCTTTCAGGAAAAAAGATTTGTTTGACTATTTTTTTAAGGAGTGTGGAGAGGCTGTCATGTTTTGAAACGGTGTTGAATACGTCACTATAATACCTGTAGCAGACTTCTTCGTATGCTTCAAGATAGACTCTTTCGATTTTCTTGTTATAGTGTTCATTTTGAAGCATTAAACTAAGCTTTTTAAGAGAAATTGGAGACTCGGATTCATCTACTCTCCGCAATATGTTCTCTTTACGGAGATGATAAACAGGCTCAAAGATAATGCCGCTATTCAAATCAAAGTTGATAAAAAGGGAGCAAGCGTAATTCGTGGTCCTAGATTTCTCGTATTCGGGAAAATAAAAGTTGCCTAAACTATAGAATATCAAGCTGTCGTTGTGTTTTTCGAAGCCTTGAAGGCAGTGCGGGTGAGAGGCGACTACACAGTCGGCCCCTTGGTCGCAAAGCCTTTTGTAACAATTTCGCCACTCTATTAGCGGAATGTCACACTCTTCCAATCCTGCGTGTACAAAACAGACAAGAAAATCGACTTCTTTCTTGAGCTGCGTAATTGTGTCTGAGATTTGCGAATGATTAATCCAAGCATAGCCGCCCTCGAATTCAAAATTCGATCTCGGCGACGTGACCACGCCGAAACCTTCCTCGGCTCCGTTGATAAAACCGAATCGTACACCGTTAATGTCTTTGATGAGCGGAGTGTAAATGGAATCGAAATCAAGTCCTGCTCCGATAGTTTCAATCCCCGCTTGGCGAGCCGCGTCCAGTGTGTTTTGCAACCCTTTTCGACCATAATCGAAAATGTGGTTGTTTGCCAATAAAAGAAGGTCGAAACCGGTTTCCTTCAACAGCATCACGCTTTCGGTTTTTTGCTGAAGATGCGGCCCCGCTTTTTTGATCGGAGCGCCGTCTGACTCGACAGGCGCTTCAAAATTGCATATAGCATAATCGGCGCATTGTATAGCCTGCTCCAACGAGGCTTCAAAAATCACCTCCGAATAGTACCCTGAATGGAGAAAGTCTCCGCAAATGAAGATGCTCGGCATTATGTCTCACCTTTCGCATGAAGCTTAGCATTCCAATACTTTTCCCCAGAGAGGTAGAATTCCAACAGGAAATTCTATTTGTTTTTTCCATCCAAACCAATACTTAGGGACAATTGCCATCTTTCGATTTCTCATTAAGCGTCCTCCCCACCAGGAGAAACTGCTGTTTGCAATGATCCCATAATCGCATAATGTCATGATTGCCAAGTCAACTTGCATTGATTGATCAGATATAAGCTTGTTTTCTATTTCGATATAGTTATCTTTGATATATTGTGGATCATCAGACAAAAAAACAAAAAATGGGCAATCTATTTCTTTGTTGATGATATTTATTGCCTTTAGGTAGTAAGTCTTTGGAAGATCAATGCCTATTTCACCCTCAAAGAATAAACGGAGATAATCGCCTCTTCTTACATGTATGAATATTTTTGTGTAATTGCTTGGGATTTGAGATAAAAACTTTTCTGCTTTTTGAAGAAACCGTGTTTTTATTTTGAAATCTAATGCTTTTTCCGAAAAAAAAGTTTCGGACTGGAAATACCCTTGGTCAACAAAGCAAAATGAGAAAAACCCATAATGCATAGAAAAGCTATCGTACCGACCTTGTTTGTTTCGATTCTGGTAAGCAAACCCAATTATGCGTGTCTTAACAAGGGTTCTCATGAAAAAAAGTAAAAAAGGTTTTATGATTTGATAAAAAAACAGACGGCCTAAACGTGATTTGGACAGTTTTGAGCATAAAACAACGAGGCGTCCGTTGGAACCTTCGACGTCAAACGTGGCCGTAAATTCGGCCATGTCGAGGCAGAGTATTCTCTCGCCCTTTCGGGCGATCGTATTCAGAAAGGCGTACTGGAAAATTTGATTGCCAAGGCGTCCGTCGGAAACAAAAAAAATCATGCATTCAACACCCTTTTTGATATCGCAACATAGTTAGCGTACATGAAGTTCTCCATATACGGTTGATACGATCTGACTTCCAATCCCTTAGGAAAAATCTTTGCGATGGCGAAGTCTTTTTTCTCCAACATGCTATATAGCTCAAGCAGGCTTGTATGTGAATCCAGATTCGCTCCGCCATATTCGAATTGAATATAATCGATAAAATCTGCATTCAGGTAACTTCTGAAACCTTCGAGTACCTTGAGTTCATGCCCCTCTACATCGATTTTCAGAAGATCGATATGCTCTACGGCATGTTCTTCGATGTAATCGCATGCGCGTTTCAAATATATCTCCTCTGACATATTCATTTCTACGGAGTAGTGTGCAAGATCCCGTTTATACAAAGAAGCAAGGCCGCTCTTTTCAGCGTCGTAGAATATGGTGGCCTTCTCTTCATTGTTGGATAGCCCGAAGTGATTCAACGTGAAGTTGTCGTGGTGGTGAAAGCGTTCCACCAAGGAGTTGTAGCACGATTGGGTCGGTTCGAAGAGGTGGAACGATATACCCCCCCCCGTACGAACTGTCAGATCGTGCAATAAATTGGTGTAGTCGCCTATGTTGGCTCCGACGTCGAATATGGTTGCCGATTTTCTCGAACCAACATGCGCCAAACAGTTTTTTAAAAAGCAAATCTCCCCGTTTGTGCGCATGTTGCAGTTTCCGTTGTTTTCAAGCGCGTTGAAGAGAAGCCACGCCGCGCTTCTGAATTTTTTGCGAAAAAAAGAGTTTTTTGTAAGCATATTTACCGTTCCTTTCGTAACATGAAGAGGCCGGTTCCGAAGCCTCTTTCAGGGGTGTACTCATGCATTAGTTCTGTCCCGTAGATATAACGCTCTTCTAAAAGATTTAAATCATCTGTAAATAAGGAGAGAAGGTAGTCTCGTGTAAACGCTCTATGAGCGTTGAAGTAGATAGTATTCTCATGGTCTATCGGCACGCTCAGAAGACAGATACCTCCCGGCTTGAGAACTCTTTTGATTTCCGTAATAGATTTTTCGCTGCCCCAGAAATCCAAGGGGTCTCCGTACCGTCCGAGTCCAATGTGTTCTACGACACAAAGCGATGATAATGACTCAATGGAATTGTCTGGAAACGGCAGTTCTAAAATGGATCCTTTTTGAAATGACAGGCCCTCTAAATTCAAGTTGATCGGGCGAATATCGATCATGGTGGTCGGTACGAACTGAGATATGATGCCAACCGTTTTTACAGAGCTTCCAATGTCATAATGATGCTGCGGTTTTATCTCGTATATTTTTTTTGCCGCCCAGGTATCTTGATAGAAGTACACGGCGTCTACCGGGGTTTGCTCGGTATTATCGAATAAGCATGGGCAAAAAAGCCATGAGTAAATCTTCTGATCTGGACTTGTTGTCTTCTTGAGCTGTTGATAATGTTTGTAAAAAAGCAAATAGCTTTGCATGAGGGCTATCGGCCGGAAAACAAAAAAACGGCCTAATGGAACAGAAAGCTGATAAATTGTACGAATGAATTTGAAGCGGCGTAGATGGTGTCTCAGCTTATTCACTGTATGCACCTCTTTGAAATATTTTATAAAAAGAGAAGATGGCTTTAAGTTGGAGCTTGACGTTGCTGCGTGTTTTGCGATAAAAAGCGTCAAGAAAGAATATGGTTGTGGAAAATGAAAGCATTGTTGCTGCAACGGCGCCTACGCTTCCGAAAGGTGGTATTAGAAGGTAGTTACATACGACGTTGACAACTGTTCCTGTTATCATACTACATAAGGAGTATTTGAAAAGGCTTTCGATATTGATGAATGCACTGCGAGCAGTGCCGATATTTGTGAAGAAAAGCCTTGCCGCCATAAGAGAGAGCAATATCCCTGCCGGCTGGTAGGCCTCGCCGTAAAGGAATGTCACTATTCTCTCAGAGAAAAGAAAAATTGGAATGGCCGTGAATAAAAAAAGAAAAAAACTAAGCCTATAGTAGTTCAAATACCTGTTACGATAGAGTTCTTCGGAAACGTACTTTGCTTTAGCCAATGCTGGGAAAAGAGATGAATGCAGTGCCATCGGAATGAAGCCGAAGGCCTCAATCAGTCTAAGTGCTACGCTATAATATGCTGTCTCAGTATTCCCAAGCATCTCGCGTATCATTACTTCGTCTATTCTCGCCTGAAGCATTAAGGCCGTACCGCTCAAGATCAATGGCCAACTGTTCTTGAGGAGGCTCTTCGCCGTGTTCTGATCAAACGACCATGCACGCACCGAAAGTTTGTTTCGTCTGTAGAAAAAGACGAAGCCTGCCGCCAAGACGATGGCGTCTAAGAGGACAAGAAAGGCGAAGGCCGTCAGCGGTGCCCGCAGGAGGATGCATGCGATTTTGAGCAGGCTGAGCAGCGCCAGGCTGATTGTGTTGGCGAAGACGACAAACTTGCTGAGTACTTTGCTCTGGAAGTAGAGGTCGATGACGTTGAAGCTCTGGAAAACTGTCGCGGAGGCGATGAGAAAGACGAGCGCGTTGGTGTACCCGTCGTTGGATGTGAACTGGACGGTGGCGGCAAGCAGTAGGAGGACGGCCCCAGCCCCTAGGAGCTTCAGGCGGAATGTGGTGCCCAGGAGAATGTCGCGCTTGCTCTCGTCCTTGACGAGTTCGCGCACCAGTATGCTGTCGAGCCCCAACGTGGCGACGACGGCGAAAAGGCCGACGAAGCTCTGTGCGTAGCTGAAGAGGCCGTATCGCTCCGGGCCGAGGTAGCGCGCGACCCAGACGCCGACGACGAGGCCGACGAGCATACGAAGAATCTTCTCGGCGAAGAGCCACGAAGTGTTGGCGAAGTATCGGCGAAACCCTTGGTGCTGTGCAAGTGCGGTAAGTCTGGCGATCATTGAGAGGCTCTTCATCCTTTCGCGTATCTGTTTCGAGTAATTTTATTACTCGAAACGTGAAAGGTCAAGCGGGGAAAGAAATTTTTCTATAGGCGTGTTGTTACGATGTGGATGGTTTTCGAGGCGTCGCTGAGCACTGTCCCGTGTCTCTCGTCTAAAGAGAAGCCCGGAACACAGAAAAGAAGACTGTGTACTCTGATGGTATCGGCCGAAGGGCACGTCAATAGTTTTTTCAGATATTGATTATCACGTTCCGAAAGAGCCACTTGTCTCCATTTGCAGAGCCACCTGTGTCCTGTTTTAGAGCCACGTATATCCGTTCTTAGAGCCACCCTTTCCGGTCTTGTGGCGGCGAAGCCGCCATTGCGGGGCTTCGCCGTTCACAAGGGAGTTACCCCTTGGTTCCTGGTTTCCGTTTGAAGCTCTTTCTCCACCTCATGGAGTCCTCGCCGTCGATCACGATCTCGTAGGCGTTGTGGACGATCCTGTCCAGAATGGCGTCGGCCACTCTCCCATCGTCGATATGCTCGTGCCATCCGGCCGGTCCGCACTGCGAGATGAAGATCGTCGACGCGTTCTGGTGTCTGGCTTCGACTATTTCCAGCAGATCGAACGAGGCCAAGCCGCTCAGCGGCGTCAGCATCCATTCGTCCAGTATGAGGAGCGAGACCTTCCTCTTGTAGTGATTCAGCAGCTTTTTAATGGTGCCGTCCCCTCTGCCTATCGACAGGTCCGTGAGCAGTTCGGGGAGCCGCATGTACTTGACGGTGATATAATTCCGGCATGCGGCGTTGCCGAGAGCACAAGCAATATAGGTTTTTCCTGCGCCCGTAGCGCCGACCAGAAGGACATCCCGGCGCTCTCTTATATACGAGCAGGTCGCAAGCGTGGAGAGAAGCTCTCTGTTCAGCTTTCTGTCCGGGTGGTATTCGATGCCTTCCATGCACGCGTCGCCTATTTTCAGCCCGGCGTTCATCACGAGGCGGTCCATGAGAGAGTTCCGCCTCTTGGAGTATTCGGCCTCCACCAGCATTCCGAAGCGCTCCTCGAAGGAGAGCGCTTCCATCGACGGATTCCGGAGCTGTTGGCGGAAAGCGTCGGCCATGCCGCGGAGCTTCATTTCGTGCAGCTTGTCCACGGTGGGTTCAGTCAGCATCGCGTCCGCCTCCGTAGTACTCCGCTCCCCGGATGAAGCTGTGCCGGTCGTCCGGTTTTCTCGTCGGTTCGGCCGCCGGAAGCGCCTTGTCCTGCCCGGATTTGAGAATCGCCGAGATGTTCCTGCTCGTCGGGCGCGGGGTGTAGGAAAGCGCTCTTGCGCAGGCGTTTTCCAGACGCTCGACGGAGTACTTGTCCGCCATCTTCAGGATGCCCATGCATGTCCGAAAACCCTGCTGTTCCACCTTGCATCCGGCGAGCACGCTTCGGACGACCGCCTCCGTGTTCGGTCCGATGCTCGAAGCCCACGAAACGAAGCGTTCTCCGCTCCACTCCGCGCTTTGACGGTGGCTTTCCGGCATGTGCTCCGGCACCGTCCGGTACTGTCCCGGAGCGCCGTTCACCCTGGGGTGGGAGCATATGCGAACCCCGTTGTAGAAGATCTCCACCATCCTGCTCGTGACGCGGACGTCGACCTTTTGCTTGATGTACTCGTGGCACACGCTGTAGAAATTCCTCTCCACCTCGACGTGGTAGTTGAAGGAGACGGTCGCCGTCTTCCACACGGCGATTTCGTAGGAACTCGCCGGCAGGGGGAAAAGGAAATCCCGCTCTTCCTCCAGAAAGACGCTCAGTCTGCTCCCGGGGCGCTTCTGGAAGGGGCGCTCGTTCAATTCCTCAAGCTTCTTCCCAATCTCCCGGTTGAGTTCCCCCACCGTGAAGAAGGTTCTGTTCCTCAGCGCCGCCGCGATCCAGGTGGTGATGTGGCCGACCGTTCCCTCGACGCTCGCCTTGTCCTTGGGGTGCCGTACTCTGGCCGGAACGATCGCCGTTCCGTAGTGCTCGGCCATTTCGTGGTACGTTCTGTTGACAACCGGAGAATACCAGTCTGCCTTCTCCACGCCGGTCTTGAGATTGTCCGGCACCACCATGCGGGGAACTCCGCCGAAGTGCGTAAAAGCGTTCGTATGCCCGCGAATCCAGCTCTCCATACCCATGTCCGAGAAGGCTTCCACGTAAGCGTACTGGCTCGCAGGAAGCACCGCGACGAAGAGATGCATCCCTCTTTCTTCGCCTGTGACGGAGTCGCGAATCTTCATCCCTTTCCCCGCCCAGTCCACCTCCATGCGTTCTCCCGGCTTCCTCTCGATATGCATGGTCGCCTTGGAGACTGCGGCGTACTTGCGGTAGATCTTGCAGAACTGTGCATACTGATACGGAATCTCGCCCCCTTCCCGACACTTCCGGCAGTATTCGTCCCACAGAAGCGTCATCGTCACTCCCGACTTCGCCAGTTCCCGGTGAATGGCCTCGCAGTCCGGCGTCCGGGACGACGCATCTTTCTCCTTCTCCGGAAAGAGCAGCTTTCTCAAGTCCCCCTCGCCGACTTCCAGCGGCAGAGGCCATGCCAGTCCTTTCTTCGCCGCCCGAGCCAGCACTTCCGAAACGGTGTTGCGGGAGCAGGAAACGCTCCCCGCGATGCTCCTCCCGCTCAGCCCGAGCGAGGCCAGCCGCAGAATCTCCCTGTACTGCGTCGTCATACCACTAAAACCTCCCTGATTCGAATTCGCACGCATTCGCGCACATTCGAATTGTAGGGAAAACGGCTCTCGGGCAGGAGAAATCCCGGCTCTATTTCTGGATATACGCGGCTCTATTCCGGGAGAAGCGTGGCTCTCTTTTTGGAGACAAGCGGCTCTCCCGCTGTGTGATATTCAGATATAGGGCATGCTGGTTCACTCCTTCTCGTTGAGTCGTGCGTTTTTCTTTTTTATTAGGCCGCTGTGTTTGGAATGAATGGTGAAGAAAAAGTCGGGTATTAGTGAGTAATTCTATTACTCGAAATGCGTTCTGTCAAATGTCGGGGCGGGGAATTGGGAAAGAAAAGACGCTCCACGGGGGAGTGCCTTTCGGATTGGCTTTCTTTTCTTCTCAGGGTGGATGCCAGGCAATCAGTGCGCCGTAGGGTGGTCTTCTCTGCGGATTTTTTCGAGCTGTTCGGATGTGATTTCCGCATACGAGAGAATTTTGTCGTCCGGCTCTCCCGCCGCGAGCATTTTACGAGCTATTTGGATTTTATTGAGTGCAATGCCTCTTGCAATACCTTTTTCCATGCCTTTTCTCTCCATCAGGCTTACGTACATGTCGCCGGCCTCCTTTCTGCTTTCAAGCTCTTCTTCCCATAAGCGACGACCAAACGGACGATTTTTCCGTTTGTCCGGCGGAAACATGCCGGAGGCTTCGCGCTGTCGATCGCTCGCGTCATCGCAGCGAAGCGGAGGGGATAGGCGGCATGCATCTGGCCGCAACCGTCCCAAACGTTGTTGTCTTCAATATGCATCACGCCTTCGATGAACCAGAGGAGGGGCATTTTCTCCTCGTGGCTCCAGCCGCGTTTGTTCAGTTCGGCGAGCAGAATCTTCATGTAGTCCAGCTTGCGGACGTCGTTGCTTCGCTGTTTCCATGCCTGCATTCCGGCGTAGTGGGCGAGGTCGAAGGGGTTGTCGCTCTTTGTAGACCCCTCCGTCTGGTCGGCGGGTATGGGCTGAACCAGGATGGCAAGCCCGGCGACGGAGCGGAGCATGTTGTAAAAGGAAACGCTCGGAAACTCCTTCCAGAGTTCGTCTTCGGAGCGTCGTTCATTTTCGTTGGCGGGCTGTTCGTCTGTTTGTCGTCGGTCACGCTGTCGCCTCCTTCGTCGGGTCAATGATAGCATCCGCCGGGGAAAACGGAAGGTCTGCTGTCGGAAAATACGGTGAACGGCGGGTGCGGGGAATGTGGAAGGAAAATGCGCTCCCCGGGGGGAGCGCATTTTGTGTCAGCGAGCTTCCTGTCCGAGACGTTCTTTGAGTTGAGTGAGTTCTTCACGAGATATTTTGGCATAGGCAAATATCTTCTCATCCGGTTCTCCCGCTTCCAACATCGTGGAGGCCGTTTCCTCTCTGGTGACCTCTTCGATCGATGTGATGTACGGCATGTGTGTCTCCTCCGGGAAGTATCAGCAGGTTTCCTGTCGAAGGTTTTTCTTGAGTTCGGCGAGTTCTTCGGGGGAGATCTGCGCGCAGAAAAGAATTCTTTCGTCCGAATCGCCTAATTCGAGCATCCTAGCCGCTATTTCAAGTCTGGTTTCAGCTATGGTTTCAATTCTCGTTTCCTCTCTGGTAACCTCTTCGATCGATGTGACGTACGGCATGTGTATCTCCTCCTTTTTTGCCATCGCACGCACTTCTCCGACGAATTCGTTTCTTGCCTTGGAGCCGGAGAAGGCCACGACCCAGTCGACGAAGTAGAAGAGCGCCTCAAGCTCCTTGGCCGTATAGCCTTTTGCTATTCCAAGGCGCAGGAGGGCGATTTTGAAGAGCTTTTTCGTCTCGTCGTTGCTCCGTTTTCTTCGGGTCGAAGAGATTGGCGAGTTCCTCTTCAAGGAAGGCGGGCTCCCGGCTCCAGTCGATCAGGGGGTGCAGTTGCGGAAAGTGAAAACCGACCATGGGCCGGAAGAGGGTGTGTATGGAGCGCTTCCATATTTCGTCGTTGAATTCGGGCACGGAATCGCCTCCCTTTCGTGTGTAATTATAGCGCTTCAGGGGAGAAAACGGAAGATTTGTTGTCGGAAAATACGGTGAACGGCGATGAAGTCGATGGGCTTCGAGTACGTGTGCATCGGGCGGGGTTGAGGGGTGAGAGATACGCGAGCGCGGAGAGCAGACTCTCCGCGCTCGCGTTAAGTGAATTCCGTAGTTTGTCGTTTTGGTCCGTTCATTGCCGGGTTTCTTCGGCAAGACGGCGGACTTCCGCTTCGGAGAGGTTGACGCATTCCGCGACGTCGGCGATGCTGAAGCCTTTGTCCAGCATCCTGAGGGCGTTCTCGCGCTTGGTCCGCTCTTCGCCGAGTTTGATGCCGCGCGCTTCGCCGAGCTTGATGCCACGCTCCTCGCCTTCTTTCAGCCAGTTCTCGGCCCATTCGTGCTTTCCTTCAAGGATCATTCTTTCCACCTCCACAAGGTCCGATACATCCGGAAAGTCGCTTCGCCCCGTTTTCTTGGGAAGCAGCACTTTCGTCAGGAAGAGGGCGAAGGCGCGCCGCAGATGGGCGCTTCCTTCCATGCGCAACACGGTTCCCAGCGTGCGCACCTGGTCCACCAGCTCCATGGGCATCCGGCTCTTCTCCATCCGGAAAAGAAACTCCGCGAGATTCTCCGGGTCGGCGAGTTCCTCGTCCGTGTACGCCGCGGCGTCGAGCAGCAGATAACGGAGCGACGGAGCGTAGCGCGCGAGGGCGGGGGAGACCGGGCTTGCCAGAGCCTGCAGAGAGCAGGGAGTCTTCCAGCGGCTGCTTCCGGTGTGGACGACGACGGGGAGGATCGGCGGAAGCATGCCGTCCGAGAGGAGGCGACGCCTGACGATGTCGTCGTAGAGGAGTCCCAGGTAGGTCAGCAGGCGAACGGCCATCCATCTGTCCTCGGAGGACTGGAATTCGATGAGTATGCACAAATAGAGAGTCTTCCCCCTGAAGTTCACCCGCCATATCACGTCGTCGATCCGCTCCCGGAGGTCGTCGGTGACGAAGTCGGAGTGCTCGCGCACCATGGTGCGGAAGTCGAGGTCCAGCTCCTGCACGATGGCGGGATCGACGAAGCGGACGAGAAGGTCGCGGACCATCTCTTTATTCGAAAAGAGCTGCTTGTATCCTTTATCTTGATCTCCCATGTCCGAATTATAGATGCGAAGGAGGGGTTTGGCAAGGCACGATGGAGCGGGATTCGGGGATCGGGCCAGCCTTCCTGTGCGCAGCGGCGCGGACACTTTGTTGCTGTTGACCGAGTGGCCGCTCTTCCTGAGGCCGGACTTCCCGGGAGAGGGCACGGGGGATTGTACTTCCCGGCGGTGTTGCCGGGTTAGAGGTTCGAAGTTATTTTGCTGTTCAAATAGCGGTTCAAGCTCACTTTTGCCTCCGCTGCGCGAATGGAGAGTTTTCTGTGGACTTCGGGCGTTGTTCTGAAATGGATTTTTCCCGAGTAGGGGCGATCCGCGAGCGGTTCCGGCAGGGGCTCGTTGTTTGCTTCCATGTCGTGTACGACTTCGTCCACAAGCACGCGAATTCCCGAAAACGCTTCTTCCGGAGTTTCCGCGAGCCAAGAGAGGCTTGGGAACTCGGAACAAAGGCCGATGTATTCGCGGTCCTCCGGGGACCATTCAACCCTGTAGATGTAACGGGAAATACTGTTGTTCATTCAGAACTCCTTTCTTCGTCTTCCTGTAGAAGGCGCTCAATGGCCGCAAGCACCTGTTTCACCTGGTACTGGTTTGCCTTTCCGTTTTTGTCGGCTTGTATGTTGACGCGGGGGTCGCCTCTCCACGGCGTTTTGAAAACGGCGTGACTGCTTCCGCTCTGCCGTGGCGGACCGAAGAAGCGCACGGAAAGGGTTTTTGTTCTTCGTAGCGTATGTCGGCAGGAGCATCCCGCATTTTCGTAAGAAGTTTCCCGTATTTGCTCATGTGTATATGATAGCAATAATGCTAGTATTATGCAATCCATGGCTGCGGAGAATGCGAGCGGCAATTGTTGGAGTGAAGCGGTTCGATGGAGTACATGGAGGAGAACTGCGAGGCTATCGTAGGCGCGGCGGGGCTTTCAGAAAAACGAACCTGCGGATGCGAGCTGTGTCGGGTATAATGCAAGGCGTTTCTCTGTGAAAACCATGGCGATCCGGGGCGCGCTGGGCGGCTTCGGTTCGCTGGAATGCATTCTTGTTCGGGAGTTGATCGTGTATGCGCATTTGCGTGGTGGGAACCGGGTACGTCGGGCTTGTGACGGGGGCGTGCTTCGCGGAGGTGGGGAACGACGTCTGCTGCGTGGACGTGGACGAGCGGAAGATCGCGATGCTGCAGGAGGGGCGTATCCCCATCTACGAGCCGGGGCTGGAGGAGATCGTCAAGCGGAACGCGTCTCAGGGGCGGCTGCGCTTCACGACGAGCCTGAAGGAGGGGATGGAGCGCGCGCTCTTCGTCTTCATCGCGGTGGGGACGCCGCCCGACGGCACGGGAGCGGCGGATCTGTCGTTCGTGGAGCGGGTGGCGCGGGAGATCGGGGAGAACCTGGAGAGCTACAAGGTGGTGGTCACCAAGTCGACCGTGCCGGTGGGGACGACGCTGCGGGTGAAGGGGATCGTGGGCGAGCAGGTGGCGCTGCGCGGACGGACGGACCTGGAGTTCGACGTTGCCTTCTGCCCGGAGTTCCTGAAAGAGGGGACGGCGGTGGAGGACTTCATGAAGCCGGACCGGATCGTGATCGGGACGGAGAACAACCGGACGGCGGAGCTGCTGAAGGAGCTGTTCTTCCTGTTTACGATGCGGGAGAACCGGATGCTGTCGATGTCGATTCCGTCGGCGGAGCTGACGAAGTACGCGGCGAACGCGATGCTCGCCACGCGGATCAGCTTCATGAACGAGCTGGCGCGCTTCTGCGAGCTTGTCGGGGGCGACGTGGACCAGGTGCGTCAGGGGATGGGGTCGGATTCGCGGATCGGGTCGTCCTTCCTGTACGCGGGGGTGGGGTACGGCGGGTCGTGTTTCCCGAAGGACGTGAAGGCGCTGATCGCGTCGGGGGACGCGGCGGGGTCGCCCTTTTCGATTCTGAAGGCCGTCGAGGACGTGAACCGTGCGCAGCGGGAGTGGTTCCTGCAGAAGATTATGGCCCATTACGGCGGGGATGTTTCGGGGCGCGTGTTCGCGGTGTGGGGGCTGAGCTTCAAGCCGCAGACGGACGACGTGCGCGAGTCGCCCGCGCTGGACATCCTGCCGAAGCTGGCTGCGGCGGGGGCGCGTCTTCGCGTGTACGACCCTGTGGCGGCGGAGAATGCACGGATGTACTTGTCGGAGTGGAGCGATTCGATGGAGTACATGGAGGAGAACTACGAGGCGCTGGAGGGTGCGGACGCGCTGCTGCTGCTGACCGAGTGGCCGCTCTTCCGGAGGCCGGACTTCCCGAGGATGAAGGAGCTGTTGAAGACGCCGCTGATCTTCGACGGGCGGAATCAGTATTCACCCCCCGCGATGAAGTCGATGGGCTTCGAGTACGTCTGCATCGGGCGGGGGTGAGGCTCGCGAAGGCTTGACCGTGTGTATCCGAACGGATAAAATAAAGACTATGAATATTTTCATGCGGACTCCGGAATTCGATGTGTGGTTGAAGTCCTTGCGGGATGTTGTTGCGAAGGCTCGTGTGCTTTCGCGCATCAGGTCCGCCGAAGCCGGTAATTTCGGTGACTGCGAATCCGTTGGCGATGGCGTTGTGGAAATGCGGATTCATACCGGACCCGGTTTTCGGGTCTATTTCTGCAGACACGGCGAGGTTGTCTATCTCCTTTTATGCGGCGGCGACAAGTCGTCTCAAAGAAAGGATATTCTTGCCGCCAAAAAAATCAAGAAAAGACTGGAGGAACTATTATGAGCCGTATTGCTCTATTCGACGCCGCCGACTATCTCGACAGCGAAGAGGTTATCGCCGAGTACTTGAACGCCGCTTTGGAGGATGGGAATCCGGACGTATTCCTCCGGGCCGTGGCCGACGTGGCGAAGGCCAGAGGCATGGCGAAGCTGGCAAAAGACGCGGGATTGGGGCGCGAGAGTTTGTACAAGGCGCTGGCCCCTGGCGCAAAACCCCGTTACGACACTGTCCTGAAGCTGCTACTGGCCCTTGGGGTGGAACTGAGGACAACTCCCGCCAAGCCGCGCTCCGCGTGAGCGGACTTTGCACGACATTGGGATGTGGTTTATTTCTGTGTGACGACGCTATTCCAGCGCGGGCGCTCTAACGTAATTCGCTGCTCATCCCGAGGATGAAGACGCCGCCGATCTTCGACGGGCGGAATCATGTATTTTCTGTCAACGAGATTCCTGTCTGAAGCGTTTCTTGAGTTCGGCTAATTTTTATACACGTTTCCTCTTGGTCCTAATAAGCTGAAGAGGATATTGATGATCTTGGATTTGTCGTCTATCTGCATGATGATTCTCCACGAACCGACGCGCAAGCGCCACTCTCCTCGCCCCTTCAGGGGCTTGATGTCTCCCGAGGGGGCCCGAGTGTAGGGCGTCGATCGCACCGAGAAGGCGTCTTCGATCCGGATTCGGTATCTTCATCAGCCGTTTGATTGCTTCCGGCGCGATGATCACATCCCAGCGCGGCTGTTCTACCATAGTTCGTTCAGGACTTCTTTGAACGGGCACCCTTTTCCTTCGGCGATTTCGGCCCTGGCTATGGCGATGCACTCCTCTTCTTCCGGAGTAAGGGAGGGCTCTTCCTCTTCGATCTCTTCGAGTTCAAGATGAACGGCGTAGTTCCGAAGTCGCTCGACATTTTTCGGCGAGAGCCGCCGAAGCACGCGGTATATTTCTTTCCGTTCTTCGACTGTTGTGCTTGGCATGTCCACCACTCCTCCGTTCAGATAATTTGCGCTTGCTATTTTACGCTATTTCAGGTGGTGTTTGAAGGGCTCTACCGCCGGCGATGTCCATTCCGTCGGCGGGGTAGGGTGACTTCGGAACCGAATCCCTCCCACCGGTAGACGCCTTCCGTCTGATCGGCCTGATTCGCGGAGTAGCGCCGGGTGAAGCGGGCGAGCCGCCGAACCTCGGTCTCCAAGAAACGTACGGGTTTCGTGGTGTCCGCGACGTTCGCCAGATCGGGAAGGACGGAGCGGAGCATGTTGTAAAATGAAACGCTCAGAAACTCCTTCCAGAGTTCGTCTTCGGAGCGTCGTTCATTCTCGTTGGCGGGTTGTTCCTTCTGTTTGTCGTCGGTCACGCTGTCGCCTCCTTCATCGGATCAATGATAGCATCCGCCGGAAAAAAACGGAAGGTGTGTTGTCGGAAAATACGGAGAACGACGGGTGCTAAGACAGGAAGTCGGCTGAATTCGTGACGCAGCGCGTCACATTTTGAGCACGTGCAAGTGAAAAGATCGTGTCAGGGCGCGTCTCCGACCCGGTGGCGGCGGAGAATGCGCGAGCGCATTTGTCGGAGTAGAGCGGTTTGATGGAGTGTATGGAGGAGAACTACGAGACGCTGGAGGGGGTGGACGCGCTGCTGAAGAGGCCGGAGCGGCGGCTCTTCCGGAGGTTGCGGACGCTTTGCTGCTGTTGACCGAGTGGCCGCTCTTCCTGAGGCCGGACTTCCCGAGGATGAAGGAGTTGTTGAAGACGCCGCTGATCTTCGACGGGAGAAGGCAGCATGCCCCTGCTGCGATGAAGTCGACGGAATCGGGCGGGTTGAGGTTCGAGAAGAGCGGGCCCGGAGAGCGGATTCTCCTGGCCCGCGAAGCTTGACTGAGTGTATCCGAACGGGTAAGTGGAGGGGGCGATAGAAACGATAAAGGCTCGCGGGCTGGAAGAGGGTAGGGAAGGGGGCAGAGCGGAAGGCATAGAGAAAGCCAAGCGAGAGAATGCGCTCGGAATGCTTCAGGGGAGTGAGCGTCGCCGACGTCTCGAAGTTCGCCGATCTCGCCGACGAGATACGGCGCTGACTTCAGGAGCCGGCGGGGCTTTCAGAAAAACGAACCTGCGGATGCGAGCTGTGTCGGGTATAATGCAAGGCGTTTCTCTGTGAAAACCATGGCGATCCGGGGCGCGCTGGGCGGCTTCGGTTCGCTGGAATGCATTCTTGTTCGGGAGTTGATCGTGTATGCGCATTTGCGTGGTGGGAACCGGGTACGTCGGGCTTGTGACGGGGGCGTGCTTCGCGGAGGTGGGGAACGACGTCTGCTGCGTGGACGTGGACGAGCGGAAGATCGCGATGCTGCAGGAGGGGCGTATCCCCATCTACGAGCCGGGGCTGGAGGAGATCGTCAAGCGGAACGCGTCTCAGGGGCGGCTGCGCTTCACGACGAGCCTGAAGGAGGGGATGGAGCGCGCGCTCTTCGTCTTCATCGCGGTGGGGACGCCGCCCGACGGCACGGGAGCGGCGGATCTGTCGTTCGTGGAGCGGGTGGCGCGGGAGATCGGGGAGAACCTGGAGAGCTACAAGGTGGTGGTCACCAAGTCGACCGTGCCGGTGGGGACGACGCTGCGGGTGAAGGGGATCGTGGGCGAGCAGGTGGCGCTGCGCGGACGGACGGACCTGGAGTTCGACGTTGCCTTCTGCCCGGAGTTCCTGAAAGAGGGGACGGCGGTGGAGGACTTCATGAAGCCGGACCGGATCGTGATCGGGACGGAGAACAACCGGACGGCGGAGCTGCTGAAGGAGCTGTTCTTCCTGTTTACGATGCGGGAGAACCGGATGCTGTCGATGTCGATTCCGTCGGCGGAGCTGACGAAGTACGCGGCGAACGCGATGCTCGCCACGCGGATCAGCTTCATGAACGAGCTGGCGCGCTTCTGCGAGCTTGTCGGGGGCGACGTGGACCAGGTGCGTCAGGGGATGGGGTCGGATTCGCGGATCGGGTCGTCCTTCCTGTACGCGGGGGTGGGGTACGGCGGGTCGTGTTTCCCGAAGGACGTGAAGGCGCTGATCGCGTCGGGGGACGCGGCGGGGTCGCCCTTTTCGATTCTGAAGGCCGTCGAGGACGTGAACCGTGCGCAGCGGGAGTGGTTCCTGCAGAAGATTATGGCCCATTACGGCGGGGATGTTTCGGGGCGCGTGTTCGCGGTGTGGGGGCTGAGCTTCAAGCCGCAGACGGACGACGTGCGCGAGTCGCCCGCGCTGGACATCCTGCCGAAGCTGGCTGCGGCGGGGGCGCGTCTTCGCGTGTACGACCCTGTGGCGGCGGAGAATGCACGGATGTACTTGTCGGAGTGGAGCGATTCGATGGAGTACATGGAGGAGAACTACGAGGCGCTGGAGGGTGCGGACGCGCTGCTGCTGCTGACCGAGTGGCCGCTCTTCCGGAGGCCGGACTTCCCGAGGATGAAGGAGCTGCTGAAGACCCCGTTGATCTTCGACGGGAGGAATCAGTATTCGCCCCCCGCGATGAAGTCGATGGGCTTCGAGTACGTCTGCATCGGTCGGAGTTGAGGGTTGAGGAGAACGCGCGCCCAATATAATATGCGCTCCCGCAGCGGCGACGGGCTTCGAGCGCGCGTGTGCGGAGGTTCTTCGTGTGGGGGGGATGAGAGGCGTCTTTCCTCCGGAGAGACGCCCATCCGACTATCAACGCTCGTCCTCCTCCAGCCCGAGGCGTTCCAGCCTGTAGGCGCCGCTGAGGATGAACGCGGTCCACTCTTCGTTTTCCAGGTACCACTCCACTGTTTTTTCCAATCCCTTTTCAAACGTCTCCCGCGGTTTCCAGCCGAGTTCGCGCTCGATCTTTCCGGCGTCGATGGCGTAGCGTCTGTCGTGGCCGGGGCGGTCGGCGACGAAGGCGATCTGCTCCCGGTACGGCTTGCCGTCGGTTCTGGGCCGTTTGCGGTCGAGGATGGCGCAGAGCGTTTCGACGATGGCGATGTTCGTCCGCTCGGAGCGGCCGCCGATGGCGTAGGTTTGACCGGGAGCGCCCTTTTCGAGGACGGTGAGGAGGGCGCGGCAGTGGTCGTCGACATGGAGCCAGTCGCGGATGTTGGCGCCGTCGCCGTAGACGGGAAGCGGCTTTCCGGCGAGCGCGTTGAGGATCATGTGGGGGACGAGTTTCTCGGGGAACTGGCGGGGGCCGTAGTTGTTGGAGCAGTTGGTGACGAGCGTCGGCAAGCCGTAGGTGTGGAAGTAGGCCCTGACGAGATGGTCGGACGACGCCTTGGAGGCGGAGTAAGGCGAGCGCGGGTCGTACGGGGTTTCCTCGTCGAAGGCGCCCTCGGGTCCGAGCGAGCCGAAGACTTCGTCGGTGGAGATGTGGAGGAAGCGGAAGGACTCCTTCCTGTCGTTCGGGAGCGCGTGGTGGTGGCGCCGCGCCGCTTCGAGCAGGCGGAACGTGCCGACGACGTTGGTGAGGATGAAGTCCTCGGGGGCGTCGATGGAGCGGTCGACGTGGCTTTCTGCGGCGAGGTGGAGTACGGCGTCGGGAGAGTGTGTATCGAATGTCTCGCGCAGCAGATCGGCGTCGCGTATGTCGCCTCGGACGAAGGAGTAGGCCGGGGAGTCCGCCAGGTCGGAGAGCGAGGCCGGGTTTCCGGCGTAGGTGAGCGCGTCGAGGTTGACGACGTCGTGCCCCGAGGCGAGGGCGAGCCGGACGAGATTGGAGCCGATGAAGCCGCAGCCTCCCGTGACGAGTAGTTTCATGGATGACGACCACCTTTTTTCAGAGATTACCGCATCTACCGAGACTATTAAAGCGCAGCGATCGATTTTTTACAAGAAGGCGTTTGCGAAGGCGGCAACCGCGAGGATATTTGTTGTTGACAGAGCCTTCCGACTCTCGTATATTTTTATATCAGTTTGGAGCAATCAACATATTCCGACCGCTGCCCCGAAAGGAGACGTCCGCCGTGATCCCGTCTTTTCGCCGCGCCGCCTTCATTATGTTTACGCTCTTCCTTCTTCTTTTTAGTGCTTCCGCCTGCGAAGGTGCGACCGTCTATTTCGTGACGAAGAAGGGCGGAGAGAAGGGCTGTGACGGTGCGTCCTGGGAGCGGGCCCTCGACGAAGCAGGCTTCGCGGCGAAGCTGGCCGAACCCGGCCTGACCGACGCCGAGTTCCGGATTGCGAAGGGGATTTACCGACCGACCAAGGAATCCGAGCCGGAGAAATCGTTTGTACTGCGAAGGGGGATTGCTCTCTACGGTGGTTTTGAAGGAAAAGAAGACGAACCGGAGCAACGGAATCCCGCCGCGCACGAAACGATACTTTCAGGGAAAATGTCCGTGGGCTACTGCTACCACGTGGTTCGCTTCGCCGGCGACGCGGACGAAACGACCGTTCTGGACGGATTCATCATCACCAACGGCAGGGCCGAACACGCGTCGGATCTGGAAAAGAGGCGCGGTGGAGGGATCTATAACGACGGAGGTTCCCCCCTTATCTTGAATTGCATCGTCATCGGAAACAGAGCGACGAGCAGCGGCGGCGGGATGTACTCGAAGAACGGAAAACCGGTGATTCGGTACTGCGTTTTTCAATCGAATACGGTGACGAACGGTTCCGGCGGCGCTTTGTACAGTCAGGGGGACGTGCTTGCGCTGCGGGAGTGCGCGTTTCGAGGAAACGAGGTCTCGGGCGGCAGCGGCGGCGCCGCATGCTTTCAGAGCAGTTTCGTAATGATCGATAGCTGCGAGTTTTTCGGAAACATGACGACGAACAACGGCGGCGGGGCGCTTATCAATCATAAAGGCGGCTTGACGATGACGAACTGTACGTTTTCGTCCAACAAGACGACAGGAAGTTACGGAGGGGCGGTGTTTAGCAAACAGTGCGACGCTGTCGCGGTGAATTGTACGTTCGCCGACAACGGCGCCTCGTTCGGAGGCGCGTTCTACAACGAAAGCGGAGAGTCCGCAGTAGTGAACTCTGTTTTCAAAGGCAACGGAAATGGCGAAATCACCGCCGGGGGCGGGACGATCACGCTCGCGAAAAGCGTGGTCCCCGGGTGGAGCGGAAGCGTGAATATAATCGCCGAAGACGTTTGGACCGATGATCCGCTGCTTGCGCCTCTGGCCGACAACGGCGGCCCGACGAGAACGCATGCTCTCGCGGAGGGGAGTCCCGCGATCGGAGCCGGGTTCCCTTCGGGCGAGCGTTTCGTCGGCGGCAGGACGGTGAACATCCCGTCGATCGACCAGCGAGGAGTCTCCCGGCCCGAGGGTGAGGGTACGGCGACGAGCATCGGCGCTTTCGAATACGCTGTCCCCTCGATGCCGGATCCCGAGCCGACGCCGCCCGAGCTGCCGACTCCGGCGGCGCCGCCGCCTACGGCGACTCCTGAACCGCCGCCGGTTCCGCCGCCGCTCTCACCGACGCCGGAACCCGACGTTCCGTCCGCGCCGGACCCCTTCGCCCCGTTCCCGCCACTGCCCCTCGCCCCTGCGGACGGCGAGCGAGGTCTTTCGCTCACGCCGGTTTTGCTCACGGCGTCCTATTCCCATCCGAAGGGGGCGCCGCACACCGGGACGCGCTGGCAGATAGTGTTCGCCGGGGAGACGTCCTCCGGAGCCGCAGCCTCGAACGTGGTTTTCGAGAGAACAAGCGCAGGCGAACTGACCCGCCTTCACGTTCCCGAGGGCGTGCTTCGTCCGATGACGGCGTACGTCTGGAGGACCCGTTTTCTGGATGCGTTGAACGGCTGGTCGGACTGGTCGCCGTTCAGGCGTTTCGTCACCGGAGAGGGTGCGCCTGTCGATGATCCCGTGCCCGCGTCCGTGGCGGGCGGCGGCTGCCGGAGCGCGGTCGGAGGAAGCGCGGTCATGCTGCTCCCTCTTGTGCTCCTCTTCTTTCGGCGGGCGTGAAGGCGGCGCTTCGCCGTCTTCGACGGAGTCCGTAAAACGAGGGGTGCGAGGGCGCTCTTTTCATTCCGCGTGCGATTTGATATACTGCATAATATATTGGTCGGGTAGTATACCGAGAGTTTTCGGGAGCCTCGGAAGGGGCTCCCTCAATCATTGAAGAAGGTCGTGAGCCGTATGGAACTGGTATGGTACCACTGGGCGGGGATCGTCCTCGTCGGCGTGATGCAGGGCTTCTTGAACACGGTCGCGGGAGGCGGCACGCTGCTCGTGCTTCCGGCGCTCACCTTCCTGGGGATGGACTTGGCCGCGGCGAACGGGACGAACCGCATCGCCATCCTGCTGCAGAGCATTTCGGGGGCGGCGAGCTTCAAGCGGCAGAAGGCGCTCTCCTTCAAGGTGGCGCTGCCGCTGGCCGCCGCCGCGACGCTTGGCGCGCTCGTGGGCACGTTCGTGGTGGTCCAGGTGGACAAGAAGATGCTGAACCTCGTCATCGCGGCGCTGATCACGCTGATGGCGCTGTTGCTTGTCTTCAAGCCGAAGATGTGGGAAGAGGTGAAGGAGCGGCGTTGGCCGAAGTGGGGAGCGTACCTCGCGTTCTTCGCGGTGGGCGTCTACGGAGGCTTCATCCAGGCGGGCGTGGGCTTCTTCCTCTCGTGGGCGCTCGTGGTGGCCGCGGGGATGGACTTGGTGAGCGGCAACGCGGTGAAGACGATCATCATCGGCTCGTACACGACGATCAGCCTGGCGATCTTCTATATGAACGGCCTGGTGAACGTGCCGGTGGGCCTGGTGCTCGCGGTCGGGAGCATGGCGGGCGCGGTTTTGGGCGCGCGCTTCACGGTGATGAAGGGGAACAAGTGGGTGCGTTACGTGCTCGCCTTCGTGGTCGTCGTCAGCGCGGTGAAGATGGTGATGGACGCGATAGGGTAAAAGCAACCAATAGAGATGACGAAGCCCCGGTGTCACCGCCCGGGGCTTCGTTCAATTCAAAGGATATCAAAGTAGCGGCTGATAATGTGTTTTGTAAAGGTATCGAAGGCGTCTATTGCCTCGGGGGCGTTTTTTCGTACAAGCCGCTCGTTCAGCTGGACGCCGTAGCCGTGGTGAAGGTGATGCCTGTACTTGAGCATACCCTGTACGGTGTCCCGAATACCCGCTGGGATGAGTTGCATTTCGTCGGAAAGGCGCAACAGGTTGCTGTGCCAGGATTCGTTCTTCTCGATCTTTCTGCCTTCGATGTTTTCGAGAATACACCGCAATGACTGTTCGAGAGCTTTATAAATATCTCCCAGGCACATGCCCATACCGGCAAGCTGGATTTTATCCCATTCCGGCAGGTTGAGATACTCCTGCATCGACGGCACGGTGTCTTCTTGTATAAGCCTCCACACTTCACGCAGAAACTGTCGCGCGCTCTCTTTCCCGTTCATAGATCGTCACTCCTTCGGCGCGAACCATCACCATGACGGGCAGCGCATCCTCCATCCGTACGAGGTCGACGTTTTTCATATGGAGTTCAGGAGCCCACGTGAGGTCGTTCCACATCTCGACGAACGTCGCCGCGTCGAGTCCGCCGACGGCCATGTCGATGTCGCCGGCTTCCGCCTCCGGCAGATGCAGGCAGGAACCGAAGAGCACAATTCGCTGCACTCCGTGTTTCTCTCCTATTTCTTTGATGAATTCAAGGCTTTTTTGCGAGAGCACGGCTCTCCCTCCCTACCGGCGCCGCCGAATGAGTTTTCGCGCCCCCTGATCGTCCTATTTTACCATCTCTACAACCGATGCGCGCCCGCCGCGACGAAGGAGAGGCCCGCCTTCGTCAGGGCGTCGGCGGTGCTGTTGACCGCCTTGTGCTTCATCAGGTAGTTCAGCGTGAGGGCGTCCATGTCGCCGGAGGACTCGATCTCCTTCTTGTCGCGGAAGTAGTCGAGGATGTCGGACGGGTGGTCGAGCTTCTGTTCGTCCTCGGGGTTGCCGCCCTCGTGCTTGGCGGAGATGTTGGGGACGGTCTTCGCCAGCTTCAGCAGCCCTTCCCTGCGGTTGTACGGCTGGCGGACGATACTCTTCCACGTCTCGGTGATGTGGTGCTCGATGCGCACCTGATCCTCCAGGCCGAGGTCTCTGCGGATCGCGGCGGCTTTGGCGATGTGCGCGTCGTCGATGGAGTTGGAGAGGTTGAACCCGGCGAGCGGCGTGCTCCCGTCGTCGCGGGCGAACATGCGGGCGGCGAGCAGCGTCCAGAGGACGGCGTAGGGGTTGTCGTTCCCCATGAAGACGGAGATTTTGAACCGCACGTCGACGCCCATCCGGTAGAGCAGGTACCCCAGGAAGACGGTGCCCGGGTTGATGTTGAGCACTTCGTCCACTCCGTAGTTCGTATAATAGTAGAGCACCTCGTCCACCCACTGGAGCGGGTGGCTGTTCGGCTGGCCGATGCCGCCGAAGTAGCCGGTGATGGTGCTCGGTCCGCCGAGGTGGACGTTGGAGCCGTCGACCCCCTTGGTGTCCAGAGTCTCGACGCAGGTCGCGCCCAGTATTTTGACCGCCGCGCGCACCGCGGGGAGGTCGCCGCCGTCCGCCTCCTGCTCCTTCATCTTGCGCACGCGGATGAAGCGGCCCGGGAGGATCTCCCCCTTTTCGACCGTCTGCCGGACCTCGGCGAGCAGCCACGGGAAGTACTGGAGCGCGCTGATCTCCAGCGTCGGAGCCTTGGAGAAGTCGTAGTCCCACACGGCGCGCTCGGGGTTGACGCGGGCGCGGTAGTCGGAGAGGGGGACGAACTTCCCCTCGTCTCGGAGCGAGGCCAGCCATTCGAGGTCCTTCACGAAGGGGGCGTTCATCCGCTCCAGCTTCTTGACGAGCGACTCCACCTTCCCGGCTTCGCGGGCCTGCTCGTTGATGTCGCGCACCGTGCCGTACTTGGCGACGACCCTCCTGAGGTCGGCCAGCACGGGGTTTTTGGGGTCTCCCAGATAGTCGTTGATCTCCTCGAACACTCGCGGGTCGATGCGGAACTCCTGAAACGGCATTGTCGTTTCCTCCTTATAATAAGAGTTGAAAAAGCCGGGAGCCTCCGAATTTGTGTTTTCGAAGACCCCCGGCGGAAAAGAGCGTTCATTGACCGCCCGGCATTCCGGGCGCTGCGTGCAGCAGTATCATGGCGGGAAAAAGCGCCGAAGCGGCGCCGAGGTTCCCGCAACGAACAGGCGAAGAGACTGCATGATGTGGTGAATGCACGCCGTACCCTCTCCTTTCATACCGCTCTGCGGAACATACTACCCAAGAGCGGCAGGCCTGTCAACCGTGATCGGACTGATACGAGAGGGTGTCGCGCTCCGCTTCCCGAGCGTCCTGCGCGGCCTTTCCGATGGCTCTTGCCGCTTCGCTTACCCCGCCTTGACCGAGAAGCGCGCGCCGTGCCGCTCCGCGGCGGCGATGGCGAGCATGTCGGAGAGGAGGGCCTGGCCCGTCTCCTCGCGCCCCGCGCCGGGGCCGATGATGGTGACGTCGCGCAAAGTGTCGGTGGTGAAGGTGAGCGCGTTCGTCGCGCCGCCCACGCTTGCGAGCGGGTGGGAGAGCGGGATTTCCGCCGGGGCGACCGAGGCGGCGACGCCGCCGGTGGTGCGCGCGGCCTTCGCCAGCAGCTTGATCCGCTTGCCCCGCTTCGCAGCGGCCTCCACGTCGGCGCGCGAAATGGCGCCGATGCCGGTGCGCTCCACGGCGTCGAGCGGCAAGGGCGAGCCGAGGACGGCGGCGGCGAGGATCTGAGCCTTCACCGCGGCGTCCCACCCATCGACGTCTCCGGCCGGGTCGGCCTCGGCGTACCCCTTCTCCTGCGCCTCGCGGAGGGCGTCGGCGTACTCGAACCCCTCCTCCATGCGGGTGAGGATGTAGTTCGTGGTGCCGTTCACGATCCCCTGCACCTCGCGCACGTCGCACCCCGCGAGCGATTCGAGGGCGAGGTTGAGCGACGGGGTGCCGCTCATTACCGCTCCTTCGAAGCGGTAGTGCGCGCCGCGCGCGCGGGCCAGCTCCTTCAGTTCGGCGAGGGCGAGGGAGACGGGGCCCTTGTTCGAGCTGACGACGGACCGTCCCGACCCGAGCGCGGCGCGGGTGAGCGACAGCCCCGGCTCGCCGTTGATCAGGTTGGTGGGCGTGACGTCGAGGACGATGTCGGTCTCCGGAAGGAGGGCCGCCTCGACGGGGGAGATGCGTTCGTTCCCGACGGGTTCGCCCCTTTCGACGCGGGCGAGCAGGTCCGCGAGCGAAAGCCCGTCGGACGAGAGGGCCGCGCCCCTGGTGCGGGTGACGACGGCGACGGTGCGGAAGGCGAAGCCCCAGCGCTCCGCGAGTTCCCGCTCCTTGCGGACGAGGATGCGGGCGAGCCCCTGCCCGACGTTTCCGAAGCCGATGAAGCAGAGTCCCAAAGAAGAGTCTATGCGCATTGGAATACCCCTTTCTTCCCTATGAATTCTTCATGAAGCGCCCGGACGGCCTCCGCCGAGCGGTCCCTGTCCACGACGCAGGTGACGGAGAGCGCCGACGAGGTGAGCAGGTGGACGGTCGCGCCCATCTCCGCAAGGATGCCGAGCATGGCGCGGCACACTTCGGGGTGATTCCCGGCGCCCGGCCCGACGACGGAGACGCGGGAGAGCTTTTCGTTGACCGAGACGCTGCATCCCGCCAGCTTGTTGCAGATTTCGACGGCCTCGGGGAGGCGCGCGCCTTCGATGTGGAAGGATGCGCCCCCCGCGCCCACCATCGCGGTGGTGCGGATGCCCTCCCTGGAGAGCGCGTCCATCAGTTCGCGCTCGACCGTCCTCCCCTCCACGGTGAGCACCGCAAGATCGTCGTCGGATGCGACCGACCGGATAAAGACGGCTTCGTCAACGTTTCGTTCCATGATCCATGTTCCCTCGCTTTCCTGAAAGCTGGATGCGACGCACAGGGGGATGCTCGTCCTGCCCGCCATTTCGATGCTGCGCGCCTGCATGACCGCGGCGCCGCAGAAGGCCATTTCGAGGCACTCGTCCCAGGGAATCCGGTCGAGCTTGACCGCGCCGGGGACCACGCGCGGGTCCGCAGTGTAGATGCCGTCGACGTCGGTGAAAATGCGGCACTCGGCCGCCCCGAGGGCCGCGGCCAGAGCGATGGCGGAGAGGTCCGAACCGCCGCGCCCGAGGGTGATCGTCTCTCCCTCCCTGGTGCGCGCCTGGAACCCCGTGATCACGGCGACGTGCCCGAACGCCGTGGCGGCCTCCACTCGCGCCGGGTCGACCGAGAGGATGCGCCCCTCCCCCCACGGCCCCTCCGCCACGAATCCGGCCTCCTCGCCGCTGAACGAGCGCGCCGGGCAGCCGTCGGCGGAGAGGGCCATCGCGAGCAGCGCCGCCGACTGCTGCTCTCCCGTGGCCAGCAGCCTGTCCAGCTCGCGCCTGTCGGTCGCCGACGGAGCGGTCGCTCTCGCCAGCCCCAGAAGATCGTCGGTGGTCTTTCCCATGGCGGAGACGACGACCGCCGTCCTGCGCCCCTGCCGGGCGAAGGAGGCGATCCGCCGCCCCGCCGCGCGAATCCGTTCAGGCGTGCCCACGGACGAGCCGCCGAACTTGAGTACTATGCCTTCTCCTTCTTTCCACACACCCGCCGACCTCCCTTATGCGTACAAAAAAACCGGGGGTCTTCGTCTACGAAGACCCCCGGCTGAAGCTATCGCGCACGCAGTACTAAGCGCCGACCGCTCCAGGAGGGTCGCCGCTAGTCATCGTCATTGCACATGCGAACAAAACTGCTGCGTCGACTTTTTTCGCATCGGTCATAGTGCGGGAACCTCCTTTCGAATCGGTTTAAGTTGGGGAGGATAATACGCTCCTTCACGGGACTTGTCAAGCGGTACGCGCGAAAAAAACCGCAGGGTGGGAAAGTCCGTTCGAAGCCGCCGGATTCGTTCCTCGTCGTGTGCGATGTCGCGCAACGGAAAGAGGGGAAAGGTCCGCCGTCTTGTCCGGAGCGACAAGACGGCGGATTTTCTAATGATAGGCAAATTATCTTTTTTATGTCGCGCTTCTCCGGACCCATTTGAAGAGAGCGGTTGACATTCTCCTTTTCATGATATACTCTGAGTGTTGTTGCAAAAGTTGCCTTTAATTTGTTTTTTGTCGAGGTGCGTGCGATGCTCGGGAAGCCGGTAAGAATCCGGCGCGGGCCCGCCACTGTACGCCGGACGAAGCCGCAGGATCCACCGGGAGCCCCCGGGAAGGAGCGGCGGAGGATGACGGCAAGCCAGGAGACCGATCGCGCGCATCGGGCAGAAACGCCTTGCGGGGACTTGAGGCCATTTGCGGAGAACGTCGGCGGTATGCGCCGGTGTTTTGCGCGGATGCGCTCCGAGTCCTTTTTTATGCGCATTATCCCCGAGGGCGGGAGGCGTTGTGTGTTCGCCGGAGTGCGAAACTGTTCACGAGGGGGGTGGTTCGGGGGAGTCCGACAGACGCCGCATGCTTCGCCGGGAAGGAGCGTTTCCGGGGAGCATCGCCGGTTGCACGCATCCGTCCGCGGGCCGAATGGATGTTTCGCGGCGCGGGGGCGCATGAAAACACATTGGAGGTGAAATGACGGTGAACCTCAAAACAAAGCTCTTTGGTCGCGTCTACCAGTTCAAGAATGTCAAGGAGGTTCTTGCCAAGGCGAACGAGGAGAAGTCCGGCGACCGCCTCGCCGGAATCATCGCGGAGTCGATGGAGGAGCGGATCGCGGCGAAGCACGTGCTCGCCAACCTGACCGTCGCGGATCTCCGGAACAACCCGGTGGTCCCGTACGAGCAGGACGAAGTCACCCGCGTCATCCAGGACGACGTGAACGAGCGCATCTACTCCGAAATCGCCGGCTGGACGCTCTCCGATCTGCGCGAGTGGATCCTCTGCGACGGAACGACGGGCGACGACATCAAGCGGATCAGCCGCGGAATCACCAGCGAAGTGGTGGCGGGCACGGCCAAGCTGATGACCAACCTCGACCTCGTCTACGGGGCGAGCAAGATTCGTATCCAGGCGCACTGCAACACGACCATAGGCATTCCGGGAACGCTCTCGGCGCGCCTGCAGCCCAACCACCCCACGGACGACATCGACGGCGTCACGGCCTCCGTCTTCGAAGGGCTCTCCTACGGAGTCGGCGACGCGGTGATCGGCTTGAACCCCGTCGACGACACGGTCGACAACGTCAAAAAAGTGCTTTTCAAGTTCCAGGAACTCAAGGAAAAGTACGAAATCCCCACGCAAATATGCGTTCTCGCCCACGTAAGCACCCAGATGGAGGCCGTCCGCCAGGGCGCCCCCACCGACCTCTTCTTCCAGAGCATCGCCGGTTCCCAGAAGGGGAACGAGGCGTTCGCCATCTCCACCGCCCTTCTCACGGAGGCGAAGGAGCTGGCCGCGAAGCAGGGAACCTCCGTCGGACCCAACTTCATGTACTTCGAAACGGGGCAGGGCTCCGAGCTGTCCTCCAACTCGCATTTCGGCGCCGACCAGGTGACGATGGAGGCCCGCTGCTACGGCTTCGCGAAGCGCTTCAAGCCGTTCATCGTGAACACGGTCGTCGGCTTCATCGGGCCGGAGTACCTCTACGACAGCCGCCAGGTCATCCGCGCGGGGTTGGAGGATCACTTCATGGGCAAGCTGACGGGTATCTCGATGGGGTGCGACGCCTGCTACACCAACCACATGAAGGCCGACCAGAACGACATCGAGAACCTGGCCGTCCTGCTCACCGCGGCGGGGTGCAACTACTTCATGGGCATCCCCCACGGCGACGACGTCATGCTCAACTACCAGTGCACCGGCTACCACGAGACCGCGGCGCTCCGCCAGCTTCTCCGCGTCCGCCCCGTCGCGGCCTTCGAAAAGTGGCTCGAGAAGATGGGGATCATGGAGAACGGAATCCTGACGAAGAAGGCCGGGGATGCGTCCATCTTCTGCGTCAAATAGGATCTTTCCGGATATTTTCGGACCTGTCCCGAATATGTTCGCGGGGAAGGGGGAAGACGCATGAAGCTGAAGACGGTTCTTGGCGGAACCGCATGGTCGTTCCGCGATCTGAAGGACGTGCTGGCGAAGGCCAACGAGGAGAAGTCCGGCGACACGCTGCTGGGCATCGGCGCGTCCAGCTCTTCGGAGCGGATCGCGGCGAAGTACGTGCTGAGCAACCTGACGCTGGAGGATCTCCGGAAGAATCCGGCGGTGCCGTACGAGGAGGACGAAGTCACACGGGTGATCGAGGACGGCGTGAACGAGGCCGTCTACCGGGAGATGAAGTCGTGGACGGTGGGGGAGCTGCGCGAGCGCATCCTCGACCATAAGACCTCGGGGGAGGAACTGAAGCGCATGGGGCGCGGCCTGACCTCCGAGATGATCGCGGGCGCGGCGAAGCTGATGTCCGCGATGGATCTTGTGTACGCGGCGAGCAAGATGAAGATCGGCGGAACGTGCGCCACGGAGGTCGGCCTGCCGGGCACGCTCTCCTTCCGCATCCAGCCGAACCACCCTTCGGACGACAGCGACGGCGTTCTGGCGTCGATCCGCGAGGGGTTCGCCTACGCGAGCGGCGATGCGGTGGTGGGGATCAATCCGGTGGACGACTCGATGGAGAACACGAAGAGGCTGTTGCAGCTTTCGTGGGATTTCATCGAAAAGTGGAACATTCCGACGCAGAACTGCGTGCTGTCGCACGTGACCACGCAGATGGAGGCGGTGCGCCATGGCGCACCGGCGTGCATGTTCTTCCAGAGCGTGGCGGGTACGGAGAAGGCGAACTCCGCCTTCGGCATCGACGCGGCGCTGATCGACGAGGCGTACGAGCTGATCACGAAACAGGGGGTCGCGCGCGGCCCCAACCTGATGTACTTCGAGACGGGGCAGGGGTCGGAGATGTCGCTCGACTGCCACTGCGGCGTGGACGAGATGACGCTGGAGGCCCGAACCTACGGCTTCGCGAAGAGGTACGCCCCGTTCATGGTGAACAACGTGTCGGGGTTCATCGGGCCGGAGACGCTCTACGACGGGAAGCAGATCATCCGCGCCAGCCTGGAGGACCTCTTCATGGGGAAACTCACCGGGCTGCCGATGGGGATGGCGCCGTGCTACACGAACCATACGAACATCAATCAGGACGACCAGGAGATCGCGACGATGCTGCTGGCGATGGCCGGGTCGAACTACTATATGGGCGTCCCCGTGGGGGACGACGTGATGCTCTCCTACCAGGACACGAGTTACCACGACGACGCGACATTGCGCGAAATCCTGGGGCTGAAGCCCGCTCCCGAGTTCTTCCGCAGGTTTGTGGAGCTGGGTATTCTCGACGAGTCGGGGAGGCTGACGGAACGCGCCGGCGACGCCTCGTTGTTTGTGTAACAAGGTGACCGTTGGAAATGTTGCTTAGTAATTCCCAAGCGATGGGCGGCTAGAAACATGCCGCCTATACCCGTTCGCTTCGCTACCGGGCACGCGAGCGATCATCACAAATTGCAAAAGCGGCGATTTGGATGCCTGTTTAGAAGGGGTGAGATTATGGTAACCGAGCTTGAACTCAAGCAAATGGTCCAGCAGATTCTCGTGGAGATGAGCGGCAAGGAGGGCGGCGTTCCGAAGGTCGCTCCTCCGGCGGCGCAGTGCGCCGTCTGCGACGACGGAGACGGTCTCCCCGATCTTACGGAGATCGATCTGAGAAGGCAGTGCCTCGTTCCCGCCCCTGCGGACGCCGAGGCGCTGATGGCGATGAAGCTGACGACCCCTGCGCGCATCGGCGTATGGCGCGCCGGGCCCCGCTACAAGACGGAGACGCTGCTCCGCTTCCGGGCGGACCATGCGGCGGCGCAGGACGCGGTCTTCAGCAACGTCTCGGACGAATTTCTGGCCGCGAACGGGCTGGAGACGATCCAGACCGAGTGCGCGAGCAAGGATCAGTTCCTGACGCGCCCCGACCTGGGGCGGCAGTTCGGCGCGGAGGCGAAGGACGCGATGAAGCGCATCGCCGGGCCGTCTCCCAAGGTGCTGGTATACGTTTCCGACGGACTCAGCTCCACCGCGGTGGAGACCAACGCGATGGACACGCTGAAGATGATCGGCCAGGGGTTGGAGCGGCAGGGCGTGAAGCTCGCGAAGCCGTTCTTCGTGAAGTACGGGCGCGTTCCGGCGATGGACGTCGTCTCCGAGGCGACGGGCGCGGACGTCGTCTGCGTGCTCCTCGGCGAACGTCCGGGACTGGTGACCGCCGAGAGTATGTCGGCCTATATCACGTATAAGGGGACCGTCGGCATGCCGGAGGCGAAGCGCACCGTGGTGTCGAACATCCACGCCGGGGGAACTCCGGCGGTGGAGGCGGGCGGCTACATCGCGGACATCATCAAGCTGATGCTCGAGAAGAAGATCAGCGGCATCGATCTGAAACTGTAAGTATTTCTTACTGTCGGGAGGGAAGATGAAATGAAGGGCGATCCCTTGAAGGCAACGCTTTTGAGTGTGAAGATCATCCCCAACGTGAATCCGGAGATGGCGGCGTCGCTGAACCTGAGTCCGGACCAGAGAAGTCTCGGCATCGTGACCGCGGACAGCGACGACGTGACCTACACGGCGCTGGACGAGGCGACGAAGAAGGCCGACGTGGCGGTGGTGTACGCGAAGTCGTTCTACGGCGGCGCGGCGAATGCGAACACGAAGCTCGCGGGAGAGATCATCGGCATCATCGCGGGGCCCAACCCCGCCGAGGTGCGCAGCGGATTGAACGCCGTCGCGGACTTCATCGAAAACGACGCGTGGTTCGTGTCGGCGAACGCGGACAATACCATTCCATACTACGCCCACTGCGTCTCACGCACGGGGAGCTATCTCTCCAAGGTGGCGGGAGTGACCGAAGGCGACGCGATCGCCTACCTGATCGCGCCCCCCCTGGAGGCGATGTACGCGCTCGACGCGGCGCTCAAGGCCGCGGACGTGAAGCTGGCGGCGTTCTACGGGCCCCCTTCGGAGACCAACTTCGGCGGCGGCCTGCTCACGGGATCGCAGTCGGCGTGCAAAGCCGCGTGCGACGCGTTCGCCCAGGCGGTGATCTTCGTCGCGGAGAACCCGGTTCTCTACTAACGGTTTCATGGAGAGCAGAGCCCTGGGAATGATCGAGGTCCGCGGAATGCTCGGCGCGGTCGAGGCCGCGGACGCGGCGCTGAAATCGGCCGCCGTGCGTCTGTTGCGGTCGAGGAAGGTCGGCGGCGGTCTGGTGACGGTCTTCCTGACCGGCGATGTCGCCGCCGTCCGGTCGGCGGTCGACGCCGCGGTCGCGTCGCTGGGCAGGCTCGGACTGCGGTGCTCGTCGCACGTGATCCCGCGTCTTACGCCGGATGTCTTCGCGATGATCGACGGGAGCGCGCGCGCGCATTCGAAACAGGTCGCGCACGAAACGCCGCGCGGGGAGGAGTCCTTCGGGCCGTCTTCTTCCGATGATGCCGTTTCCGCGGAGAAAGATGTTTCCGGGGAGCGCCCCTCCGGCTGCGTGATGAAGGACGCGGCAGACGAAGAGGATGTTTCGGCCGTTTCTCCCGTCGAGGAAGGCGCGGACGAAGATGACGATAAGGATGAGGGCGGGGAGGGAATCGATGCGGGCTCCGTTTGGAGCGCAGACGCCCCCGACCTCGAGAGCATGACGGTGATGGAGCTTCGTCGTCTGGCCCGCACCGTCGGCCTGAAGACGATGACACGAAAGCAGATACGCTTCGCCGGAAAGGCGGAGCTGCAGCGCGAACTGACGGCGTTTTGGAAGAGCCGGGGAGGTGAGAGCGAGTGACGCAGCTTCAGGACAGAGATCTGCTCTCCGTGCAGGAGGTCCGCAACCTCGTCGCGAAAGCGAAGGAGGCGCAGAAGCGCCTCGCCTCCATGAGTCAGAGCAAGATCGACGAACTCGTGGCGGCGGTTGCCGAAGCGGCGTGCCGGCACGCGGAGCGGCTGGGGAGGATGGCGCACGAGGAGACCGGCTTCGGCAAACCCGAGGACAAGGCCCTCAAGAACATCTTCGCCGCGAAGAGCGTGTACGAATCCATCAAGGACCTCCGGACGGTCGGCATCGTCCGCGAGGACGCGAAGAACAAGATGTTCGAGGTCGCCGTTCCCGTCGGCGTCGTCGCGGGGCTGATTCCCTCGACGAATCCGACCTCGACGGCGATCTTCAAGGCGATGGTGGCGCTGAAGGCGGGGAACGGCATCGTTTTCTCCCCGCACCCGAGCGCGCAGGGGTGCATCCTGGAGACGATACGCGTGCTCTCCGAGGCGGTCTGCGCGGCGGGAGGCCCGGAAGGGATCTTCGGCTGCATGACGATCGTCACCCTCGAAGGCACGGACGAGCTGATGCACTCGAAGGACGTGGCGCTGATTCTGGCCACGGGCGGGTCGGGGATGGTCCGGGCGGCGTACAGCTCCGGGACTCCGGCCATCGGCGTCGGCCCGGGGAACACGCCGGCCTTCATCGAGCGGTCGGCGGATATTCCGCAGGCCGTCCGCAGAATCATTTCGAGCAAGACGTTCGACTACAGCACCATCTGCGCCTCGGAGCAGTCCGTGGTGGCGGAGTCGTGCATCGAACAGGTTGTGAGAGCCGAATTCGAGAAGCAGGGCGGGTACTTCCTGCCGCCCGAAGACGCGGCGAAGGTGGCTCGCGCCATCTTTACGCCGTCGGGGGGAATGAACCCCCGCACGGTGGGGAAGAGCCCGAAGTTCATCGCCGAAAAGGCCGGGGTCTCCATCCCGGAGGGGGCGAAGCTGCTTTTCGCGGACGGCATGGGCGTGGGGAAGGAGTACCCCTTCTCGCACGAGAAGCTCTGCCCGGTGCTCGCCTTTTACTCGGCGGACGGGTGGGAGAAGTGCTGCGAGCTGTGCATCGAGCTGCTCGCGTTCGAGGGCGCCGGGCACACGCTGGCGATTCACTCGTCGAACGAGGAGGTCATCCGCGAGTTCGGGCTGAAGAAGCCCGTGTCGCGCGTGGTGGTGAACGCGGGCTCCTCGCTGGGGGCCGTGGGCGCGACGACGAACCTGATCCCCTCCATGACGCTGGGATGCGGCGCGGTAGGGCACAACGCGACGTCCGACAACGTGGGGCCGCTCCATCTGCTGAACATCCGGCGAGTGGCGTGGGGCGTGCGCGAGATCGAGGATCTGCGCCCCGCGAAACAGGCGAGCCCGTCGACGCTCAACGGCGACCAGCTCGACCGTTTGGTCGAGCGCATCGTCGAGGAGCTGGCGGCACGAATTAAGTAGGCATATTTTTACTTTGGATACCACACATACTTCCGAGGGAGGTCGCAGAGAGATGAATAACGGAATGCAGGCGCTTGGAATGATCGAGACGAAGGGACTTGTGGGCGCGGTGGAGGCCGCCGACGCCATGGTGAAGGCCGCGAACGTGACGCTCATCGGCAAGGTGATGGTGGGCGGCGGCCTCGTGACCGTGATGGTGCGCGGCGACGTCGGCGCGGTGAAGGCCGCGACGGACGCGGGCGCCGCGGCGGCCGGGAAGGTCGGGGAGCTTATCTCCGTCCACGTGATTCCGCGTCCGCATGCGGAAGTGGAGTTCATTCTTCCGAAGCTGGAAGGCTAAGTCCGGAGCCCCGCGCTCCGGAGTCGGCCCCGGAAGGGAGCGGCAGCCGTGAACCCTGAAACACGTCCCGGACAGTGCTCCGGGGAAACGCCCGGAATGGGCGCTGAAGCGCTTGATCTGCTCGTCGGTCGGGTGGTCGCCGAGGTCCGAAAGCGCCTCTCCTTCGAAGTGGAGGCCTCCGGACGGCATGTCCACCTGAGCCGCGAGCATGTCGACGCGCTCTTCGGGAAGGGGTATATCCTCACCGACTCGCGCGGGCTCTCGCAGCCGGGGCAGTTCCTCTGCTCCGAACGCGTGGCGCTGGTCGGACCGAAGGGTGCGCTCGAAAATACGGCGATTCTGGGGCCGGAGCGGAAAGAGAGCCAAGTGGAACTTTCCATCACGGACGCGACGATGCTCGGGGTGAAGGCCCCCGTCCGCGACTCCGGAGACCTGGAGGGGAGCGCGCCGCTTCGGTTGCGGACTCCGAAGGGGGAGATCGTGCTCGAAAAGGGCGTGATCGTGGCCCAGCGGCATATCCACATGACGCCGCAGGACGCGGAACTTTTCGGCGTGGCGGACGGCGACAGGGTGAGCGTCCGGGTGGCGGGAAGCCGCCCCGCGGTCCTGGAGGGCGTGCTGGTGCGCGTATCGCCGAGGTACAGCCTGGCTATGCACATCGACTACGACGAGGCGAACGCCTGCGGCTACACGAAAGGCGTCCGCGGGACGATCATACGCTGAACAGGGAAGCAAGTTAGGAGAGGGAACGTGCACGAACTGGACAAAGGGAACGAGCTGTTGGATGCAACCTATGCGCGGCGGGGCAAGACGGCCGCCGTGCGCCCGGGGACGACGCTGAAGGTCGGCGTCGACCTGGGAACCGCCTCCATCGTCGTCGTCGTGCTCGACGAGAACGACGCCCCCCTGACCTGGGAGATGGAGGAGGCGTCGGTCATCCGCGACGGGCTCGTGGTCGACTTCGCCGGGGCGGGAGCCATCGTCCGCCGTCTGAAGGGACGGATCGAGGAACACTTGGGCGCGGAGCTGCGCAGCGCGGCCATCGCCGTCCCCCCCGGCACCGGAGTCAGAGACTGCGCGACCCACGGCTACGTGGTGGAGAGCGCGGGGTTGGAGGTTACATCGGTTCTGGACGAGCCGACCGCCGCGAACGCGGTTCTGGGAATCCGCGACGGCGCGATCGTGGACATCGGCGGAGGAACCACGGGCATCGCCGTCTTCTCCGAAGGCGCGGTGTCGGCGGTCTTCGACGAGCCGACCGGGGGGACGCACGTCTCGCTGGTGATCGCGGGCAACCGGAAAATTCCTTATCCGGACGCGGAACGGCTGAAGCAGGATCCGCGGATGCACAGGGAGCTGCTGCCGCTGGTGACGCCGGTGCTCCAGAAGATGGCGTCCATCGTCCTCGGATGTGTGAAGGGGCACGATGTGAAGGTGCTCTATCTGGTGGGCGGCACGTGCTGCCTGGAGGGGATGGAGCGCGTGATCGAGAGGGAGACGGGAATCCCCGCCTTCAAACCGGCGCACCCGTTCCTTGTAACCCCTCTCGGCATAGCTATGAACTGTGGAAGCAGGTGATTAGATGGATCAGGCGCAATTGATCGATGTTGTGACGAAGGAATTGATCCGGAGGCTCGGGCTGACGACGGATGCTCCGCAGGGGAAGCCGCTGTTGGTCGCGGGCGAACCCGGATGCTGCGACGCGCTCGAAGGCGTGTGCGTCGAGTACCGCTCTTCGGGCGATGAAACGCCGGACTGGAGCCGCTACTCCGGGGCGGCGATCCCGTCGCTTTCGGAGAACCAGCTTGTCCTTGCCTCCTTCGGCCTGAAGTACGGCGCCGAGTCCTCGACGATGGTGGACGCGCTTCTCGCGGGCGTTCCCGTGTACGTGATCGAGGAGGGGGTCGCGTGGCGGCGCGCCGCGTGCCCTGCTTCCCCCCTGGGGAAGCACTACGCGGCGTGCGAGGCGAAGCTGCGCTCGTTCGGGGTGCGGTTCGTCCCGGCGGCGAAGCTGGCCGGATGCGCGGCGGCGGCGGACGTGAAGCAACCCGCCCCGGCGGTGTGCGTCGAGGCTCCGGCCGGGGAGCCGTGCGCGGATCTCCGTTCCAAGAAGGTGCTCTCGGAGCGCGATCTTCAGGAGGCGTGCGCAAACGGCTGCGGAGAAATACTCGTGGCCGCGAGGGCGATCATTACTCCTCTCGGGCTGGACTGGCTGCGCCTTAAGGGAATCTCCGTCCGCCGGGAGGGAGCGAAGTGATTATCGCGAAGGTCGTGGGCAACCTCTGGGCCACGAAAAAAGACGACAAGCTCAACGGCATGAAGTTCTTCGTGGTTCGCCCGGCGAAGGGATCGAAGTCCGAGACCTTCGTCGCGGTGGACGGCGCGGGAGCGGGCATCGGCGACGACGTGCTCGTCTCGCAGGGCAGCTCGGCGCGGACCGTCTTCGCGGGCGGCGACGTCCCCGTGGACGCCGTCATCGTCGGCATCATCGATTCCGTGGAGGTGGACGAGAGCCTGCTGGAGTATTAACGCCCCATTGTGTCCGAGCTACGGCGGGGAGCGAACAGTCTTCCGCGCACCGGACAGGGTATCGCCGCGTCGCCCGAAATCCGGGAGGCGCGCGGATGCGCCATCGGCAACTTCAGTATCGGAAAAGAACCGGAACCGCCATTCTATTCGGAGGTGAACTGCATGGGAATCAACGATATCATTCTCTACATCATGACCGGATTCATGGTTTTGGGCGCGCTCGACAAGGCGTTTCTGAACAGCCGCCTGGGCTTCGGCGAGAAATTCGAGGAAGGCTTCATGGCGATGGGCTCCCTGATGCTCGCGATGGGCGGCGTCATCACCCTCGCCCCTCTGCTGGCCGCCATCCTCAAGCCTGTCATCGTGCCGCTTTACCAGGCCGTGGGCGCCGACCCGGCGATGTTCGCCACCACGCTGCTCGCCAACGACATGGGCGGCTATCCGCTTGCGATGCAGATGGCGGAGAATCCGGCCATCGGCCGCTTCGCCGGTATCATCCTGGGCGCCATGATGGGCCCGACCATCGTCTTCTCCATCCCCGTGGCCCTCGGTATCATCGAGAAGAAGGACCACCCCGCGCTCGCCAAGGGAATCCTCCTCGGCATGGTGACCATCCCCTTCGGCTGCCTCGCGGGCGGTCTGGTGATGCTGAGCAGCGAGTTCACCGTCGGCATGATGCTGGTCAACCTCATTCCCGTGGTCGTCTTCTCCGCGCTGATCGCGACGGGGCTCAAGATGATCCCGAGCGCGATGATCAAAGGATTCACCTACTTCGGCAGGGGCATCGTCACGGTCATCACCGTAGGACTGGCGATGGGCATCATCGAAGCCCTTTCGCCGTTCCGCTTCTTCGCCGAGGGTTCGCCCATGGCGCTCGCGCCGCTCTCCGACTCCATCGAGGTCATCGGCGCCATCGCCATCGTGCTCGCCGGAGCGTTCCCGATGGTCATGTTCATCACCAAGGTCTTCAAACAGCCGCTCCTGGCCTTCGGCAAGAAGCTCGGCATGGGCGACGTGGCGGCGGCGGGCATGGTGGCGACGCTGGCCAACAACATCCCGATGTTCACCCTGATGAAGGACATGGACGAGCGCGGCAAGGTCATCAACGTGGCCTTCGCGGTGAGCGCGGCCTTCGTCTTCGGCGACCACCTCGGCTTCACGGCGGGCGTCGAACGCGGCCTCATCTTCGCCATGATCGTAGGCAAGCTGGTCGGCGGCATCACTGCCGTCATCCTGGCGTGCAAGGTCACTCCGGTCAACGGCCCGACGAAGAAGTAAACGTCCGCCTCCTCCGGAGGAGCTGTTCGTAGAAAGCGTGGTGTTTCTCATGGACAAAAAAGAGCTTGAATCGCTCGTGCGGAAGATCATTCTGGAGATCGCGGGCGGAGGCGGAGCGGCGCCCTTCGAGAAGGCGGTGGACCCGAGCGGCATCCTCTCGGTGACCGTCCCGACCGTGAAGCCCGCGCCGTTCGACACGGGGAAGAAGGGCGACCAGGTCTACCTGACGGACGTGGTCACGCTCCAGGAGAGCCCCCGTCTGGGGTGCGGCGTCATGGAGATGGAGGAATCCGCCTTCGACTGGACGCTGCGCTACGACGAGATCGACTACATTATCGAAGGAACTCTGGAAATCCTGATCGACGGACGCAAGATCACCGGAAAGAAGGGGGACATGATCTTCATCCCGGCGAACTCGTCGATCACCTTCAGCGCGCCCTGCTTCACGCGGTTTCTCTACGTCACCTACCCCGCGGACTGGGCGTCGCAGTAACGGCGACAAGCGGATTGTCATCGGATGCGGGAGCTGGTTCGCGCTCCCCGGACGTATGAAGGAGGGACAGACACATAATGAAAAAGTCCACAGTACGTGCGTTTATGCAATGCGTTCTGCCGCTTCTCCTCGTCGTGCTTCTCGTTTCGGCGGCCTCCGCCGCTCCCATCGGGCTCGATCCCGGCAAATGGGCTCCGGCCGCGTACCAGCGCCTCGTCGCGTTCGTCGAGGCCAACGGCTCCGGCGGTCCGAACTACGATCCGGCGAAACCGCCGTATGTCGTCTTCGACTGGGACCAGACCTGCATTTTCAACGACACGGAAGAAGAACTCTTCCGCTACAAGATCGAGACGCTCAACTTCAAGATGACCCCGGAGGTCTTCGCCGAGGCCATCCGGAAGGACATCCCGAAGGACGACTTCGCGGTGAAGAACGTCGACGGCAAAGCGGTGAACATCGACAGTATCGGCGCGGACCTCGACGCGGCCTATACCTTCCTCTACAAGAACTACGAGGGGTTCGGCGCGGGAGGCAAGATGACGCTTGAAGAGGCCCGGGCCACGGAAGAGTTCGTCGACTTCCGCGGGAAACTGGCGTGGCTCTACGAGGCCATCGGCGAAACGTTCAGCGCCGACGTGAGCTACCCCTGGGTGCTCTACCTCTTCAGCGGAATGACCGTCGACGAGGTGCAGGCGCTCACGGAGAAGTCCAACGACGTCGGTCTCGCCGCGAAGCTGGAGACCTACACGCTCACCAGCTCGAAAACGCTTCAGACGAAGGCCGGAGTAGTCACGGGCTCCTACAAGCGCGGCCTGCGGACGGTTCCCGAGATGTCCAACCTGATGAACGTCCTCCGCTCGCGCGGCATCCACGTCTACGTCTGCACGGCGTCGCTCGACAACGTGGTCCGCGTCTTCTCCAACCTGCCGAAGTACGGCTACAACGTTCCGCAGGAGAACGTATTGGGGATGCGCGTGGCGAAGGTGGACGGAAAGTACGTCCCGCGCTACGACGACACGTGGGTGCAGACGCAGCAGGCGGGGAAGACCGAGGCCATCAAGCGCGAACTCGTGAGCAAGTACGGCTACGGCCCGATCGCCGTCTTCGGCGACAGCCAGGGCGACTACAGAATGTGCGTGGACTTCGAGGAGACGCAGGTCGTCCTCGTGGTGAACCGCCTTCGCAAGGACGACTTCGGCAAGCTCGGCCTGCAGGCGATGGAAACGCACGGGAAGCCCGACGCGAAGTTCATTCTTCAGGGGCGCGACGAGAACATCGGCGCTTTCCGCCCCGACGAAAAGACGATAAAATACGGCAAGACGGAGCCCGAACTCTTTCACGCAAGCCTGGTGAAGTAGCGCGCGGCCGGATGCCGGGGGGTGACTGGAATGAAGCTGATCACAGAACAGGATCTGCGGGCCGAGATAGGCGGCAAGGATCTTCGCTCCTACCGGGTTGACCGGGGGACGATCGTCACCCCTTCGGCTCGCCAGTACCTCAGCGACCGAAAGATAGAACTCCTGGTAGGGGAGGAGGCGCCGGCGCAGCCGACTCGGGCCGCCGCGCCCCTCCCCCCTTCGGGGGGCGAGGGTACGGAGCCGAAGAAGGCCCGGTTCATCGGCCCGGACGGAGGGACCTTTACCGAGAAGCCGGAGCACCTGACGCACCTCTCGGGCAACCGGCTGGTGACCAAGGGGCATCCGCGCATCGCCTTCAGGGGGAGGATGGACAGCCTCCAATCGAAGATCATGGAATTGCAAGTTCGCGCCGTCGAGCTGGGCAACGTCGTGCTCGCGGAGGAGCTGGACGAACTGCTCGACTTCGCGCGCTCGCTGCTGGCCGCCGAGGTGACGGGGCGTCCGGTGGACGACGTACCGCTTCTCGGGCTGGAGCTTGACGAGATCAGGGCGATGTCGCACGCTCCGAAGAAGACCTTCGGACTGGGGCACATCCGTCCGCACTACTCGATGGGCGCTCTCTGCGTCGGGCTGAACGCCCTGCGCTCGGAGGTCCGCGAGGTGGAGCTGGCCGCGTTCCGCGCCTTCTCCGGAAGCGACGGCGCGCTCGACCGCCTGGACGTCCTGCGCGCCCTCAACCGCCTCAGCAGCGCCTTCTACATCCTGATGTACAGGCATCTGCCGGCAGGATTCGATAAAGAATTTAAGTAGGCGACCGACGAGGTTTTTTCGAGTCGTGTCGATCACTTAGTGCGCCGCGCTTCAGGGCGCACTTTCTGGGATTGAGAATAACTTCGCAGCTCACTTGTTGTAAAGATTCGGGGTGTTGTTTTCGTGACTGAAACCGTGCTCAGCGTCGGCATCGACATCGGAACATCGACAACGCAGCTTGTCTTCAGCGCGCTCGAAATAGAGAACACGGCCGGAGTCGCCTCCGTGCCGCGCATCTCCGTCGTGGACAAGCGGATCGTCTACCGGAGCGCCATCCACTTCACGCCGCTGCTCTCCTCCACCGTGATCGACGCGGAAGGGGTGCGGCGGATCGTGGAGGCGGAGTACCGCGCCGCAGGCATGGACAGGGAGAAGATCTCCGCCGGGGCGATCATCATCACCGGCGAGACGGCGCGGAAGGAGAACGCCGAGACGCTGCTGCGGAGCATGGAGGGACTCGCGGGCGACTTCGTCGTCGCCACCGCGGGGTCGGACCTGGAGTCCATCCTCGCGGGGAAGGGCTCCGGAGCGGCCGCGTATTCGAAGCGCGAACGGACCTCGGTGGTCAATTTCGACATCGGCGGCGGCACGACGAACGTCGCTATTTTCCGCAACGGCGAGGTAACCGACACCACCTGCCTCGACATCGGCGGCAGGCTCGTGCGCCTCGACCCGAAGACTGCCGTAGTCGAGTACATCGCGCCGGGCCTAGCTCCGGTGATCTCCTCGCTGGGCCTTCCGCTGGCCGAAGGGAAAACCGCGTCGGTGGACGACCTGGAGCGTCTCTCAAGGCGTATGGCCGCCTTCTTCGACGAGCTGATGGGCCTCGCCCCGCAAAGTCCGCTTTTCGAGAGCATGCTCACCGCGCACGACTTCCGGAGCGGCGACCGGACGGCGAAGCACGCCTCCTTCTCGGGGGGTGTCGCCGACGGCATCGCCGGCGTTCCCGACGGCGGCCCGTTCGTCTACGGCGACATCGGCATTTTGCTCGGGCAGGCGGTGAAGTGGACGGAGACCTACCGGACTCTCGACGTCGTTCAGGCCGAGGAGACCATCCGCGCGACGGTGGTGGGGGCGGGAAGCCACTCGCTGGAGATCAGCGGGAGCACCATCGGTTTCTCGGACGAATCGGTCTTTCCGCTGAAAAACCTCCCCATCCTGAAGCTCACGGAGGAGGACGAGCGGAACAGCCTCGGCCGCGCGCTCTCGGAGAAGCTCCACTGGTTCAAGGACTCCTCCGGACGGCAGCGGACGGTCGCCGTCTCCTTCCGCGGGAGGGAGAACCCCTCCTTCGACGAGGTGCAGCGGATCGCGGAGGATCTGTACGACGGACTGTCGGAGTATCTGACGCACTCGGACAAGGTGATCCTCGTCGTCGAGAGAGACATGGCGAAAGCGCTGGGGTACGCGCTCCGCAGCCGTCTCGGGGACGGGAAGAAGGTCGTGAGCATCGACGGCATCAAGGTGGAGAACGGCGACTATATCGACATAGGCAAACCGTTGGCGAAGGGGAGGGTGCTTCCCGTGGTGATCAAGACCCTCGTCTTCGGAGGATGAACGGCACGGGACGGGGAACAGGGGGAGGGGCTCGATGAGCGACATACTTGAGAAAATACGGAACGCGGGAGTCGTCGGCGCGGGCGGAGCGGGATTTCCCACCCACGTCAAGTTCGCCCGCGCCTGCGAATACATACTGCTGAACGGCGCGGAGTGCGAGCCGATGCTGGAGGTGGACCAGCAGATCGCCTCGGTGCACACGAAGAAGCTTTTCGGCGCGATGACCGCGCTGGTGGAGCTGACGGGGGCCAAGGGAGGCATCTTCGCCCTCAAGGAGAAGTACCACGACGCTATCCGCAACGTGGATGCGGCGCTTCCGGCCTTCCCGAAGCTCTGTCGGCACGTGCTCTCCAACAGCTACCCGGCGGGCGACGAGCACGTGCTCGTCTACGAGGTCTTCAAGCGCATCGTCCCCGAGGGGGGCATTCCGCTCGACGTGGGCGTGGTCGTGCTCAACGTGGAGACGCTCTACAACATCGCTTCGGCGCTGGAGGACCGCCCCGTGATCGAGAAGTACCTGACGGTGGCGGGGGAGGTGAAGAATCCGGCGACGCTCAAGGTTCCCGTCGGCGTCTCGTTCGGCGAGGTGATCGGCGCGTGCGGCGGCCCGACGGTGAAGGACTGGGTCGCCGTCGACGGCGGCCCGATGATGGGCCGTCTGGTGTTCGACCCGCAGGAGCCCGTGAGCAAGACGACGAAGGGCATTCTGCTGCTGCCGCGCGATCACCCGCTGGCAATCTCGAAGGGGCGCGACATGACCGAGATGATGCGCCTGGCGAAGATCGCCTGCTGCCACTGCATGCTCTGCACCGACGTCTGTCCCCGCTATCTGCTGGGGCACAAGCTCCGCCCGGACAAGCTGATGCGCCTGGCCGCCTACAACAGCACCTGCGAGCACGACGCCGCGGCGACGGAGGCGTTCCTCTGCTGCGAGTGCGGCCTCTGCGAGACGGCGTGCATCATGGGGCTCCAGCCCTGGAAGCTGAACAAGGAGCTGAAGGTCCGCATGAACGCGGCCGGCATCAAGAACCCGCACCACGAGCGCCCCGAGCGGGTCAACCCGTTCAGGGAGTACCGCCTCTTCCCGGTGACGAAGCTGACGCACCGCCTCGGACTGTCGAAGTACATCGGACGAAAGGCCCCCTTGCGTGAGGAGTTCCCCTCTCCGGTCGAAAAAGTCGTGCTGAAGCTGAAACAGCACATCGGCGCGCCCGCGGAACCGATTGTGGCCCCCGGCGACGTCGTGGAACGCGGCCAGATGGTCGCGTGGGGAGAGGGGCCCGTTTCGGCGCACGTGCACTCGTCGATCTCCGGCGTCGTGCGCGCGGTCGAGAAGGACAGAGTCGTCGTCGAGGCAACGACCGACGGGAGGGAGAATGAATGAGCAAAGCCATAGGACTCGTTGAATACAAGACGATACCGAAGGGTATCGAGGCGGCGGACGCCATGCTGAAGGCTTCGGAGGTGCAGCTGCTCTTCTCGTCGCCCATCTGCCCCGGCAAGTACGTCACCATCGTCGGCGGCGAGGTGGACTCCGTCAGAACCGCCGTGGACAAAGCCGTCGCGGTCGGCGATATCTTCACGGTGGACTCGCACGTGCTCACCAGCGTCCACCCGTCGGTTCTTCCCGCCATCACGGCCACCGTCGAGATAAAAAAGGTGGAGGCGCTCGGCGTGGTCGAGACCATCTCCGCCGTCGCCGCGATCAAGGCGGGCGACGTGGCGGCGAAGGCCGGCAACGTCGCGCTGGTGGAAATCCGCATCGCGCGCGGTCTTGGCGGGAAGGGGTTCGTCCTCTTCACCGGCGACCTGGGAAGCGTGGAGACGTCGGTGCGCGCCTGCGAGAAGAAGCTCGGCGAAGAGGGCGGCATCGTCAGCTCCGCCGTCATCCCTTCCCCGCACAAGGACCTGATCTCCTCGGTGCTGTAGGGAGAGAAAAAACAACCGAGTTCCCAAGAAGATGCGAAATCGCATCCGATGAAAAGCACCATTGCCGGGCGATCGCGACGCGAGGGATCGCCCGAGCTTTTTGAGAGAAAGAGGCGAACATGATGAACGAAGTTCTGCGCGCCATATTCGAACGGCGCAGCATCCGGAAGTATTCGGCCGAGCCGGTGAAGCGGGAGGACATCGAAACCGTGCTTCAGGCGGGGCTCCATGCGCCGACCGGTGCGGACGCGGAGCCGTGGCGTTTCGGCGTGCTCGCCGACCGGAAGATGATCGAGGATCTCGACGAACGCGCCCGCGCCGCCATGCGGGAGTCCGGCATCGAGAGGATCGCGGCCATGGGGGCCAACCCGAAGTACAGGATCTTCTTCGGCGCGCCGGTGGTGATCATGATCTACGGAGAGCGAACGCTCCGTAAAACCGGGACGCACCTCTCGGCGCTGGCGGATTGCAGCGCGGCCATCCAGAACATGCAGCTCGCGGCCTTTTCGCTGGGGCTCGGTACCTGCTGGATCGGGCTGCTGCGCTATCTCTTCGCGACGGACCGATGCATGGCGCCGGAGGGGTACGATCCGCTCTACGGCATGACGCTGGGGTACTCCGCCGGCCCGGAGGCGGTGCGCCCGCGAACGAGGCGGGAGGGAACTGTGACTTGGTTTTAATGCTCGCTCCCGCACGACTCGTTGTGCGCGCGACCGTAGAGTAGAGAAAATATGATCGTAATTCCACAAAGCCGTTCTCCGTTCCGGGGAGCGGCTTTGTCCGTCCGCACCGCTTTCACCGCGTCTCTTCGCGGCAACGTCGTCGAAGAGTCATCCCTTTCGAATCGGAAAAAAGTCATATTGAAGACGTTTTCAAGCGTTGCTATTTTTGTATGATGAAGCGCGTTGAGATGCAATTTTCTGTTTTTATTTGCGCGCGCACGGTGCGCATTCGCGTTCTTGCGAGCGCGCGAATTCGACGCGTTCTTCGTCCGACGAGGAGTACGCGTACGCGGGAGGACGTTCCGGCCCGTTATCGAAGAGGAGGTCTCCGTATGAGAAGTGCGAAGGAAAAGGCGTTCGGATTCATCGAAAGCGCAAAGGAAGAAATGGTGAATTATTGGGAGCGGCTGGTGAACATGGAGAGCGGGACGTTTTTCAAAGAGGACGTCGACAAGGTCGCCCTCTTTTTGAAGGAGACCGTCGAGCGATTCGGCGGGCGGGCGCGGCTCCTCGAATATCCCGACGCCGGCAACGCGCTGGTCGCGGAATTCGGAACGCGGACGCCCAAGCCCCATGTCTGCTTTCTCGGCCACTTCGATACGGTCTTCCCTCGCGGAACGACGGCGAAACGTCCTTTCAGAATTATTGATGGCAAGGCCTACGGTCCGGGCGTTCTCGACATGAAATCCGGAGTGACGATTCAGCTTTTCGCGGCGCGCGCGCTGATGGAGGCGGGGTATTCGGACCGCCTTATCCGTATCGTGCTCGCGGGGGACGAGGAGTCGATGCATCCGAAGAGCGACATGCCCCGCGTGTTCGAGGAGGAGAGCCGGGGTGCCGCCGCAGCATTCAACTTCGAAACGGGCGATGTGAACAATTCGCTGGTGGTGGGAAGAAAGGGTACGATCGCCTACGACGTCGTCGTCGAGGGCGTGTCGGTGCACGCCGGGCGCGACCCGCAAAAGGGGCGCAGCGCCATTCTGGAGATGGCGCGCAAGATCGTGGATATCCAGGCGCTGAGCGACTACGACGAAGGAATCACGTTCAACGTGGGAACCGTCAAGGGGGGCGTGGTGCGCAACGCCGTTCCGGACTTCGCGGAAATAGGCGTCGACGTCCGCGTGCTGGAAGACGGACAGGTCGATTTCGTCGAGGAGCGGATCAAGAGCGTGCTCGAAAAAAACTACGTCGACGGCACGCGGACGACGTACGTTCGCACGATCGGAATGCGCCCCATGTCCAGAACCGCCGGAAACGACAGGCTGTTCGATTTCGTGAGAGGCGTCTCCGAAGAGCTGGGATACGGGAGCCCCGAGGCCGTCGTCTCCGGAGGCGGTTCCGACTCGGCCTACTCGGTCGCCGCGGGAGTTCCGACGATCGATCAGATGGGGGGAAAGGGCGAGTGGAACCATTCCGACAGAGAGTACGCCGTCGTCGAGAGCCTCTTCGAACGGACGCGTTTGGCGGTCGCCTGCGTGCTCGAGCTGGAAAAGTTCGAGAAACAGCCTGCGGAGAGCGGCTCGAAATAAAGTCGTATTCGAGTCGTTTTTAAGAAGTCTGTTTTTTTGTACCATGGCGTCGCGTTGCGCATCAATTCTTTCTGGTGGCAATTGCGAGAGAACTTATTTTTTATACGGAGGGTGAGATACGTGGATAATGTTTTGAACAATTTCGATATGTGGATTGCGTGCAGCATCATGGTCATCGCCGTCGTAGGGCAGGCCGTCGTCTTTTTCCGCGCCGGGCTGAGAAGGGCGAGGGAGCTGAACATCCCCAAGGAGAAGCTTGTGCACGGCTGTCGTTCGGCCGCCATCACGGCCGTCGGCCCGACGCTTTCATCCTGTATCGCGTTGCTCGCCCTGGTCGCGGTTATCGGCGGCCCTTCGGCATGGATGCGCCTCAACGACATCGGCGCCGCCCGCACGGAGATCGCGGTGGCGTCCATGGTGGAGCCGGTGGTTCCGGCGGGTTCCACGCCCACGGTCAAGCTTGCGTACACCCAGTGGGCCATGGGGCTCAACAACATGGGGTGGATGATCGTCGCTCTCGTGCTGACTCCGTCCATGGGAGGCGTTCTCAAGAAGATGAACAGCAGGTTCAATCCGACGGCGGTCAAGATGGTGATGCACGGGGCCGCGCTCGGTCTTTTCGCCAACCTCCTCGCGGGAGGCACCCTCGGAAAGCCGCTTCCGTTCTGGTACGCGGCGGCGGCGGCCGTGGCCGCCATGGTCCTCATTCTGAAGATTTTCGTCAAGAATCAGCGTATGCTCGAACTGTCCCTCGGTATCGCCATGGTCGTCGGAATGGCCGTCGGGGCAATGTACCACTATATGTCGCTCTAAACGCGCGGGAAGGAGAGGAATACAATGAGTAAAGACTTCAATTCGTATATTATCCGGCTTGGAACCGTCACCGTGTCCTTCGCCATCGTGGCGAACTTCATCCCCGCTCTGTGGCTGTGGTTCCGTTACGGCGCCGTCCCGACGTTTTCCGAGATCATGACGATGTGGGGCATGGTGGCCGCCGCTTTCGGAATGAGCTGGCTGGTTCAGAACCTGTCGTACTACGGAGGACTGGGATCCGTGGGAACCTACGTGTCGTGGGTCTCCGGGACGGCGGCCGATATCCGGATGCCCGGCATCACGATGGCGCACAAAGTGACCGGCACGGAGGCGAATACGCCCGAGGGCGACGCCATCGGCGCCATGGCCGTCTCCACGACCGTTTTCGTGAGCGTCACGCTGATTTCGATATTCAGCGTCATCGGCTCCGCGATCATCCCCTTGTTCCCCGAGTCGGTCAAGACCTCCTTCAATTACATCCAGCCGGCGCTCTTCGCCTCGGTGTACGCCAGCATGTTCCCGAAGGATCTGCTCGCGGCGGTGCTGACGCTTCTCGGCTCGTACGCCGCGTTCGTCTATCTCCCCGCGCTCGGAATGCCCAAGGTCTATCTGATGCTGGTCACGGTCGGCCTCGGAATGATCGCCGGCTACCTCGGCTTCAGACTGAAGAACAAACTTGCTCTGTAAGGGAGACGAAGGAATGTACGATGTAAAAATCACCGGCGGTACCGTCGTCGACGGCCTCGGCGGACGGGGATACCGCGCCGACGTGGGAATCTCGGGCGACATGATCGCGTCCATCGGCGATCTGAGCGGCGCGGAGGCGAAAACGACGATCGACGCGACCGGAAAAGTCGTCGCTCCGGGGTTCATCGATATGCACACGCACTCCGACGTATCGATGGTGTACGACCGCAAGACGAGCAGTAAAATCCGCGACGGCGTGACGTCCGAAGTCATCGGCAACTGCGGCATCGGGGTCACCCCGGTGAGCGAGGAGAGAAAGGAACAGCTCGTCGCCTACCTCGGAACCCGTCTGGTGGGGAGCATCCCCGTGACGCTGGAGCTTCCGTGGAACAGCGTGGACGACTATCTCGGCTACTTCGAGAAAAATCCTCCGGCCGCCAACGTCGTCCCGTTGCTGGCCCACGGCGCCGTCCGCATCAACGAGATGGGGTTCGCCAAGGAGCTTCCGACCCCCGCGCAGATGGACGCCATGAAGCGCGAGATCGCGAAAGGCATGGAGGCCGGATGCGTCGGCCTGTCGAGCGGGCTGGTGTACATGCCGGGGGAGTACAGCACCACCGAGGAGCTTGCCGAACTCTGTTCGGCGGCCGCGCCGTACGGCGCGTTCTACGTCACCCATATACGCACGGAGAGCGAAGGGGTCTTCGAAGCGCTCGACGAGGCGATCACCATCGCGTCGAAGGGGGGGACTCCGCTCCACGTGTCGCACCTGAAGCTGGCGGGCGTGGACGTCGCCGGCAACGCGGACAGGCTGCTCGGGATGATCGACAAGGCGCGCGCCGACGGTCTGGACGTGACGTTCGACGTCTACCCCTACGATATGGGGTGCACCTCCCTGGGCGCGTGCATGCCCCCGTGGGCCTTCGAGGGCGGGGTCGAAAAGCTCCTCGAACGCCTGCGCGACGGGAGCGTGCGGGAGCGCATCAAGAACGATATTCTCAAAGGGATCAAGGGGTGGCAGAATTTCGCCCACGCTTCGGGCGGATGGCAGAATATCGTCATCGCCACGGTCTACACCAAAGAAGGCGAGAAGTATCTCGGCAAGACGATCGAGGAGGCCTCCGCCATGGAAGGCAAGGACCCCTTCGAGTTCGTCTTCGACTTCCTGATCCAGCAGAAGAGCCGAGTGCAGATCCTTGTCAAGATGATGCTGGAGGAGGATATCGAGAAGATCATCCGGCATCCGTTGTCGATGATCGGCTCCGACGGGATGAGCCTGTCCGCGGAGGGGATCCTGGGTACGGGAAAGCCGCACCCGAGGGCGTTCGGCACGCGGGGGCGGATTCTGGGCAGGTATGTCCGGGAAAAGAAGCTGCTCTCGTTGGAGACGGCCGTCGAGAAGATGACCTCCATGCCCGCCGCGCGTCTGCGCCTCGATCGCCGGGGCGTTCTGAAAGAAGGCTATTTCGCCGACGTGACGGTGTTCAACCCGGACACGGTCGAGGATCGGGCGACCTACCAGGATCCGAAGCAGTACTCGGCCGGTTTCGACGCCGTGATCGTCAACGGCGAGATAGCCTTGAAGGACGGCGTGGAGAGCGCGGCGTTCAGCGGGCGGGTTCTGAGGGCCCGCCGGGAGGCGTAAGCGGCTATCCGTCCGAACGGCGATCCGCGTTCGGGAAAGAAGCACGGAAAAAACACACGTGTTCGAGTCCTCCTTTCTCCTTGGAAGCGAAGGGGGACTCGAAACATATCTCTTCTTTTCAGTGGCGCGCTCGCGGAAAGAGTATCATAGTCATCGACGCGTACGAAACGCGCTTCGTCTTTTCGTCTGTGCGTCCGAAAAAGATTGGCGAGGTGAGTGCGGTGAAAATCGGTTTCGTTATTCCTCAAGGTGCGGAGAGTCACAATATGTACTATGCGAAAACGAAAGCGGTCATGGAGGAAGACTATCCCGCGCATAAGCCGATCTACTTCTTCTACGATAATTATATCGAGGCCCCGGAACTGTTACGAGGGCATCAGGAGGACCTCGACGCCGTCATCTTCGGAGGTTCCGGGCCGATGGAATACACGGCGGAGCGCCTTCCGCAGAAGACGATCTGGAGCTGCATTCCGAAATCCAGCAGCGCCTTGTTGCGCGCCCTGATGGAAGCCGGGCAGCGCAAGTGGAACCTCGAACGCATCGGCTTCGACTCCTACAGCAAGGAGTTTTTGCAGGAGGTGTACGGCGAGGTCAATTACACGGAGGCGGATATACGGAAATACCTCACGACGGGTATCATCTCCCACGAGGTGAGCCAGAACGAAAGAGCGCTGGAGTTCCATATCCGCAACTACGAGAGCGGGCTCGTCGACGGGTGCATCACGGTGCTTTTCTACGTGCACAAGGCGCTGACCCGGAAGAAAATCCCGAACATCCTCGCATATCCGACGAAAAACGTGATCAGGCAGCAGATTCAAACCGTGGAGCAGCTCTACCAGGCGCGCAGGTCGCTTCCCTGCACCATGGCGGTTTGCCTTGTGTCGCTCGACCTGCCGAAGGAGTATTCGATGGCGCTGCAAAGCGACTACCAGTTCATGATCGAGCGAACGAATATATTGAAGCAGATCTACAGGTTCTCCGAGCAGGTTAAAGGGACCGTGATGGAGCTGTCTCCCCATGAAAGCATCGTGATATCGAGCAGGGAGATTATGGAAATCGCGACGGAAAACTACCGCACGTGGGATCTTCTGGACTGGATGCACAACAACAGCGTCCGCACCGTGTCCGTAGGCACGGGGTACGGCATGACGGTGGCCGAAGCCAAAAGGAACGCCGCCCGCGCTCTTTCGAAAGCGATGAAGCACGATACGAACTCCGCCTACGTTGCGCTCGATTCGGAGCAGATCGAAGGACCTTTCCGGGCAAGAAAAGACGCCGCGTGGAAAGACGAACGGAAAGAACACCATGTCGACGAAAAGCTCCTCAAAGTCGCCGAGGTGTCGAACGTGAGCATCGACACTATCTATAAACTGTATCACTTCGTGCACGGCCGTCAGAGCCGCAGCTTCATTCCGCAGGAACTCGCCGTTTTTTTGAACATAGGCAAACGGAGCGCCGACAGGCTGTTGGAAAGGCTGGAGCGCGCCGGCTATGCCACGGTCATAGGGCGGCGCATGAACAAAGGAAGCGGCAGGCCGACGCGGATTATGCAGCTTGATTTCAATACGGAACGAGGGCCCGGAGAACGGGAGTGACGGAAGCGCAAGCCGGCGTCGTACTTCATCGCAGAGCCGAAGCGGAGGAGGAGAGCGTCCACCGCGACGAAAAAGCCGACCACAGGCGGCGAGGAGCCCGCGAGCCCGAAACGTGGAACGCGCAGCGTTATTTTCGATCGTTTCAAGATGTTTGGAGACAAGAAGGGTGTGTGGAGTTTCCTTCTCAGCACCCTCTGAGTTTCCGCACCCGTTCGCCGAGCGCCTCCATGCCGTCGCCGCGCAACGACGAGACGGCGTGTATTTCGGCGACGCCGGAGTTCTTGAGACTCCTGCGGGCGGCGTCGACGTCGTCCTGCGAAGCCGCGTCCAACTTGGTGATCACGCCGATCACGGGCGCGCGGAGGGCGTGGGCGAAGCGTGAGGAGTGGCGCGAGCGTTTCAGAGGGTCGGCGACAAGCAGAATGACGCCCGCCTTCACCGACGTGGTGATGAGCGTGTGGTAGAAGCGGGGCATGTCGAAGAACTCGCCCGGCGTGTCCACCGCCTCGTCCCCGAAGCTCACCGCCTCGGTCTTGCGGACGTCCTGCTCCCAGATGCCGAGTGCCTTCAGCAGGCTCGTCTTCCCGGAGCCGGTCGGCCCCACGATCATGACGCGTTTCACGGGAATGCAGCCTGCTTAGGTGCGGGTCAGCGGCGCGGGGGTGAAGCCGAGCACGGTGGCGAGCGTCCGGACGGTCCCCTCCAGCGAGCTTTCCACGGCGGCGACGTCTCCTGTGAAGAGGACGCAGCCCGTGAAGCGGTCGATGAAGTCCATCGCGATGTCGCCCGATTTGGAGGCGATGTCCGCGGCGATGATGGCCCCTTCGCCGGGCGTGATGGTCATGATGCCGATGGCGCCCGACTTCTCCACGCCGATCAGCGAACACAGCTCGGGACGCGGGTTGCAGATAACATGCGCCAGCGTCACCTGCTTTCCAGGTACGTACTCCTGAACCACCCTCGTCTTGGTCCCCTCCGTCATGAAGCCGCCCCCTTCCGAATGTTCGCGCATTCCGAAGAACATGATACCACAAACCTTATGGAGAGGAGCGAGTTCGTCTCCCGTATTCCTTTGCCCTGCGGCTTCAGCTTTCGGCTTGACACGTACGAGAGACGATCTTTATAATAATCTCAAAAGACAATTCCGTAATAATCAATATCGTTCCGTAATGCGGAATTTTTTCCGCAAGCTGCGAATCCACCTGTTTCTTGTACTCGCGGCGTTGATCCGCGAAGAAGGAATCTGCGCGAGAGACATTTCGGCGCGGTGGAAGGAACGGCGTCGCGAAAGACGCCGGTACACCGCGAATTCAGGATGTGGAGAACACTCCAGGGAGGCTGGAAAATGGCAAGCGAAAGATGGCTCGAAATCAAGGAGAAGTACGATAAGTACGTCAATCTTCACAGCGTCAAAAAGCTCGAGGACGTGGTGGTGGAGAGGGCCGAGGGCGCCAGGGTGTACGACGTCGACGGCAAGGAGTACATCGACTGCTTCGCCGGTATCGCGGTGGTGAACGCGGGGCACGGCAACGCGCGCGTCCTTGAGGCGGCGAAGAAGCAGATGGACAAGCTGGTGCACTGCGGCGCCTACGTCTACTATTCGGAGCCGCCCGCACTGTTCGCGGAGAAGCTGGCGCAGGCGACGCCGGGAACGCTCTCCAAAACGTTCTTTTCCAACAGCGGCGCGGAGGCTATCGAAGGAGCGCTCCGCATCGCCAAGGAGCATACGGGTAACCCGGAGGTCATCGCCCTTTCGGCTTCGTTCCACGGACGGACAAACGCGACGCTCAGCGTCACCGGCAACAGAAAGCGCAAATTCAGAGGCGGGCCGTACCTTTCGGGCATCGCGTTCGCTCCGGCCCCCTACTGCTACCGCTGCCCCTTCGAGATGCATCCGGATACCTGTAAGCTGAAGTGCGCTCGCTACCTCCGCGACGTGTTCGATTTCCAAACCAGCGGCTCGGTCGCGGCGTTCATCGCGGAGCCGGTGATGGGCGAGGGAGGCATCATTCTGCCGCCAGCCGGCTACTTCGAGACGGTGAAGGGCATTCTCGACGAACTCGGCATTCTCTTCATCGCCGACGAGGTGCAGTCGGGGTTCGGACGGACGGGACACCTGTTCGCCATTCAGGGGTGGAACGCGGTTCCCGACATCATCACCATGGCGAAGGGGATCGCCGGAGGCTTCCCGCTGAGCGCCTTCGTCACCACGCCCGAGATCGCCTCGGCGTTCCGCCCGGGAGACCACCTCTCGACCTTCGGCGGCAACCCGGTCTCCTGCGCGGCCGCGCTGGCGAACATCGAGTTCCTCGTCGGGGAGGACATCCCCGGCAAGGCGATGGAAAAGGGAAAGTACTTCATGGAGAAGTGCCGCGACCTTGCGAAGAAGCACCCTTTGATCGGCGACGTCCGCGGCAGAGGGCTGATGATCGGCATCGAGCTGGTGCATGCGGAGAAGCGTCCCGCCGCCGCCGAGACCGGCGCGCTGCGCCAGTTCTGCATGAACGAAGGCGTGCTCGTGGGCCAGGGCGGCGTCGGCGACAACGTGATCCGCTTCCAGCCGCCTCTGGTCATCTCGCAGGCCGAGATGGACAAGGCGCTGGAGGCCCTGGACAAGGGGCTGACCTCGCTGGAGAAATAAGGAAGCGCTCTGTTCAGGTATCGCAAATCTGCAGGGCGATCATGCATCGACCTCGGTCGGCGCATGATCGCCCTCTTCGGTCAGCCTCTTTGATCGAGGGTCGGCGGTTTTTTCGATTTGTCCGAAGTCGGAAAAAAGCTTCACTGAAAGGAAGATTTTCGTGGTTGAAACGAACTAGATAGTTTCTTCGAGAGCAAGGGGCGCTCTACGGCGTTTCGCCGTCTCTTCGGATCAGGGCGTTCATGAGATCGGCGAACTCCTCGGGGGATTGTATCCGGCGCAGGGACTTCATCCGCTCTTCGCTTTCCACCAGCGGGATGAAGGCCGAGTAGAATCGGCGCAGATGTTCGTTTCCGCCGTTCTCTCCGGACGTCGAAAAGGCCAGAAGAAAGACGACGTCGACGAGGCTCTCTCCGTACCAGAGAAGAGGCTCTTCGAGAATCGCGACGGAAATTCGGGGGTGAAGAACGTACTTCGCGTTTCCATGCGGAATCGCCACCCCGCCCGTCACTTCGGTCGACGTGATCAGCTCTCTGGAGAGCACCGAGTCCACATACTCCGTCGTCACGAAGCCCTCGCGCCGCAGTGTGTCGCACATCGAGCGCAGAAGCTCCTTTTTGTCGGAGGCGCGGACTCCCGACTGGATGAACGCGCCGTCGAAGAGCGGCGTCGCGGGACTTCCGGAGGAGGCGCGCAGCTTTTTCCTTCTATGGACCGACCGCATCTTCTCCTTGACGACGGCGATGTCCGCCGGAGAAAGAAAATGGTCCGCGACGACGACCTCCTTGCCGCCGAAGCTCTCCTTGACCGGACACGACGAAATGATGAAGTCGCAATCGCTGTTTCGCGCCTTCTCCGTATCCCGCGCGGAGACGACGTCCTCCACGACGAGGCCCGGAATGGAGTTTTCGAGGCGGAGTTTCAACAGGCGGGATGCGCCGACGCCGAAATTGCACAGAACAAGCACTCGGCTCGAAAAGGGCGTTCGTTCCACCGCGCCGCAGATGTGCAGCGCGAGAAAACCAAGTTCATCTTCGTTGACGGCGAGGCCGATCTCGTTTTCCAGAAGGACGCTGACCGACCACGCCGCCGTCATGACTCCGGGGTATTGCTTCCTGATCTGCCCGAGCAAAGGATTTTCGACCGGGACGCCGCGAGAAATACGGGCGAGGGCGGAGCGAAGGGCGAGGAACATATTGTTGTAGAGCACCCCGTCCGAGGAAAAATCCATCTCCAGAATACGCCCGAACAGATCGACGACGCGACCGGTTATATCGCAAACGATCGGATATTGCAGTTGAAAGCTCTGCTGCAGCGCCGCGTTGGCGAACTCCTGCGGTTCGGCCATGCTCAGACAGGCCTGGAGATAGGCAATTTCTCCCTCCGGAAGATCGAAAAAGTATGTCTCTTTGATCAGCTTCGCCAGCGACTCGGCTAAAAAACGATCGTACGCCATATCGAAGTCCGGGTGCGAAGGGAGGGGAACCCTTACGGGGTTTTTGCGGCATCGCGAGACGCTCGCGGCCGTGTGAAAGAGCAGAAGACGGCGCGCGTCGTCGCTGAAAGAGAATCTCTGCGCGCGTTCGAAACGGTCCACTATTTTCAGGACGGGCACGGGATCGAATCCGTCCAGAAACCATTCGAGCCGGGAACATGCTCTCTCCGGCGGAGCGAAGAGCGCCTCCGGCTCGTCCGCCGCCGCCCCCGTCTCCGTCGAAAGAAAGAGGCGCCACATCGCCGAACGCCGCGTATGTTCATCGCAGAGAGCGGAGAGCCCGAGTCCGCGCCTTCGTCGAACGAGGACGCCGTATGGGGAGAGGAGCTTCTCCGCTTCCGCGACGGCTCGGTTCACCGCGCTCCGGGAGAGAAAAAGCGCGTCGCCGAGGTGTTCGAGCGTCGCGTGGTCCTGTTTCAGCAGAAGAACGGCGACGGCCGCTCCTCTGCGCGCCTTGTAGTCGAAAGGCGCTCTCTTCGGACGGGCGGCGGCGATCAGTTTCCCGAACTCCTCGTCGGAGACGTTCAGGCGTATTCCCCGGTTCGGCCGACTGATCAGCGCGGTGTCGCGCGGGAGTTCTTCGCGGAGAATGGACAAGTCGTTCCGGACGGTCTTCGAGGAGACGCCCGCCATGGCAGCGATTTCGGAAAGAGTGACGAACCCCTCCCGTTCGCGGAGAATCCGCAGGATCTGTATCCGGCGTTGTGCGATCATCTCAATCCACGCCCTTTCGACACCTCGGATCGACGTTGTCCGCATACCTTCGCGCTCTTGCGAGGAGGCGCATGCAGAACAACGGGAAAGATCCCCGTCCCGCATGCGGCGTCCGCGTTCGAAACGGTTCTTCCCCGTCGTTCCCGCCGGCGCGGCGAAAAGAACTGCCTACAAATAGTGGATCTGGTTCTTGAAACGCTCCATGATGCGTTCGTTCTCCTCGTCGCCTCCGTCCACGTTGGCGCTTCGAAAGACCGGGAGAGGACTCCCGCGTTCCGCCAAAATGGAAACCGTATGGACGACGACGGCGTTGAGAATGAGCGCTCCGATCACGGTGGAAGTCGGAGCCATTTTCTGTTCCGAGCCGGGAACCGGAACGGAGGCGTCTCCGAAATCCCCGCAGTTGTCCAGCACGAGGTCCGCGATCTCGTAGAGTTTTTTCCCGCCCGAGTGTCGCGACGACACCCGAGCCGAGTACGTCACGTTGGTAAGCGCGACGACGTATGCTCCCCGTTCCTTCGCCGCCAGCGCGGCGTCGACGGCACCCGGATTCCTGCCCGAGACCGAGTGGATCAGAAGGACGTCGCCGGACGAGACGCGGCTGCAGGCGACGATTTCCTTGCCGAAGCCTTCCAGGCGCTCCATCCGCGACGTCATCGTCACCGGACGGGTGTTCAGCATCAGCGTCGGATTGAAGATCGGGTTGATCACCGCCAGTCCGCCCGCGCGGTAGAAAAGCTCCTCCACCAGAATTCCGGCGTGAGAACAGCCGAAAGCGAAAACGGAGCGCCCGCTCTGGATCGCGTCGGCTATGACGAGAGCGGCGGATTCGATCCCGCCGGACTGCTCGCTCTCCACTCGGGCGACGATCTCCAGTATATGCCGAAAATAAGTTTTGTAGAGCGCGTTTTCCATGAAGATGATCAGGCGATGCCCAGCATCCTGGTCAGAGCGCCGACGATGATGGCCCAGATCGAGAAGTCGTTTCCTCCGAAAATGATGATGAAATCGGAGACCGTATGAACGAGGAACGGAATGGAGAAGCCCACCAGCAGGATCATCAGCACTCCGGCCACTCCGGAGCCGATGATCGCGCCGCGGATACCGCCCGTTCCGTTGCCGATCACCGCCGCAGTTCCTATTTCGAAGAAGCAGGTGATCGTCAGCGGCAGCACCGCGTACGTGAAGGCGCCGAACCTGGCGCAGACCGCGATGGTGACGACCGACGTGACCATGGAGACCAGAAAGCCGATCAAAACGGCGTTGGGGGCGTACGGGAAGATGATCGGACAGTCCAGGGCGGGAATCGCGTCGGGAATCAGCTTGTCGGAGATGCCCTTGAACGCCGGAATGATCTCGGCCAGCATCATGCGCACTCCGGTCAGCAGAATCGTCAGCCCCGCGCCGAAGAGGACGCCCTGCAGCAGGGAGTAGACCAGCAGATTTTTATCCGGACTGTACAGTTCGGCCGCCTTCCCGCCGAGCATCAGTCCCACCGCCAGATAGACGGAGCCCATGACGATCGAAGAGACGACGGTGATTTCGCGGAGGAAGCTCAGGGACTCCGGAATCTTCAAATCTTCGGTGGACCTGGACTTGTCTCCCAGATACTTCCCGAGCACTCCGGAGACGAGCGACAGTCCGACCGTGGGGTGCCCGAGCGTGAAGCTGTCGTCGCCCGTTACCGCCCTGACGAACGGGCGGATAAGAGCCGGTACGAAAACGATGTAGAACGCCAGCAACACGGTGCTCGTGATCAGCAGCGCGGCGCCTTTCAACCCCGCCTCCACGCCGAGCGCCACGAAGATGAAGGCGAACCAGAAGAGATGGTGGCCGGTCAGGAAGATATTCTTGATTCTGGTGTATCTGGCGACCGCGACGTTGATCAAAAAGGCGAGCAGCATGGAGGCGCCGATCTCGGAGCCGAACTGCGCGATGAATTTTTCGGTGCCTATCGGGTTCATCTGCGCGGCGGAGCTTATCTTGAACAGCTCGCTGAAAGCGTTGCTCAAAGGCAGCATGGAGCCGACCAGAATATTCGCGCCTTGGGTGAGGATGATCACGCCGATGACGGTTTTCAACGTGCCCTTCAGTATGTCCGAAACCGATTTCCGCTGCATTATCAGGCCGACCAGAGCGATGATTCCCAAAAACAGAGATGCTTCCCGGAAAATCTGATTGATCAAAAAGTCGATAACAACCATCGTGCATACCTCCCTTTCGAAATAAACGGGCGTCTTCCCCCGATCCCGGTCGTCGGCCTTCCCGAAGGAAAGCGACGCCGTCCTCGACTGCGCTTATTCTCCGCGGCAGACTTTTTCCAAGAGCGTCAATCCCTTCTCCTCGATCTCCTTTCGGTCGATGAAATTGGCGATGGCGATCACCGGCGCTTTGATTCGACCGGCGAGTTCGTTTCCAAGCTCCTTCGAAGTGAACAGCAGATCGCAGGGCTCGGAGGCGGCCGTCCCCATATCCGCAGTCGCGACGTCCGCCTCGAGACCGTGCCGCTTGAGAACCTCTTCGATCTTCATCTTCAAAATCATGGACGATCCCACGCCGAAACCGCACACTACCAAAATCCGAGCCTTCGCCATAGTCCGCTTCCTCCTAACCGATGTCGGTTCGATTGATCGACCGGAATGCGACTTCGATGTCCGATGTTCCGCGGAGCCTCTCCAACCGCTCCGCATCCTCCAGAAACCGAGATATCCCGGCGATATTCTCCAGGTGCCCCGAGTCCGAACGGGCCGCGAACGCGACGACGACGTCCACCGGATCGTTCTCCGCGTTGCCGAACTCCACCGGCCTCTCCAGCGTGATCAGGCTCGTTCCTCCCGTCAGCACCGTCTCGTCCGGGCGCGCATGGGGAAGCGCCACGCCGGGGATGATGACGATGTACGGTCCCAGCTTCTCGATGCTGTCGATCATCGAAGAAATATACCCTTCCGTTATCCTCCCCGATCGCAACAGCAGATCGCCCGCCTCGCGAACGGCTTCCTTCCAGTCTCCGGCGGCTACCTTCAGCCGGATGTTCTCCTTGTCTACGATGTTCATTCCGCATACGCTCCTTGCATTGGCCGGGTATAGAGTTCGTCTCAAGGAGGGTTTCAACGACGCCGTCCTTCGAGAGATGTTTTAATGGACTTTTCGCTCTTTTTCGAGGTTTTTCCCATTATATCAGGGGGTGTTCGAAAGGATGTTTCCTGTTTTTGACACAATCCGCGAGAGCTGCGCGGAAGTTTTTACTCATTTCATCCGGGGCGGCGCTTCGTCGGGGGGGCGGAAAACGATCGTCTTCTCCGTATCGGTGATATGCCGCGCCTTCCGGAAGCTTGCGAACAGAGATTCAGGGAAGCTCCGCGCCGCTCGAGAACGCCGGCGCTCGGACGCGTCCCTCGTCTTCCGTTCCTCCGTAGCCGAACAGATGGGGGTAGCGGCGGCGTCCGTGAATCACTCTGTGAACCTCGACGGTTTCTTCTATCGTATAGGAAACCAGAAAGTGAACCCTCCCGCATCCACTTGGAAAAACAGTACGATGTGCATTATTATTGACTAAATGGAGAGTACGATATACCATTTTTCTGGAGGTGGTCCTCAATGCTTGCGTTCACCGATGAAAAACTGTTGAATCTTTTAATACAGTACAATCCATGGTGGAGAGGGGTTCCCATTTCGGAGAAGACATCGCCGCCCAAACGGCGGATTGCGTACTACGAAGCGGAGAAGATGCTGCTTCACCCCTCCCTGCGCCGGTTCGTGATACTCTCCGGCGCCAGACGCGTGGGCAAGACCACGATCATATACCAGCTGATACAAAGTCTTTTACGGAGCGGCGTGTTCGCGAAGAGTATCGTGTACCTGTCGTTCGACAATCCCATCATTAAACTTGGCGGTTTCGAGAGCGTGTTGCGGGCGTATCGGAACGCCTATCCGACCGAGGAAAGGTGTTTTTTCTTCTTCGACGAGGTGCAGTACGCAGAGGACTGGGAGGCGTGGATCAAAACGCTGTACGACACGCAACCGGAGCTGCGGCTGGTCGCCACGGGGTCGGCGAGCCCCGCTCCGGAAAAAGGATCGGCGGAGAGCGGCGTAGGGCGTTGGAGCGTCTTGAAGATCCCGACGCTCTCCTTTTACGAGTACTGCGACCTGCTGCAACTTCCCGAGCGACCCCGCCTTGAAGCGGGTATTTCCCCGACGAGGCTGCACACGATGGACAAGGGCGATTTCAGCCATCTGATGGCCGCCCTTTCGCCGCTTCAGCGCCATTTCAACAGGTACCTGACGGTCGGCGGCTTTCCGGAGCTTGCGCTGTCGCAGGACGACGCCTTCTCTCAGAGAATGCTGCGCGAGGATGTTGTCGACAAGGTGATCAAACGGGATATTCTGGCTCTTTTCAATGTGCGGAACCCTCTTCAGCTCGAAAAGGTCTTCTTGTACCTCTGCATGCACTCTTCCGGCATCGTGAACATGACGACGATGTCCAAGGAGCTGGACGGAATGAACAAGAGCACGTTGACGAGCTATATTCAGTTCCTGAAAGAGGCGAACCTGATCTATATCAGCGATCCCGTCGGCGTCGACGGAAAGGGAGTGCTGAAGGGGCGACCGAAGATCTACGTGGCCGACGCCGCAATACGAAGCGCCGTTCTGATGCTGGAGAACGCGATCGCCGACGCCGAGGAGACGGGGATCATGGTGGAAACGACGGTCTACAAGCACATCGCCGCGTTCTATTCCGCGGCGAACGCGCGCGTCGGCTATTACAGGAGGGTCAAGGACGGAGAAAAAGAGGTGGACGTGGTTGTGGAGCTTCCGGCGGGGCGGATACTGTGCGAAGTGAAATACCGCGAGAATACGCATGTCAAAGGGACGGATGCGATCATCGAACTCGCGGACGACGAGCGCGCGAATGCACTGGGAGCGCTGATCATCACGAAACGGGCCGAGGATTACGGAGTCGCCGCCCATAAAACTCGGACGCCCGTCGTGCGCATACCCGCCCCCGCATTCCTCTACCTCCTCGGAAACGCCGAAAAGGAAGGGTACGCCGCGAGGATGTAGTGGAGCGCTTGCAGCGCTTACCGCGTTTCATCGGTCGCGTCTCCCGAAAGAGCGTCGCACCATTCCGTGCTCTCTTTTTCGCGCTCCGCATTCATAGCCATTGCCCTGTATCCGTCGTAGAGTCTTGCCGGATCGAGCGACGTGACGTCGCGTATCCGCGCCAGGCACCTTTGGATGGTCGCGACTTTTGCCAACACCACGTCTTTGTCAGGCATAGATTCTCCTCCTCAGCACGGCCTCTTCGATCGGAGCGCGGAGGCGCTTCAGGTCGTCGTACTCGTTAAGGGTGCGGACGAAGAATTCCTCGTACTCGTTTTCCCGGGCGAAGAGCCTGATCCCGGTCTTCAGCGCCTGCATCCCGATGATCGGCCCCGCGTCGTTCAGCACCACAAGATCGGCCTCGCGGCAGAGCAGGACCGAAAGCCGCTCCCGAAGATCGAGCGCCTCCATGAAGTCCGGAGCCCGGTCGAAGAGCGCGGCGACGTCCACATCGCTGTCCGGGCGGGCCGTCCCCTTGGCGAAGGAGCCCATCAGGAAAGCGAGGCGGACGGATTGCTCCTTCTCGAAGAAGTCCGTGAGCGTTCGCTCGATGGCCGTCGTCATGTCGGATCGCCTCTTTCAATAACTTCATTTCCATAGAAGGATATCACAAAGCGTTCCCGGTTGCTTGAAGAGCCCGCGTTCGATATGATGGTCCAAGCAAGATTGTAGGTGTTATCGGTCCATATGCCGGGGAGACGAAGAACTCGGGCGGCAAAGGGGGCGCGAGGATGAACAACACAAGTGAACTGCGCCGGCGACAACGGTTCGAGAATTTCGAGAAGGCGTTTCTCTTGTTGAAGGAAGCCCTGGAGGCGAAACCTCTCGACGAATACTCGAAGCTGGAGCAGGAGGGGGTCGTTCAGCGCTTCGAGTACACCTTCGAGCTGGCCTGGAAAACCCTGAAGGACAGGCTGCTCTACGAGGGGCACGATGAAAAGACGCCCCGCGCGGTTATCCGCCGCTCCTTCTCGGTTGGCTATCTGACGGAGGAGGACGCCGAAACCTGGCTCGAATCGCTGGAAAAGAGCAACCTGCTCAGCCATACATACAACGAAGAAGCCGCGAAGGAGGCTCTGGCCTTCATCCAGGATCGCTTCTTCCCCATTCTGAGCCGTATCTATGACGCTATGAAAGGCGAGGGCGCTACAACGTGAGCGACGGGCTCAAAGAGAAATACAGGCGCGCAATCATCGACATCCTTTCCGCCGACGAGAAGGTCGAGCGGATTGTCCTGTTCGGTTCCCGCGCCATGGGGACGTTCAGGGCGACCTCCGATGTGGATATTGCTTTGTTCGGCGATAGGCTGATGCTTGCCGACCAGGCGCGCTTCGCCGAGGCCGTCGGAATGCTGTCGATGCCTCAGGAGGTGGACATCCTTCTGTATTCCTCTATTGAAAACAAAAAACTGATCGAGCATATCGAGCGGTACGGGGTGGAGTGGTATTCGAGGAACGAGGCGCAGGGCGGAGAGTGAATCTGCCGCCGACAAATGGCTCGCTGCCCGGCCTGACGAAGCGGTTGGTTGGAAAGGGGTATTCTCCGTTCCTGAACAGACCGAGCGCCCGCTCTTCATCGTCGCGGACGATGGAGTCCGCGATGTCACGGAGATCCTCCATCGTTGCGGAGAAAAGTAAAAGGGACTCCGTTTTTTTCTTTCGCTTGGGAATGTCGAAATTATTGATATAGAATGGTATTTGCGGCGCAGCTTTTATCTTCCGTCTAAATACGGTGCGCCGGGATGGATAGAAATCGCCTATCGATGAAAGAGGAAAACAACCGATGATACGTGAAATCTACATAGACAACTTTCGATGTCTGACGAACTTTCGGGTTCAACCAGGCGACTTTCAACTCTGGCTCGGTGACAACGGTTCAGGCAAAACATCGGTGCTGAACGCGTTGCGCTGTGTTCAACGTTTGATGCGCGGGGAGCATGTGGAGGATATATTCAATCGCAACAGTCTGACAACCTGGGATACAAGGCGGGATCAGACGGTAGGGCTCTCTCTGACGATAGACGGCGAGCCGTACACATACGCAGTTACCATCGAATACGCGGAGCAGACGGGCAAACAGCGTATCAAGCGTGAAGAGCTGCTCTGGAAAGACTCTACTTTTTTTCTATTCGAGGGGCAGGAGGCGCATCTTCACCGTATTAATAGAAATTCAGGAACAGTGGAGGTTGGCGTCGTTTTTCCGGCGGATTGGTCCCGTTCGGTGATTCCGACGGTCGCGAAGCGCGACGACAACAAACCCTTGATTCGCTTCAGGGAAGAACTCGACAAAATTCTATTGATTCATCCTATCCCGCTGGTCGTCAAAGACGCCGCCGTTTCCGAATCGCGCTTTCTCTCCGAGCACGCCGAGAATTTCGCCCAGTGGTACCGCCATCTCTTACAAGAGCAGCCGTCTATCGGGTACGCGGCGAAACGACACCTGGAGGATGTTTTACCGGGCTTCGGACAGTTGAGCCTTCGAGAGAGCGGCGAATCGCGAAAACTCATGGCGACGTTCCGTATCGAAGGCAAGGACCGCGACTTCGATTTCATGAATCTTTCCGACGGTCAACGCCAGCTGATTGTTCTTTATACGATCTTGGAAGCCTTGCGCGCCGGGGTGTTTTCGACCGTGCTGATCGACGAACCGGACAATTTCGTTTCGATGCGCGAAATTCAACCCTGGCTGGATAACCTTCATGATATCTGTGACGAACACGGCAGGCAGGCGCTGATCATCTCTCATCACCCCGAAGTTGTGAATAAAATGGCGAGAGGGTCGGAGTTTTGGTTCTCGCGGCATGCGGGCGCGCATGTCGTCGTGCGAATAGATTAAAGTTCCAAATGCAGAAAAACTGAGAAGCTTTTTCTGGTGAAAAAAGAAAGGATTTAGGAGTAAAAATTATGCAAATAGACCTTCGTAAAGAGTTTAATAATTTGATTGATGTTTTAAATTATTTTGAACGTTCCCATAAAGAAGTTTGTAAGTTTGCTTCAGAAAATGATGATTGGCAAGTTGTTAACCGTGAATCTGCCATTATACCAAAAATTATTCGTTGGAGTAAGCAACTTGAGGAACTTCGAGATGAGATTCTTGAATCTGGTCTCATTGTCAATATTTACACCAAAAAGCCCGAGTCGGAAGTCGTTGATCCTCCTTCTGTTATCGCGGAACCGATACTCCTTGATGAGCAGCCTTTTGATAGGTACGTCTGGGAAAAGATGCACGATTTGAGTAGTGCAGGTCACTTGTTTTCGGAAAGAGAAATTATCGAATTACAAGACGCAGAGTGGAGTCAATCAAAACTTAACCTCCCCTGTTCTTTTTTTCAAAAAAAAAGAGAGCCCGAGCACTCTTATTGGATGGACTCTCTTTCGTTTAACGAGACGGATTTTTACTTGTGCATGTTATGGAATGAAAATAAAGAATGCGAGCGTAGTCAAAGACAACTTTTTGATTTTTGGTATAATCAGGTCATTGATGAATCAATAGCAGGTTTTTCTTCAGTTGATACCTTTCAACCTTATGGAAAACCTTTTTCTCTTTTTCTTTTTGGAAAAAAGTATCATGTTTGCGCTTGGAATGATTTGTATATTAAAGTTTGTGAAGTGTTATTGCTTCATCGTCCTTATGTAATTTCAGCTCTTGATCACGATGAGGATTTCAATACGAATCGTCGTACACATTTTAGTTATATACAATCAGAGATTAAATTTAGAAAAAAGCGCCTGTCCAACGGACTGTGGATCGAAACAAATCAGAATGCTGCAGAGACACTTCGAAAATGCAGATGCCTACTTGAAAAATGTGGTTATTCACCTGAAGAGCTTAGAGTCGAAACCGTGGAGGAATGATATTAAGTGGAAGCGCTGGTAAATTTAGAGAGATTCCTGAAGAAACCATCAAAACTAAGCGACGTACAGGCGAATGAAGCATCCACGAATTTAATTGAGCTGTTCAAGACAGAACAATCTAAACTAAAAATTGCTCAATATTTAATGGTTCTAAAACCTCTAGTTTGTCAATTATTTTTCGAAAAAGCAATAAAGATGCTAAATGCGGAAGAGATAGAATCCCTGCATACGACTCTATGTTCGACAGATTTGTATAAGAAAAATGTGAATCATTCGGGCGTAACGCGTGGTTTTTTGATTGCTGCAGTCTTGATCAAAGCTGGACATCGGATGGGAAGATCAGTTTTTATGAAAACTCTTTTAGACGCAGAGAGGGATGGAAAATTTTCTGAGGCTGTTGTAAAGCTTTTTCGCGCTAATGTTTTTGAATATTGTGGTGGTATCAATCTGATTTCTGGGCTTGAGAACGGAAAATGGAATAACCCAAAGACAAAGGATCGGTTTGACCGTTTTATGCGCACTATCCGTAGCGGCAATGATCCAGTTGTGAATGATCCAGTTGTAACTCCTCAAGATGTGTTGAAAGAGATAGAAAAAACGCATTCAAAATTGAATTCAGACTTAAAAGAGTCAAATCGAGAGGTTCAAGTTCTGTTGGCGGCATTGCGTGAATACAACCGCCCAATCCTTGATCTCCAGCAGGAAATGTTGCGACGTGATGCTCAAATTTCGGGACTCAAAAACTTGCTTAAAGCGAAAGAAGGCGAAATTAATACTTTGCAATTTGAGGCTCAAGAAAAAGAGCGAATGCTTTCAGAAAGACTTGTGGAGATCGATGATTTAAAAGAGCGTCTTAAATTCTCTCTAAAAATGGACTCTATTTCACATAACCAAGAACTGATATCGTTGAAAAATGACCTTGCAAAAAGCCTAAAAATAGAATATACAGATTTTATTGCGAATAGAGATGTTGATTGCAACGCGGACAGTTTTGAAGCGTATCGGGGAAGTTTAATTAGAATCTTCAGGATTCTCAGAAGGTTAGGTATTGCTATAGACTAGGCGAGGTGTCTCATGAAAAATGGGCAGTATTTTGGTATTGATTTTGGGACTACAAACACATCTGTGGTGTGTGTTCAAGTAGACGAGTTTGGTCGCAAAATATCGCTTCTTGGTGAAAATGGAGAGAATCCCTTTTCATCTATTGTTGCTTTACCAAAAAACGGCGGAGAAATTCTGTTTGGTCGAAAAGTACGCGAACAGCGTATGGTATTATCGGAAACACACGAAATTTTTACGTCAATGAAGTCGTATTTGGGGAAAAAAGGGGAAAATGGTGAGGCGGTCAGTTTTGTTGTTGGGGGACAGAGGTATTTCCCCACGGATATTACCACGGCTTATTTTAAGCATATTAAAGAATATATTAAACAAGCTACTGATTCTGAATTTGACATAACAGAGGCTTCCCTTGCTTTCCCAGTTGACTTTGCTCCAGAAGCACGACGTGAACTATGCAAAGCGGCCGTAAACGCTGGTATTGAAGTAAGAGCTCTTGTCAATGAATCTACTGCTGCATACATAGCAAACCGATCTGAATGCGATGTTTTTGAAAGAGTTATGGTGCTGGATTGGGGTGGAGGGACAATTGATATTAGCGTTCTAAGGCTTACTGATACGAGCATTTGCGAGATTTCCGTATGGGGTGATCGTATTGGTGGTGATGACATTGACCGTGAACTGGCTGAACGGGTTCATTCTCGTATTGCTGCTAATTGTGGAGTGCAGGGTGGACGATTCAACGAGATGCAACCTGTGGAGAAAGACCAAATGATAATGAAATGCGAAGAAGTGAAAATTGCTCTCTCCGATGACGGAGCTGACGATGATGAAGAATATCCGTTAACTGTGAATCATTATGGTAATTATGGAATGAAAAGTTTAAATATAACAGAAAAAGAGTTCAATTCTATTGTAGAACCAATGATCAAAACGCGTGTTTTCAAGGCCATAGATAGTGCTCTAAACAGGGCTGGAGGTCTTTCTCCAGCATCGATAGATGCTGTGCTCATCGTAGGTGGGAGCAGTAACCTGCGGTTGTTTGAACGAGCAATAGTAAAGTTATTCCCTAAGGCCAAGCTCCTTCTACCGGAAAAGGCACAATGGTCGACTGCAATCGGTGCTGCGCTCATGCAAGTAAACGGGGGAAACTTTAAACTCAACGACAGTGTAGCCGTTCGCCTCAGTGACGGTTCATTGTTTACTATCCTTCAAGAAGATCATGTTACAGGTGAGAAAAGAGAAGCGGTAACTTTTTCACTCACTGAAGACGCTAAGGATGCTCGTTTTATTTTTACAGATAGCTTAGGTGAAAATGTTTATGCGTTAATAAGTGTCCCGGCAAAAGGTTTTTTGCGGGAACGGTTTGAGTTGACTGCGGAAGTTGGATATGATCAGATTGCTACAATAAAAATTATAAATAGATGTTTAGGTGATGAAGAAAAAGAAACTGTTTTGGAATTAAATAAGCTGACATTTAGCTATGACACGTCGCTGCTTTCTAAAACGGATTAAGGAGTGGGAGCGCGATGCGAGGCAAGTCTAACATAACTATTGCCAGCAATATATATAATAGAAAAAACCTAGAAACAGCGAAAGATATTGAATTCATACATAATTGTCGCGGCGCTGTTGCGTTGGGTTGGCTAAAGCGTCAACTGTATGGCATCAATGGAACTATAGGATTAACGGATGCTCAATGTGAGGAACTGGCTCAAGATGTAGGATGTTCGCTTGCTAAAGATAAACAGATGACTCATGGATTAGTAAAACGTGGTCAAGAGATTCTATGGGAGTGTCGTTGCGAGTACAGTTCTTGTCCGCGTTTTTCAGAATGTATGCCGCAACCAATTGTGCGAGTGAAATGCGCTTCTTCGATACTACCAAACGATGTTCATCATTCTGTCGACCTTAAATTTAAGTGGCTTGGCACTCTCGAGGGAATTTTTGATTCTTCGGATGGAGATGTTCCATCAGAGTTAGACGAATCTCTTGAGGAGGAGCCAATAGAGTCAGTCATTTCTGATATAAAATCAACTTTCATTGATGAGTTTTTGAAAATTACCAATCAATCGCCAATTATTGAATCTAGTATGGAAACTCGTATCCTTGTGAATGCCGGGCCAGGTACAGGCAAAACGCATTCCGTGGTAGAGAGGTTGGTTTTTATCATTGATTCAGGCGAAGTTGACTTAGAACAAGTGTTGGTATTGTGTTACACAAATGCTGCACGAGATGTGATTGTAGGCCGACTTGAGGAGAAGGGATTTTCAGCGCAAGTTCGACAAATGGTGATTTGCACGCTTGACTCATTGGCTTGGGCTAATTTGTCGCAAAAGACAGATTGTGATCTGTTTAAGCTGGGATTCAATGGATGTATTCAGCGTTTTAATGAGGAGTTTGATCCAGAGGAATGGACTGATTTTCAATATGTAATAATTGACGAGCTGCAAGATCTTGTTAACGATCGAGCTAAAATGGTGTTGAAGATAGTCAGTGCATTACAATGTGGTTATCTCCTTCTTGGCGATAGATGTCAGGCAGTTTATGATTATGATTGCAAGGGATTTGACAAGATTGATTCGGTTGACTTTTATCGAGAACTTAATAATATACTTCCTTTGGACACTCTAAAATACGAGTTTCTCGGTAATCGTAGGCAGTCAAGAGAACTGGCGCTTAGTTCGGATGCCATGCGCATGTTTTTGTTGGAACGTGATGCACATGAAGTTAACTGTTATTTTGATGCAACGATAAAGAAAATGGGCAGTTTCTCTTTTTCTCCGGAACAATTCGTTTCGATGTACTCTCCGCATATCAAAACTGCTATTCTTACTCGCACTAACGCTGAAGCAGAATGGGTAAGTGCGAAATTGTACCGCAAGCAAATGCCTCACACCTTGCTTCGATCCGTTGGATCCGCTCCTTCTTTTCACCGCTGGATGGCTGATATGTTTTGGGATTACCGTGAGTCAAGAATTAGCAAGAGTGATTTTTTTGAGAGATACTTAGCGCGTGTAATTAACAACGCACAATCTGCAGAGGAGGCATATCGCGCGGTCATTGATCTCATTTATAGGGGTGATCGCATGGAGGAATTTTTTTCACTTGATGGACTGATAAATGCACTCAATCGTGGACAGGATGCATCCCCGTTGTTGCTCAACGAATCACATGACGCGTTGACCGTTTCAACTATACATAAGGCTAAGGGGCGAGAGTTTGATTGTGTTTACCTGCTGGCTGCATTTTCCCCTAAAAATGATAATACGGAAGAAGCTCGCGTCTGGTATGTTGGTGCGACGCGCCCGAGGTCTAGCCTTTCGGTAATGACTCCGTTAAAGGTGTATACAAAAAAGCCGACGCCGATGAACAGAAGAATCTTCACTGGGCGAAAGTTTAAGTCGGATTATTGCCAGCGCCTTGTGGTTGGGCTTCCGGGAGACGTTGATTCAATTGGATTTGTAGCTGGAAATCTGATGGATGCGCTCGACAAACAAAAATATATTGCTAATAATATTCAAATAAACGACCCTGTTGACTTGATTTATGATAAAAAGAAATATTGTATTTATCACAAAAATATGAATATAGGGTCCTTGCGTCCTGAGGTGGAGGACGATTTTTGGCACGCTGTTCAAATGACGGATATCAAGGGAAGAATCCCTCCTCGGTTAACCGAAGTATATGTAAAAAACATCTTTTCCGTTGTTGCTTCTCCTTTCTCGAGTAGCGTTGATCCAATGTTTAAAGAATCAAGGTTTTGGCTTGGAGTCGAACTAACCGGATTTGCCAAAGTCGATTGGCATTGGGGAGGGGTGTAGCTTATGAGTCAATATCGCGAGTATTATTCTGCGATCGACGAGATAAGGGGTTTCCTCTTCCGAGATCTTATTGGCCCGATCGAAGACAAAGAAGTTTTGGAGAATGTTGAGCCTCTCAGTTACTATGCTATGGGTATTCTTTGGGCAAAGCACCTTGCCCATGGAGGTAATGCGGGAGAGGAGGAAATGGATTCTTCTGCGTTAGAAGATAGCCATGCTGAACTGGAAGCATTCTTTACTATTGATGATGATGCCATTGGTGCTGCCAATACTTTTAAACCTTCGGTAATGGGAGTCTCAGTGATGCTTCCCGCAATTGCTAACTTTCTGGATGTAGAGTTTTCATTCGGAAGATATGCTATGTCTTCAATCGAAAAAAAAGCTTCTGAAGACGGGGGAAAAGTTTCTGTAATTAAATACTATACACGCGAACCCTGTACAATGGCGACCGTTTTCAGTGTTCCCGCAAGTTGTGGCGCAACAAGGTGCGAGAATCATAGGCAGTTTCACCTACTTGGAGCGGACATTATGTTGCATGTGCGTAAGGTGATGAGCGATGGGAGCAAACTTGTCACCGTTACGGTTGCAAATGTGTCCGAAGCGCCACAGCGTAGCAAGGAGCAGAATGAACATGCAATGTTCCAGTGTCAACTCCGACTTACTTGTAAGCAGGCCTTTTTGCCTATCTATCGGAATATAGTCTTCGATAAGAGCGAGGAAGAGCAAATCAATGCAATGCAGTATCGCGATGTGTTTTGCTTCGCGCAAGGTCATGGTTGTTCGGTTCGATATCAGAATTCAGAAGAAGTTTCTGATGTGTATAGCGAATTCATGCCTACTGAGCGTGTTCTCCAAATGATGCCGAGGGAAATTAGCGAGAACATCTTCTTAGTGTTGTCATACTGGTCTAATGCAGATCGTAGAGATTCGTGCGAGAGATTGCTGGGATTTATTTCTGAATACTCGAGATGGAGGACAAAGCAGGAGGATTTGGCCGAGGTTTTAAACAATTATCGCTCCCCTTCAAACGCTATTTTGGAACGAATTGATATTTGCGTAGCGCGTCTCAAAAAGGGAGTAGAAGTTCTTCGCTCTGATGATGATGCGTGGTCTGCGTTCAAATTGATGAACGAAGCTATGCTGTTGCAGCGTATTAAAACAAAAAAAACGCCAAATGATAGAATCAAAGATTTAGCGTGGTATCCTTTCCAGTTAGCGTATATTCTACAGATAATACCAGATGTAGTTGATAAAAAGTCTTCTTTCCGAGATACGGTTGATCTATTATGGTTTCCGACTGGTGGTGGTAAAACAGAAGCTTATTTGGGTGTTGCCGCTTTTTCGATCTTCTATCGCAGACTTTCTTCCAAACCTGTGGACGATGGTGTCGCGATTATAATGCGCTATACGCTTCGGCTTCTTACCATCCAGCAGTTTGAGCGCGCTGCTGCTCTTGTATGTGCTTGCGAATACCTACGACGGAGCAAAAATATTTCTGGTGGCGAAATAAGTATTGGGTTGTGGATTGGAAGCGGTATGACCCCAAACCACATTAAGGAAGCGGAGGAAGTGCTAAAAGAGTTGAAGGATAATCCAAATAATCAGATTTATGAGGGTAATCCTGTGCAAATTGTTCGCTGCCCCTGGTGTGGTGCTCCAATTGATCTTGATGGCTATGTAGCAAGTACTCGGAACGGCCTTTTGATCCGCTGCAACAATAATCCAAGATGCGAATTCCATGAAGCTCTCCCCATTTTCGTTGTAGACGAGGATATTTATCGCGTTCGCCCGACACTGGTTTTAAGTACGATAGACAAATTCGCTCGTCTTGCGTGGGAGATAGAATCGAAGACGCTTTTCGGTGGTGCTGAATACGCCCCTCCAGACCTGATAATCCAAGACGAATTGCATCTTATTTCTGGTCCGTTAGGTTCTCTTGCGGGGATATATGAAATTGCAGTAGAGTATCTTTGCAGTCGCAATGGATATAAACCTAAGATCATCGCTTCTACCGCAACAGTGAAAAATGCTTCTGAGCAGATCCGTTGTTTATATAACAGAAAAACTTTCCAATTTCCACCTAGCGGCATTGATTTTAACGATTCGTTCTTCGCTGTAAGAGCGACGAGCGACGAGCGACCGGCTCGAACATATATAGGATTGTGTGAAACAGGGGGAACTCTTGCTGATCTCATGATCCGCGTGTATGCAAACTTGATATTTGTAAGGGCTTTGTTTGTTAAGCAGGGAAAAGAAGATGGTATTATTGATCAATTTTCTACTATTGTGGGATACTTTAATGCAATTAGGGATTTAGGAGCAGCGGATAACATTATAAATGATCGAATTTTTTCCTACATCCGAACGCTTTTGAGTTTAAAATTTAAGGCTGAGTCTACCAAAGCGGGATTGCTTCTTAGTGATGTGAAAATTGGTTCGCACGATGAATTGACCAGTCGAAAAACCTCGAAAGAGATAAGGGAAACTTTAGACAGGCTTGCCCTTAGTTATCACGATCCGGCATGCTACTCTTATGTTCTCGCGTCAAACATGCTCTCTGTGGGCATTGATATTGATAGGCTTGGTATAATGACAGTATACAATCAACCTAAGAGTAATGCGGAATACATTCAAGCAACAAGTCGTGTGGGCCGAAAGAATCCCGGAATAGTACTAGCAATGTTCAATGCATCTCGTTCTCGAGATAAATCCCATTATGAACAGTTCGGTTTTTACCATAATACGTTTTATCAATATGTCGAAGCAACAAGTGTTACCCCGTTCTCAGCGCGAGCCATTGAAAAGGCTATTCATTGTGCTTTAGTTATTATGTTGCGTTTGTACGGAGATGAGCTTGGGGCTAACGATTATGCCGTAAATTTTAGTACGGCAGGAAGAGATGTTGGTGATGCGTTAGAGTTTCTTCTTGCTCGTGTTCGTTCTATTCAGCCTGATGCAATCGATGATGTAAAGCAATGGCTTGAGGCGGTAATGAGGCGTTGGGAGGAACTCATAGTCGAAAATCCTAGTACGCTTGTGTATAAGTCGAATTCTCCAGGGGTTTGTAGTTTGCTTTATTCGGGTGAACAGGGATCATGTATTGATTTCCCACCAACGCTTAATTCATTACGGAATGTGGATTTTCTGGCAAATGTTTTCGTCGAAGAAAGGAATTGATGATGGCAAGGGCTAAATTCAACATTAAGGGTAAATACGGAAAGAAGCAAAAACGTGTTGTTGGTGATGTTCGTCAATCTCAAGTTGTCTCGGTATATGGTGTTGGGGCTATTGTCGATTTTCTTAGGGATACGGTAATTATTGCTGGAGTTGATGAATGGGACGCAGACATGTGTTCTGGAGACTTTGAATTACGAAAGATTTTCAACGAAAATCTTCGGTCTCTAGCAGGGGTGAAGTACTTTATTGAACCTAAGATCGCCAATGATACTGCCTGGAGCAAGAGCAAGGATATACCAGCATATGTTTTCCCAGAATGGCTATACTGCCCTAAGTGTAAGAGAATAGTTTCTGCGAAAGAAGCCGCCAATGTGAATCAAGGAAAGAGTAACAAGTGCTTCCTCAATCGTTCGGACGGAAAGCGGTGCGGAGGAATTCTCGTGGCGTCGAGATTTGTTCTTGTCTGTGAAAACGGACATTTGGAGGATTTTCCATATTCTTGGTGGATTCATCGGGGTGAACTCTGCTCTGCTGGAAGAAATCCACAGATTTCAATGTTCAATGTTGGAGATCGAAGCGATATTGATAGTTTGTATGTAAAATGTGAAGGGTGTGGAAAAACCGTAAAGATGGCAGGAGCGTTTTCTTCGAATGCTTTTGCTGGCGAGGATGGGTATCGCTGTAAGGGTAACCACCCTCATTTAAAAACAAAACAAAAAAAAGATGGAGCTGAATGTTCTGCTGTCTTGAAAACTAGATTACGTTCGTCATCAAGCATCTATTTTCCTGTAACATTAAGTGCTTTATCTATCCCGCCTTGGAGCAGAGATGCTGTTAAGATAATTGAAAGTAAGTATGATGATCTGCTTTTAATGGGTGGCGCTATTGAGACCTATCTAAAAAGCAAATCGAACTCTACTGTAACGTATGAGCAATTGCTTGAGGCCTACGAAATTGTACGAGTTCGAAGGGGATCTGCATCGCCACGCAGTGAGGCGGATGTATATTACGATGAATACAAGGTTCTTTCGGAAAAAAATATAACAAGCGATGATCGCGAATATTCTGCATTTTTATGTGATTTGCCATATGGATTCGAACCGTTTTTTGAACAAGTGACGGTGGTTGACAAACTTACTGTTGTAGAGGCGCTTGCAGGGTTTACTCGTCTTCAGCCTTGGAGTGGTGACAATGATGGCAACAATCCCGATAGGAAAAAGATTGCGCCGCTTTCATCGTACCCCAAAGAGTGGCTACCAGCAGTTCAACTAAAAGGAGAGGGCATATTTGTTCGTTTTCGTGAAGACGCCTTAGAGTTGTGGAAGAAACAACAGGGGAAACGATACGAGAGAATGGCTGAAAATCTTGAAAATTCTTGTCTAAAATCAAGAAATGATAGATTTTCTCCGGAGTATGTTTTTCTTCATACTTTTACACATCTGCTTATTAGGCAGTTGTCGAACGAATGCGGATATAGCGCGAGTTCTCTCAAGGAAAAAATATACAGTACTTTTAAACATGCAAGAAATACAAAACAAAAAATGCATGGAGTCTTGATATATCTCGCATCCTCTGACTGCGATGGAAGCTTGGGTGGTTTGATAGGTATTGCGCAAAATCCAGAGAAGTTTCGGACGCTATTGAAAGGAATGCTTCAAAAATCTCAGTGGTGCAGTGCTGATCCTTTGTGTATAACGTCAACTGAACAAGGGGTTGACTCCTTGAATTATTCGGCTTGTCATGATTGCGTTCTATTGCCAGAAACATCCTGTGAATTTCGTAATGTCTTGCTTGATCGAGCGGCAGTTGTTGGCACTCCGGAGCATCCTGAGATTGGTTTTTTGAGTGGGTTGCTTTAGCCTTGTTCTTTCTACGAACTCATCTCAAGGTACACGATGTTTATTTCTTAATAGGAATGGCCGAAAAACGAGCCCGCCGCTTTTCTTTAAACCATCTGAGACGCGGCGGGCTCCGTTTTTTTCTACACCCTCACCCTATACAAAAAATCCTTCAGCGCCGTTCCCGCCGGGACCATGGGCATGACCAGCTCCTCCTGGGGGATGCGGCAGTCGATCAGCGCCGGGCCGGGCGTCTTGAAGAGGTCGTCGAGGGCGCTCTCCAGCTCGTCGAGCGTTTCGCAGGCGCGCCCCTGGACGCCGAAGGCCTCCGCGAGGGCGGGGAAGTTGCAGACGGGGTGCTGCGTGGTGGCGGCGTAGCGCTCGCCCCAGAAGAGCTCCTGCCACTGGCGGACCATGCCGAGGCAGCCGTTGTTCAGCAGGAAGATCTTCACCGGAATCCGGTAGCGGGCGCAGGTCTCCAGCTCCTGGATGTTCATCAGGAAGCCGCCGTCGCCCGCGAAGCAGAGCACGGGGGCTTTGCCGTGCGCGAGGGAGGCGCCGATGGCCGCGGGGAGGGCGTACCCCATGGTCCCCAGCCCGCCCGAACTCAGGAAAGTGCGGGGATGCTCCGTCTTCCAGAAGAGCGCGGCCCACATCTGGTTCTGGCCCACGTCGGTGACGGCGATCGTCTTTTCCGCGGCTCTGCGCCGGACGGCCTCGAAGATGGCGCCGGGGACGAAGTCGGTCTCGCCGGGGCGGAGCAGCGGCATCTCTTCGACCTGCTCGCGGAGTCGGTCGGTCCACTCTCTCCATGTTACTTCCGGCAGCGCGTCCGCAAGGAGGGAGAGCACCGCGCCCGCGTCGCCGACGAGAGGAACTGCGCACGGAACGATCTTGTCGATCTCCGCGTCGTCGAGGTCGATATGGATGACGCAGGCGTTCTTCGCGAAGTCGGCCACCTTGCCGGTGGTGCGGTCGCTGAAGCGCGCGCCGACGGCGAGGATGACGTCGGCCTGCGACATGGCGACGTTCGCTCCGGGCGTGCCGTGCATTCCGGCCATGCCGAGGGCGAGCGGGTGCGTCTCGGGGAAGCCGCCCTTGCCCATCAGGGTGGTCGCCACGGGGAGCTGCGCCTTTTCGGCGAGGCGGAGGAGCCGCCGGCCCGCGCCCGACAGGACGACGCCCCCTCCCGCGAGGACGGCGGGGCGCTCCGCGTTTTTCAGCAGTTCGACGGCGTCGCCGAGCCGCGAGACGTCCTGGACGGTCTTCAGATGGTGCTCGGGGAAGAGCTGCCCTTCGGGGCGGACGAACTCCCCCTTCGCCTTCTGGATATCGACGGGGAGGTCGATCAGGACGGGGCCGGGGCGTCCGGAGACGGCCAGTTCGAAGGCTCCCCGGATCGCGGACGGGATTTCGTCGACCGAACGGATCAGGATGCTGTGCTTGACCGCCGGGAGGCTTGCGCCGAACGTGTCGGCCTCCTGGAAGGCGTCCGTCCCGATGAGCGAGGTGGACACCTGCCCCGTGATCGCCACCATGGGGACGGAGTCGAGGAACGCGGTGGCGAGGCCGGTGAGGATGTTGGTGAATCCGGGGCCGGAGGTGCAGATGCACACTCCAGGTTCTCCCGTGGCTCGGGCGTAGCCGTCGGCGGCGTGCGCGGCGGCCTGCTCGTGCCGGACGAGGATGTGCGGGAAGGGAGCGTCGTAGAGGGCGTCGTACAGAGGGATCACCGAACCTCCGGGGATTCCGAACACACACCGGACTCCCTCCAGTTCAAGGGCTTTTACCACCATCCGCGCTCCGTTCATCTTCATGCTCCTCTCTCCCTTCCCATCTGCAATAACTCTGCTTTACTCGCCCGGGGCGGACTTCGCGTCCATCCAGGGCATCATCGCGCGGAGTTCCTTGCCGACCGCCTCGATGGGGTGCGCCTTCTCCTGCTCCATCCACTTCTTCATGCGGGGGCGTCCGCACTGGTTCTCCAGAATCCAGTCCTTCGCGAACGAGCCGTCGCGGACGTTGTCCAGCAGCTCCTTCATCGTCCGGCGGACGTGGTCGTCGATGACCTTCTTTCCGGCGGTGAGGTCGCCGTACTTCGCGGTGTCGCTGACGGAGTAGCGCATCCAGCCGATGCCGCCCTCGTACATCATGTCGACGATCAGCTTCATCTCGTTGAGGCACTCGAAGTAGGCGATCTCCGGCTGGTATCCGGCCTCGACGAGCGTGTCGAATCCGGCCTTGACCAGCTCGGTGATGCCGCCGCAGAGGACGGCCTGCTCGCCGAAGAGGTCGGTCTCGGTCTCTTCCTTGAAGGTGGTGGAGAGGACTCCGGCGCGTCCGCCGCCGAGAGCGCAGGCGTAGGCGAGGCCGAGTTCCCGCGCCTGCCCGGAGGCGTCCTGCTGGACGGCGAGGAGGCACGGAACGCCCCGTCCTTCGGTGTACATGCGCCGGACGAGGTGGCCGGGGCCCTTGGGGGCGACCATGAAGACGTCGTTGTCCTTGGAGGGCTCCACCTGGTTGAAGTGGACGGCGAAGCCGTGCGCGAAGGCGAGGGCCGCGCCCTTCTTCAGGTTGGGGGCGACGTGCTTGCGGTAGGTGTCGCCCTGCACATGGTCGGGCATCAGGAACATGACCACGTCGGCGCGCTTCGTCGCCTCGGCGACGGTGTACACCTGGAAGCCGTCCTTCTCGGCGGTCGCCTTCGACTTGCTGCCCTCGTGGAGGCCCACTACGACCGAGACTCCGCTGTCGCGGAGGTTCTGCGAGTGCGCGTGCCCCTGGCTGCCGTAGCCCAGAACCGCGACGGTCTTTCCTTCGAGAAGCTTCATGTTTGCGTCCTTGTCGTAGAGTGCCTTTGCCATAATTCTGTCCAACTCCTTTTCGAATGTGTGCTTTTAGAAAGTGGTCGTCGTCGTCCGCGCGTCGAGGGCCAGGGGGCCGCTCTTCACCGCTTCGACGAGTCCGAGATGCCGAACCGTTTCGAGGCACGCGTCGAGGTGTTCGCCCGTGCCGGTGGTTTCGAGGATCACCGTGTCGCCGTGCTCTCCGGCCACGGTGTGGGGGAAGGCTTTCATGGCGTCGAAAAGCTCCGCGCGGCGCTCCGCCGGAAGGGAGAACTTCATCAGCATCATGCAGCGCTCCACGCAGAAGCCCGAGCTGAGGTCGGCGACCTCGACGGTCTCCACCATCTTGCGTATCTGCCGCACCGCCTGGGACGCCTTGCGGTCGTCGCCCGCGATGACGAGGGTGAAGCGGGAACGCCCCGGCTGCTGCGTGACTCCGGCGGTGACGCCCTTCACCTGAAATCCCCTGCGCTCCATGAGCCCCGATATGCGTGAAAAAACTCCCGGTCTGTTTTCCGCGACGACGCCGATGGTCCGTTCCATGCCGCTCTCCTCCTCTTTCCGTGTCCAAAATGTTGCGTGCTCTTCAAGAACGCTCGCTGTGCGCATAAAAAAAACCGGGGTCCCCCTATGCTGCGGGGACCCCGGTCGGAAGGCTCTTCGTCGGTCTACACGACGAGAAGCGCTCCGGGGGAATCCCCGCAGCGAATAATAATAATAATGGCGATGGCTATGACAAATGTAAGGGCAAAATGCGTCGTTGCGGATATATTTTTCACCGGGGTTTCCTCCTTCGCTTCGATATCGTCTTTCTCGACCGTGTGGTACCATGGAGTTCTCCGGGAGAGACGCCCAATGCGCCGTCCGGATTGCGGGCAATCTTATAGGCCTCCTTCGAAAATGTCAAGGGGGTTTGAAATAAAAGATAATTCTAAAATTTTCAGAGGGGGTTGTTTTATGGACGTGGAATGGCTTCGACAGTGCCGGGAGAGGATCGACGAGATCGACGGGAGTATCGCCGCGCTGCTTTCGCAGCGGGCGGACGTCGCGCGCGAGGTGGGGAAGGCGAAGGGAGACGCGCCGGTGTACGACCCCGCGAGGGAGGGCGAGGTGATCGCGCGCGCGGCCGAGGCCTGCCCGGGTGTGGAGCGGGGCGCGGTCGAACGGATTTACCGCGAGATCATCTCCGTCTGCCGGGGTGTGCAGCACCGTCCGAAGATCGCCTTCCTCGGGCCGGAGGGCTCCTTCTCGCACGAGGGGGCGCTCGCGGCCTTCGGCGGCGCCATCGATCTGCTCCCCTGCCTCTCGTTCGTCGACGTCTTCACCGCCGTGGGGAAGCGCTCGGCGGACTGGGGGGTGGTCCCGGCGGAGAACTCGCTGGAGGGGACGGTGCTTCCCACGATGGATGCGTTTTCATCTTCCGATAAGAATATTTGCATACAAAGTGAAGTTTCGATTGTAATCGATCATAATCTCGCCTCGTCGGAGAAGAATCTCGACGCGATCCGCGAGGTTTCCTCCCATCCTCAGGCGCTCGGGCAGTGCAGGGAGTGGCTGCGGACGAACCTTCCCTCCGCGGCGCAGATCCCCGCGGGCAGCACGAGCGCGGCCGCCGCGGCGGTCGTCGGCGCGTCGGGGCGCGCGGCGGTGTGCAGCGCGCTCGCGGCGCGGAACAACGGCCTGAACATCCTCGCGGAGAAGATTCAGGACAGGGGGCGGAACACGACTCGTTTTTGGACCGTGGGATTCGGAACCCCCCGGAAGGGGGAGAGGAACAAAACGTCGTTTCTGTTCAACGTGGAGCACAGGCCGGGAAGTCTCTTCCGGGCCATGGAGCCGCTCTACCTGAACGGGCTGAACCTCACCCACATTCAGTCGCGGCCCCTGTCGGGAAGTCCCTTCGAGTACTACTTCTTCATCGACGTGGAGGGGCACGTCGACGAGCCCCACGTGCGGAAGGCGCTCGACGTCATGCGGGAACGCACAGCGTTTCTGCGGCTGCTCGGATCGTATCCGTGCCTGTAAGCCTCCGCGTCAGGGGGATGTTCGCCAGAATCCGGTCGGCCACGGCGTTCACGGGACACTCGTCCGTGGCCACCCGGAAGTGGCACGACGCGTAGGCGGAGGTTCGTTTCGCCATCAGCGAATGGACGGTGCCGCTGTCGAGCAGCGGGCGCGCGCCCTTCTGCCGCTCCGCCCGGCAGAGCACCGTCTCGGCCCGCACGTCGAGGATCACGAGGCAGGCGTTCGAGAGCACCCTCTTCCGCAGCTCCTCGTTGACCAGCGCGCCGCCGCCGAGCGAGACGATGCGGTTGCTCCCCCCGACGGCTTCGGAGACCACCTCGAATTCGAACCGCCGGAAGACCGGTTCGCCAAGCTCCGCGAAGATTCTGGGGACGGGCATTCCCGCCCGCTGCTCGATGACGACGTCGGTGTCCAGGAACTCCCATCCGAGTCTGCGGGAAAGCTCCCGCCCGACGCTCGTCTTGCCCGAGCACATGAAGCCGCCGATGCAGATATTCCCGCTATGCATGAAGATTCCACCTTTCCGCTCTCTGCGTGTAGGACGCGAAACGCTGCTTGAGATCGTCCATCCTGTCGTTGCCGAACTGCGCGGTCACCGCGCACGCCACCGTCCACGCCGCCATCGCCTCCGCGACGACGCACGCGGACGGAACCGCGCAGACGTCGCTGCGCTCCGAGTGTCCGGCGCATGGGCGGTCCGACGCCGTGTCGAACGAGGGGAGCCCCTTCTTCATCGTCGGGATCGGCTTCATCACGGCGCGGAGGCGGATTTCCCCGCCGTTGCTCATGCCGCCCTCGATCCCTCCCGCGTTGTTGCTCGGGCGTGTCCACCGTCCGCCGTCGACGACGATGGGGTCGTGAAGGCGGCTGCCTGGAAGGTCGGCGCTGCGGAAGCCCTCGCCGAACTCGACGCCCTTGACGCCGGGTATGGAGAGGATCGCCTGGCCGAGCAGCCCGTCGAGGCGCTCGTCCCACTCCGCGAAGCTCCCGACGCCGGGGGGAAGCCCGGTGATCGAGAGGACGAAGGTCCCGCCGAGGCTGTCGCCCTCTTCGGCGGCCTGAAGAATGCGCTTCTTCAACGCCTCTTCGTCCTCCGGTCTGGTGACGCCGAGTTCGGAGAGGGAGGCGCGCGTCCACTCCTCGAAGGTCTCGGGGGTGCGGACCGCGACGCCGCCGATCGACTCGACCGCGCCGCGGACCGCGACGCCGAGTTCTTCGAGCATCCGGGCGGCCAGCGTGCCCGCGACCGTGCGGGGCGCCGTGGTGCGGGCGCTGGAGCGTTCGAGGACGTTTCGCATGTCCCTGTGCCCGAACTTGACGCTTCCGGCGAGGTCGGCGTGGCCGGGGCGCGGCGCCGTCACCGCGCGCATGCAGGCAGCCTCCACGCAGACCGCCCACGGATTCATGGCCTCGTCCCACGATTCCCACTCCGCGTTGCCGATGGAGACGCCCACCGGGCCGCCGGTGGTCCGTCCGTTCCGCAGTCCGCCCCAGACGGTGAGTTCGTCGCGTTCCAGCAAGGCCCGCCCGCCGCGCCCGAAGCCTCTGCGCCGCCGCGCGAGCCGCAGCTCCAGATGCTCCCGCGAGACGGGGAGCCCCGCCGGAATGCCCTCCGTCACGACGAGGAGCCCGCGCCCGTGCGATTCCCCGCTGGTGAGGAAACGCAGCGTCATGATGCGTCCCTCCCCGCGAGCGCGTCGAGCGTGCCGAAGAAGCCGGGGTAGGAGATGCCGACGCACTCGGGATCGTCGATCTCCACCGGAGAATCGGCGGTCAGCGCCGCGATCGCGAGGGCCATCGCCACGCGGTGGTCGCCCATGCCGGAGACCCGCCCGCCGCGGAGCTTCGAGCGGCCGGAGATCCGCCAGCCGTCCTCCAGCTCGACGATGTCCGCGCCCAGCGCGGTAAGCCCCTTCGTCACCGCGACGATGCGGTCGCTCTCCTTGAAGCGCAGCTCCATCGCGCCCCGTATCTCCGTGATCCCCTCGGCCTGGGTCGCCGCCACCGCGAGGATGGGGAGTTCGTCGATGAGCAGCGGGATTTCGCTTCCGGAGACCTCGGTGGCGCGGAGGCGGCTGGAGTGGACGGTGATGGTTCCCGTCGGTTCGCCCCCCTTGAGTCCCTCCTGCTCGACGGTGTAGGCCAGCCCCATCCGCTCGAGTACTCTCAGCAGGCCGGTGCGCGTCGGGTTCAACCCCGTGCCGGAAAGGGAGACGGAGGAGTCGGGGAGGATGGCCGCCGCGACGATCCAGAAGGCCGCGGAGGAGAAGTCGCCGGGGATGGTCCATTCGCCGCCTTTGAGCGGTTTCGAGGGAGCGATGGTGATGGAGTGGCCGTCGAAGTAGAGGGGGACGCCCAGGTGGGCGAGCATTCGTTCCGTGTGGTTCCGCGTGGCGAGGGGTTCGATGACCGTGGTGGGCTCTTCCGAGCCGAGGCCCGCGAGAAGAAGGGCCGTCTTGACCTGCGCGCTGGGCGTTTCGAGGAGGTGGGTGGCCCCCTTCAGCCGCGCGCCCGAAATTTCGAGGGGGAGGAGCGAGCCGCCGCTCGGGCCGTCGATCTGCGCCCCCATCGAACGGAGCGGCTTGACCACGCGGAGCATCGGGCGTTTCGAGAGGCTGGCGTCGCCGGCGAGCCTCGCCTTCACTCCGGGTCGTCCCGCGAGGAGGCCGCAGAGCGTCCGCGCCGTGGTGCCGGAGTTCCCCGCGTCCAGCATGCCGTCGGGCGAACGGAGTCCGTCGGGCGCGGATACCGAAAGGGTGGTCCCGCTCCGCCGTACCCGCGCGCCCGCCTGTTCGAGACAGGAGAGCGTGGAGGCGCAGTCCGCGCCGTCCGAGAAGTTGTGCACCGTGACGCCCTCGGAGGAGAGGGCCCCCAGAAGCGCCGCCCTGTGGGAGATCGACTTGTCCCCCGGGAGGGAGACCTTTCCAGATATTTTCCGTGCCGGATCGATGCGTTTCATTGCGTTCCACTCCTTCTGTAAAATAAAGTGTTTGAAAAATAAAAAAGACCGGACTTCGGTGGAAACCGAGTCCGGTCTTTGCTCTTTCTTCTTTTTTCGCCCCCGGAGGGGGCCTCTGTAGCAGTCCCCTAATCCGGAGCTTGGAAAGCAAGCCGTCGATCGGTTTCCAGTACAGAGCAGACCAGGGGATAATAATAATATCCCTGGTCGCCGCTAAACGCGAATTCAAAAACAAAAGCTGCGTTTATTCTGGAAATCATCAGACCGCTTCTCCCTTCCTCGAAATTTGACGAGCACGATACAGCGTTTTTTTCGATCTGTCAAGGGGGTGTGGGGAAAATATATTTTAATATTTAACGAGGTGAATATGTATTAAAATTTAAGAAACGCCATCTCGGTCTTCGGGATGACGTTTCTTAAGAAAACATGTTCTTCATCGTCTGGTGTACTTAGAGGAACCCCGCTCATTCCCCGCAGAGGCGTTCCTCCATGCTCCGCAGCTTGGCCGCGCTGACGCCGATGCCGCCGCAGACGATCGCGAGGACGGTTTTTGCGTCGCCGAGCAACGGGCTGTTTTCGTAGAGCGCGGAGAGCGACACGCCGCATGCGGGCTCGACGAGCACGCGATGGTCGTCGAGGAAGCGCGAGCAGGCGCGCACGGCCGACGCGTCGGACGCGACGTACGAGACTACGGGGCGTTCGCGGCTCAGTTCGAGGGCGCGGGGGGCGACCATGCGCGCGCCGAGGGAGGTGGCCACCGAGGTGATGGCGTCGATCTCGACGAGCTTTCCGGCGGCGAGCGACGCGGCGAAGGAGGCCGCCCCCTCCGTCTCGCAGGCGAGAATAGGGACGCCGCCCCAGCCGTTGCGCGCCATTCCGGTCGCGACGCCGCAGAAGAGCCCGCCGCCGCCCACCGAGAGGACGACGAGGTCCGGTTGCGGCCCCTGCGTCGCGGCCTCGTCGATCATGGTCGCATGGCCCTCCCACATGACGGGGTCGTCGAATGCGTGGACGTACCTGGCCCGTTCGTCCTCCGCGGCCATGGAGAGGGCGAGTTCGTTCGACTCCTTCCAGCTCGCGCCGGAGACGATCACTTCCGCGCCGAGAGAGGCGATGGCGCGCTTCGCCTCCTCCGACGTGGTGACGGGGACGATCACGGTGACGCGCAGGCCGAGTTCGCGCCCCGCCCACGCGGCGGCGTACCCGGCGTTTCCCCCGGAAGGGGAGAGGAAGCGCACGGCTCCCTCCCGCGCCGCCTCCTCGCAGAGGCGGCCGATGCCGCGCAGCTTGAAGGAGCCCGCGGGCTGCATATTCTCCATTTTCAGGAAGACGCGCCGCCCCGAGACCGCGCTCAAAGGTACGGACTCGAGCAGCGGCGTCTCCCGATGAAGCGGCATGGCGGCCTCCCTAGCCGCGGGAGAGGGCGAAGCGCGCCATCACCGCCGGGCCGATCCAGAAGACGTCCTCGTTGAGGTCGAACTTCGGGTGGTGGTGGGGGAAGTTGCGCCCCGCGTCCTCGAAGTTCGCCGGAAGGAAGAAGAACGAGCCGGGGACCTTCTCCTGGAAGAAGGCCATGTCCTCGCCGCCCATGGTGGGCTCTTCGACTTCGCGGACGTTCTCCGCGCCGACGATCTCCTCCATGACGGCCTTCAGCTCCTCCGTGATCCCCTTGTCGTTGATGAGGGGGGGAGGCCCGTAGGTGTACTCTATGGCTACGCTGCCCCGGAGGGCGCGCGCCGTGTCGGTGCAGATCTCGCGGATGCGGGTTTCGAGGTGCTTCCGGACCTCGGGCGAGAGGCAGCGGACGGTGCCCCCGATGGTGCAGCTCGGGGCGATGATGTTCGGCATGGTGCCTCCCTGGATGGTGCCGACGGTGACGACGGCGGAGTCCAGAGGGCTGGTTTCGCGGCTGACGATCTGCTGGAGCAGGCCGACGACCTGGCAGGCCATGGCGAGCGGGTCGACGGTGAGGTGCGGGGTGGCGCCGTGGCCGCCCTTCCCCTCGAAGACGATCTTGAACCAGTCGGCGGCGGCCATCAGCGCGCCGAAGCGGTACCCCGCCTCGCCGGGCTTGAACCCCTTCCACAGGTTGCCGATATGCAGCCCGACGACGACGTCCATCGCGGGGTTCTCGAAGACGCCGTCTTCGATCATCGCGGGCGCGCCCTTGCCGTTCTCCTCGGAGGGCTGGAAGATCAGCTTCACCGTCCAGGGCAGCTCGTCGCGGCAGTCCATAAGGATCTTCGCCGTCCCCAGCAACATCGCCGCGTGCGCGTCGTGCCCGCAGGCGTGCATGTTGCCGTTCGTGGCCGCGAAGGGGAGCCCGGTGTCCTCGGTCATGTTGAGGGCGTCGTAGTCGGCGCGGATGCCGAGCACTTTTTCTGGGTTCTTCCCTTTGATCAGCGCCACGATGCCGCGCTTGCCGTTTCCGTGGCGAATATCCTCCACGCCCATCTTCTTCAGTTCTTCGACGAGGAAGCGTTCCGTGACGGGGGTGTCGAAGCTGAGTTCGGGCGTCGCATGGAGCGCCCGCCGCCACTGGACAAGCTGCTCCTGCAGCGCCTGCGCCTTCTGCCGTACGTCGTGCATGAGATCATCTCCTTAGTATTCCGTGTGAATATATCCGTATTTTCTATGAAAAGGAACCGCACGGGCAGATGATACCATGATGCGGAGGAGAATCCAAGGATTCTCCCGGCGGAACGGCGGCGCGCTTCGTCGGCTTTTCGACGGAGGTTCCGTGTTCTTCGAAGGAAAAAACGCGGGTTTCTCCGGAATGCGGAAATCTCATTGACAATGTTGTTACGTTTTTCCTATAATGGCATCCGTAGAGGCTTTCTCACATATATGAGATGATTTCACATATGTGATGAAAGGCGCGATTCTTTCCAGGGGGTGAGCGCTTTGGCTTCGAAGAAGTATCTGATGGCGATCGACGCGGGAACGGGCAGCGCGCGGGCCGTGCTCTTCGACGAGTCCGGACGGCAAGTCGCGGTGTCGCAGGCGGAGTGGAGCCACAAGGAGGATCCGCGGTTCCCCGGCTCGATGGACTTCGACGTCGAGGGGAACTGGAATCTGATCGTCGGGTGCGTCAAGGGCGTGCTTGAGAAAAGCGGCGTCGATCCCCGGTCGATCGCGGCGATTGCCACCACCAGCATGCGCGAGGCGATCGTCCTCTACGACGGGGCGGGCAAGGAGATCTGGGCCTGCGCCAACGTGGACGCAAGGTCCTCGGCGGAGGTCGTGAAGCTGATGCGCCTTCGTCCCGGGATCGAAGAAGAACTCTATGCGGTCTCCGGCCAGACGTTCTCGCTGAACGCGCTCCCCAGGCTGCTCTGGGTGAAGGAGAACCTTCCGGACGTCTACGAGTCGGCCCGCGCCGTGAACATGCTGAACGACTGGATCGCCTACAAGCTTTCGGGCATCCTGACGGCGGAGCCGTCCAACGGCTGCACCAGCGGCGTTTTCGATATCGCCGCCAGGAAGTGGAAGCCGGAGATCGCCGCGTCGTGCGGACTGCGGACGGACATCTACCCCGCGGTGACGGAGAGCGCCGAGGTGATCGGCAGGGTGAGCGCGGAGTGCGCGGCGCGAACGGGCTTGAGCACGGAGACGCTCGTCGTCTCGGGCGGCGGCGACGCGCAGCTCGGGTGCGTCGGGGTGGGCGCGGTGGCGGACGGACAGGCCGCGGTGCTCGGCGGGAGCTTCTGGCAGTACGAGTTCAACACGTCCGTACCGGTGATGGACCCGAAGTGCCGCGTGCGGGTGAACTGCCACGCTGTGCCGGGCGTCTTCCAGTACGAGGCCATTGCCTTCTTCCCCGGCCTGGTCATGCGCTGGTTCCGCGACGCCTTCTGCTTCGAAGAGAAGCGCGTGGAGGCCGAAGGAGGCCCCGACGCCTACATGCAGCTCGCCGAGGGCGCCTCGAAAGTCCCCGCCGGATCGCACGGGATGATGTGCGCCTTCTCCGACGTCATGAACTACATCGCGTGGAAGCACGCGGCCCCCACCTTCTCCAACTTCTCGCTCGACCCTGCGAAATTCAACAAGTACACCTTCTTCCGCTCCCTGATGGAGAACGCGGCGCTTGTGACGCGCGGCCATCTGCGGCTTGTGGAGGAGGTCACGGGAAGGCGTCCGGACGGGATCGTCTTCGCGAACGGCGCCTCCAAGAGCCCCGTCTGGTCGCGGATCATGGCCGACGTCCTCGGGCTCCCCGTGCGGGTCCCCGAAGTGAAGGAGGCGAGCGCGCTGGGCGCGGCGCTCTGCGCGGGCGTCGCCGCGGGAGTGTATGAAAATATGGAGGACGCCGTCCGCCGGACGGTCCGGTGGGACGCATCCTACGAGCCGAGGCCGGAAAACCGGAAGGTGTACGACGATCTGTACGACAAATGGCGCGCGCTGTACGGCGCGCAGTTGAAACTTGCCGACGAGGGCGTGACCGCGCACATGTGGCGGGCGCCCGGCGTCTGAATGGAGGATACGAGAAATGTTCAAGGTCAACGAGAGCGAATTCGAGTACCGGTTCGGCGACAGCGGCCCCAAGTACATGATGAGAGGTCCCCGCATGAACTTCGGCGTGGTGGTGCTCCAGGCGGGGCAGGACTTCCGCGATCATCTGCACAACATTATGGAAGAGAACTTCTTCATCCTCGAAGGGGAGCTGGAGTTCCGCGTGGCCGACCAGGTGCTGACGGCGAAGGCGGGTGACCTGGTGCACGTCGAGCCGGGGGAGGCCCACTATCTGCGGAACGCCTCGGACGCGCCCGCGAAGGCGGTCTTCTGCCTCGCGCCGTTCCAGGAGAAGGATAAAGTCGATCTCTGACCGGTCGGCGGCGCTCTCCGCTTGGAAGCGCCGCGCGGCGTGCATCGCGTTCCGAAGGGCGCCCCGGCGGGCGGAGAGCGATGATCCGCGCCGTCATGACGACGGCGTTCATGGAGTTCATCGAAACGAGCAGGGAAACTGCGGGGTGATCGGTATGTTGGAAGAAAATTCGCCCGTCTCTCTCATCGAGGTGGAGGGAATTGTCAAGTCCTTCGGGGAGAACGCCGTGTTGCGCGACGTCTCGTTGGCGCTCCGGCGTTCGGACGCGATGGCGGTGGTCGGCGGAAACGGCGCCGGAAAGAGCACGCTGATGAAGATCCTCTCCGGCATCTACACGCCGGACGAGGGAAGGATCCGCATCGAGGGGAGGGATGTCTCGCTGCACACCCCTTCCGCGGCGCATGCGATGGGGGTGTACCTCGTCCCCCAGGAGCCGCTGCTCTTCCCCAACATGACGGTGGAGGAGAACCTGAGCCTCGGGCTCGACGAGAGCAGGGCCGACGTCCGCAAACGCGCCGTCGCGCTGATCAAGCGCCTCGACTGGCCGCTTTCGATGTCGAGGCAGGCCAACTCGCTCTCCATCGCCGAACAGCAGCTCGTCGAGATACTGCGCGGCCTGCTGCGCTCCGCGAAGGTCCTCATCCTCGACGAACCGACTTCATCGCTCACCTTCGCGGAAATCCAGTCGCTCTTCAAGCTGATCAAAGAGCTGCGCGCCGAGGGCGTGGGGATCTTCTACATCACGCACAGGCTCGACGAGGTCTTCGAGATCGCGACGCACGTGGCCATCCTGCGCGACGGCCGTGTGACCCTCGAAGGACCCGTCTCCGGATTCACCCGCGAACTGCTGCTTCAGGGGCTGCTTCCCTCCGAGAGCCGGAAGGGGAGCGCCGCCGCGAGGACGAAGACCCTCCACCGGAACGCCCCGGACGCGAAGCCCGCGCTCGTTCTCGACCGGGTGAGCGGGTACGGCTTCCGCGACATTTCGCTCTCCGTGTATCCCGGCGAAGTCCTCGGAATCGCGGGGGTCGTCGGGGCGGGCCGGACGGAGCTGGCGGAGGCGGTCTTCGGCATCGGGAAGCTCGTCGGCGGCAGGGTGCTGCTTGAAGGTACGGACATCACGGGGTGCGGCGTTCGCGGCTCCATCCGCAAGGGGTTGAACTACATCCCGGAGGACCGCCGCCGGAACGGCCTTTTCGGCGCGGCGAGCGTGCGGGCGAACATGACCTCCGCGGTGCTCGACACGCTCGGGCGCGTCTTTTTACCGATCTTCCGCGAACGGAAGCTGACCTCCAAGTATATAGAAGAGTTCTCCATCAACACCACCGGGCAGGAGCAGAGCCTCGGCGCCCTCTCCGGCGGAAACCAGCAGAAGGTGATCATCTCGCGCATCCTCGCCACGAACCCCAAGGTGCTCATCCTCGACGAACCCACGCGCGGCATCGACGCCGGAGCGCGCGGGGACGTCTACCGCATCATCGACGCGCTCAAGGCGGAGGGGCTCGCCGTGCTCCTCGTCTCCTCCGACATGGAGGAGATCCTCGCGCTGAGCGACCGCGTGGTCACGATGTACAACGGATCCATCAACCGCGAATTCGGGCCCGGCGAGATAGCGCTCGACGGCCTGATGGCCGCGTCTTTCGGAGTGTGCTGACATGCTGCCTTCGTTCAGAATGAAACGCGAGTTCAACGCGCTGCTCTTCGCGGTGCTCCTCTTCGTCGGAATAGGGTACGTCAATCCGGTCTTCCTCACGGTGCGGAACATCGCCCTGACGTTGCAGGGGAGCGTGATGTACATCTTCCTCGCGGCGGGCATGACCTTCGTCATCCTCACCGGCGACATCGACGTGTCGGTCGGGGCCGTCCTCGGAATGTCCGCCGCGGTGGCGGCGACGCTCGTGCGCGACGGATATCCGCTGTGGGCCGTCGTCGGAGGCGCGCTGCTCGTCGGCGGGGGAACCGGCCTGCTGAACGGCGTCGGGGTGACCTTCCTCCGCATTCCGGCGATCGTGATGACGCTGGGCACGATGGGGATACTGCGGGGCGCGATGTTCATCTACACCGACGGCAAGTGGGTGGAGAACCTGCCCGACTTCTTCAAGCAGGCGTGCCAGATCTGCGTGTACGGAATCAACCTGTTCGTCCTCGTCGCGGTCGCCCTTGTGCTTCTCATGCAGCTCTACCTCTCGACGGCCCGCCGGGGCAAGTACTTCGCCGCCGTCGGCGACAATCTCGACGGCGCGGTGCTCGTCGGCGTGCCGGTCGTGCGGATACGCATCGCGGCCTTCGTCATCTCCGGCCTCTGTTCCGCCCTCGCGGGACTGGTGTACACCAGCCAGATAGGTTTCGTGGGCAACGTCGCGGGCAACGGCACGGAGATGACGGCCATCGCCGCGTGCGTCATCGGCGGGGTGAGCCTTGCCGGAGGGACGGGGTCGGTCGCCGGAGCGCTCTTCGGGGCGGTCATCATGAACACGATCAACTCGGCGCTCGTCTTCCTGAAGGTGCCGGCCTACTGGAACAACACGATCTCCGGGCTGCTGCTGCTGACGATGGTGCTCGCGGACTCCCTGCTGCACCGCTACCTGGAGGAGAAGGCGCGGCGCAAGCGGCTGAACGCGCGGTTCGCGCGCGCCGCGGAGAGGAGGGCGTGCGACGATGCACGTGCTTAAACGATACCTTCTGCGCTGGGAGAGCGTGCTCGTGCTGCTGCTGATCGCGGAGATCGCGATCTTCGGGCGCATCAACCCGCGCTTCCTGAACACGCGGGTGCTGCTGTACAGCGTCAACGACTTCGTCTGCGTCAGCATCATCTCCCTCTTCATGGCGTTCGTCGTCATCACCGGAGGGATCGACATCTCCGGCGGCTCGATCATCGGGCTGACCTCGGTCGTCGTCGGCGTCCTCTGGAAGCAGGCGGGGCTGGACATTGTCTCCGCGTCCTTCGCCGGGCTAGCGACCGGGGCGCTCTGCGGGGCGTTCAACGGCTTTCTGGTGGCCTTCGCGGGGGTGCAGGCGATGGTGGTCACCCTCGGCGGCATGATGTTCTTCTCGGGACTCGCGCTCGTGCTCGTCGGCGTGTCGGGCGTCAGCGCCTTCGAGGGGATCAGCGGATTTCCCGACGGCTTCATGGAGATCGCGGGGGGCGACCTGCGGGGCGTTCCGAACCCCGTGCTCATCTTCGCCGCGCTCTTCGCGGTCGCATGCGTGCTGCTCCACTGCACGAACTACGGCCGCCGCGTCTTTCTGGTAGGAATCAACCCGAACGCGGCCCGCTACTCGGGGCTCGGCGTGCGGAGCGTCGTGATGAGCACGTACGTCCTCTCCGGTCTCGGCGCCTCCATCGCCGGAATCGTGCTCACCTCGTACCTCGGCGGAGCGCGCTCCGACCTCGGCGCGGAGCTGACGCTGCCCATCGTCACCGCGGTCGTCCTCGGGGGCGTCTCCATCACGGGGGGCAGGGGGACGGTCGTCGGCGTGGCCATCGCGGGCGTCGTGGTGGGGCTGCTGCGGTTCGGGCTTCAAATGGCCGGAGTGTCCAGCCAGTACATCACCGTGGGGACGGGAATGCTGCTCGTCGTCTCGGCGGCGGTCAGGGGGCTGGCGTTCCGGGTTTCATCGCTTCCCCGCCGTTCCGGCGGAGGAGACAGGATCAAGGGAGGTGGTGCGCGGCGCGGCTGACGTTTCCGGTTCGAAGCTGGAGTCGATGAGTGTGCGGCGGAACGCCGCCGGAGAAATCTATCAGGGGCCTGCGGCCCCGAATACACAACGAGGAGGGACTTGTAATGAAGAAATTCGCGGTAGCGCTTGCGGCGGTAATGCTTCTGGTAGGTGCGGCGGCTGCGGTTGCGGCGCCGAAGGACATCAGCGTCGTCTTTATCCCCAAGCTCACCGGAAACATGTTCTTCGAGTCGGCGGCCGAGGGCGCGCTGGCCATGGCCAAGGAAGTCGGCTTCGAGTGCAAGTACGACGGCTCTCCCGAGGCGTCCGTCGCCAACCAGGTGCAGATCATCAACAGCGCCGTGAACCAGGGCTTCAACGCCATCTCCGTCTCCTCGCTCTCCCCCACGGGGCTGAGCCAGGCGCTGCAGAACGCGAAGAAGCGCGGCGTCAAGGTCGTGACGTGGGACTCCGACGTCGACCCCAAAGACCGCGCCATCTACGTCAACCAGGGGACGCCCGAGATTCTCGGCGCGATGCTCGTCGACATGGCCTACGACCAGATGAACGAAAAGCAGAAGAAGAGCGCGAAGTTCGCCTTCTTCTACTCCAGCCCGACCGTCACCGACCAGAACGCATGGGTCGACTACGCGAAGAAGTACATCGCCGAGAAGCACCCCGGATGGGAGATGCTGACGATTCAGTACGGAGAGCAGGACGCGCAGAAGTCCCTTCAGATCGGTCAGTCCATCCTGCAGACTTACCCCGACATCGACGCGATCATCTGCCCCGACTCCACCGCTCTTCCCGCGATGGCGCAGGCCGCCAAGAATCTCGATAAGGCCGGCAAGGTCATCATCACCGGATTCGCCACCCCCAGCTCGATGCGCGGCTTCGTGAAGGACGACACCGTCAAGGCGTTCGGCCTGTGGGACTGCAAGCTCCAGGGCGCGATCGGCGCGTACATCGCCTACTGGCTTGCCGACGGCAACACGTTCAAGGTCGGCGACTTCATCGACGTCCCCGGCGTGGGCAAGCTGAAGGTCGAGCCCAACTCCATCCAGGGGTACGACTACGAGGCCGAGGACTCCGGCATCGTCCTGCTCCCCGAGCGGGTCGTCTTCACCAAGGAAAACATCGACAACTACAACTTCTAAATTTCCAAGAGGATGCATAGCGCGCTCCCGGACTTCCGGGGGCGCTTTTTTTTTCGCCGGAGAAACACCGGGAGTCGCTCTTTTTCCCGATCGGCTTGCATCCAGGCGTCGGAAATGGCATACTACAATAGTATCAGTATATTTTTATATCGGGAGGAATAGGGAATGAAGCCAACTGCACTCTCCTCGTCGAAGGCGCCGACCCCCAAGGGGTTCTACTCGCAGGCCGTCCGCGTCGGATCGCTCATTTTTACAGCGGGGCAGCTCCCCGCGGACCCGGAGAGCGGCGATTTCGTCCGCGGAACGGTCGAAGCGCAGACGGAACGGGTGATCGAGAACATCCGGGGGATTCTGGAGGAGAACGGTTCCTCTCTTTCTCTCGCGGTGAAGACGACCGTCTACCTTCGGGAAATCTCCTCCTGGGGGAGCGTGAACAGCGTCTACAGCCGATTCTTCGAAGGAACCGTCCCCCCGGCGCGGACCGTGATCGGCGGCGTGGACATCCACTACGGGCTGGACGTGGAGATGGATGTCGTGGCCTGCGTCCCGGAGACGGGACAGGCTCGGTAGAGGCAGGGGGCTGCGGCGATGCGTGCGAAATCGTTGCGGGCGAAGCTGGTCCTCTTCGTCGCGCTTTTCTCTATTCTCTCCGCGGCGGCGGTAGCGTTCACCGCCGTCATGGTTTCGAGTTCCGGGCTTCATAAGGAGCTGGAGCGGACCGTCCGGACGAACGCGGCGAGTCTCGAACGGATGCTCGGAATCTACAAGGCGCAGGCGCTCGCCCACGCGCGGAACCTCGCCGCGAACCCGGCGCTTGCGGACGCGATGCGCTCGGGAGACTTCGCCGCGCTCCGCGCCGTCGTCCTGCCGATGATGGAGCGGGGCGGCCTCGAATACCTGGTGGTCGCCGATCCGAAGGGGCGCGTCATGATCCGCGCCCACCAACCGGATGTCGTGCCCGGGCCCGACGACAACATCTCCGACCAGAGGAACATCCGCCGGGCGCTCTCCGGGGAGCCGTTCGTCGGCATCGAGGAGGGACGTACGGTGAGGCTCTCGGTACGCGCGGGCGCCCCCGTCCTCGACGCCGAAGGCACACTGCTCGGGGCGCTCTCCGCAGGGTACGTGGCCAGCCGGCACTCGATGATGGACGAGGCGAAACGGCTCTTCGGAGGGGAGTTCTCTCTCTTCCTCGGCGCCCAACGGGTGGCGACCAGCGTCGTCGCGCCCGGAGGAGAGCGGGTTCTTGGGGAGTCCGACGGATTCGACGCGCTCTTCCGGCGCCTTGCCGGCTCCGAGAAGACCGTCATCGCCGAGGATCCGGCGCCGGGAGACGACTCTCTGTCGCTCTTCACCCCGCTTCTCGGCGCAGGAGGAGACGTGATCGGCATGATCGGCGCGTCCGTCTCCCGCGAGGGCGCGGTCGCCATGCGCAACGGCATCGTGCGGAGCGTGCTCTGGACGACGCTCGTCGTCCTCGCCGCGGCGGTGCTCTTCGGGACGATCTTCGCCCGGAGGATCGCCCGTCCGCTGCTGAACCTCCGCGGACTGATGGCGGCGGCGGGGGGCGGCGATCTCACCGTTTACGGCGAGATACGGACCGACGACGAGATCTCCGAGCTGACCGCGACCTTCAACCAGATGGTGCAGCGACAAGCCGACACTGTGGACAAGGTGCGGCGCGCATCCGAAGAACTCGCCGCGGCCGCGGAGGAGATCGCGGCGTCCGCAGCGGAGGTGTCGTCCGCGTCGCAGGAGGTGGCGTACAATATCGCCTCCGTCTCGCAGGAAGCCGAGGAGGGGAACCGTGTTTCCGTCGAGACGAACCAGGTGCTCCTCGAACTCTCCTCGCTGATCCAGATGGCGCAGCAGAAGGGACGAGGGGCGCTCGACGGCTCCGTCCGGACGATCGAGACGGCGCGCGGCGGACGAGAGACGGTCCTCGAAGCGGAAGACGCGATGGAGAGCATCAAGAGCCTCACCGCCGAGACGGAAGAGCAGATGGAGACGCTGAACGACTACTCGCGGCAGATCAGCTCCATCACCGAGACGATCACCGGCATCGCGCGCCAGACGAACCTGCTTGCGCTGAACGCGGCAATCGAAGCCGCGCGCGCGGGCGAGGCGGGGAGAGGGTTCGCGGTGGTCGCCGACGAGGTGCGCCTCCTCGCCGAGCAGTCCAATAAAGAGGCTGCGGGCGTGGCGGAGCTTGTCCGGAAGATCGTCGACAAGACGGCCGTCGCGGTGGAAGGAATCCGCGGAAGCCGGACGGAGGTGGAGCGCGGCGCGGCCGTGGTGCGCCGCGCCGGAGAGGCCCTTGGCGACATTCTTTCGGCGACGGAGCACGCCGAGGAGGCGGTGCGAAGCATCGTCTCCATCACCGACGAAGAGGTCGCAAGCTCGGAAAAAATTCTTCAGCTCATCGCCTCCATGAGCACGGTCATCAGCACCACGGCGGAAAAATCGGAGCAGGTGGCGGCCTCCACGGAGGAGACGACCGCGTCGATGGAGACGATCGGCGCGGGGACGGAGGAGCTGAACGCCATGGCGTCGCGCCTGAACGACGCCGTGAAGGTCTTCAAAGTGCAGGTTGCGGAGGGCGCCAAGCTGCCGGACGACGTGCTGATCAAAAAGGCGAAATCGGACCACCTCCTCTGGAAGGTGCGCATCAGCAACATGCTCCAAGGGCTCGACACCGTCGCGCCGGAGGATGTGAGTTCTCATACGGACTGCCGCCTAGGCAAGTGGTACTTCGCCCCGGAGAACAGCTTCAAAGGCGACGCGGCGTTCGCGCGGATGGACGATCCGCACCGCGAAGTCCACGAGATGGCGCGAAAGGCGGCCGAGGCGTACCGGAGCGGCGACAGAAAAACCGCCGAGAAAATGTTCGCCCGACTTGAGAAGAGTTCGCGGGCGGTGATCGGGGGACTGGATTCGCTGCTGAAGAAGACGGCGAAGAAGAAACGGGAAGGAGATGCATGATGCGCAAAGCGGATTTGGGGCGGATCATCGAGGAGAAGCGAGAGCGCTTCATCGAGCTGAACGACAAGATATGGGAGTTCGCAGAGACGGCGTTTACGGAGTTTCAGTCCGCGGAGCTGCTCTGCCGCGCCCTTGAGAACGAGGGGTTCAGCGTGGAACGCGGGACCGGCGGCGTGGCGACGGCCTTCTGCGGCTCGTGGGGGAACGGCTCGCCGGTGATCGCCTTTTTGGGCGAGTACGACGCGCTCTCCGGGCTGAGCCAGAAGGGGGGCGTCGCGGAGAAGGAGCCGCTGGTCCCCGGCGGGAACGGCCACGGATGCGGCCATAACAACCTGGGCGTCGGGGCTTTCGCCGCAGCCGTCGCCTTCAGGGAGTACCTGAAGAGCAGCGGAAAGAGCGGCACGGTGCGCTACTACGGCTGCCCCGGCGAGGAGGGGGGCTCGGGGAAGGCCTTCATGGCGAGGGCGGGCGTCTTCGACGACGTGGACGTCGCGCTTACGTGGCACCCCGGCTCGGTGAACGCGGTCTTCCCTTTCAGCTCGCTGGCCAACTTCCAGGTCGCCTACCGCTTCAAGGGGAAGAGCGCCCACGCCGCCGCCTGCCCGCACCTCGGGCGGAGCGCGCTCGACGCGGTGGAGCTGATGAACGTCGGCGTGAACTACCTGCGCGAGCACGTCATCCCCGAGGCGCGGATGCACTACGCCATCACCGACTCGGGCGGGTTCTCGCCCAACGTGGTGCAGCCGAAGGCCGAGGTGCTCTATCTGCTCCGCGCCCCGCGCACCCCGCAAGTCGAGGAGATCTACGACCGCGTGAACAAGATCGCCCGAGGCGCTGCCATGATGACCGAGACGGAGCTTGAAATCCGCTTCATCAAGGCGTGCGCCAACGTGGTGCAGAACAACGTGCTCGAACGCGTGCTCGAGCGGAACTTCGCCGAACTCGGCGTGCCCGAGTACACGGAGGAGGAGCGGACGTTCGCCAAGGCGATTTTCGACGGGATCGCGCCTTCGGAGCGTAGCTCCGATCTCGACCAGTACTCGGCGCCGGGAGGCGCGGCGGGCAGAGAGGCCGCGAAACGCCTCCGCGAGCGCCCGATCGCCGACGAGGTGCTCCCCTACGGAGAGAGCGACTTCGTCCTCCCCGGATCGACCGACGTGGGCGACGTGAGCTGGATCGTCCCCACATGCCAGGCCTGGGTGGCCACATGGCCTAACCACACTCCGGGACACTCGTGGCAGATCGTCTCCTCCGGGGTTGTTTCGCTCGCGCACAAGGGGATGCTCCACGCGGGGAAGGTTCTCGCCGCCGCCGCCGCCGACCTGCTCGACGACCCCTCGCTGATCGACGCGGCGAAGGAGGAGCTTCGCGCTCGCCTGGACGGCGCTTCGTACCGGTGCGCCATTCCCGACGAAGTGGTCCCGAAGGCGATCCAGCCTTCGGGCAGATAAGGGGGCCGCGAATGAAAGAGATCTTCTACAGCATTACGAACGACGTCTTCACCCCGTTTCCCGACTACGTCCGGGGGGTCGTGGTCGCGCGCGGCGTGAAGAACGGTCCCTCTCCGGCGGAGCTTACGGCGCTGCTCCGCGAGGCCGAGGAGCAGCTGCGCGGCGCGTTCGGCTCCGGCGACGTCGCGGCGCACCCGCGCATCGCGTCGTGGCGGGAGGCGTTCCGTAAGACGGGCGTGAAGCCCGCGGAGTTCCGCTCCTCCATCGAGGCCATGGCGCGCCGTGTCGCGAAGGGGCAGGAGCTTCCGTCGATCAACGCCCTCGTGGACATCGGCAACGTCCTCTCGCTCCGGCATCTCGTCCCGACGGGCGGGCACGCGCTCGACGACGTGCGGGGCGACCTCGTCCTTCGCGCCGCCACGGGAGAGGAGACCTTCGTCCCCTTCGGCGGCACGGAGACCGAACACCCCCTTCCCGGAGAGATCGTCTTCGCGGAGGGCGACGTCGTGCTGACGCGGCGCTGGAGCTGGCGGCAGGGGGTGCACACCCTCACGCTGCCCGAGTCCACCTCCATCGAGTTCAACGTGGACGGACTGCCGCCGGTGTCGTCCGGCGAGGTCGAGTCCGTCTGCGGCGAAGTCGTCGAGCTGGTGTCGCGCTTCTGCGGCGGCACGTTCGAGACGGGGCTGCTTTCGGCGGCGTCGCCGAGAATGCGGTTGCTGTAAGCGCGAGGCGCCGACGCAGGTGGTGAAAGACGACATGAACGACGCGAAGCCGAAGTCTCGGGAAAAAGGCGATTTCGCCCGTCGGTTTAGGGTTCCTTTTCTTTTTCCCGCCTCCCTCGCGAAGGAGGTCGCGCTGAAGACGGCCGTCTGGGCCGTGCTCATCATGCTCGTGCTTACGGGAGCGGCCTATGTCTATCTCTTCAAGAACAGCGAGGCCCGTACGTTGGAGAACCTGAAAATCTACGTGGGAGCGCGGGTCGAGAGCGAACGCTTTCTCTTCGACCTCGCCAGGGACAATATGCGCGCCTTCGCGGACGAGTTTCTAGGAATGTACGTTTCCGAAACGGCCTTCGGCGACGAGGAGTTCGAAACATTCTTCTTCAGGGACGAGCACGGCGCAACCCGCCTTCGTCCCGAGTACTTCTCCGGCGTGGAGCATACGAAGGGGCTCCTTTTTAAAGGCGTCTCCGCTTTTATCGGAAACAACCAGAAGGAGCTTTCCCCCGAATTCAAACGCCGTCTCGTGCTTTCGTATTTTCTCGTGGCGCGCCTGGGGCCGGCGTGGGTGAACCGCTTCGCCAATCTCCACGTCTCCATGCCGGAGAACGGCCTCGTGATCTACTGGCCGGAGACGGCGTGGGGGCTCCACGCCAGGCCCGATCTGGTCATGACCGACGGGGCGGTGATCAAGGCGACGCTGCAGGAGTTCAATCCCGAGCGGAAGCCCGTCTGGACCGGGTTGTACTACGATCTTACGGCGAATCACTGGATGATCACCTACCAGCACCCGTTGGACCACGAAGGGAGGCATCTTCTCTCCGCATCGCTCGACGTCTACCTCGACGACCTGATGAATCGCATGGTCGCCCGTCCTCGAGAAGGCTTGTACAACTTCATCGTGAGCCTCGACGGCAAGCTGGTGGCCCACCCCGACAGGCTGCATCAGGCAAAGGAGCGGAAGGGCGTGCTGGACATCGAAAAACTGGAGGATCCGGCGCTCTCCCGTATGTACGAGATCCTTTCCGCCTCGGCGGGCGGGATGGGAGAGGAACCGTTGGTACTCTACGACGAACGCGGCGAGAACTACCTTGCGACGACGAAAATACCCGGTCCCGAGTGGCTCTTCGTCACAGTCTATCCGAAGAGGCTGCTGCTCGAACAGGCGCATGAATCGGCCCGCCTCATCCTGTTCCTGGGCGCTTTTTTCTTCCTCTCTTTTATGGCCGTGGTCGTCCTCGTGCTGCGCAGGAGCGTCGCCGAACCGATCGGCGTGCTTCGGAGAGCGTCCGAGGGTATTACCGAAGGAGACTACTCTCTGTTGAACGACAAGGAATTCGACGCTATGGCCGGTGCGCCGAACGAAGTCGGATTGCTCGGCAGAGCCTTCCGCGACATGGCGTGTTCCATACGGGACGCGAGCAGGCTGCTTGAGGAGAAGATAGCGATCAGAACGAGCGAGCTTGCCGCCGCGAACAGACGGCTCGAAGAACTCAGCCTTCTCGATCCTCTGACCAAAGCCTTCAACCGGCGCGCCTTCGACGGAGACATGCAGCGTGCCTTCGACCAGGCCCGCCGGGGGAAGGGGAGCTTCGCGCTGATGCTCTGCGACGTGGACTTTTTCAAACCGTACAACGACACGTACGGACACGAGGCGGGCGACCGGGCTCTTCAGCGGATCATCGAGGCGATGACGGCGAGCGTCCGTCCCGACGACCGGGTATACCGGTACGGCGGCGAGGAGATCATGCTCCTGTTCAACGCCCCGTACCCCGGAAAATCGAAGGAGATAGCGGAGCGCATTCTGGACGCCGTCCGTTCTCTGAATATGGAGCACTCCGCCTGTCCGTGGAAGAAGCTCACGGTGAGCGCGGGGCTGGAGGAATTTTCCTCTCTGCACGATACGGCGGTGAACATGATCCTGGAGGTCGACCGCAAACTCTATCTGGCGAAAAATCAGGGGAGAGATCGGCTCGTTACGTAATTTCGGCGAGAAGCACGTTCCATCCGCGGAAAGGAAACGCGACGCTCCGTCGAACGGGCGTCGCGTTTTTGTCGAATGCGCACGGGAAGACGGTGCGGGCGGCAGCGCCGTCAGAACATGCGCCGGAGGACCGGGAGCTTCTTCAGGCCGTGGATCGTGAGGAACGCGCAGAGAATGTACGTGCCGCCGAGCGCGATGACGAACTTGAAGCCGACGGGGAGGTTGAACGGGATCAGCAGGTAGACGGCGGGCATCAGGATCATCTGGTGGAGCCAGTAGATGCCGTACGACGCTTCGCTCAGCGTTCTCCAGAGGTGGGAGGGGCGGTCGAAAAGGGTGCGGCAGAGGAGGAGGAAGAAGACCGCGACGGCGAGCGAGGCGAAGGCGTGGCTCATGCCGTGGAGCGCCTTGAGAAGCAGCGTCTCCTTCACCGGGAAGTTCATGGCGAGGACGATCACCGACCACGCCCCGGCAACCGTAGCAAACCCCGAGAGGGCGATCGGCCCGAAGCCCGGCCGGGGGCCGTCGAACCAGCCGTCGCGCCACGCCCGCGCTCCCAGGTAGAAGGCGAAGACGTAGGAGACGATACGGGCTGGCTGGAAGTAGATCGGCCCGAGGGGAATCCAGAGGTCGGGGTGCCAACGGAGCGACGAGAGGAAGAACGCGGCGGAGGAGACCGCCCACCATGCCGTCAGCCAGAAGAGGGGCGATCGCGCGGCGCCTCCCGTTCGTCCCGGGCGCGCGACGACGGTATAGACGATCAGGAAGGCCAGAAGGACGCCGAGGAACCAGAAGTGCGACTGCTGGTAGCCGGGGCCGAGCCATATCGTCCGGACGAACTCCATGTACGTCTCCGGAAACGGCAGATTCAGCGAGCGCCACGTCGCCATGGCGAAGAGCGGCGCGAACGCGAGGACGCCGACGACCCACGGAATGCCGATGTGGAGGAACTTCTCCTTCAGGAAGAGCATCCGCCCCCGCTTCTCGAGCGAGCGGGGAGCGAAGTACCCCGCCAGAAAGAAGATCGCGGGCATGTTCCCCGTGTTCGCCACCAGCACCCAGAAGAGAAAGAAGAGGCTCTTCTCCGGGTTGATGGCGTACCACCACTCCGGAACGTAGGCCATGTAGCTCATCGCCGCGTGGAGCGCCATGACGGAGATCACGATGATCGTCCGGTAGGCGTCGAAGAAATGCACCCTTTCCGCTTGCTGCTGTTGCATAAACCCCACCTCGCTTTTCCGAAAGTAGACACTGGAAACCGATCGCCCCGCACAACGGCGCACCATAGAAGCCCGCGCTGTGAAAGGTGTTCGCCCGCGCGCGTCCCGAGGTTCTTTTCGCGTCCTCGGCGTCCTTGCTGCGCCGGGGGCTTGACGGACGAAAAACGCCGAACGCGCGCCGGTTCTATCTTTCCTCTATCTTTCCGAGGGTTCTTGCTCCGCGCTTCTCGCCGCGCGGAGTCCTTCTTCGAACGCCTCCGCACTTCCTTTTCTGAACGCCCTGCTTTCGAGGACGGCGCGCACCGACTCCGGACGCGCCGCGCCCGTCAGCCCGACGACGGCCCCCAGAGCCGCGAGATTCGCCGCGCCGGGAGCCCCCCGCTCCGATGCGAGGCGCGCGAAGGGGATGTCGACGCTTCTCGCCCGGCACAGCGCCGAAGGCGTTACGAGATCGCTGTCGTAGAGCAGGAGCGTGCGTTCGGCCCCCTCCGCCTCCAGCCGGGGCGCGTACCGGTCGAAGGCCTGCTGCGCCAGGCAGAGCAGCGCGTCCGGCTCCACGACCTCGATGAAGTCGATCTCGCCGTTGCCGACGAGGACGTCGGACTTCGTGAACGTCCCCCGCGCCTCGGTGCCGTAGGTCGAGGAGAGGCAGGCGTTCCGTCCTTCGAGCACCGCCGCCTCGCCGAGAAGCGTCCCGATGGTGACCAGCCCCTGCCCGCCGACTCCGGCGAGCACGATGCCGATGAACCCGTTCCGTGCGTTCATGACCGCTCCCCCTTCCGCGCCGTCTGCTGTGTGCGGCCAGGATCATGCCGCACTATCCCCTCCGCTTCGCTGCGAGGACGCGAGCGATCGACAGCGCGAAGCCTCCGGCACGCATCTGCCGGACAAACGGGGGAAATCTCCCGTTTGGTCGCCTGCTTATACCTGGTGCTCCAGTCGTCCGGCGCTCTGTCGGCGAACGTGCCCGGGAGGAGCTTTCCGTGCCGCTCTTCCTCGCTCGCGGACGCGCTCTTCTCCAGCGGGAGCATCATGTCGCCCAGCTTTCGGTACAGCTCGAACGGCGTCCGCGCGTCGTTCCGGCGGCCGTAGTGCGTGGGACAGATGGAAAGCGCTTCGATGAACGAGAACCCCCTTCGCGAGAGCCCGTTCCGGACGAGCCGCCGCAGCGTCGCGCCGTCCCGCACCGAGCCGCGCGCCACGTAGGGAGCGCCCGCCGCCGCCGCGAGGGCGCAGAGGTCGAACGGGTCCTCCGCGTGCCCCAGCGGCGACGTGGAGGTTCTGCTCCCCGACGGGGTCGTGCCGGAGTACTGCCCCCCGGTCATTCCGTAGTTGAAGTTGTTCACCACCACCGCGGTGAGGTCGACGTTCCGCCGCGCCGCGTGGATCAGGTGGTTGCCGCCGATGGTCGCGCCGTCGCCGTCCCCCATGAGCACGATCACGGTCAGCTCCGGGTTCGCCAGCTTGATTCCGGTGGCGAAGGCCAGCGCGCGCCCGTGCGTGCCGTGGAAGGCGTTCACGTCGATGTAGTCGTCGGCCCACCCCCAGCAGCCGATTCCGGAGACGGCCACCGTCTTCCGCTTGTCGAGCCCGAGGTCGGCGAATGCCTTCAGAATTGCCTTCAGCACGATGCCGTTGCCGCAGCCGGGGCACCAGATGGTGGGGAGCTTGTGCGCCGCGAGGTAGTCCAGATACGTGAGCATGCTCATGAGAACGCCTCCTCCGTGCGGGAGAGAATGTCGGCGGGCGCGACGAGCATCCCGTCCACCCGATGGACGCCGAGGACGGGGATGCCGAAGTCGTTCAGCCGCCGCACCTCGCGCACGACCTGTCCGAGATTCATCTCCACCACGGCGGCGCCCTTCACACGGGAGAGCAGCGAACGCACCTCGTCGTCGGGGAAGGGCCAGAGCGTGGTCAGCTCCAGCAGGCCGACGCGCTTCCCGAGGGCGCGGGCCTGTTTCACCGCCGCACGCGAGGCGCGGGCGGAACAGCCGAAGGAGACGAGCGCGTACTCCGCGTCGTCGAGGGCGTATTCGCGCACCCGGACGATGTCGGCGCGGTTCTTCTCCAGCTTGTCGGTCAGGTGCCGGATCACTCGGTCCGCATTTTCCGGGGTGGCGTTCTGGCCGCCCCGCTCGTCGTGCATCGAGCCGGTGATGCGGATGACGTAGTCGCCGCCGAAGGGGGGAAGGGGGGTGATCGCACGCTCCTCCGGGTCGACGGAGAACGGGCGGAACTCTTCGGGAGGACAGATCGGCATCGCGCGTTCGACGATCTCGCCCGGCGATGGGGCCCGGAACACCGCTCGCTCCCGCAGCTTCGCGATCGCCGCGTCGGCGAGCAGCACCACGGGCGTCCGGTACTTCTCCGCGAGGTTGAAGGCGCGGATGGTCATGTCGTAGCAGTCCTGCACCGAGGAGGGGGCCAGCGCGATGATTCCGTGGTCGCCGTGCGTCCCCCAGCGCGCCTGGAGCACGTCACCCTGCGCGGGTTTGGTCGCCATGCCGGTGGAGGGGCCGGAGCGCTGGACGTTCACCACCACGCAGGGGATTTCGCCCATCGCGGCCATGCCGAGGTTCTCCTGCATCAGCGAGAATCCCGGGCCGCTGGTCGCGGTGAAGGCCTTCTTGCCCGCCGCCGCCGCGCCGATGATCGCCGCCATGCTCGAGAGTTCGTCCTCCATCTGGATATACACGCCGCCGACCTCCGGCATTCTCCGCGCGGCCGCTTCCGCGACCTCCGAGGAGGGCGTGATCGGGTATCCCGCGTAGAATCGCGCCCCCGCCGCGAGGGCGCCCTCCGCGATCGCCTCGTTCCCCGAAGAAAACATCGGGACGGGCCCCGATACGAAAAGAGCTGTGCGTTCGGTCATGGAGTCCTCCTTATATATAGGTATGCGTCATGCCGGGTTTTTCTCCGGCTCGCCCCCGCCCTCCAACGCGACGGGAAGTAGCAGGATGCCGCAGAAGATCAGGGCCGCGCCCCCGATGGACAGGGGGGAGAGGCGTTCCCCGAGCACCAGCGCGGAGAGGATGCACGCGGTGAGCGGTTCGGCGAGGGATATCGTGTAGGCGTCCCGAAGGTAGATCTTCCGCAGCCCCAACGAGAAGAGGCTCATCGGCAGGGCCATCGTGGCGAAGCCGAGAGAAAAAGAAATCCCCAGTCCGGTGCGGGTGAAGATCCAGGAGGAGTCCAGCGAGAGGAGTACCGGGAGAGCGACGATCAGGGCGGTTCCTGTGGTGACGGCGATCGTCTGGGTGTCGTTCAGCTTCGCTCCCTGCATCTTGAACCCCAGCCCCATCAATGCGTAGAAGAACGCCGCCGCGAAGGCGAGGGCGATTCCCAACGGATCGAGGAGCATCGGGCCGGAGGACCCGCCGAGAACCAGCAGCGCGCAGCCGGAGACGGCGACCACAGTCGAGAGGAACCAGCGCGCCGAAAGCGGTTCGTGCTGTACGAACGAGCCGAGCGCCCCGGCGAACATGGGCGACGCTCCGATGGCGATCATCGTGCCGATGGAGACGCCCGTCAGTTTGAGTCCGGTGAAGAAGGAAAACTGAAACCCGACCAGCCCCGCGACGCCCACCATGAGGGCGGGGAGCGACGTTCTGCGTAAAAAACCGATTCCCCGGTCCCTCCAGACGCACCAAGGCAGCAGGATCAGCGCGGAGAGCGCGATGCGGATCGAGCCGACGGTGAGGGGGGGAGCTCCTTCGGGGGCCAGCGCCTGCAACGTGCCGGTGGTCCCCCAGCACATGCTTGCCAGAAGAACAAGAAATACGCCGTATAACCTATCTTTTCGGGACGATATCATGGGTAACTGTCACTCTCGCTCGCGTCGATTTTCGGAAATACCGAATGTTCCCGGCGTGCGCCGGGCGTGACTAATGCTAATGCGAACGGGTGGTTTCGTCAAATGATTTTTATCCCGTCGCATCCGCGGCTTTTCTACGACGGAGAGATGGAGCGGAGATCCCGGGGCCGTCCTTGCGCACGGTCCGACGAGCGTTTTTCCCGGCGAGCCCTTATCGTGTTCCCGCAGCGTCGCATTTCCTCAGGGCGTACCCGGCGCGCGGCGCAGCGGCAGAGCGATCTCGACGACGAGGCCGCCGAACGGGGCGTTGCGCGCGGTGATCGTCCCGCCGTGGCGGCGAACGGCGCGTTCGGCGATGGCGAGCCCGAGACCCGTGCCGCCGCTCTTGCGGTCCCTGGAGGCGTCCAGGCGGTAGAAGGGGCGGAAGATGCGCGTCAGCTCCTTCTCCGGAACTCCCGGTCCTTGATCGCGGACAGTGACGACGATCTCTTCTCCCCGCAGCTCTGCGCGCATTTCGACCTTTCCACCGGGAGGAGTGGCCCGCAGCGCGTTGCGGACGACGTTCTCCACGGCGCTCCGGAGCAGCTGATCGTCCCCGTGAAGCTCTGTCGTACCCGGCATGATCGTCGCCGTCGCCGTTTTCTCCTCGCGCGCTCCCTCGAAGCGCGCATCCTCCGCGATCTCTTCGAGCATGGCCCGGAGGTCGACGGGGGCGCCGAGCGGTGCGCGAGGGTACAGTTCGGCGTGGGAGAGCGCGAGTATCTGGCCGACCATCTCGTTCATCCGTTCGGCGTCCCGCCCGGCGCGGTCCAGGTACTCCGCAGCCTCGGCGGAACACCCCTTGCGCGCGAGAGTCAGCGCGACGTCGAGGCGCTGGAGAGGCGAGCGTAGCTCGTGTGAAATGTCGCCCATCAGGCGGTGCTGCGATGTCAGAAGTTCCTGGATTCTCTCGGCCATGCCGTCGAACGCCCTGCCGAGATCGGCGATGTGGTCGCCCCGAGAAGTGACCTGTTCGCCCGCTCTGGCCTTGAGGTCGCCTCCGCCGAGCCGTACGGCCGCCTCACGCAGCGCGATGATCGGGGAGACGATATGTCGGACGAGCACCAGGCAGAGCAGCGCGCCGATGCCCATCGGAACGAGAAACATCCACCAGTGGCGAGGAGGAAAGGGCGGCCTGCCGCGGAAGAGCGAGAATTCCGCCGAAAGCGCGTACGTCCCGCCGGATGTCGCCACGGGGATTTCGACCGCCACGACTCCGGGGCGATTCTGCACGGTCGCGGCGTTTCGTTCGCCGGGGGGGAGGAGCGACACCTCGACGCCGCTCGCCGTCTCCGCATGCGCCAGAAGCGAACCGGCGGCCGCTTCGTCGCCCTGTTCGAGCAGGAGCCGGACGTCGTCGGCAAGGACGCTCGCGGACCACGTCAGCAGGCGTCGGAGTTCTTCGGGGGGCTGGAACGTCTGGCGAGACTTCTCTATCGTGAAAAAGATCTCGTTCACTACGAGCGAGAGGAAGAGCGCGAGGAGGAAGCCCAGGTAGACTTTCCAGAAGAGAGAAAGACGCTTCATGGAACGAGCCTCTCTTTTCCCGTCTCGGGGCGGTCGGGAAAGACGAGGACGTACCCCTCGCCGCGTATGTTCCGGACGCGCTCCGAGCCGTCGCAGTAGGGGCCGATCTTCCGCCGGAGGTTGCTGACGTGCACGCCGATGCTCCGGTCGAAGGCGGAGTAACGGCGCCCGAGAACATCCTGCGAGATTCTGTCGAGCGTGACGACATGCCCCGCCGAGATCATCAGCAGCTCCAGCAGACGGAACTCCGTCCCCGTAAGTTCGACGGAGCGCCCGTCGACTGATACCGAGCGCGACATCGTGTTCATCGACAGACCGCCGATCTCCTCGGAGCGTTCGTCGCCGTTTTCGGGCTCCGTCCGGCGCAGGACGGCCCTAACCCTGGCGGCCAGCTCCCTCGTGTTGAAGGGCTTGGGCACGTAGTCGTCCGCCCCCATCTCCAGTCCCACGATCCGGTCGACGTGCTCCCCCTTGGCGGTGAGCATCAGCACAGGGACGCGGCTCCTGGCCCGAATCTCGCGAAGCGCGTCGAAGCCGCTGCACCCCGGCAGCATGACGTCCAGAATCACGACGCTGTAATTCCCCGACAGAGCTTCCGCGATTCCCGAGGGTCCGTCATGGACGGCGGAAAAGTCGAATCCCTCTCCGGAAAAGAACGCGGCCAGGAGTTCGCACAGCTCCACGTCGTCGTCGATCAGCAGAATGTGTCGCATTGTTCCTCTTCCTCTCCGCGCGCCCGAACGCGCCTCCACAGTATAGCAAGAGCCTCGGCGGGGAGCGCGCCCCTTTGTCTTTCTTAGCACTTCTTCGCCGAGAACGTCGTCTCCTTGACGATCTCTTTTCCTCTCTTCGCCGACAAAGAAGAGGAGAAACGGCGTCGTGTACGGAAGGGAGGGGGAAACCGGCGCGCGTTCGACAAACGATGTGGTATTCTTGAAAGGAGAGATGTCAATGCGTATTTCGGAAATGTCGACGCTGCAAACCTCGGATTCGCTGCAGCTCCAGAGTATCGCGTCACGGACGGTTCAGGATTCGGAGTCGTCCGTCGGCGGAAAGCGGGACGAGGCGGGCATATCGCCCTTCGCGCAGTTCTTGAACAAGTTGGAGCAGCTTCAGGAGAAGGATCCGGATGCGTTCGTGGAGACGCTGACGGAGATGGCGGCCGAGGCCCGCGAAAAGGCCGCTTCCGCGACGGGCAGGGAGGCGGAGATGCTCGACAGGCTCGCCGACGATCTTGAGAAGGCGGCGAAAACGGGGGATATTTCCGTTCTGCAGCCCAAGCCGCCCGAGGAGAAGGGCGAGTTCTCGGTTTCGTCGGACGGGATTTACGGACCGAAGAACGGCAGAAAGCCGCCGGAGCAGAACGAGCGCCAGGAGCCTTCGTCGATGATGTTTGAGTTGATGAAAAGTCTCGAAAGTAAGGTAGATAAGGCGCTCGCGGCGTAATAAGCCGCGAGAAAAAGGGGGTGAACGGAATGTCGATGGAGGTTCAGGGAGTCGCGCAGGCGACGACGCAGTTCAACGTGCGCGTCAATTCGGAGGAGAAGAGCGCGCCGAAGGAACAGGAAAACGCGGCGGCGTCCTCGTCGTTGGGCACGACGCAGGCGGCAAAGACGTCGGGGGCCCCCGCGTCGTCCGGTACGGGCGAAGCGTCCACGGGCAGCAGCGGAACATGCGGCAACTGCGGCGCCACGCTCTCCTCGGGGGCTACGGTCTGCGGCAAGTGCGGTACGGAGGTGGAGTCCGAAACGGACAAGCTGCTCAGGATGCTCTCCGAGAGCGGGCTGAAAGCAAACAGCGTCGATCACGGTATATCGTCGCTCTCGGTCCAGGCCATGCTGGCCGGCCAGGAGGAAGAGACGAAATAGCGCCGACGCTCCGGGGAGACGTCAGCGCGCTCCTGCGACCCGTACCTTCCGGGCTGCGAACCACTCGGTGGCCCGTTGGATCTGGTCGCCCTGGAGAACGATGTCGTCTCCCTCCGTCGTCCCTCCGCACCCCATCGCGGCGCGGAGTTTTTTCGCAAGCCCTTCGGGATCGGAGGGCGTCCCCTCCCGGAACGAAATCCGCGTGACGGTCTTGCCCCCGCGCCCCTTCGTCTCGCGCGTCAGAATCACCCGTCCGGGGAGTTCCCTCGGCGGCTTGGCGACCTTCACCTCTTCCGGCGGAACGTCTTCGGGCGCGCGAACGACCTCCTCCCTCCCCAGAAGCGCCCCCAGCGAGAGCGCGAGCGGCGCCGCGTCGCCCCCCGTTTCGATTCGTCCCTGTTTCGCCTGTTTTGCCATTGGGTTCCCCTCTTCCTTCGGCTCCGGACATCCGCCGGAGACGTATCTTTCAGACGGGATTTATTCTAGAATGGAGCGGTTGAAAAAGCCAGAGCGCGGGTCGGAGTATCTCTTCGACGGCCGTTTTTTGCCCGAGGAGCGATAGCTTGGTTTCGCTTGTCCATGTGAGTGCCGTGCGGCTCTGCTTCGGCGAACGACGGAAGGAGATTTTTATATGCGTTGGATCGGATGGTTGCTGCTCTGCGGCTGTTTTCACATGGCGTACGTTCTGCGCCTCTCGGCGGGAGTGCTGAGAGAGCCTCTTGCTGTGGAGTTCGCGCTTTCGGCGTCCTCCTTCGGCCTGATGTCGTCGATGGTTTTCTACGCGTATACGCTGCTGCAGATTCCGTCGGGCGTGCTTGCCGACACGCGTGGCGTCCGTTCCACCGTCGCCTGCGGGATGGCTCTGGCCGGGGCGGGATCGTTGCTTTTCGCGTCCGCAAGGTCGCTTCCCGCGCTCTTTCTCGGCAGGGCGCTTATGGGGGTCGGAGTGGCCGGTATCTTCGTCTGCGCGATGAAATTCCTCGCCGAAAACTTCGAGAGGGAGCGCTTCGCCACGCTCTCGGGGGCGACGTCGTTCGTCGGGAACGCGGGCGGGATCGTCGCGCAGGCTCCTCTGGCGATGCTCGTGGGGGCGCTCGCATGGAGAGGCGCGTTCCTGTCGCTCGGCGCGGTCTGCCTCGCCCTCGCAGTACTCTCCGCTCTTTTCCTCCCCGCGGGCCGCAGCGGCGGTATCTCGTCGACGGAACTCCGCGCGGGAGTGCGGACCATTCTCCGGACTCGCGGGATGTACTTCACGGGGCTGAACTACCTCGCCAATCAGAGCTGTTTTCTCGCCCTCTCCGGTACGTGGGGCGTGTCGTATCTGCGCGCCGTGCACGGGATCGATCAGGCTCCTTCGTACATGACGCTCATGGTCGTCGGTGTCATGGCGGGCGCGGTCGCCGCAGGGCGGATTTCCGACGGGGCGAGGAGCAGACGGCGTCCTCTGCGCCTCTTCGCGGCGGCGCACGCGCTCTGCTGGGGGGCGCTTCCGCTCTCCGGAAGCGCGCTCTCCCTGCCGGTGCTCGCAGGAACGCTCTTCTCGCTGGGATTTTTCGCCGGAGCGCTGGTGCTGCCCTGGTCCATGGCCAAAGAGATGAACCCGCCCGCTTTCACCGGCGTGGCCATCGCGCTGCTGAACACGGCGGCCTTCCTCGCGGTGGCGGTGCTCACGTCCCTGATGGGCGTTGTCCTCGACGCGGCGGCCGGGCTCTCCGTCGAAGCGGCATGGCGGGCCGTGCTGCTGCTTCCATTCGGCGTCTCCATCCTGGGGCTTTGGGGAGCGTTCGCGTCCCCGGAGACCTTTCCCGGCGCATAAGGACGGCTATTGAAGAGGTGATTGCAGATGGCGACGCTTGAACGGGCAGTGGAGATCGCGGCGAGGGCGCACGGCGGACAGAGGGACAAAGCGGGGGAGCCGTACATCCTCCACCCGCTGCGGGTGATGCTCTCGCTCGGCGGAGCGCACGAGCGGATGGCGGCGGTCCTTCACGACGTGGTCGAGGATACCCCCGTCACGTTGGAGGACCTGGCGCGGGAGGGATTCCCGCCCGAAGTGCTGGAGGCGGTCGACGCGCTGACGAAAAGGAATGGCGAGCGCAGGCCGGACGCGGCTGCGCGGGCCGTACGCAATCCGATCGCCCGCGCAGTGAAGCTCGCCGACCTGAAGGACAACATGGACCTCTCCCGACTTCCCGACCCCACCGAGCGCGACTTCGCCCGCCTGAGGGAGTACGAGGAAGTGCGTCGCCTGTTGCTTGAAGGGTGCGCGGAAAAATAAGTCACCCAAGCCGTGCGAAAGCGCCGGGCGGCCGCGCGCAGTTTCATCGACGCGTCGGTCGGCGACTTCTCCTGCCCGCACCTCAACGCTTCTCCGCGAAAACTCTTCCCGCGTGAGCGACCGCGTCACGCCCCCCGCGCATCTTCGCGATCTCGTCGATCAGCGTCTTTCTGTTGGAAGAGCCGATTTTTTTATGGATCTTCCGCAGATGGCTCCGCACCGTGTTGTCGGTGATGTTCAGACGCCGCGAGATTTCCGCGTTCGCAAGCCCTTCGGCCACGCACAACGCCACCCGGATCTCCTGCAGCGAAAGCCCCTCTTTCAGAAGATGCGCGAAGAGCCCGTCCTCCCGCGCGGCGAACTGTCCTTCGCTTCCCGCTCGCTCCGTCGAAGCTTCTTGCGACGGACGTTCCTCCTCCGCAGCGTCGTGCAGACCGTAGCCCGCGAAGCTCGTAGGGTCGTCGCGCAGGAAGAGCGTCGAGAAGAAGAGAAGCGCCACGCCCAGAAGGCTGGAGGCCAGGACGAACGGAACTCCGGTCGCGGCGGCCGCGAACCCCGTCGCCTTGGTCAGCAGTATCCCCAGAAGCACCGAGCCGCTGTTCACCGCCTGTATCGAGGTTACCACCGAGAGCGCCTCCGACCTCCCGGCGCGCGACCCCAGATAGAGCAGCAGGGTGAAGATGTAGGCGCCGAACGTTCCGAAGCCGAGCTGCAGCAGCGCCGGCGGAATCGTCGGTCGCCCCGTCCCCAGCGCCGCGAACGCCATGAAGCCCAGCGCCAGCAGCGACTGCGCGAAGAAGTAGACGCTCCGCAGATCGACGGCGAACCAGCGAAGGAGCACCAGCCCCGCCCCGAGCGCCCCCAGCGTGTAGAAGGGATCCGTCAGCACCTGCGGCGAAATCGCCTGCCCGCTTTCGTGCGACAGCAGAATCGACAGAAACATCGCCGAGACGATGAAGAACGAGGCCACTCGAAGCGCCAGACGGGGCGAGAGGCGGAACGGCTCGCGCGGACGGGGAGGAACGCCGGAAGGAAGCTCGTTTTCGGGAGGGGACCACAGAAAGCTCCCCAGAAAGGGGAGGGAGAGCGCGGCCCCCGAGAGGAGGGGGAGCGGAGCGAGTGAGAGCGACAGAATCGCCGCGCTTCGCAGCAGACATGCCAGTCCGAACACGACGGCCTGACGCGGAAAGGGAGCGCGGGAGAGGCGCCACTGCCACCCGGCGAGCTGCACCGCGGACCCTGCGGGCGGAAGGAGGAGCGCGAGAACGAGCAGCGGAGGAGGGAGGGTTTCTTTCCACACCCCCCAAGGAAGCCACGCGACGGCCATGAGGAACGGAGCGGCGCGCACCGCGCGAACAAACAACGCCTCGGGAAGCGACTTCCCCTTGAGCGCGAGCAGCAGAAAGACGGCGAAAAGAATCAGCGTGAAGATCGCGAACCCGCCCCCGGGCCCGAGAAAGCGGACACCGGCGAGCGAGGGGAAGAGCGGTCCCCTGAGCACGGTGAGCCACTGCCAGAGAAGAATCGTTCCAAGCCCCGCGATGTCCTTCACATTCTCCCCCCTCTTTTCTTCGTATGATAGCAAAAAAGTTCTCCAACGGCAAACCGCTGCAAATGCTGAATTTGTGAGGGGAGTAGAGCTTTTCACCCTCCCCGGAAACGCCTCTTCGAGGTACAATCCTCCGACTATCCCGTCGAAGAACGGGAAAAAGATCGTTCCCTCCGAGCGGAAGGCTTCACGGAGGCGTGGTTTCGCACGGTCCTCCTCGTCGAAGACGGAGTGCTTTCTTGAGGCGGCGGAGCGCTTGCGCGTTTTTCTTCTCGGCCTTTCGGACGAGGAGAGAGCTGACGACGAATCATCTTCGGGGCTACTTGAGAATACTGATGAAGAAGAAAGGTCTGGAGATCGACGACGCTCCGGATCTCTGTCTGGAACGCGAGGAGGCTGACGCGATGCTGACGTACATGCGGAAGGAGTTCAGGAAGACCCGCAAGGAAGGCCGGGAGGAAGGACTTGAGGAAGGGCTTGAGAAAGGGCTTGAGAAAGGCCGTGAAGAAGAGCAGCTTGAGATGGGGATTTCCATAGCTCTGGCGATGCTCGAAGCGGGCGAACCGGAGGAGAAGATACTGCGCTATACAGGCTTCCCCCCTGCGCAGTTGGCCGAGATTCGCGACGGACGTCCCTCCGGTACAAGAAAGCCATCCTCCCGGTAACCCGCCCCGATCGGCGGGAAGCAGCAATGCACCAAAGGCGCGCCCTTCCAGTCGGAGAGGAAGGGCGCGCCTTTTCTCTGTTCCGATCCCCTACTCCCGCCCCAGCGCCTCCATCGGATGCAGCGTCGAGGCCTTCCACGCGGGGTAGAAGCCGAAGAAGACGCCCACGAAGACCGAGAATGCGAACGCCGGCGCGACGGAGCCGCCGGAGACGACGGTCGGCCATTCGAAGAGCCGCGTGACGACGCTCGACCCCCACGCTCCCAGCCCGATACCGACGACGCCGCCCGAGACCGAGAGGAGCACTGCCTCCGTCAGAAACTGCGCCCTGATGTCCGCGGGGCGCGCGCCGACCGCCATGCGGATGCCGATCTCTCGCGTCCGCTCCGTGACGGAGACCAGCATGATGTTCATAATCCCGATGCCCCCCACCAGCAGCGATATGGAAGCCACCGCCCCCAGCAGCAGCGACATCGTCCGCGTGGATTCCGTGGCCGCGTCGAGCATCTGCGTCATGTTCCGCACCTCGAAGTCCTCCGGTTCCCCGTCCGCAAGCCCGCGACGCTGGCGAAGAATGGCCGCCACCTCCCGCTCCGCCTCCGGAACGGCCCCGTCGTTCAGCGCGGCGGCCGTGATCCTGTGGATCGAGTTCGACGCGCCCCGCCGGAAGAGTCTGCGCTGCGCCGTCGAGAACGGAACGTAGACCACGTCGTCCTGGTCCTGCCCCCACGGTGTCTGCCCTTTGGGGGCGAGCACCCCGATCACGCGCATCGGGACGTTGCGGATTCGGACGATTCGCTCCAACGGGTTCTCGCCGTCGAAGAGGTTTCGCGCCACCGTCTCCCCCAGCACCGCAACCTTCGCGCCCCCCTTGGCTTCCTCGTCGAGGAAGAAGCGACCCTCGGCGATGCGCCACGAACGGATGTCGAACGCGGCCGCCCCCGTCCCCATCGTCAGCGCCGACCAGTTTCGGTTGCCGTGCACGAGACGGGCGTAGCCGTAGATGTCCGGCGTTACCGCTCGAAGCGCGAACGCCTCGCGCTCCAGCGCTTCGGCGTCCTCCAGCGTCAGCGTCGCGCCGCTTCCGGCCTGCTGTCGCGCGCCGCCGACGGAGACCGCTTTCGGGTGAATGATCAGGAGGTTGCTGCCCACGCCGGTGATGAAGCGCTGGACGGTGCGGTTGGCCCCCGTGCCGAGGGCGACCATCGCGATCACCGCCGCCGTGCCGATGACGACGCCGAGCATGGTGAGCGCGGAACGGGTCTTGTTGGAAAGAAGAGAGCGCACGGATGTGCGGAGCGTTTCGAAAAGATGCATGCTGCCTCGCCGTCGGATGAAGATATCGTACACATCATAGCATATCGCCCCCTGCTGCGCCGACTCGCCTGCCGCTTCTCCGAACCCGCGTTTTCCATGCGCGGGGGAAAACGGATGACTCATTATGCTATAATAATCAAAACACGAAGCGTTTAGTCGAAAGGGGAGTCTCATGGGCGACAAGGACAAGGCCTTCCGCAGGCTTCTGGCAGACGAACGGCTCTTTCTGAAGTTTCTGCGGCGGTTTTTGAGAGGACGCCTGCCCGGCGACATCGACCTGGACGCGCTCACCGTAGAGGACGTCGAGCTGCAGAATATCACCTTCATCCCGCCCGACCTCTCGAAAAACGAGTCCGACGTCCTCTACAAGGTGCGGCGGGGAAGCGCGGAGATGTACGTCTATATACTGGTGGAGCATCAGTCCCGTGTGGACTTCATGATGCCGTTTCGCCTGCTTTCATATATGGTCGAATTCTGGAAACGCTGTACGGAGCAGGCCGGATCGAGGGCGAGAAGGGCCGGATTTCTGCTCCCGCCCGTTCTGCCGGTGGTGTTTTACGAGGGAGCGTCCAAGTGGACGGCTCCTGTCCGTTTTTCGGACAAGGTGGAGAGTTCGTCCGACTTTCGCGGTCTGGTTCCCGACTTCGAGTATCTGCTGATATCGCTTCGGGACAAGCGCCCCGAGGATCTGCTCTCATTTCGCGATGCGCTCGGAGGGCTGTGCTACCTCGCGGCCCCGTCGAAGAAGGAAAGCTTCGCGGAGGCCGCAGAGAGATTGCGGCTTCTGCTGACCGTACTGTCCGACGAGGAGAGGGAGCTGCTGACGAACCATCTGCGCGGGTATCTGAAGATACTGATGAAGAAGGAAGGTCTGGAGATCGACGACGCTCTGGACCTCTGTCTGGAACGTGAGGAGGCTGACGAGATGCTGACGTACATGCTGAAGGAGTTCAGGAAGACTCGCAAGGAAGGCCGCGAAGAAGGACTTGAGGAAGGGCTTGAGAAAGGTCTTGAAAAAGGGCGCGAGAAAGGGCAGCTCGAGATGGGGATCTCCATAGCTCTGGCGATGCTCGAAGCGGGCGAGCCGGAGGAGAAGATACTGCGCTACACCGGTTTCTCTCCTGCGCAGTTGGCCGAGATACGCGACGGCCGGAAGCCCGACGGGAGAAAACCCTCGTCCAGGTAACCCGACCTAGTCGGCGGGAAGCAGCAATGCGACACAGGCGCGTCCTTCCAATCGGAGAGGAAGGGCGCGCCTTTTGTTTCGTTCCCTACTCGTACCGCAGCGCCTCTATCGGGTTGAGCAGCGAGGCCTTCCACGCGGGGTAGAAGCCGAAGAAGATTCCCACGAAGACGGAGAAGCCGAAGGCGAGGACGACCGAGCCTGTGGAGACGACCGTCGGCCAGCCGAGGAAGCCGGTGATGAGCTTCGACGCCGACGTTCCCAGCGCGATGCCGACGACGCCCCCCGCGATGGAGAGGAGGAGCGCCTCCATCAGGAATTGGGTGCGGATGTCGGAGGCGCGCGCGCCGATCGCCATGCGGATGCCTATCTCGCGGGTGCGCTCGGTGACGGAGACGAGCATGATGTTCATGATGCCGATGCCGCCGACGAGCAGCGAGACGGACGCCACCGCCCCGAGCAGCAGCGACATCACACGAGTGGACTGCGCCGCGGCGTCGAGCATCTCCGCCATGTTCCGCACGTCGAAGTCGCTCGGCTCCCCTTCGCCGAGCCGCCGCCGTTGTCGGAGAATGGCGTTGATCTCGCGCTCCGCCTCCGAGACGGAGTCGCCGTTGACCGCCGCGACGGTGATCCGCTGGACGGAGTTGGCGATGCCCCGACGGAAGAGGCTGCGCTGCGCCGTGGCGAAGGGGACGAAGGCGGTGTCGTCCTGGTCCTGCCCCCACGGCGTCTGTCCTTTGGCGGCAAGCACGCCGACGACCTCCATCGGGACGTTGCGGATGCGGACGATCTTTCCTATAGGGTCCTCCGTGCCGAAGAGGTTCTTCGCCACCGTCGCCCCGAGCACGACGATCTTCGCCCCCCCCCGCGCCTCGTCGTCGACGAAGAAGCGTCCGTCCTCGATCTTCCACTCGCGGATGTCGAAGATCGCGCTTGTGCTCCCCGTCACCAGGGTGGACCAGTTCATATTGCCGTAGACGAGCTGCGTGCGGCTGAAGATCTCCGGGGCCACGCCCTTCAATGCGTACGCCTCGCGCTGGAGCGCGTTCGCGTCCTCCGTGGTCAGCGTCGCGCCGGAGCCCGCCTGCTGCCGGACGCCGCCGACGGAGGCCGCTCCCGGCATGATGATGAGGATGTTGCTGCCCACGCCGGAGATGAACTGCTGGATGTTGCGGCTGGCGCCCGCGCCGATGGCGACCATCGTGATCACGGCGGCGACGCCGATGATGATGCCGAGCATGGTGAGCGCGGAGCGTATCTTGTTGGAGAGCAGCGAACGGATCGCGGTGCGGAGCGTCTCAAGCATGGTGTTCTCTCCTCTCGTCCGCCAGGATGCGTCCGTCCTGGAAGCGGATGGTGCGCGCGCTGTACTCGGCGATGTCCGGCTCGTGCGTGACGAGGATGATGGTCTTCCCCTCGCGGTTGAGCGCGACGAAGAGGTCCATGATCTCGGCGCTGGTCTTCGTGTCCAGGTTGCCCGTCGGCTCGTCGGCGAGGATCAGCGGCGTCTCGCCCACGAGGGCGCGGGCGATGGCGACGCGCTGCTGCTGCCCTCCGGACATCTGGCTCGGCCGGTGCCCCATCCTGTCGGCGAGCCCCACCCGTTCGAGGGCGTTCTTTCCGCGCTCCTTGCGCGCCTTCCCCGACACGCCCGCGTAGATCAAGGGCAGCTCGACGTTTTCCAGCGCCGTGGCGCGGGGGAGGAGGTTGAACCCCTGGAAGACGAAGCCGATCTTCGCGTTGCGGATCTTCGCCAGCGCGTCCTTCGAGAGGCGGTCCGTCCGTTCCCCGTCGAGCGCGTACTCCCCCCCGTCCGGAACGTCGAGGCAGCCGAGGATGTTCATCATGGTCGACTTCCCCGAGCCGGAGTGCCCCATGATGGAGACGAACTCCCCCCGCTCGACGGAGAAGGAGACGCCGTCGAGCGCACGAAGCTCCACGTCGCCGGTACGGTAGATCTTGACGATGTCGCGGACGTCGATGAGGCTCATTGGAAGATCCTCTTCCAGAGCGAAACCTTCGGCTTCTCGGAGTAGGCGATCGCGAGGAGATCCCCCTCCTTCAAATCTTTCGACCCGGCCACCTCGATGAAGGAGCCGTCGCCGATCCCCGCGCGGAAGCGTACCTGCTCGCCGAGCTTCCCGTCCTGCACGGTCCACACCGAGGAGAGGGCTCCGTTCGTCCCGGCGTTGCCGCCCTGTCCCCCGCCGGCGCCCGCTCCGCCGCCTCCGCCGGGCCGTCGCGGCATTGAAGGCGCGAACGGCGAGCTAGTGGCCGTCGCCGCGGCTACGGGAGCGTCCGTCGGGGGAGGGGAGAAGCGCAGCGCCGCCATCGGCACGCGGAGCACGCCGGTTCTGCGGTCGGTGATGACGGAGACGTTCGCCGTCATGCCGGGCTTCAACTTCAGCTCGGGGTTGGCCACGGAGATGATGACCGGGTAGGTGACCACGTTGTCCGTCGTCCCCGGCGCGATGCGCACCTGCTTCACCTTGCCGGGGAAGACGGTCCCCCTGTGCGCGTCCACGGTGAACTCCACCTCCTGCCCCTCCTTCACGCGGGCGATGTCCGCCTCGTCGACGGAGGTCTCGATCTGCATGTCCGTCAGGTCCTTGGCGATGGAGAAGAGCGTCGGCGTGGAGAGGCTGGCCGCCACGGTCTGGCCGACGTTGACAAGGCGGGAGATGATGACGCCGTCCTCGGGCGAGAGGATGCGCGTGTACCCCAGGTTGGACTCCGCCTGGCGCAGCGCCGCCTGCACCTGAAGCACCCGCGCCTCGGCCTCCTGAAGGCTCGCCCTGTTGACGGCGTGCGTGGTTTCGGCGGCGTCCAGCTCGCTTTTCGCGATCAGGTTGCGCGACCACAGCTCCTTGTTCCGCGCAAGGTTCCGTTGGCTGTCCGCGAGGTTGGCCTTCGCGCGGGAAACCGCGGCTCTGGCGACGGCGAGATTCGCCTTCGACTCCTCGAGCTTGGCGGAGAGGACGTCCGGGTCGATGAGGGCGATGAGCTGCCCCTTCTTCACGTGGTCGTTGAAGTCGGCGTAGATCTCCTTGATGGTTCCCGAGACCTGCGTGCCGACATCCACCACCGTGACCGCGCTCAGCTTTCCCGTGGCCGTGACCTTCGAGACGATGTTCCCCGATTCCAGCGCGGCCGTGCGGAAGGTGTACTCCGGCGCGCCGCCGTCCGAAAAGTGCATTAATGCCGCGCCCCCGGCCAGCAGAAGCAGCAGTACGACGATTTTTTTCATTCGAATTCACCCCCGAGGGTCTTCTCAAGTTTCGCGAGCGCCGCGCTGTAGTCGTGCTGCGCCTGATAGAGGCTTACCTTCGCGCTGTTGAAGGCGAGCACGGCGTCCGCCACCTCGAGGACGTTCCCGACGCCCGTTTCGTAGCGTCCCTCTGCGAGCGTCAGATTCTCCTCCGCCTGGCGCACCAGCAGTTCCGCCACCGGAATGCGCGCTTCGGCCTCCCGTACGGAGAGGAGCGCGGAGCGGACGTCGTAGAGGACGGTCTGTTCGACGCGCCGCAGCGCCGCGTCCGCCCCCTGCGCGCCGTAGCGGGCCTCCGCGACTCTGGCGCCGGTCAGTCCGCCGTCGAAGACGGGGACGGAGAGTGTGACCGTGGCGCGGAAGCTGTCGTCGAGCGGCCACTCCGAGCCCGAGAGGTTCGCGGCGCCCGAGAGGGAGACCGTCGCGGCGTTCCCCTTCGCGGCGATGGCGACGGAGAGCTTGCCCGACTCGCTCTTCAGGCGGGCCGTGCGGATGTCCGGGCGGTTCGCCATGGCCTGCTCGACGGCGAACGGCTCGTCGGGGAGCGCGCGGAGCGCGAGAAATGGCGAGACGGCCTCGACGTCGCCGAGCTGAATGCCGACCGAGTTCGAAAGTCCGGCCCGCGCAGTTGCGAGCGACGCCTCCGCGGAGACGAGCGCGATCCGCGCGTTGCTCAGGTCCACTTCGGCCTTGGTGACGTCGAACTTCGCCTTCGCTCCCGCCTCGTAGAAGCCTTTCGCCTTCTCAAGATGCCTTTCGTAGGTGCGCACGGCGTTCGCCGCCTGCTCGCGCTTCAGTCCGTTCAGCAAGAGCGTGTAGTAGGCGTCCTTCACGCCCTTCCGGACGGCGAGGATCGCCTCCCGCTGCGATTCGGACGCCGTATCTATCGCGAGTCCCTGGCTCCGACGTTCGAGCGCGTTCTTCCCCGAGTCGGAGAGCAGCTTCGTCGCCGTGAAGGCGGTCGAGTAGCTCTGGTCGGCCCCCGAGTTCCGCGTCGTCGAGGCGGAGAGGCTTCCCGTAAGCGCGGTTCCCGCCTTCACCTGATCGAGCCTCGCCCGCTGCGCGTCGAGCGTGGCCCGCGCCTCCTCAAGCGACGGGTGGTGTTCCGCCGCGAGGATGAGGCACTCGTCGAGGGTGAGCCCGCTTCCCGCGCCGGCTGCATGCGCCGCTCCTCCCGCAACGAGAAGCGCTCCCGCAAGAAAAACCGCGTATCGGAAAAAGCGCTTTCCTATGATTGCTCCAGGATGTCTGATCATTGGTTCCATCCCCTTCGTCTGTTTGTGATGCCTCTATTCTAGTACGCTTTCATTCAGCGTGATCTGTAGTTGGCGCAAAGATTTGTAAGGGAAAGAGCCGAAGTGTAAAGCGCCGCGGTCGACGGGGAGAGGAAAATACGGCGGCGAAACGAGGTATCGTCGGTATCGGTGTATGCGCCCGAAAAAAACGACAGGGCGGAGAACACGTCTCCGCCCTGTCGTCGTCCTGTCTTCAAATGGAAAACCGCGTTTACTTTATGGCGATCGGGGCGCTGATTCCCTGTGTGATACCTGTGATTTTCGGGCAGGAGTCGATGAACAGGAACTCGTAGATCGTATCGGTTTTACAATCCTCCGCAAGCGCTTCCATATCGAAGTCCTGTCCCCATGTAAAGCCGCGTTTCGCTATAGCCTCGCAGTGCACCGGCCACTTTTCTTCGGAATCGACCATCGGAACGACTTCGCTGGACCATTGGTCTACCGCGATGAACGACAGGCGCTTTTCATACGCCCACTCGATGACGTCCGCGGTGATCCCCGGTTCTCCGCTCATGAATTTCGCAGGGTCTTCTGTGAACCAGCGCATCCAGCCGGTACGGACAAGCAACGCGTCTCCGGGTTTCACATCGACGCCCTGCCGCGCGAGACAGTCCTGGATATCCTTGGCCGAAACGGGGTCGCCTGCGTCCAGCTCTCTTCCGTAGAAACTCGCCATGTCCGCCAGAACTCCTCGCGTAACTATCGGAGGCCAATCCTGAAATTTGACCGCCATCGCCGACCCGCTCAAGACCTCCTCCAGGGTGAAGCCGTTGTAGAATCTGATGTCCCCTGGTTCGTATTCGATACCCACATGCGCCGGATTGTCCGTCTGCGTTCCTACTCCCGGGCAGCCGCTGAACTGTTCTTCAAGCCAGACGAACTTGTTCTTTCCCAGCGGGGAGAGCACTCTGTGGGCCAATGTCGTGCTGTGCCAGAAACGGGGCGGAAATCCCGGGTTTTTCGAACCGTAGCTCGTTCCCATGTCGAAAATCTTTCCGTGCTTCACCAGTGCGGCGGCTTCCACTACTTTAGCGGAAGTGAGTTCGTTGAGCGTCCCCAGCTCGTCCTTTTCGCCGTACCGCGAGGGCCACCACTGTTTGCCCTTTGGTTCTTCTCCGATGAAGGGAGCCTCTTTCGGAGAGGGTCCGCGCCCTATGGCGATCGGGTTGCCGATTCCTTGCGTAAGCCCTTCGATTTTCGGGAAGGTGAAGGCGAACAAAAACTCATACACTTTGTCTTTGGCGAGAGACTCCATGTCGAGATTCTGTCCCCAGGTAAAACCACGTTTCGCGATCGCTTCGCAATGAACCGGCCATTTCTCTTCGGAGTCGACCATGGGAACGACCTCGCTCGACCATTGATCGAAACCGAGGAAGGCTATTTTCTTCTCGTACGCCCAGTCGACGACGTCCACGGTGATTCCTGGTTCTCCGCCGATGAATTTTTTCGGGTCCTCTTTGAACCATTTAAACCATCCTGTACGGATCAGGAGGGCGTCGCCCGGCAACGCCTCCACGCCTTGCCGTTTCAGGCATTCTTGTACGTCGGCCGCGGAGATGGGATCTCCCGCGTTCAGTTCTCGGCCGTAGAAGGCGACCATGTCGGCGAGAACGCCGCGGGTCACCACCTGCGGATACGAGTCCATTCCCCATCGTTTGAGAAGCGCCTTGTTGACGTCGATCACGTCCATAAGCTTGCGCCCGTTGTAGAATCTGATGTCGCCGGGAGCGTACTCGACGCCGACGTGCGCTAGACCGTCGATCTGGGTTCCTACGCCGGGGCAGCCGGTGAATTCCTCCTCCAACCAGACGAACTTGTTGTTTCCCAAAGGAGTTACCGTCCGGTGCGCCAGAGCTGTCGTCTCCCAGAACCTAGGGACGAACCCCGGGTTTTCCCGCCGATATTCGGTCCCCAGGCTGTACACCTGTCCGTTGCCTACGTATTTCATCGCTTCGAGGACTTTCGCGGGGGTTATTTCGTTGAGCGTTCCCAGTTCGTCGTCCGCCCCGTAGCGCGAAGGCCACCACGGCTCCTGCCCCGTCGCCGGCAGAGAAAAAACGACGAAAAGCAGTGTTGTCGCAACGAATATGCCGCACATCTTCAAGTTCTTCATTTTGCAGCCCATCTCCTTCAGATTCGGGTATTCCGAAACTCCGGTGCGCTCGTTCCCTTCAACGCATGGATCGGTTTTCTTTTCCGGTATGTTTTTTCGTCTTTCGCCTCCTTTTCGTTCAATCCGAAGGTTGCTTTTATTGCCTTACGCTCGCATTCCGCAATCAGCACTATTCCGTATTGTGAAATATTGTTGATTATCGTGAAATTCCTTGTATTGCCCATTATATGCACCTTGATCCTAGCGTGTCAATGGAAACATAGGAGTTTTTTTATTAAAATTCTTTGTATTATGAATAGGCGATTTGTATGTATGCGCCGTTCTTCTCTTCGTATGTCGCGCTCAGGACGTCTCGTTTCCTTTTCGAACGATGATCGCCGCAGTTGTTGTGAGGATGAAGCGGGTTGGTGTATCATTAAAATGTGCGGTGCGGCAAATTTTGCTCCCGACGGCGGATGCTAGCTCCGCAGAACGGGAATGAAAGGTAGGGAGAGGTAGATGAGCGAGACGAAGAACAGCGAGGCGAATGCCTCCGCCGAAGGCGAGCGGATGCGAAGTATCCGGAAGGGGGACGTCCTCTTGCGGCTTCAGGATGGGGGCGTCTGGCTCGCCTGTTCGGGCGACTCGCTTCCATTCCCGGCGGATGTGGACGCCGCTCTGGAGGAGGGCGGCGTGACCGAACGGGACGAAGAGGCCGTCCGGAAGTTCCTCGATGGAAAGGAGCGCCGGGTGCTGATCGCTCCTCTCTTCGCGCCCGTCGACGCGAAGCCGAAGATCAACATCGCGAAAGACTCGATGTCGGTCTCGATCCTTGTTTCCCCACCCACCCTAGGGGGGCTCCTTCCCACCGCGGATGCGCTCGAGGAGCAGCTTCGAAGACACGGAGCGGTACACGGGATCGACCGGAGCGCGCTGGAGGAGCTGTGCAGGAACCAGCTCTTCGACGAGTACGTCGAGGTCGCTCGCGGCACGCCCGCCGTCCACGGAACGGACGCGTCGGTGGAGGTGGTCGTCGGTACCGGAGGACGCAAAGGCCCCGTCGAAGACGAAGAGGGCAACGTCGATCTGAAGAGCCTGGGCATCGTCAACCTGGTGCGCGCCGGGGACGTGCTCGCCGTGAAGACGCCCGCTGCGGACGGCGTGGAGGGGACGAACGTCCGGGGAGGCCCGCTGGGAGCGAAAAACGGGAAGGACAAGCCGTTCCCGTCCGGCCCGGGAACGGGCGTCTCGGAGGACGGGCTCTCGCTGCTCGCTTCGGTCGAGGGGCACCTGACGGAGATCAACGGACGACTCCAGGTGCTTCCGATCTTCGAAGTGAACGGCGACGTCGACTACAGCACGGGGAACATCGACTTCCCCGGATCCGTGGTGGTCAAGGGGGTCGTCAGGGACGGTTTCGAAGTCCGCGCCTCGGAGAACATCACGGTCAACGGCACAGTCGAGGGCGCGTTTCTCATCGCGGAAGGGAATATCGTCGTCGTCGGAGGTATCCGCGGGGTCGGCAAGGGGAAGGTGGAGGCGAAGGGAAATATCGCTGCGGACTTCGCCGACCAGGCGACGCTCTCCGCGGGCGGCGACATCCTGATCAAGAACGCGCTGCTCCACAGCGACTGCCGGTGCGGCGGCAAGCTGGTCGTCTCGGGCGGAAAGAAGTCGCAGATCGCCGGCGGCAAGATACAGGCCGGGAGCGAAGTGGTTTGCTCCACGCTCGGCAGCGAGATGGGGACGAAGACGGAGATCTCGGTCGGCGCTCTCCCGGAACAGGTCGAGCGTCGGGAGTTCCTTCGGAAAGAGCTGCAGCAGACGACCGAAAACCTCGAAAAGGTGGAGAAGAACATCGCTTTCCTGAAACAGACGGAAGCCGAAAAGGGGCTGGACGACGAAAAACGGGCGATGCTGGGCAAACTGACCCGGACGGCGTATTCGTTCAAGGCCTCCTTGAAGGAACTGGGCGACGAGGCAGCGCTGCTGGAGTCCGAGATGGAGAAGAAGCGCGAACGCGGCGCGGTGCGGGCCAGAGGCATTTGCTACCCCGGCGTTTCCGTGTGCATACGCGGGATCACCTACCGGGTGCGGGAGGCGTTCAAGTTCGGCACCATGCTCTACGAGGGCGGAGAGATCAAGGTCCGGTCGTTCGACGCATAGCGAGGGCCGCATGTTCTCGAATGCGCAGGGGGGCGTTTCCGCCTCCCTGCGTGCTTCGTCGGCCTAGCCCTGGACGTCCAGGTTCTGGCCGATCCCCATGGAGGCCATCATCTCATGAAGCATCCGTCCCTGAAGTTCCATCATGTCCATGGCCTTCTTCTGAACCGAGATGCCCACCTGAGCCATCGTGTTGGCCTGGTTGGTCGCCATGACGTTCTGTACCATGCCCATTTCCATGCGCCTCACCTCCTTTTCGGGGATGTGTTCCCTTTGATTTTCGGCCGTCGCGCCGCGAAAGATAATCCGAAGGTCCGAATCCTCGCTTCTGTACGCGCTTCCCACCGCCGAAGCTTTCCTTTTGTTTCTTCAAGTCAAAATTGACGCGGCAAACGACTGCCGCTATGATTCATTCTATTGTACCATGTTATCGATATTTTGCATTGTATGGAAAATGGAAGGGGGTGGTCCGGCGGAAGATAGTCGGGAAGAGGTGCACGGCGCAGTTCAGGAGGCTTCATCGAGAGGTTGTTTGTGAACCGATCATCTTCAGGGGGTGAACAGGGTGCAGTTTACGTTCGCGTTCTATTGCGTTGTTACGTATCTCGTCGTTATCACTGTCGTCGGCATCTACTACGGAAAGAAGATCAAAACCCAGGAGGATTACTCCGTCGCGGGGCGCTCCTTGCCTACGATCATCCTCATCGGAACGCTTATGGCCACATGGATGGGCGCGGGCACGGTCCTCGGCGGCCCTGCGGCCAGCGGCTACCAGTACGGTCTGATGGCGGCCGTGGCGTTCTCCCTCGGTTCTCCCGTGGGACAGTTCTTCCTCTCCTTCGTGGCCAAGCGGATCCGCCGGATGAACGCGCAGACGGTTCCGGAGGTCATCGAGAAGGTCTACGGCCCGACGGCGCGCGTCCTGGCCATGATCATCATCATGCTGGCCTACATCGGCATCGTCGCCTATCAGTACAGGGGCGTCGGACTGATACTGAACTCGATCCTCGGCATTCCCGCCAACATCGGCACGCTCATCGCCTTCGGCGTCATCGTGGCGACGGCGCTCTTCGGCGGACTCTACTCCGTGGCCTACACCGACTTCCTGAGCTGCTGCATGATGATGTTCGGCCTGGTCGTCGGCGTCCCCATGGCCATCTCGATGGCGGGCGGCTGGAGCTGGGTCGCGGCGAACATCCCTCCGGGGCATCTCGGCTTCGGCGGCGTCTCCTTCCCGCAGCTCCTCGGCTTCTTCTTCCCGGTCTTCTTCTACGTAATGGGCGACCAGAACATGTACCAGCGCTTCTTCGCGGCGAAGGATGAGAAGACGGCCATGACCAGCGGCATCGGCTGGATGATCGGCTGCACGCTGACCTACTTCTTCGTCGCGGCCGCGGCCATCACCTCCCGCGCCCTCTACCCGGAGATCAACGCGGCGCAGGCGTTCGTCCACCTCGCCACGCACGGTATGCCGGTCGTGATCGGCGGCATCTGCGTAGCGGCCATCACCGCCTTCATCGTCACCACGGCGAACTCGTTCCTTCTCTCGGTCGGCGTCAACGTAAGCTGGGACATCTACGCCCGCTTCATCAACCCGAACGCCCCGACGGAGCGCAAGCTGCTCGTCTCCCGCGCCAGCGTGCTCGGACTCGGCATCCTGGCGTACGTCGTCATCCAGTACTTCCCCGAACTGCTCATCCTGCAGCAGTACACCTATACGATGTACGGCGCGGCGATCACCCCGGCGCTGCTTGCGGCCGTCGTCTGGCCCGAGCGCACCACTCCGGCGGGCGGCATCGCCTCCATCCTCGTCGGCGGCGTGGTCACCATCGTCTGGGAGACCGCGAAGTCCGGCGGATGGGAGATTGCGAAGACGTATCCCCCCGTGCTTATCGCGGCGCCTCTCGCCATCCTCGCGCTCTACCTGCTGAAGAAAAAATAAGATGAAGGAGATGTGGACATCGTGAGCATGCTGCTTTTCAAGAACGCGACGCTCCTCGACTGTACCGGGAGCGAACCCGTCCCCTCCGCGTGGGTCGTGGCGGAGGACGGGCTGATCAAGGAGACGGGGAGCGGGAAAACTCCGCGCTTCTCCAAGGCGGAGGCCGTCGACTGCAAGGGGAAGACGCTGATGCCGGGGCTCATCGACGCGCACATGCACGCCTCCCTCTTCACCAACGACCTCGGCGAGCTGCACCGGAGATACCTCCCCTCGATGGGGTGCTTCATGGCGGCTAAGATCCTTGAAGACACGCTCCACCAGGGGTTCACCACAATCCGGGATGCCGGAGGGATCGATGCCGGATTCAGGGAGGCGCAGAAGCGGGGGCTCATTACGGCGCCGCGGATGCAGGTCTGCGGCAGGGCGCTCTCGATGACCGGCGGGCACGCCGACGTTCGCCTGCCGACGGAACTCGTCCCGCCGATTCAAGGCGGTATGCTCGGCGTCATCGCCGACGGCGTCGACGAGGTGCGCAGAGCGTCGAGGGAGCTGCTGCGTCAGGGCGTGGACTACCTGAAGGTCATGGCGGGCGGCGGCTGCGCCAGTCCCGCGGACGAGCCGGACACGACGCAGTACTCCCCCGAGGAGCTGGCGGCCATCGTCTACGAGGCGAAAGCCGCGGGGAAGACCGTCCTCTCGCACAACTACTCCGTGCGGAGCATGAAGCTCTGCGCCGAGGCCGGGGTGCACAGCATCGAACACGGCAACTACCTCGACCGGGAAACCGCGCGCGTTCTCAAGAAGCACGGCTGCTGGCTGGTGCCGACGATGGCGACCTACGACATCATGGCGAGGCGGGGGGAGGAGTTCGGCCTTCCGGCCTACTTCTTCCGGAAGATGAAGGACGTGCAGAAGCACTCCGAGAACGCGCTTTCCATCGCCTTCGAGGAGGGGCTGAAGATCGGCTCCGGGTCGGACATGGTCGGCTCCGGGCAGCCGTACAAGGCGCTGGAGATTGAATTGAAGGCGAGGGTCATGGGGCCGATGCGGGCCATCCTCTGCACCACGCGCGACAACGCCGAACTGATGGGGATCTCGGCTACCACGGGAACGATCGAGGCGGGCAAGTACGCCGACCTCCTCGTGGTCGACGGCGACCCGCTGAAGGACGTGCGCATCTTCCAGGACAGGGAGAAGCTCGCCGTCATCGTCCAGGGGGGAAAGTTCGTCAAGAAGACGGTGTAGTCCGTTCGTTCCATAACGAAGGGCGGGAGGACGAACCTCCCGCCCTTTTCGCGTCTTCGGCCGGCCGGGGGCGCTACACGCTTTCGAAGGCTCTTTCGAACTCCGCGATGACGTCGTCGATCTCCTCGAGCCCGGCGGAGAAGCGGAGCTGCCCGGCGGAAATGCCGCACTTCTCCAGCTCCTCCGGGGTGTAGATCCTGTGGGAGGTCTTCGCCGGATACGAGATCGACGTGGTCACGCCCGCGAGGCTGGGGACGAACTTGATCTTCTCGCAGGCGGCGATGAAGCGGGAGGCGCCGCCCTCCCCTCCGGCGATGTCGGCGCTGAGCATGCCGCCGCACCAGCCGTTGTCGAACTGCTTCATGGCGACCGCGCGGTGAGGCGACGAGGCGAGTCCGGGGTAGTACACCCGCTCCACCTTGGGATGTCCTTCGAAGTACTCCGCGAGCCGGAGCGCGTTCTCGCTGTGGCGCTGCACGCGCAGTCCAAGCGTCCGCAGGCTGCGGGTCAGGAGCCATGCGTCGAAGGGGCTGGGGACGGCGCCGTAGAGCGTCGCGAACTTTCGCAGGCGGTCGATCTCCTTCCCGCCCGCCATCAGCGCTCCGCTTATGATGTCGCTGTGGCCGCCGAGGTACTTCGTCGCGCTGTAGACCACGATGTCCGCGCCGAACTCCATCGGACGGCAGATCGCGGGAGTCGCGAAGGTGTTGTCGACGATGAACTTCGCGCCGGTTTTCCGTGCGACCGCGGCGGTATTTTCCAGATCGACCACTTCCATCAGCGGATTCGTGATAGTCTCCGTGTAGACGATCTTCGTGTTCGGCCGGATGTGCTTCTCGGGGTCGTCGTTGATGAAGTCGGCGAAGTCGACGGAGACGCCGAAACGGGGCAGTTCGTTCTTCAGGTAGTCGTAGACGCCTCCGTAGAGCACCGGCGAGGAGAGGATATGATCTCCCGACGAGACGTTCGCCAAAATGGCCGCGATGATGGCGGCCATTCCCGAGGCGAAAGCGATCGCCCCGCCGCACCCCTCCGCCTGCGCCAGCACCTCGTGCAGGCAGTCGTATCCGGGGTTGCCCATTCGGGAATAGACGTACCCCTGCCGCGCGCCCTCGTAGACCGCGTCGAGCGAGGGCACGTCGTCGAAGCTGAAGACGCTGCTCATGTAGATGGGGACCACCTTGGGGACGGAGACCGACTGCGCGATCCGTTTCGCCGCGCTGTTCTCCCCCGAATGGGTCAGTCTGGTCATCAAACCTTCTCGCATGGTATCACGCTCCTTGCGCCCGCCGCCCGGCGGGCCTGTATGTGAAAAGAGCCCCCCTGAAGAGGCTCCTTTCATGACCGGCGCCCGCCCGAGAGGCGGCGCGTCTACCGTACCTTGTGGCAGGCTACCAGGTGTTCGCCGCCCATGTCGACCAGCGGCGGCTCCTCGGCCGAGCAGACGTCCATCTTCCACGGGCAGCGCGTGTGGAAGCGGCACCCCGGCGGCGGGTTGATCGGGCTGGGGACGCCTCCCGTGAGGATGAACTTCTCCCGCTTCCGGTCGAGCTTCGGGATGGGGACGGCCGCGAGCAGCGCCTGCGAGTAGGGGTGGAGCGTGTTCTTGAACAGCTCCAGCGAGGGCGCCGACTCGACGATCTTCCCCAGGTACATCACCGCGATGCGGTTGCTGATGTGCTTCACCACCGAGAGGTCGTGCGACACGAAGAGGTAGGTCAGTTGCATAGTCTCCTGAAGCTCCTGGAGCAGATTGAGAATCTGCGCCTGGATGGAGACGTCGAGCGCCGAGACCGGCTCGTCGCAGACGATGAAGTCCGGCGAGAGTGAAAGGGCGCGGGCGATGCCGACCCGCTGCCTGCGTCCGCCGTCCAGCTCGTGCGGGTACTTGTAGTAGAGGCGGGGGCTCAAGCCTACCTTCTCCATCAGGGCGTCCACCATCTCCTCCCGCTCGCGCTTCGACCCCATGCCGAAGATCTCCAGCGGCTTGCCGATGGTCTCGCCGATGCTCTTGCGCGGATCGAGCGAGGAGAAGGGATCCTGGAAGATGATCTGCACCTGCTTGCGGATGCCGTGCAGCTCCTTTTTGTCCATAGAGGCGATGTCCCGCCCCCGGTACAGAATCCGCCCCGAGGTGGTCTCGATGAGACGGATCAGCAGCCGTCCGGTGGTGGACTTGCCGCACCCCGACTCGCCGACGAGACCGAGCGTCTCTCCCTCTTTGATGGAGAAAGAGACGTCGTCCACGGCGTGGACGTTCCCCGCAGCGACGGGGAAGTACTTCACCAGATTTTCAACCTTCACGAGATCAGGCATGAACTCCACCTCCGGCGTACAGATGGCACATGACTCTGTGCCCGTTCTCCTCGCTCGCTGCGGGAAGGGTCGTCCGGCAGACGTCCATGCACCGCGGACAGCGGGGATGGAACGCACACCCTTTGGGCAGGTCGAGCGGCTCCGGCATCAGCCCTTCGATGGGGCGGATGACGGAGGACTCCTCCTCGATGTCCGGGATGCAGCGGAAGAGTCCCGTTGTGTACGGGTGCTTCGCGCCCCTGAAGATCTGCTCCAGCGTGCCGGTCTCGACGATCCGGCCCGCGTACATCACCGCGACGTGGTCGCAGACTTCGCCCACGACGCCGAGGTCGTGCGTGATCATGATCATCGCCGTCGAAAACTCGTCCTTCAGGCTTCGCATCAGTTCAAGCACCTGCGCCTGGATGGTGACGTCGAGCGCCGTAGTCGGCTCGTCGGCGATGATGAGCGCAGGGTTGCACGCCAGGGCCATCGCGATGACCACGCGCTGGCGCATGCCGCCGCTGAACTCGTGCGGGTACTCCTTGAAGCGCGCGCCGGGGATCTGCACCTTTTCGAGCATCTCCATCGCCCGCTTTTCCGCCGCAGCCTCCGAGAGGTTCTGGTGGGCGACGAGCGCCTCGCTGATCTGCACGCCGACCGTGACCACGGGGTTCAGGGAGGTCATGGGGTCCTGAAATATCATCGAGATTCTGTTGCCGCGAATTTTTTTCATCTCCCGCTCCGGGAGCGAGAGCAGATTCCGCCCGTCGAAGACGATGCGTCCGCTCTCGACGACGCCGGGAGGGGAGGGGACGAGCCCGAGTATCGAGAGAGCCGTCGTCGTCTTTCCGGCGCCGCTCTCCCCGACGAGGCCGAGCGTCTTCCCCCTGTGGAGGGAGAAGTCGAGGCCGTTCACCGCGGCCACCGTGCCTTCGTACGTCTTGTAGACCACTTTGAGATCCGAAACTTCCAACAGAGGACCGTTCATGCGTAAACCTCCCGACGGACTACTGGCGAAGCTTGGGATCGAGCGAATCCCGAAGTCCGTCGCCGAATATGTTGAGGGCCAGCACCACGATCGAGATGGCCAGCCCGGGGAAGAACGTGAGATAGGGCGCCTGGCGCAGGAACTGCCGTCCGGAGCTGAGCATCGAGCCCCACTCCGCCGTGGGCGGCTGGATTCCCAGCCCGAGGAAGGAGAGGGCCGCCGCCGACAGGATGGCCTGGGCCACGCCGAGGGTGCTCTGGACGATGATGGGGGCCATGCAGTTCGGCAGGATGTTCTCGACGATGATCCGCGCGTCGCTCGCGCCGACGGCCTTGGCCGCCTCCACGAACTCCTGCCCTCTGACCGTGAGCGCCGACGCCCGCACCACCCGCGCGTAGCGAGGGAGCTGGCTGATGCCCACCGCGATCATCAGGTTGAGCAGGCTGGTCCCCAATGCGCCGACGATGGCGATGGCCAGGATGATCTGCGGGATGGCGAGCAGGACGTCCATGCAGCGCATGATGAAGTTGTCCAGCCGCCCGCCGTAGTAGCCGCCGATGGCCCCGAGAATGCCCCCGAAGACCGCGCCGATGCCCACCGCGACGAAGCCGACGTAGAGCGAGATTCTGCTGCCGTAGATGATGCGGCTGAGCATGTCGCGCCCGAAGTTGTCCGTCCCCAGCGGGTGCGCCGAGGAGGGGCCCTTGAGGCGCTGCGTCATGTTCGTCTGGTTGGGGTCGTACGGCGCGAGGACCGGCGCGAGGACCGCCACGACCACCAACAGGACGACCACGCTCATGCCCACGAGCGCCGCCTTGTTCCGCCGCAGACGACGCCAGACCTCCCACCACGGGCTGCGCCGCTTTTCGCGGGATGTTCCGTTGGATGCGGAGAGAGTGACGACTGACTGTCTTTCGCTGTTCATGAGTGTTCTCTCCTCTCCGTCACTTCGCGGCCCGGTACTGCGCCTTGATCCGCGGATCGAGCACCGCGTACAGCAGATCCACCAGCAGGTTCACTATGCCGACGCAGAAGGCGAAGAAGAGCACGCCCCCCTGCACCACGGGGTAGTCCTGCGCCCTGATGGCGTCGACGATGAGCCGTCCCAGTCCGGGAATGGAGAAGATGGTCTCGGTGATGACCACGCCGCCGAGCTGGTGGCCGAAGTAGAGCCCCGCGATGGTGACCACGGGGATCATTACGTTGCTCAGTATGTGTCTGGTGAGCACGAGCCGGTCGGAGATGCCCTTCGCCTTCGCCGTGCGGACGTAGTCCTGCCGGATGACTTCGAGCATGCTCGACCTGGTCATCCGCGCGATGACCGCCATGGTCTGGATACCGAGCACTATGGTCGGCATGATGAGGTTCTTCCACGAGTCGAACCCCGACGACGGAAGGATAGGGATGTAGATGGAGAGCAGGAGCATGAGCATCAGAGCGATCCAGAAGTTCGGTATCGAAAAGCCGACGAGAGCCAGGAAGCTGCATAAGGCGTCCACCCACGTATTCTGTTTGAGCGCCGCGAGGATGCCCAGCGGCAACCCTATGACGATGGCGAACGCCATTCCCATCAGCGCCAGGGTGAGCGTCGCCGGAAAGCGCTCCATGATCTCCTCCATGACCGGGGCGTTCGATTTGATCGAGCGTCCCAGGTCGCCCTTGAGCGCGTTGCCGAGAAAGATGCCGTACTGGACGTATAAAGGCTTTGTAAGGCCGAGCTGCTCGCGCAGGTTGGCGATGTCCTCCTGCGTCGCGCCGGGGCCGAGCATGACCTCGGCGGGGTCGCCGGGGGCGAGGTGGACGATGGAGAAGATGAGAATGGAGACGCCGAAGAGCACGGGGACGAGGAACATCAGTCTCTTGAAAAAGTATCGAAGCATACAACCAGTCCTCCATGGAAAATATCGCCGGAGTCCGGCCGCGAGGGGCGGTGGACTCCGGCGCGTTCGTCCGCCTTATTTCGCGACGGTCACTCCGTACAGGGGGGAGATCATGTTCGGGTAGAGCTTGAAGCCCTGAACCTTCTTGGAGGACGCGCCCAGAAGCTCCTGGCTGATCATGAAGACCAGCGGGCATTCGTCGACGGCCAACTGCTGCGCCTCCGCGTAGATCTTTCTGCGCTCCGCCTGGTCGAGCGTGGCGGCCCCCTTCTCAAGCAGCGCGTCGAGCGCGGGGATGGAATAACGGAAGCGGTTGGAGGAGCCGATGTTCGCGGTGTGATACACGGGAGTCATACCGCCGTCGGCATCCCCCGTGCCGGTCCAGCCCAGCATGAATGCGCCGCCGATGCCCTTTGCGGATGTGGAGAGCAGCGCGCTCCACTCCATCAGTTCGACCTTCGCCCGGATGCCGACCTCGGCGAGGAACGCCTGGATCAGCTCCGCTGCGCTGCGGCGCTCCGTGCGGTTGTCGGAGAAGATGGTCATGTCGAATCCGTTGGGGAATCCGGCCTCCTTCAGCAGCTCTCTGGCCTTGTCGGGGTTGTAGGAGTAGGCCGGCTCGCGCGTGGGGTCGAAGCCCCAGATGACGGGCGAGAGCGGTCCTCTGGCGGGGGCGCCGAAGCCGAAGTAGATGGCGTCCGCTATGGCCTGTTTGTCGACCGCGTAGTTCATCGCCTGGCGAACCAGCTTGTTTCCGAAAGGTTCGATCTCGGTGTTCAGCCCCATGTAGAGCGTGGACATCGCGGGCGTCTGGTAGGTGAGGAACTTGCCGCTATCCTTGACGGAGGCGAAGTCCTGGTTGGGGAAGTTGCCGGGAATAAGGTCGACGCCGCCGGACTCAAGCTCGACGAGGCGCGTCGCGTCTTCGGGGATGCCCCTGTAGACGAGCGTGTCGAGAGGCGCGGGGCCGCGGAAGTAGCCGTCGAACTTTTCGAGAGTTACCTTGTCGCCGCGCGACCAGTTCACGAACTTGAAAGGGCCGGTGCCCACGGCGGCCTTGCTGCCGTAGTCGGCGCCGGTCTCCTTGACGGCGCGCTCGCTGACGACGGATGTCTCGTACCGGGTCAGGCTCATCAGCATGGGGGCGAACGGGCGCTTCGTGACGAGCTTCAGCGTGTGCTCGTCGAGCGCCTCGATGGACGCCACCTCGCGCAGGTGGGTTGCGCCGGGGGAAGCCGTCGCCGGATCCTTGATCCGCTCGAGCGAGAACTTCACGGCGGCGGCGGTGAGCGGGTCGCCGTTATGGAACGTCACGCCCTTGCGAAGGTGGAAAACCCACGTCAGGTCGTCGGGGTTCTCCCAGCTCTCGGCGAGGTCGGGCACGATTTCCATGCGTTCGTCGACTTGGACGATGTTGCTGTAGATCTGTCGGATCACGTTCGCCGAGTAGATGTCGCTGACCTTGTGCGGGTCGAGGCTGGAGATGTCGGCGACCTGGGCTATCCGCAGCTCCGCGGCGAAGGCGGGGAGAGCGAACGCGGCGGCGGCGAGAAGCGCGAGTGCGATGAGAAGGAACTTTTTCACTGTGCATCACGACCTTTCTTCATTTTTCGACGCCGGTTCTTCGGCGTCTTCGAGCAGTTATCAAGCCATCTATGATTCACCGGGGGAGGCCCCGGTATTTTTCGCTTACGCAGGCGAGAGCAGGCGCAGCTCCGTCCCGGAGGCGCTCGTGATCACTTCCGCGCCGTGCGGTGCGACGACGACGTCGTCCTCGATGCGCACGCCGCCCAGACCCTCGATGTAGATGCCCGGCTCGACGGTCACCACCGAGCCTACGGGGAGCTTCTCGCCGTTCATGCGGTTGACGACGGGCAGCTCGTGCAGCTCCAGGCCGATGCCGTGCCCCGTGGAATGCGTGAAGAACTCGCCGTACCCCCGGTCGCGGACGACGCTCCGCGCCGCCTCGTCGACGTCGCGCCCCGTCGCGTCGGGCGAGACTGCGGCGATCGCCCGGTCGTGCGCCTCGCGGACGACGTGGTAGATCTCGACGAGCTTCGGGTCGACGTCGCCGATTCCCACGGTGCGTGTCATGTCGGAGACGTAGCCGTTGTACACCGCGCCGAAGTCCATCGTGATGAAGTCGCCCGGCTGCACGACGCGGTCGGAGAAGATCCCGTGCGGGCGCGCTCCTCTGGGGCCCGAGGCGACGACGAAGTGCCCCTTCGCCGGCTGCTGCGCCCCTCTGCGGCGGATTTCGTGGACGAGGTCGGCGGCGAGTTCCGCCTCGGTCCTGCCCGGACGGATCGCCGGAAGGAACGCCTCGAAGGCCTCCGCCGCGATCCGGGCGGAACGGCGCAGAAGATCCAGCTCCTCCGCGTCCTTGACTGCGCGGAGCCGCTGGACGAAGCGCGTCGTTCCGACGAGCGAAGGAACCAGTTTTTCAAGCGCGCGCCCCCGTTCGAGAGCGAGTTTGTCGTCCTCCACGGCGAGCTTCCGGACGCCGAGTTCCCGGAGCGCCTCCCGAACCGCGGGCCACGGGTCGCGGTCTTCCATCCGCACGAGGGGCAGGAACGACTCCTCCTCGGCCTGGATGAAGTAGCGCGAGTCGGTGATCAAGCGCCCTCCGTTCACCCCCGCCACCACGACGGCGAAGGAGCCGGTGAATCCGGAAATGTACTGCACCGCGGGGCGGTTGTCCAGCTCGCTGCTGAAGACGAAGAGCGCGTCGGCATCTCTCCTCCGGAGTTCTTCCGCCAGGCGTTCCATACGCGCGGCGAAGAAATCGTTCATCTTTCGCACACCACCGCTTCCTTTCTCAATAAAGGATACGCAACAGGATGCATTATACCAAGTCGATGATGAGGGTGGAAGGGTTTTCTTTTCAGCGTGGAAAAGTTCTTTCGTCAACTAAGTGTACGGACACGCATCGCAGTCCGCAGCGTTGCGGAGGGGGAACCGGGGCATCTGCTCCCTCCCCCTCCGCCGATATGCTCAGGGCGTCCGGACGACGGGCCTGCCGATGACTGGGATCAGGTCGTGGATCGTCTCCGCTTTTTGGGAAAAGTTCATGAGCGCCTCGAAGCTGAGCGCCCAGACGTCCATCGGCATGGAGCCGCGTATCAGGTCGAGCCCGAACGGTGAGAGGAGCGAGACGCACGCCTCGGCCTCCTCTTCGCGCTCGAAGACGAAGAGTAGCCAGTTGATGCCGTCCTGGTCGAAGCTGTCGAGGTCGATGTAGCCGGGGAGCACCATGCGGCGGAGCACTTCGAGCACGAGCTGGAAACGCCCCGTTACGGCGAGGAACCCGTCGAGGCGCCCCGCTTCGGGGGCGGGAGCCCGCATGCAGAAGAAGCGGTCGGCGTTCAGAATTCCCCACGGGTCGTTGGGGGAGCGCGGGATGTGCGAGTACGCCTGGAAGTCGTAGCGGCTGAGGTGGAGCAGGTCCGCCTCGAAGTAGGCGGGGAAGCTCCCCTTCGCTTCGAACCACTTGGCGGCGGCGTCCGGGGCGGGCGGCGCCTCTTTACGGGCGGCGAGCCCCGTCGTAGGCCAATCCTCCCGCAGTTGGCCGACGATAGGCGACGAGGGCCAGAGCCACTCGAGCCCCGACGAGCGGCTGAAGAGTTCTTCGTCCTGCAGCGGCGGCACGGGGAAGCGCGCCTCCCTGACGAACTCCTTCACCCCCCAGCGCTGGATGTGTTTTTTGTCGAGCAGCAGGCGGAGACGCGTTATGAAAAAGTCCTTTTCAGGGTCCGCGCCCGGGGTTCCCGGTTCGGCGGGCAGATAGTTCGCCGCCGCCTCCTCGCGGAAAGCCTCTCTCCCGGCGTCGGTCAGGAAGAAGAGATTTCCCTCCTTCGCGAGCAGACCGTCGATCAGCATCTTTTCAAGCATCGCGGGATCCTCCCCGGCGATGGGCGCAAGCTCCTCCGTCCAGCAGGGGTTCTCCCGGTCGAACAGCAGCAGAAGGCTTCCGTACTCCATGCTTTCTTCCTCCTTCTCGAATCGTCTCGTGAATCACGGGGCTCCGGCCGCGCCTACGAAAAACGCCCCCGGACGGCGGAATATGCCGGGGGCGCGGTACGCCGCTTCTTCTCCCGAGCCGCGCCCCCTAGGAAGCGTAGCGTGAAACGGCGCGTTCGTCCAGAGGTCAGTTCAGTTCGGTGAAGGTAGACTCGTCCTTTTTCAGCGCTTTCCACAGGCACCAGCAAGCGACCACCATGATCACGGCGAAGGGGCCCGCCGCCGCGATGGAGGCGATCTGCAGCGACTGGAGACCGCCGCTCATCAGCAGGACGAAGGCCAGCGCCGCCATCAGGACGCCCCAGATCCCCATGCGCACCTTCGGCGGGTTCATGTCGCCCTGCGTCGAGTACATCGAGAGGACGAACGTCGCCGAGTTGGCCGATGTGATGAAGAAGGTCGAGATCAGCGCCACCATGACGACCGACATGATGCCGCCCAGCGGGTAGTGGGTATAGATCTCGAAGACGCCGACGGAGATGTCCGCGGCAACTTTTTCGGCGATCTTCGCCGCGCCGGTGAGTTCGAGGTTCAGGCCGGAGGTCCCGAAGATGGCGAACCAGCAGAAGCTGCCGAGCGCCGGCACGACGAGCACGCCGGAGACGAACTCGCGGATGGTGCGGCCGCGCGAGATACGGGCGATGAACGAGCCGACGAAGGGCGCCCACGCGATCCACCACGCCCAGTAGTAGAGCGTCCAGCCGCCGAGCCACCCCTTATACTCGCCGCCGTAGGGGGCCATGTGGAAGCTCTGGTTCACCACGTTGGAAAGGTAGTCGCCGAGGCCCGTCATCAGGGATTCGATGATCGCCATGGTGGGGCCGATGAGGAAGAGCGAGACGCTCAGCAGGCAGGCGAGGAAGAGGTTGACGTTGGAGATGAGCTTGATCCCTTTCTCGATGCCTGTAACGGCGGTGCCGGTGTAGACGAAGGCGAGCGTCGCGATGATGACGAGCTGGAAGGTGACGTTCTGCGGCGCGTTGAAGAGGTACTTCAGTCCGCTGTTGATCTGGAGCGTGCCCAGGCCGAGCGACGTGGCCAGTCCGGCGATTGTGGCGAAGATGGCGAGGATGTCGATGGCCTTGCCGAGCATGCTCGCGTTCCCCTTCTCCCCGAGCACGGGGAGAAACATGCTGCTCATCAGTCCGGGCGCGCCCTTGCGATACTGGAAGAAGGCAAGGCAGAGAGCGATGACGGCGTACCCCGCCCACGGGTGGAGCCCCCAGTGGAAGAAGGTGGTCCGCAGCGCGTCCTCGGCGGCTTTCGCGCTTCCGGCGGCTGCGCCGAAGGGAGGCGTCATGAAGTGGTAGACGGGCTCGCCGACGCCGTAGAAGACCAGTCCGACGCCCATGCCGGCGGAGAAGAGCATGGCGAACCACGAGATGTTGCTGAACTCGGGCTTCGACCCCGGTTCGCCGAGACGGAGCTTCCCGAAGCGGCTCATGCAGAGGAGTATGGGGAAGAGCACGAAGATGTTCATGGCGAGCATGTACCCCCATCCGAAGTACTCGATGAGGACGTTGAATAGCCCCTTGGCCGCCGCGTCGAAGCTCGCCGGGGAGAAAATCCCCCAGAGCACGGTGGCGGCGGTGACGACCATGGAGATGAAGAAAACGGAATTATCTTTCTGTACTTGCATACTCGTCCCTCCTTCACTGATATCCGGGGGAGAGTACTCTCCCCCGGACGGAAGCTAGATCTTCACCGGGAAGATGGTCTGCGCGTCGACGTCGGTTTCAAGCGCGTCGAGCGCCACGCCCGTCCTGTGGTAGCGGAGGGCCCATTCGTCGTCGGGGCGGAGCTGGGGGTTGCCGAGGGGGTACGGGACGGAAACGGTGGGGACCATCTTGTTGACGCCGACGGTCTTCGCGATATTGGTGAGGTTGCACATCACAACCACGGGGATGCCGCTGCGCTCTATTTCTTTCGCGATCGTTGACCCGCAACGAGTGCAGGTTCCTCAGGTCGCGGTGAGGACGACGGCTTCGACGTTCCGCTCGTGGAGCACCGCGGCGATCTCACGGCCCATGCGGGCGGCCTCGCCCTGCGTGGTACCGGTGCCGACGGTGGTGTAGAAGAACTCGTCCACCACGCCCAGCCTGCCCTCGCGCTGATAGGCGCGGATGGCGTCGAGCGGGACGACGACGTTGGGGTTCTTGTCGGCCTGCTCGGGGTCGTACCCGGCGTGGATCGTCTTGTACTCGGGCGCGGTGAAGCCTTGGCCGAGCGCCGAAATGTCGTACTTGCCCCACTTGGTGGCGGAGCAGGACTGAATCCGGTCGGGGTTCTCGCGGGGGACGATGCCGCCGGAGGTGACCAGCGCGAGACGCACCTTCCGCAAATCTTTCACCGCCGGAGCGACGGGGACGCGGTCGAGCGCGGGCATCGGCAGCTCGGTCCGGTACGGCTCGCCCTTCAGCTTCGCGATCATCATGTCGACCACGCGGTCGGCGGCCATGACCGGCTCTTGCCCGATATCCTCAAGGAAGACTTCGTGGCGGATTCCGCGCGGGAAGTACCCCTCCATCGGCGCGGGAAGCAGCTTCTCGCCCCGCGCGATCTTGTCGGCGAAGGCGGCAAGCTTCTCCATGTCCTGCTTCATGAACGTGGCGCGGTTGCCGCCGCGGAAGATGTACATGTCCTTATGGAACATCTCGACGCCGGGGTTTTCCTCGTTCATCGAGGTGAGCACGGGGACGCCGTACTTCTCCTTCACGGCCTTGCAGATCTGGCCGCACGCCGCGCCGTAGCGTCCGGCGTTGAAGGCGGGGCCCGCGATGAAGACGTCGAACGCCTTGCCTTCGAGCATCCCCATGATGCGCTCCAAGGCCTCGTCGGTGCGCGACGCCATGAAGTTATCGCCGCAGATGATGGTGTGCGTCACCTCGACGTCCTTGGCGAGGGTGTTGAATATCTGGGTGCACCCGACGGTTCCGGTGCGGATTTCGGGCTCGTAGTCGGCCATGTCCTCGCCGCCCACCTGCCCGAAGAACTGGTTGATGTAGTGAATCGCCTTGAGCATTCTGCTTCCTCCCCTTCTCATTATAAGTAGACGACCGGCGAACGCGCGCGAAGCGAGCAAGGAGCCGAGTCGGTCACTTAGTGCGACATGCTTCTGGTCGCTATAAGTAGACGACCGGCGAACGCGCGCGAAGCGAGCAAGGAGCCGAGTCGGTCACTTAGTGCGACATGCTTCTGGTCGCTATAAGTAGACGACCGGCGAACGCGCGCGAAGCGAGCAAGGAGCCGAGTCGGTCACTTAGTGCGACATGCTTCTGGTCGCTAATAGTCCATGCAGGTCTTCACGGAGAAGCCGCTGATGTGGTCCGAGCAGAACATGCCGTTGTTCTCCATGACGAGCGAGCCGTCCGGATGCACGCACCCCTCCCAGCCTCCGGAGAGGCCGTCGCGGGCCATCGACTCAAGCTCGCCGAGGACGGTCTTCATCGGGGGCAGCTCGAAGTACTGCGAGACGTTCCCCGTCGAGACGAGGGCGTTCGCCGCCGGGTCGAGGGCCACCAGGGGCTGCGACCCGCCGTCGCGGCCGGTGCACTCGTTGGAGATGCCGACGGTCTTGATGCCGACCTTCTCCAGCTCGACGATGGTCTGAATGTAGTCCACGTCGGGGTTGCCGTACCCTTCTTCCGCAACGATCGCGCCGTCCGCGCCGAGGTTCTTGGCCATCTGCGCCACCATGTAGGCGGAGCGCTGCTTCTGGTCCATGGCGACGTTGAGGTTCGACATGACGAGGCCGAGGAAGTTGAGCGTCTTGCCGTGCTCCTTCATCAGGCGCTTCACGACGGGGTTGTTGCAGTGCTCGTAGGTGGACATCTTGGACGAGACGGGCATGAAGCTGCCGGAGATCAGCGCGCCGTCGAGCAGCTCGTTGGGGTGCATGTAGGTTGGGAGCATGTGGTTGCCGTCCCAGCCGTAGACGAGGGTGTTGTACCCCATCGCCTCCATCTGCGTCTGCGGCTGCAGCACGTAGACCACCGACGGAAGCCCCTGCACGGAGGCGTCGCGGCGGTTCACCGGCTCAAGCTCCCACGTTTCGATCTCCTCCGGTTCGAGGGAGGCGACTGCCTTGCCGACGTACTCGGCGAGACGGTGTCCGGCCCAGCGGAGCGCGCGGTTCTTCTTCTGCTGCTCGTGCCGTTCGAACTCCTCGTCCGTGTCGCCCACGAGGACGAGATTCTTCAGGGAGCCGAAGATGGTGTTCCTCTGAAAGGGACCGGCCATGTCGATCAGGCCGTCCTGGAAGCTCCCCCAGCGCTTGCCGACCACGATCAGCGAGCAGTCCTTCAGCGCGTGCGTCCTTCCCTGCCCTGCGGGCATAACGGGGTTGGTCACACCGGGGAACATCACGCCCCCGGAGACCTTGCAGCGCATCTCGATGGCCTCCTTCACGGGGACCATGCGGACCTCGTCTCCGGGGCACGCGATATGCAGCTCCGCCTCGGTGATGTGGCTGTCCTCCTTCACCACCGCAAGAGCCTCTTCCTTGTTTATGGTCAGCACGCCCTTGCTGTAGCCGGTCTTCTCGCCGAAGACCATCTCCTTCACGAAAAACTTTCCTATCTCCAGTTTCATAGGCTCACCCTCCCGGAATGGAATAACGTATTCCTCCAATGCGTAGTCTAGGGGAAGGGAGCCTCGTCGCGCATCGTGCAAAGTATGATTGTGGAGTAGCGCAAATCATGAATCCTCAAGATTAGCCGAGGACGCGCCGATACATCGCCGATCCCGGCGAGAACGCTTTTTCCGCTCGTCATCCCCCTTCGCGGCGCTTCGTGCGCTGCGAAGGGGGTACGGAGGAAAAAAACCAGTCGGCTTCGTACCAGTTGCCTCGTCTTCCCCGCAGCGTGTAGAATCGCGGGGAGAAAACGAATCGGGAAGGAGCGAGCGGCATGAACGACGACCGGACCCCCTACGACGCGCTCGGCGTCCTCTTCGCCAAGATACTGGAGCCCGTGGCCCTCTACCGGGCGCTCTTCGACGAAGGAGGCGCGTTCCGCGACGTGGTGTACATCGACGTCAACCCGGCGTACGAGCGGGTTATGGGCATCCGCAAGGAGGACATCCTCGGCCGGCCCTTCCGCGAGATATGGTCGGAGAAGGAGCGGGAGTGGCAGGACATCATCCTCCAGGTGGCCACCACCGGAATCTACGCCCGCTACGAAGGCCCCAGCTACGACACGGGGAAGTACCTCCACGCCATCGCCTTCAGCCCGACGCGCTCCGTCGTCGCCGTCATCTTCCTCGACATGACCGACTGGAAACGCGCCGAGGAAGCGCTCCAGGAGAAGGAAATCCTCCTCACCGAATACCGGCAGGAGCTGCGCACGCTCGCCGCGCGCCTCTCCCTCGCGGAGGAGCGCACCCGCCGGGAGATCGCCGTCAAGCTGCATGATCGGGTGGGATACTCGCTCGTCTCGCTGCTCGCGCGCCTTCGCGCGCTCTCCGAAACGCACGGGCCGGACGACATCGCCCCGGCCGTTCACGAGGTGGAGGGACTGCTCTCCGACACGCGCTCGCTGACCCTGGAGATCAGCTCGCCGCTGCTCTACGAGGTCGGCCTGGAACCGGCGCTCGCCTCGCTCGCCGAACGGATGCTCGCCCCGCACGGCATCGCCGTCGACTTCCGCGAGTGCGGCCCGCAGTCGCACATCTCGATGGAGATCCGCATTTTGATGTACCAGATGGCCCAGGAGCTGCTGCTCAACGTGATCAAGCACGCGGGGGCGAAGAACGTGATCCTTCGGGTGCAGCGGGGGAACAAGCGCGTTCGCCTGCTCGTCGAGGACGACGGCGCCGGGTTCTCCTCCAAGACGCCGAAGCACTGGGGGAAATGGGGCGGAATGGGGCTCTTCAGCATTCGGGAGAAACTGCACTCCGTCGGCGGAGAGATTCGCGTCTTCTCCGAGAAGGGGAAGGGGAGCACCGTGGCGCTCGTCGCGCCGCTGACGTTCGAAGGGGGGAAGCCGTCGTGAAGATCCGCGTGCTGATGATCGACGATCACAAGCTCTTCCTCGCGGGGTTGGAGGATATCCTCGGCCGCGAGGGGGATATCGAGGTGGTCGGCGTGGCCGGAAGCTGCCGCGAGGGAGTAGCGATGGCTCTGGAGAAGCGCCCCGACGTGATCGTCCTCGACCTCGCCATGCCCGAGACCAGCGGCGTGGAAGCGGCGCGCGTCCTCTCCGAGGCGTTGCCGGGCGTCCGCATGGCGGCGCTCACGATGCACCTCGACCGGCAGATGGTCTTCGAGGCGCTCAAAAGCGGCATGACCGGCTACATTCTGAAGGAGGCCACGCCGGAGGAGTTCCTCTTCGCCCTGCGCGTGGTGGCGCGGGGGGAGACCTGGCTCAGCCCGAAGGTGGCCACCCTCGTGGCGAACGACTTCGTCCGCGGAAGCGCCTCCGAAGCGCCGAGCGCCCCCTCTCTCTCCGACCGCGAGCGCGAGGTGTTGCGCCTCCTGGTCAAGGGGGCGGGCACGCGCGAGATCGCGGGAACGCTCCACATCAGCAAGAGCACCGTGGACACCCACCGCCGCAACATCCTCGACAAGCTGGGGTGCGAAAACGTCACCTGCCTCACCCGCTACGCGCTGCGCCACGGTTTGGTCGATCTGGACGAGTGATGGAGGCGGCAACAGCGCGCTCTTTCGCCCCTTCCTCCGGAGGAATGCCTCTGCGGAGTGCGGGGGCATGCTCATCGGAAAATGCAAATCAAGGATTGACAAATTTTTTTTGAGCCCTATCATGTTAGATGTCTCTAACTAAATCTCTCGCGTATGGAGGGCGCCATGCACATCATGCAGACTTTCATAGCTTTGCTGAAGAGCCGCGATGCCGACGACTTCGTCGAGTTCATATTCGCTTTCTTCGCCGCACCCGTCGTTCGCGGAGTGAAGTGCGGCAGCCTGGTCAATATTCGGCGCAACGGAGAGGAGATTCCACGTGTCTGGAGGCGGCGGAAAAACGAGCTGCTTGCGCGCTACGGCCTCGAAGCCGCCGAACTGCCTCCGTTCTCCTCCAAGGGAGGCGGAGCGTTTCGTACGAACGCGGTGCTGCTCCTTGTCTACGACCGTCGTCTTCTTGAAAAGGCTCTGTTTTCCGAGGAGGCGCTCGCGATTCTGCGCCCCCTCGGTTACGAAGAGGCAGGAGGTTCCGTCCTTTCCTTCATCGAGCGTCTGAAGAGGCGCTTCGCCGAGGGTTTTCCGCACGAAATAGGGCTTTTTCTGGGATATCCTCCGCACGACGTCAGGGGATTCATGGCGGACGGAGGAAGAGGCGCGGTCGCTTCGGGGTACTGGAAGGTGTACGCCAACGTCGCGGAGGCCATGGAAACCTTCGGCGCGTTCAGGCGAGCCGAGCAGGACGCGGCCATGGAGCTTGTTCTTCGTTTCGGGGCGATGCAGCTCGGGGCATGAATTCCGGGGAGACGCACAGCTGTTTCGTCGGCGCATCGCGGCCGATGCGATCTGATCATATACACTATTCAAGGAGGGGTTGCACATGTCCAAAGTGTTTATCGTCTACTGGTCGGGGACGGGGAATACCGAGACGATGGCGGAAGAGATCGCCAAGGGAGCGGCTTCGGCGGGAGCGGAGGTCGTATGCAGGAACGTGGCGAAATGTTCCGTCGCGGAGCTTGCCGGGTACGATGTCGTCGCTTTCGGTTCTCCGTCCATGGGTTCCGAGGTGATCGAAGAGGCGGAGATGGAGCCGTTCTTCTCCGAGGCCGAGAAGGCGCTCGGAGGAAAGAAAGTCGCCGTCTTCGGATCCTACGGCTGGGGCGACGGGGAGTGGCTGCGTTCCTGGGCGGAGCGGTGCACGGCAGCCGGAGCCGTTCTGCTGGACGACGGTCTGGCGGTTCACGAGACGCCGGACGAAGCGGCGCTCGCGCAGTGCGCGGCCTACGGCGAAAAGCTGGCGGCGTTTTAGCGGCAGAGGTTCGCCGAAAGCGGAAGAGCGCGCTTCGTGCGCGACGTACGACGGGGAGCGTTGTTCGCTCCCCGTTTTTCCGGGGATGCGGCGCGCCTGTTCCGTCGCGTTCTCCGGACCAGGCTCCCGCTCTCGTAGAGAGTGCGGGCGATAACTGCTATGAGCGGAGGCGCGCCGGATTGTCTCCAATATCTTTTCTTCGCCCGACGTACGCATTCTACCTGCGGAGAGTCCTTTAAAGAAGTCCGCTTCCCCACACCGGCCTATCGCAAAGCATGTATAAACGAACTCTCTTCGGAGAGAGCGTACAGTCCGGTTGACAAAACAAACGTGCTATGTTTTACTTCATTCGTGCTACGATCCGATCGGGTTGGTAGATCTTGAGGAGCGTCGGCGCGCGGCGCTCCGGCGTGCGCGTACTCTTTCATGGCTCGGACCGAAGAGCCGAATGTGCTCTCTCCCTTTAACGGGGAAATCTCAAGGAGGCAAGGAACGAAATGCGTAAACTGGTTGCAATAGGCGCGACGCTGGCGCTTCTGTCGTTCGCCGGAACGGCGTTCTCTCACGAACTGGTTTTGAAGCCGACGAAGATGTCGGCTTCGGAAAAGGAGACCGTGGCCCTGGAAATTCATTCCACCCACGCGTTCATCGTCCCCGAAGAGGCCGAGGACATAAGCGCGATGAAGGCGGGCGTCTTCTCGGGCGGGAAAGTGCTGCCCATACAGCTCGAACGGAACGAAGCGGGGCTTCGGATCGACTCGAAATTCGTCGTTCCCCATGCGGGCGCGGTGCTCGTCGTATGCGAGAAGCTTCCCCTTCCTTACGGAAGAACCAACGAGGGCGGAAAGCTCGGAACCCGCAAGGAACTCGAAGCCCGGGGACTGAAAGTTGCGTCCGTGAACAAGTACGACAAGTTCGCCAAGGCTATCGTGAACGCCGCTCCCGGAGACGCGAACTTCGCCGAGATCGCGGGGCAGGAGCTCGAGATCGTTCCGGTGACGAACCCGGCCGAAGTCAAGCCGGGAGATTTCATGACCTTCAAGGCGCTGTTCAAGGGTCGTCCCGTGTCCGGACCCGTCTGGGCCACCTACGACGGCTTTTCGCCCGACGAGAATACCTACGCGTACTACACCGAAGGCGGCGCCTCGGACGGAACCTTCCGCGTGAAAATCACTGCGCCCGGGCTCTGGATCGTTCGGACGACCAGAACCGACGAGGGCAAGGACGGCGAGTACGACAGCCGTATCCTGCGCTCCGTTCTGACGTTCGAGGTGAAGTAGGACGAGAAAACGCCGCCCTCTTCGGCGGCGCGCGGTCAAGGCCTCCGGAAGCCGCTCCGGCTCCCGGAGCCTTTTCTTTCGAAAGGAAAAAAGATGAGACGCGTTCTCTTGCTGTTGTTTTCACTCGCGATTACTCTCGGCGCTCTCGAAGAGGCCGACGCGCACGGCGTGGGGCATATCCCGTCGGAAAAACCTCCCGTCGCTCTTGAGTTCTATTATTCCACCGGAGAACCCATGTCGTTCACGAAGACGGATGTGTTCGCGCCCGGCGATTCGAAAGGCGCCTTCCAGTCGGGGAGAACCGACGAGAAGGGGCGCTTCGCCTTCGTCCCGGACGGGGAGGGCGAGTGGCGCGTCGTGGTGACGGACGACGAGGGGCACAGAGCCGAAGCGGTCGTCGCCGCGACGGGAAAGGAAGACGGCGTTGCGGCTCCGGCCGCCGCGACCGTCTCGGGGAGCGGGCCCGCCGCTCCGCTCGACACTTCGAGGAACGCCCTTCTCGGCGTCAGCCTGATCTTCAACATCGCCGCGGCGACGACGCTCTATCGTGCGAGGAGGCGGAAGCATGCACATCAGTGACGGCGTGCTCTCCACGCAGGTGCTGGCGGCGGGGTGGGCCGCAGCCGCGGCCGGAACGGCGATCGGTCTCAAGAAACTCGATCCGGAGCGGATCGTTCCGGTGGCCGTCTTTTCGTCCGCCTTTTTCCTGGCCTCGCTCGTCCATGTCAAGATCGGCCCCAGTTCCACGCATCTCTCGCTCATCGCTCTTTCCGGGCTTGCGCTCGGCTGGGCCGTCTTTCCCGCCGTCCTCACGGCGCTGCTTCTGCAAGCGCTGCTCTTTCAGTTCGGCGGCATCCTCTCCCTCGGTCCCAACTGCGTCAACATCGCCGTGCCGGCTCTTCTGACGCACCTGCTCTTCGGCAGGGCGACGCGGAGCGCCAACCCGCTCGTCGCGGGGAGCGCGGCCTTTTCGGCGGGGACCGCGGCGGTGCTTCTCTGCGCGGCGCAGGTCGCGCTCTTTCTCGGTCTCTCGAACGACGCGCTGACGGGGACGGCGAAGATCGTCTTCGCCGCGCACATTCCTCTCGCCCTGATCGAGGGCGCGGTCACCGTGCTCGTCGTCGCCTTCCTGCGCAAGGCGGCGCCGGATCTGCTGAGAGGAGTCGAGAAGAGCTGAAACTGCCGGAGTTCCGCCCATTTTTCGAGAACGGCGAAGTCTCCGTGCTCGACATGTTCGACCCCCGGGCGCGGATTCTCTCCGCCCTGGGGGTCGCCCTCGCCGTCGCCGCCCGGAACGAGATCCCGCCCCTTCTGCTCGCCGGAGCGGGGGCGGCGCTGCTCGCGGTGCTCGATAGGCGGAGCGGGGCGGACGGGACGATCGCTTCCTTGAAGAGCGTCAATCTCTTCGCTCTCTTCCTCTGGATCACCCTTCCTCTCACCGGAGGCGGAGGCGTGCCCTCTCCGGAGGGAACGCGCCTCGCCATTCTCCTCACGATGAAGATCAACATACTGACCGTCGTCTTCCTCCGCATGGTCGTCGCGCTCGATCCCGGCGCCCTCGGGGCATCCTTGAGAAAGCTGGGGGTTCCGTCCGCTCTGACGAGCCTCTTTCTTCTGACCTTCCGACAGATCATGATTCTCGGAGAACGCTTCGCCTCCAGCCTTAGGGCGGCCTCTCTCCGCGCCCCGGAGAGAAAAGGGGGAAGGGGGTTCGGCGTCTACGCGGCGATTCTCGGGAGCGCCCTGATCCACGGCGCGGACAGAGCGGAGCGATCCCGCAGGGCGATGCTTTGCCGAGGCGGCATCGCCGGATTCGCCTCGGCGCGCGCGCTGCGCTGGTCTTTCACGGACTCGCTTCTGCTGTGCGGCTCCCTCTTCTTCGCGGGGCTTATTCTATGGATGTGAGGAGATATCGACGATGTTCGTTCTCGAAGTTCGCAACCTGCGGTACGCATACCCCGACGGAACGCCCGCTCTGGAGGGCGTGAATCTGGCGCTGGAGCCGGGAGAGAAGACCGCCCTCGTGGGCGCCAACGGCTCGGGAAAATCCACGCTGCTGCTCCATCTCACAGGCTGTCTCGGTCCGGATTCGGGGGAGATTTTGCTGGACGGACGCCCGCTCGGCGACGACGTCGACCGCGCGCGGCGAATGGTGGGGATGATGTTTCAGGAGCCCGACGACCAGCTCTTCATGCCCTCGGTCCTGGAGGACGTCGCCTTCGCGCCGAGGGCATCGGGAACCCCCCCCCGCGAGGCCGCCGAAAAAGCGGCGGAGATGCTCGAACGCCTCGGAATCTCCCATCTGGCTTCCAGGCCGCCGCACCGCCTCTCGGGGGGAGAGAAGCGCATGGTCGCCCTCGCCGGAATACTCGTCTCCGACCCCGAAGTGCTGGTGCTGGACGAACCGTCGGCGTCTCTCGACCCGCGCTCCCGCCGGATGATCATAGCGACGCTGCAATGCATGAAGCTGCCGATGATCCTCGCCACGCACGACCTTGACATGGCTATGGACGTCTGCTCGACGGCGACGATCCTGGCGCACGGGAAGAGCGTGCTTCGGGGCGCGCTGCCCGAACTCTTCCATCGCGAGGAAACGCTGGAGCGCTGGGGTCTTGAACTCCCCCTCTCAATCCGTCCCGGCGAAAGCTCCGAAGAACGGCGCGAGGGAGAAAAGACGATCCTCTCCGCGTGACCGCGGGGCGCCGGTTCCCGGTATTCTACGGATAGATATAGTCGCGCTCGGGCTCCAACCCCGTTTCGATGCCGGAAACGACGATACGCGGCTCTTTCTCGCCCTCGTACTCGCCGACGCGCACCGTCCCCTCCAGCGCGACCCACGTTCCCTCCTCCAGCGTCGACACACCCTCGTATTCGCACACCGGGCCGAAAGGGACGACATCCGCGGCGCAACACCACATCAGAAGACGGGCGAGGATGAACTGATTCTCCTCAAGCTCGACGGATTCTCTGAAGACGAACCCCTCGATGCGGATAGGGATTCCCTCGTAGCGCTCCGCGTCGGAGTGCAGCAGCGCGACGAGGGGGTAGAAGTCCTCGCTTCGCACGATGATCGCGCCGCCTTCCATCGTCGGTTCGAACGGCGGGCGCGACGCGACGGCGCTCCATTTGTCGAAGGCGAACTTCTCGCTCTCCGGCAGACCGCGCAAACTCTCTTCGAAAAATTCCGACGCCGGGTCTCCGAGCGAAGAGGCGAATGAAAAATCGGAGACGGAGAGCGGGGCGGAGGAACGAAGCAGCAGAAGCGCCGGAATCGCGAGCACGAGGGCGTGCGCGGCCCGATGCCGATAGCGGGGCTGCCGAACGCGGGAAAGCCCCGCCGCCGTCCAGCAGAAAAGAACCGCCGCCGCGAAAAGAAGAAAGGGCTTCGTCCGCGGAACGACATAGTGCAGGTAGGTTCCGTCGAACACGGAGACGAGCATCGCGACGGCCGGCGCGAACATCGAGAGACATTCCAAAACGATCTGCGAATTGAAGTTTCCTGCGCGCATTGCTTTTCCTCCCTCAATAGACGTACCGGAGTGTCAGAAGAACGGCGGCGGCCAGCGCCGCTCCTCCGACGCCGGTGACCCCGTACAGCATCGCCGTGCAGAAACAGACGGCGAAGACCGTCGTCGCCAGTTTCGCTATGAACGCCTTCGAAAATCCCGCCGAGAGCATCAGGACGTTTTTCACATCCATCATCGGGCCGAAGATCAGAAACGCCATGGTCGCCGCAGGGGGAATTTTGAGCGCGAATCCGGCGGCGACGGCGGCGTCCGAGGAGGAGCACAGAGAGAGCAGAAACGCCGTCGCCATCATGACCAGCACGGGACCGGCAAGCCCCCGCCCGGGGTGCGCGGAGAACAGCCCGGCCCCGAAGGTGTGAATACACGCGGAAAAAAGCGCGCCGAACACGAGGTACTTCGCCACGCCGAAGAATTCCGCCCGAGCATGTCCGGCGAACAGAAGCAGTCCGTCGACCGCTTTCGGACTCGGGCCGACCGGCTGCGGGGAGCCGCAGTCGCACGTCGCGAGATAGAAGCGCTTCAGCAGCGCTTCGGAGCCCGAGGGGAACAGTTCGAAAAAGAGGCCGATCATGACCGCCGCGACGATGCCGAGCGCGGCTCGCGCGACGACGACGCGCGAATCGCCGTTGAAGGCGTAATAGGTCGACAGCAGCGCCACGGGGTTGATAATCGGCGACGCCGTCAGAAAGATCGCCGCCGTCGAAACGGGAACGCCTTTTCTCAGAAGCCCGCGAAAGACGGGGATGGAGGCGCAGTCGCAGACGGGAAGGCAGAACCCCGCCAGAAGGGCGGCGAGCGTCCCCGGGCCGAAGCGACGCGGGAAGATGCGCCGGATCAGCTCGCCGGAGACGAACAGCTGGATCGCCGACGAAAGCAGCGTGCCGAGGATCAAAAAGGGCACGGCCTGCAAGAGAATGCCCAGAAAGACGACGAGCAGCCTCTTGAACGGAGGTTGTGAAAGATCGAAAAAAAACGCCCCTCCGGCGGCGAGCGCGAGACTTCCGAAAAAGAGGGCGTACGCTCGCAAAGCGTGAGAAGGTCCGGCTCGCCGGACCCTCGCAAGGATCTCCCCGACGGCTTCCGAATCGAACACGGGGACTCCGGGATTGAACCCGCGCGCGATCCGCGTCGCGGCGGCGATCGTCTCTCTCCCGCCGCGCGCCGCCACGACATCGCAGTTGGCCAGCTGCTCGGGCATGGCCTCGCCGGTTCTTCCCAGCAGCCTCTCCAGCGCGTCGGCGTCGACCGCGTGCACGACCCCCGCGATCCGGCAGAGCGCGCGAAGCGGCGGATCGGAGAACATCGACTGCAGCGCCCCCAGCGGAACGACGCCGTTCCACTCGACCCAGACCTCGTCGATGTCGCCCTTGCCCAGACGCTCGGCGATTCGCCGCGCGATTTCTTCCGGATCGCGCTCCAGCTCCCTTTTGGGGAACTCCATCGCGCCGGACGAGGGAAGTGGAAGCAGCGCCTCCTCCCCGGATTCGAACTGGAGGACGAGCGGCCGAACACCCTCCGCGAGCCGTCGTCGCAGAACGCCGTTCAGCAACCGCGTCTTCCCGGCGTCGAAAAAACCGGTCGCCACGTAGACGGGGGTACGGGAAGTCATCGCTCCTCCTCGAAGAGCCGGAGCAGCTCCGCCTCGTCCAGCCCGCGTCCGACGACGTCGAGCGCGTCGCCGGGCGCTTCGCAGGGCGATATTCGAAGTTCGCCCGGAAGATACTGAACCTCCAGATACCCTTCGGTTCCCCGGACGATCCCCTTGGCCCGCAGAATCTCCCCGCATGCGCACCGCTCCATGCGGGCGATCCGCCGCCGTAGCTCTTCGGCGTCGAAGACCTTCTCCGTCCGTATCGTCAGCGTCGAAAAGGCGTCTCCCGCACGAGGAGGGGAGAGACGCGGGACTTTCGGAAGCGCTTCGTCGTCCGGCTCCCTCGCTTCCGGACGAGCGCGGCGCGACGAAAGCAGCCTGTCGCCGGAGAGACCGTCCCAGCTTTCCGACAGAATTTCGGCGCGCGGATTGAGCCTCCGAACGATCTCGCGGGCGCGCTCCGTCTTTTCAGAAGCACCCTCCGTGCGACTGAACACGACGACATGCGCGCAGGCTATCTGGTCCTCGAAAAAGTCGCCGAAGTTATCCAGATACGTTGCGCACCGCCGAACGTCCACGACGGCGATCTTCTTGCGCACCTTGGCGATCCGACCGATCCGCTCGTCGGCGAACACCTTCGCGATATCCGAGAGCCTGGCGACGCCGGAAGGCTCGATGATCAGCGCCTCCGGAGCGAACGCCGACGAGATCGTCCCGATGGCCCGAACGAAGTCGCCCGAAAGGCTGCAACAGATGCACCCCGACGAGATCTCGCGGACTTCGAATCCGCCGGTGCGCAGCAGCGCGGCGTCGATCCCCGCCTCGCCGAAGTCGTTCTCGATCAGCGCGACGCGAACGTCGCGAAAGCATTCGTCGAGCAGCTTCCGGATGAGCGTCGTCTTCCCCGCCCCCAGAAAGCCCGAAACAATGTACGTTTTCATCTTCGGCATGGTCGTTCTCCTTCGCGTTTTTCGCGTTTCGATGACGGGTAGAGTAGCATATTTGCGAGCGGCTTGCAAATATGGCGGGCGAAACAAGAGCATGATAAGAATGTCGAGGAAATGGATGAGAAATAACACAAAACTCTGGTTTTCTGAACTCGTTGTTTGGTATCATTGTTAATGTGTTTCTTGGATTCAAAGAAAGCTATCACAACGGAAAGACGTGTTTGAGGAAACCTCTCGGACAGAACTTGCGGTAGGCGGTAAAATGAGATTTTAGGAAGGCCCCATATCTTAAAACTTGTCGTATTCTAATGCTATTTTAAAAACATAGATTTAAACATTTATCTTTGTGCTTTTAAAGAATATTTTGCTGTAAAGGCCTAGGAAAATTAGCGATGGACGAAAAAAATCCTATAGCCGTAGCTGAAACGGTTATCTCACTATGTTGATGTTGAGCTTTATAAGGAAGGCTCTTTGTAAGATAAGGAGGAGGAGTATGGAAGTTGAGACTGGTATTCGGCACATTCTTGATGGTGAATCGATACTATTTATCGGTGCCGGTTATTCTCTAGGAGCTATTAACCTACGGAATGAGCCGTTCATTGCGGGCCAAGAGATCGCTAATCACTTTGCTTCTGGTGCTGGTCTGCAATTAGGAACGGGCCTAGAAGACGCTGCAGAAGCTTTTTTGGAAAAAAGAGGTGTCGATGCGCTGATACGGGAAGTCCAAGAAAAATTCACAGCTAAGGAAGTCGCGAGCTTCCATAGGCGTATTGCCGCCCTGCCTTGGAAACGAGTATATACGACTAACTACGACAATGTCTTCGAGCTATCCGCGCGAAATGAGGGAAAGCGAATTACACCTGTCACTCTCGCGTCCAATATATATCAGATGCCTAAAGATCATTTAATATGTGTACACTTAAATGGATATATTGAAAATTTAGACCGCGAGACCATCCTTACAGACTTGAAACTTACGGATACAAGCTATGTGTCCACCTCAGTCGTTGATTCCGATTGGGCTATCCTTTTTCGGCAAGATATCAAACTTTCGTCATCTGTTTTTTTTGTTGGGTATTCTCTTTTTGATATCGACATCCGAAGGCTCCTCGTAGCAACGGATGAAGATAAAAAGAAACTCTTTTTTTATCTGGGATCGACACCACAGGAGATTGCTGAAAACAGGGTTGGACGATTTGGTACAGCTATCCGTGCTTCCACAGAGGAGTTTGCTACCTGCATAAATAAGGTGGCAACTAATTATGATCCGCGCGACACTGTTAAACAAGCGCCAACATCCTTTCAGGAAATAGCAACACCATCTGTTATGACGAAAATAACAGATGGTGCATTTATTGATATGCTTCTATGGGGAAAACGAAGTTGTGGTCTTGTGGCAGAGTCATTGCGGACAGGTACTACGTATTATCTATATCGTTCACAGATTGAGGATATTCTTAACGCCTTGAAAAATGGAAATAGAATTATCGTCATAACCTCTGACTTAGGGAACGGAAAGAGTATGTTGCTTGAAGGATTAAGGTTAGTCGCGATGGAGCGAGGTTTTCGAGTATTTGATATTCCTGATAGCAGTCGCGATGTTGATAAAGACCTAGAGTCTGTAACTACATCAGGAGAGAAGGTTCTGATCACAATCGAAGAGTATCAGAACAGACTCGATCAAATCCGCCTTTTTTCGACGGTAGCTTGTGCTCAAGCTAACTTGGTGTTAACGGCTCGGAATGCAGTGCATGATGTAATCATAGATGAATTGGAGGAAATAGTCGGACCATTGTCTATTCTGGAGATTCACGTTGATACCCTAAGAGATAGCGAGATCGAATGGATAGTAAATGCATTGAACCAGTATGGTTTATGGGGTAAGTATGCAGGGTGGGGGAACTCACGAAAAATTCAATTTATTCGTGAGGATTGCCGTGGTCAACTACACGCGCTTCTGCTGAAAGCTCTCAAATCGCCGGAAATCGGACAGCGTGTAGGGGATGTTACAGCCCGTATTCGCAAAAAGGGGGAAAACTATCGACCGTTACTTAGCATCTTCATTTTGGTACTACTCAACTACAGACCTACAATTGACCTATTGATTGACATATGGGGAACAGATATAATCGGCAACTCCAAGTTTCGCTCAGACCCTGTGGCGAGAGAGATTGTCAGCTTCAACTCAAATGATGTGGTTGTTCGTTCGCCGATTATTGCACAACATATTCTATCAGATTTTACGGATGCCGGAACCCTCATAGAGGTCTTAACGATAATGGCTGAGAAAATTGAAAAGGGGAAGGGGGTTAGCGCTCTTTATGAGGACATACTAAAAAGCTTGATGAGGTTTAGTAGCCTTCAGATAATTTTGCCTGAGCAAGGCCGCCGAGCTGCTGTGATTAAGTACTACGAATCTATAAAGAACCTCAAAAGCTGCCACGGTAATCCTCTATTTTGGCTCCAGTATGCGATCGCTTCTTTGGTCATTGAAGATATCCCGCGTGCGCAGATTTACTTTGAGACAGCTTACTCATTGGCTGCAAAGAAAAACTGGGACACATTTCAGATCGACAATCACTTTTCCCGCTTCCTCATGATTCAGGCGATCCAGGATTTGGATTTTAATCTAGCTATGGATAATTTTCGGAAAGCCAGGTCGATAATTGATCGCCAAATCCGAGATGAGCGGCGACACTATCCGTATCGAGTAGCTATTTTGTTCCAGGACTTCTTAAACCGATTCGGCGAGAGAATGAATTTTACTGAGATCAAGGAATTTGACCAAACGGCAAGGAGAGTTTTACAACGCACGGATGAACTCCCAGAATATCGTCGTGCGCATAAGTACGTCAGAGAGTGTCGTGACGCAATGCGATATATTGCGCAAGTTTGTGAAGAGAAGCTCAGGGCCGTTAAACGGAACGAGGGTGATGTCCGGCAAGAGGTTGGTTCTTGATTTCATATCAGTGAGGTCGAACATCTGCTGTGGTCGTTCAAGCGCCGTTTCGTTTTTTGGAAAACCATTGCTCCCGATCTAATGAAGATTCTGAAAGACTGCAAACTCTCCAAAGAGGATCTGGAACTTCTGGTTTAAGAAGACATGGAATCCAGCGAAAAAGGATCTCTTTTCTTGACATATCGTATTGTACGATCTATAGTATCCGCGCAGTCACTTAATCAAGGAGGTCGCCGATGCAACGATCGGAAAAAGCCGCCAGGGTCTTCAAAGTGCTCTCCGTGGAGACGAGGGTCCGCATGATCGAGCTGCTCAAGAGCCGCTCGCTTTGCGTCAACGCGCTCGCCCGCGAGCTAGGAATCACCGCGGCGGCGGTCTCCCAGCACCTGCGCGTGCTGCGCGACGCGGATCTCGTGGTCGCGGACAAACAGGGGTACTTCGTGCATTACGCGCTCAACCGCGCCACGTTGGCCGCGTGGAGCGACCTTGTCGACGAGGTGCTCGGCGCCGCGCCGACGGAGAAAACGTCCTCGCGATAGGCGGGAGATATCTTCTCTTTTTTTTGCGCTTCAATGCGCATTTCCGCGCATATACTTAAATAAATGGAGGTTGTGCCAATGTGCGACAAGAGCTGCTGCTGCCAAAAACCGGAGAATCTTGTAGGAAAGCCCGGAGAGTGCACCCCGGAGCAGATTCGGAAGTGCCACGGCGATTCGGGGAAGCATCCGTGCGACTGCGGGGAATCCTCGAAGGAAAATGGCTAACGGAGAGACGTTCGCCATCGAAGCGCGCGGCCTCGCCAAGCGCTTCGACGGCGTGGAGGCCGTCGCGGGAATAGATTTCGAGGTACGTTCCGGCGAGCTGTTCGGCTTTCTCGGCCCCAACGGCGCGGGCAAAACCACCACGATCAACATGTTCACCGGTCTTGCCCGCCCCGATTCGGGCATGATCGCCCTGGGCGGCGTGGACTGCACGAAGAACCCCCGCGCGGCACAACGCCTCATCGGCGTGGTCCCCGACGAGAGCAACCTCTATCCGGAGCTGACCGGCTTCGAGAACCTGACGTTCTGCGCGTCGCTGTACGGAATGCGGAAGGCGGAGCGCACCGCCAGGGCGTCGGAGCTGCTGGACGCGTTCGGACTGACGAAGGCCGCGGAGCGCAAGTTCGGCGGCTACTCGAAGGGGATGAAGCGCAAACTGACCATCGCGGCGGGGATCATCCACAGACCGCGCATTCTCTTTCTGGACGAGCCGACCACGGGCATCGACGTCGCCAGCGCCAGGCAGGTGCGCCAGCTCGTCGCCGGTCTGCACGCGCAGGGAACGACCATCTTCCTCACCACGCACTACATCGAGGAGGCCGAACGGCTCTGCGACCGGATCGCATTTCTGGTAAACGGCCGCATCCGCACGATCGACACGGTCGCCAACCTGGTGCAGCCGCTGCGCGAGAAGCACGCGGCGGAGATCGCCTGCTCGCCGGTCCCGGAGGAGGTACGGAGTTCGCTCTCCGCGGACTTCCCGGAGGCCGCCTTCACCTACCCGGAAGACGGGAAAGTCCACGTCGAAAGCGCGGGACCGATCCGCATCGGCGCTTTGGTCCGTCGCCTCGAGGAAAGGGGAGTGGAGGTCTTCGAAGCCAAAAGGCTCGTTCCTTCGCTCGAGGACGTCTTCGTGCGGATCACCGGCATCGAGGCCGAAACGATGCGCGAAGGCGCCGGAAACAACGGGGGAGGGAAAAAGCCGTGAACCAGTGGATCGCGTTCTGGAACATTCTGCTCAAGGATATGCGCACGTACTACATGAAGCCGCCCAACATCAGCTGGGGGCTGCTCTTTCCCCTCGCCTGGACCGGCATGTTCTTCATCCGGTCGGGGAGCGGCCTGGAGAGCATTCCCGAGCTGCTTCCGGGGGTGGTCGCGCTCTCCATCCTCTTCGGCTCCACCTCGGTGCTCGCGGTGACGGTGACGTTCGAGAAGAAGAATCGCTCCTTCGAGCGCCTGCTGCTGGCGCCCATCTCCTTCGAGCTGCTGATGCTGGCGAAGACATCCGGGGCCATTCTCTTCGGCGTGCTGAACGCCTTCGTCCCGGTGCTCATGGCGAGCTTCGTCGCGGATTTTCCGCCGATCGACTGGAGAGCGTTCGTTCCGGCGGTCGTGCTGCTGTCGACCGCGTCCACGTTTCTGGGGCTCTTCATCGCGGTGGCGGTCAGCGAGGTCTTCGAGGCGCAGACGTTTTCCAACTTCTTCCGCTTCCCGATGATCTTCCTCTGCGGACTCTTCTTCCCCATAGAGAGGCTGCCCGTCTTCTTGCGCCCGCTCTCCTACGCGCTCCCTCCGACGTACGGAGTGGACATGCTCAGGGGGGCCGTCGGCGGCGTCTACGCCATGCCGTACCTCCTGAACCTCGCCGCGCTCTGCGTCTTCTGCGCGGGGCTCTTCGCCTTCAGCCTGCGGACCATCCGGAGGAGCTGGATAGCGTAGCGCGCCGCGCAATGTGCGCACCGGCGAAGCGGAAGGCCGCACGAAGCAATTTTTGAGGAATCTCTGAAATAAGCCGAGCCGGCCTCGTAGGATCTTGATGCAATCGAGCTCAATGAAGAAGAAAAGCCCTTTAATCAAAGTCCCTCTGAAAATGAAACGCTTCCGGCTTTCTTAGAGGACACCCCATACGGCGCCGCGCGGAAAGAATCGGTACCAGACCGGTTCTCCACGCGACGCCGTTCTTATTTTCTCATCCTTGTGAAACGCAACGTGAAGAAAATATTCCCCGTCCCGCTTCGAGATGTATTTTTCCATCCCGTTTCATCCGCTCTTGACATAAAGTTAGATAGGACTTACACTTGCCCTCGTTCAAAGTAGATTACGTAAACATCGGAGGTTGCGCAGTGCGTCGGTTGTCGTATTTTCTGGTTCCTCTTCTTCTACTCCTTCTCTGGCAGGCTGGGTCCGTCCTCGCCTGGTGGAATCCGTTCCTCCTTCCCTCGCCGCGGGCGGTCGGCGAAACGTTTCTCTCTCTGCTGCTGAACGGGACGCTGCTCCGGCATCTTCAGGCGAGCCTCGGGCGCGTTCTCGCGGGGACGGGGCTCGCCTTCGCGGCGGGCTTCCCTCTCGGCGTGCTCTTCGGCGTCTTCCCGCGCGCGACGGCCCCGTTCCTTCCGGTTCTGGACTTCTTCCGGCACACGCCGCCGCTGGCGCTGATCCCGCTGCTCATCCTCTGGCTGGGGATCGGGGAGGCGTCCAAGATCACGGTGATTTTGCTGGCATCCTTCTTCCCCGTCTTTCTGAACACCATCGGGGGCGTCGCGGCGTGCGACGGGAAGCTCCTCGAGGTGGGCAGGTCCTTCGGCCTCTCGCGTGCGGCGATCTTCCGCACGATTCTTCTCCCGTCGATCTTTCCGCACGTCCTTACGGGGGCGCGCCTCGCCCTCGGGTTCGGTTTCCGGGCCCTGATCGGCGCGGAGTTGGTGGCGGCCGCCTCGGGGCTGGGGTACCTGATTCACGATGCGGAGATGCTCTCCCGCTCCGACGCGGTGATCGTCGGCATACTGTCCATCGGCGTTCTGGGGAGCCTGCTCGATCATATCGTGCTGCGGACGAGCAACCGGATCGCGCCGTGGGCGTTTCAGGAGGACGAGCTTCATGGACGCTCTTGAGATCCGCAATCTCCGGAAGGAGTACGCCGTGAACGGATGCGGTTTCGAGGCGCTGAAAGGGATCTCTCTCACTCTTCCGGCGGGGATGTTCGCCGTCTTCGTCGGAAAGAGCGGCTGCGGCAAGACGACGCTGCTGCGCCTGGTCGCCGGGCTGGAAGAGCCGACGGAGGGAACGGTCGGCGTGCGCGGCGGCGCCCGACCGAGAACGGGGATCGTCTTTCAGGAGCCCCGTCTCTTCCCGTGGCTGACCGTGGAGGAGAACATCGCCTTTCCGTGCCGGGGGAGGGGGAAGAAGCCCCCGGAGGAAACGCTCGCCGCCCTGATCGAAAGCCTCGGTCTGACGCCCTTCCGGCACGCGCGTCCGAGCCAGATATCCGGCGGGATGGCGCAGCGGGCCTCTCTGGGACGAACGCTGCTCTACGATCCGGACACGATTTTGATGGACGAGCCCTTCTCGGCGCTGGACTACTTCACCCGCGCCGCGTTGCGGGACGATCTGCTGCGCCTCCGGCGCGAGCGAAAAAAGACGGTGCTCTTCGTGACGCACGACGTGGACGAGGCGCTCTGCCTCGGACAGAGAATTTACGTGATGGACAAAGGGGAGGTGGTGCGCACATTCGATGTGGAGGACGACTATCCACGAGACGTCTCGTCGATGGACGGGCTGAAACGTGAGATTTTGGACGCGATCGGCAACGGAAAAGGTTGCGGCGCGCATATTCATAAGGGGGAAGCACAATGAAAAGACTGGTTCTTGCGTTCATGGCGTTCGCGCTGCTCTTCGCGTTCGGCGCGGATATTTCGGCGGCGGCGGATATCAAGGAACTCAATATTACGTACGTGAAGTCGCCGCTGAACATCCCCTCCATCGTGCAGAAGCGGATGGAGCTGTTCGAGAAGGAGTTCGGCCCGGCGGGCATCGCGGTCGGGCACCCGGAGATCACGGCGGGACCGAAACAGACGCAGGCGATGGCCGCGGGCTCGGTGGACTTCGCCAACTGCGTGGGGGGAACGTCGGTGATCATCGCGGCCTCGCAGGGTCTCGACATCAAAATCGTCGGCATCTACGGACGTTCGCCGAAGGCGTTCACGCTGCTCGTCAACGATCCGGCGGTGAAGTCGCTCGCCGACCTCAAGGGAAAGAAGATCGCCGGTCCCAAGGGGACGGTACTGCACCAGCTTCTTGTGGCGGCCCTCATGAAAGAGGGGATGAAGTACGACGACGTGCAGCACATCGAAATGGGCATTCCGCACGGCGTCGCGGCGCTCTTCGGAGGTTCTATAGACGGCGCGCTGGCCGCGGGGCCGTCCGTCGCGGACGCGCTGAGCAAGGGGGCGCGCGTCCTGTTCACGGGCGAAGGGCTCGTCGACGCCACCACGGTGGTCGCCGTGCGCGGGGAGCTGCTTCGTTCCCGCCCGGAGATCGTGCGTTCGTTCGACAAAGTCCGCCGCGCGAGCGTCGACTTCATGAAGACGAATCCCGAGGAGGCCTTCCGCCTCACCGCCGAGGAAACCGGGCTCTCCGTCGAGCAGGTGCGCGAGATGGCGCCTCTGTACGACTTCGATCCGGAGATCCGCCCCTCGGACGTCGAAGAGCTGAAGCGCACGCAGGATTTCCTGCTGGACGCCGGGCTGATCACGAAGACGATCGACATCGAGTCGGTCGTCGAGGTCGTGAAACCGTGACGGCGAACGCGCGGCTGCTCGTCCGCGACTGGAAGGACGTGCTGCCGCTTTCGTACGAACATCTTTCCAAATACCACGGAAGCGAGTACCCGGGCGGCGTGGGGCTCGCATGGCAGGCGCTCCGCTTCGCCCTGCCCGCGCTCGCGGACGGCGGCGTCGTCCGCCGCGAGGACATCGTGCTGAAGACGCCTTTCCCCGGCGTGGGGTTCTTCGACGCGGTGGAGATGGCCACGAGAGCCTCCTCGCGGAAAGCGTTTCATCTGCTCGACGGCATGGCGATGCTGGGGAATCCTCCCGCCTCGCCGAACAGGGGGCACTTTTACTTCGAGCTGCACGCGGCGGGGGGCGTCGCCGTCTTCTCGCTGAAACACGGCCTCGTGCCGGAGGAGTTCTACGTCCTTTCGGAGGCGAACGCCCGTTCGCCCCTTCAGGGCGCGGAACGGGCCCGTCTGATGGATCTCCGCGGGGCCGTGGGCATGGCGTTGCGCTCTTCGAAGCCGGAGGACGTGTTCGACTGCCACTATCTCTCCCCTCTGCCGCACGCGAGGGAAGAGGTCGAAAACGATACGCCGCTCGACCTCTCCGTCGAGGACGCGCTGCCCCCCCTCTCCGTGACGGACGGCGGACTGTCCCTCTCCATCGGTTACGGAGAGATGCTTCGCTACGCCGGACGAAAATCGGAGTGCGGCGTGGCCGCGGCCTACGTGCTGCTGAAACAGGCGCTTCCGCTGCTGTCTCCGGAAGGCGCGCCCGAGCGGAAGGATATTTCGATCCGGTGCGGCATCTTCGGGCAGGGGATCGTGGACGGCCTGGAGATGGTCACGCGCGCCGTCGGCGGAGGCCGCCTGACGATCGACGAACGGCTCGGCGAGGGGCAGGTGACCGCGCCCGACGGACAGACCGGCGGCTCTTTCCTTTTCGACATCTCGGTGGGGGAGCGGAAGGGGCGATTCGTCCTGAAAAAAGCCCTCGACCCGAAGCGCTACTTCGAGCTGTGCCGCCTGCGCGACGGCCGAGGGCTCGACGAGGCGGAAAAGCTGGAGATCGAGCGCGAGCGCGTCGCCTTCTCGAAGGCCCTTCTGGAAACCGACGAGGCGTACGAGGCGATTCCGTAAGAGACCCGGAGCGGGGGAAATAACGTTCTCCGCAGAGGCTATTGCGCTTCGGACAGCGCATGCGCGACCGTTTTCTCATCGGAGAGCGGGCGCGTATGCGCTGTGTTTTTCCGTACTGGAGATGCGAGGTGCGAAAACACCCTTCTACCGTTTATAATAAGGACAAGCATAAATCCTGTACGCGCACGACGAACACGACGGACCTACCCCGGCGCGTACATGTTTTATATCGGGAGTTCCACGATCCGCACGGAGAAACGCGGTCCCGACGACGGAGAAAGGGGCGGGGACTCCGCTATGAGTTTCGATTTGTTGACGGACGACGCGAACGAAGTCCGTTTCGAGGACATGTTCGACCTTGACGACATCCAACGCCTGCAGGACGAGTTCGCGGACGCGACGGGAGTCGCTTCTCTCGTGACGCGACCGGACGGGACGCCGTTGACCCGCCCTTCGAATTTTACACGGCTGTGCAGCCGGATTATCCGGAGTACGGAGAAGGGGTGCGCGAACTGCTTCCGTTCCGACGCCGCCCTCGGACGTCTCTGCCTCGAAGGGCCGACGATTCAACCCTGTCTGAGCGGAGGCCTGTGGGACGCGGGCGCGGGGATCTCCGTGGGCGGGAAGCACGTCGCCAACTGGCTGATAGGGCAGGTTCGCGACGAGAGTCAGAGCGAGGAGTCGATTCGCGCCTACGCCCGCGAGATCGGCGCGGACGAGGAAGAGGCTGCTGCGGCCTTCCGCGAGGTTCCCTCCATGTCCAGGGACCGCTTTCAGAAAATTGCCAGGATGCTCTTCACTTTTGCCACGCAGCTCTCCGAACTCGTCTACCAAAACGCCCGTCAGACGCTCTTCATAGCGGAGAAAAATCGTGCGGAGACCGTCAGGAAGGTACAACACGAGCTTGCCGAAATCATGGCGACGGCCGGCTCGGAGATAGAAGTCTTCAATATGGTCCGGAGGGAACTCTCGGGGCTGATGGAGACGCGGAACTTTCTCGTAGTCGACTACGACGAGAGTGCAAAAATGTTTTCGACGTTCCCCTCTCTTGGCAGCGATGAAAAAGAGCTGATAACCCGCTGGCCCGCCGAGAAGTCGCTGACCAGACTGGTGATCGAACACGGAAAACCCATGCGATTCTCCAAAGAGGAGATCCGCAAGCTTGCGGACGAAGACGTTATCAGATTCATCGGAAAAATACGGTCTGAATCGTGGGTCGGGGTGCCGTTGCACAACGAAAAAAAAGTTTTCGGCGCCATGATCCTCCAGAGCTACACCGACCCCTACGCCTACGACGATCGGTGCATGGAGATTCTCCGGACCGTCGGCAACCAGCTCGGCGTCTACCTGGAGAAGAAGCGGGCGGAGGACGCGCTCCGCGAGAGCGAGGAGCTTTTCAGGACATTCTTCGAGCAGAACAGCGTGGGGTTCGGTATCATCAAGCCGGGAGGCGCCTGGGTCCGGTTCAACGAAAAAATGAGAGAATTGACGGGTTACTCCAGGGAGGAGCTTGAGAGGCTAACTTGGCGGGATATCACGGCGCCCGAGGATATCGACGGAGAGTTGCGCCTGCTCGAGGCCCTGAGAGGCGGGGAGATAGCCTTTTACACGCTTGAGAAGCAGTACGTCCGGAGGGGAGGCTCCCGCACCGACGTCCTCGTGTCCACCGGGTTGGTGAGAAACGCCGATGGTTCGCCGAAGTGCTACATCTCGCTCATTCAGGACATATCGGAGCGGAAAAAAGGAGAACGGGAGCTGGAACGCCATCAGGAGGCGATCATCGGCAGCATGGCCATTCTGGCCGAACACCGCGATCACGGTACCGGCGAGCACATCCGGAGGACGAAAACCTACGTGCGACGGTTGCTCGAACGTTCCGGAGGCGAGCGCTTTTTCCCGCCCGAACACCTTCCGCTTCTATCGCAGGCGGCCATTCTGCACGATATCGGCAAGGTCGGCGTTCCGGACAGCCTGCTGCTGAAACCGGGCAAGCTGACGCCGGAGGAGTTCGAGATCGTCAAGAGGCACACCGTGATCGGCGGCGAAGTTCTCGGCGAGGCCGCCAGAATTCTCGGCGAGGCGCCCTTCATCCACTATGCGCGACAGATCATCGAGTTCCATCACGAGAAGTGGGACGGTACGGGGTATCCGCACGGACTGAAAGGAGAGGAAATCCCCTTCATCGCCAGGATCATGGCGATCGCCGACGTCTACGACGCGCTGGTGAGCGAGCGCCCGTACAAGGGGGCGATCCCCCACGAGGAGGCTGTCGCGATCATCGCGGAGGGGGCGGGAACCCATTTCGATCCACGCCTGGTGGAGGCCTTCCTGGCCTGCGCCGAGGAGTTCAAAGCCATCTCCGGGTTGGAGGAGCACCCCCTTTTCCCGGAGTAAGGAGGGCGCGACGGAACTTGACGCCATGCCTTCCTTTAGGTATTGTGTGTCTGGGTACATGTGACATCATATCAAGGAGGTCGTCGCTTTATGGAAATGGAGAACGTACTCTTCGCATTCGGCCTCACGCTGTTCGCCGGTCTTTCGACAGGTATCGGCAGCGCGCTCGCCTTCTTCACCAAGCGTACCAACACCCGTTTTTTGGCGTTTTCGCTCGGGCTCTCCGCCGGAGTCATGATCTACGTCTCGATGGTGGAGATCTTTTTCAAAGCGCAGGAAGCGCTCCAGGCCGGCCTGGGAGAACGGATGGGCGCGTGGATCACCGTCGGCGCTTTCTTCCTCGGCATCTTCGGAGTGATGCTGATCGACAAGTACGTCCCCTCCCACGAGAACCCGCACGAACTGCACCGGGTCGAGGAGATCCGCGGACGCGCCGGGGAGCTGGGGCAAGAGCACGCGCTGATGCGCATGGGCATCCTCACCGCGCTCGCCATCGCCATCCACAACTTTCCCGAAGGAATAGCCACCTTCATGGCCGGGATGCAGGATCCTCGCCTGGGAGTTCCCATCGCCGTCGCCATCGCCATCCACAACATCCCGGAGGGAATCGCCGTGTCGGTGCCCATCTACTACGCCACGGGGAGCAGGAAAAAAGCGTTCACCTACTCCTTTCTCTCCGGAGTGGCCGAACCCGTCGGCGCGCTGCTGGCCTGGTTCGTCCTGATGCCGTTCCTGACCGAGACGCTCTTCGGCGTCATCTTCGCCGCCGTCGCGGGGATCATGGTCTTTATTTCGGTGGACCAGCTTCTTCCCGCCGCCCGCAAGTACGGCGAACATCACGTTTCCATCTACGGGCTCGTCGTCGGCATGATGATCATGGCCGTGAGCCTGCTGCTATTCATATAAGGGGGAATCCGCATGGGGATAACGCTCAACGTCGAACAGTTTTTGAAAGATCTTGAATACCTCGTGAACATCGACAGTCAGTCGAAGGATCCCGAGGGAGTGGCGAAGGTCGCCGCCTTCTTCGAGAAGGCGTTCGGCGACATCGGATGGACCGTCGAGCGGGTGGAGTTCGACCCGACGGCGGGGCCGAGCCTGAAGATCACCAACGGGGAGCCTCCGTACGACGCGCTGCTGCTGGGGCACATGGACACGGTCTTCCCGAAGGGAACCGTGGCCGAGCGTCCGTTCTCGCGTGATGAAAAACGCGCCTACGGCCCCGGGGTCAACGACATGAAATCGGGATTGCTCTTCGGCCTCTACGCCGCTCGGGCGCTCACCGCGAAGGGGAGCAAGGGGTCGTTCTGTATCGCCTACAACAGCGAAGAGGAGATCGGCTCGCGCCGCGCCCGCCCGTGGATCGAGCAGCTGGCGCAGGAGAGCCGAACCTCCGTCGTCCTCGAACCGGCGCGCCCCAACGGCAACCTGATGAACGCGCGCAAGGGGCTCGGGCGCATCGAGGCGACGTTCAACGGCAGGGCCGCGCACGCCGGGGTGGAGCCGGAGAAGGGGATCAGCGCGGTCAACGAGATGGCGTACTGGATCGTCGCGCTCCACGGGCTCACCGACTTCGAGAAGGGGACGACGCTCAACGCGGGCATCGTCGCCGGGGGCACGGGCGCGAACGTCGTACCGGAGAAGGCGACCATGACGGTCGACGTCCGCGTGAAGATTCCGAACGAGGTGGAACGCATCGCCGAGAAGATACTGCAGCTGAAGGCGCACCCCGCGACGCCCGGAATCTCGGTGGACGCGGACTTCATTCTGACCCGGCCGCCGATGAACCCCGGCGAGAAGACTCCGAAGCTGTGCGCGCTCGTCGAGGAGGCGGGGAAGGAGGCCGGCGTCGAGTTCGGCTGGCAGTCGACGGGCGGCGGCTCCGACGGCAACTTCACGGCGGCGCTCGGCGTGCCGACCGTGGACGGCCTCGGCGCGATGGGCGGCGGTTCGCACTCCATAGGGGAGTACATCGAAATCGACGCGCTTCCCTCGCGTTTCGCGATGCTGCTCGGACTCCTGGAGCGTATTCCGGGGACGACGTTTTAAAAATATGAACATGAAGGGTACGGTCCTCGCCGTCTGTACCGCTCCGGCGAAGGGCCTTCAAAAGCACGATCAGGGGGAGGCGCGGCTCGTCCCCGGCAAAGGGCTGGACGGCGACGGACACTTCGGCTTCGCCCACCGGCAGGTGAGTCTGCTGGAGTCCGAAGAGATCGAGAAGATGAAAAAGATAATCCCCACGCTCTTCCACGGCGCGTTCGCCGAGAACCTGGTCACCGAAGGGATCGACCTCAAGAAGCTCGTCCTCGGCGACACGCTCCGCATCGGGGACGCGCTGCTGCGGGTGACGCAGATCGGCAAGGAGTGCCACTCTCGTTGCGCCATCTACGAAGCCGCGGGCGACTGCATCATGCCGCGCCTCGGGATCTTCTGCGAAGTGCTCTCGGAGGGAACGGTAACCGTCGGGGACACGATCGAGTTCGTCCATGAGGACGCTCCGCAGGTGCTCGTCCCGCGAACGATCATGCGGCTCGACGGCGCGAAGCGGGAAATCGCGACGGACAGGCTGTTGAAAGAAGAACGGGTCACTCTCGTCCTCGACGGCGAAGAGGAGGTCGCGGCCGTCTGTACGCCGGGCGAGGAGCGCTACTGGGCCGTCGGTCATCTGAAGTGCCGCCGACTGCTGAAAAGCCGGGACGACATCGCGAGCCTCGAAATAGCCTCCGGCATCGTCTCGGTGAAGCGCAAGCAGATGACCGAGGGACTGCCGCTCTTGCAGCGAATCCTCTCCTCGTCGGCGTCGGCGCTGCTGGCGCCGGGCGCGGAGGAGAAGCTCGGCGAGGTCGTCCCCTCCGAATGGCGCATCCCCGCGTCGGTGCTTCGCGAGGGCGCGGAGTGGTTGAGCGAAGCGCCCATCTTCCGCGCGACCGGCGGAACGCACGTCGCGGCGCTGATGGCGAAGGACGGTGAAAAACTCTTCCGCACCGAGGACATCGGGCGGCATAACGCCGTGGACAAGGCCGTCGGATGGGCGGTGCTCCACGACGTCCCGCTCGGTGAGACCGCGTTGCTCGTCTCGGGCAGGCTCCCCGTCGACATGGTGATGAAGGCGCTCGGCGCGGGCATCCCCGTGCTGGGGAGCGTCTCGGCGGCCATCGCCGAGGGCGCGGAGGCGGCGGAAAAGGGCGGACTCGCTCTCGCGGGCTTCATACGGGGAGACCGGATGAATATCTACACGCACCCGGAACGGATTTCCGACTGAAAAACGGCCCTTGGCGGGGCCGTTTTTTGTTGACAGAACGCCGAAAAGGCGATAGTGTAGTGATGGTCCACCTAAAGAACCGACGTTTCAACAAGCGAAATTCGATGTCTTCAAGGAGGTAGAAAAAAATGTCCCGATTCGTCACGTTCGGAGAGATCATGCTGCGCCTCACGCCGCCCGAGCACGAGGTGCTCTTCCAGACGAACCGTCTGGTCGCGACCTTCGGCGGCGCGGAGGCGAACGTCGCCGTCTCGCTCGCAAACTACGGAGAGAACGTCTCGTACGTCACCGCCGCCCCCGCCAACCCGGTGGGCGACGCGATGATCAAGGAGATGCGCTCGTTCGGCATCTGCACCGACCACGTCCTTCGCAAGGGAGAGCGGCTGGGCATCTACTTCACCGAGACGGGCGCGGCCATGCGCCCCTCGAAGGTGGTCTACGATCGCGCGGGCTCGTCCATCGCCGCCGTGCAGCCCGGCGATTTCGACTGGGACAAAATTCTCGACGGCGCCACCTGGTTCCACACCACGGGCATCACCCCCTCGCTCGCCGAAGGGACGGCCGCCGCGGCGCTGGAGGCCGTGAAGGCCTGCCGCGCGAAAGGGATCACCGTGTCGTGCGACCTGAACTACCGGAAGAAGCTTTGGAAGTGGGGGAAGAGCGCCAAAGAGGTGATGACCGAGTTCGCCAAGTACGTCGACGTGACCATAGCGAACGAGGAGGACTGCCAGAAGTGCCTCGGCATCGAACTCGACGTGGACGTCACCTCCGGCGAGCTGGACACCGCGAAGTACAAGACGCTCGCGGAGAAGGTGATGGCCGCCTACCCGAACATGAAGTACCTCGCCGTCAGCCTCCGCGAGAGCGTGAGCGCCGACTGGAACGGCTGGTCCGCGGTCCTCGCCGACAACAAGGGGAACTTCTACGTCAGCAAAAAGTACGAGATCCGAGACATCGTCGACCGCATCGGCGGCGGCGACTCCTTCGGCTCCGGCCTCATCTGGGGGCTGAACAAACTGGAGACCCCGCAGGACGCCCTCGAATTCTCCGTGGCGGCCTCCGCGCTGAAGCACACGATCTACGGCGACTTCAACCGTGTCTCCAAGGAGGACGTTCTCACCCTGATGGGCGGCGACGCCTCGGGACGCGTGCAGCGGTAGAAGCTCCGGCGCTCGGGTGGAAATGCCGGCGACGCGCGATCAAGAAGCGTCCGCGGCGTTTCCCGTCCGAAACGCTCGCCGCGCGCGCTGGTTTCCGCAGGTGTTTTTCTCTTGAAAGCGACGGGGGCCTCCGAATACTCCGGAGGCCCCCGTCGCTTTCAGCGCGGAACGCTACTTCTGCAGCAGGTGGAAGATGAATCCGCCGATGTGCAGGTCGAAGTAGAGCGCGACGGTGCGGCCGTCCTTCTTCCTCTCGGTCTCCGGGAGGGGAGCGATCCCCTTCCGCATCAGGAAGGCGGCGGCGCGCGCGACGTCGTTGCAGCCGACGGCGACGTGCCCCTTCTCGCCGAGGTACATGCTCTTCATGAACTCGAATCCCTTTCCGACGAACGCGGAGCTGTTCCCGTCCTTCACCGGCATGCCGAAGATGGCGGAGAGCTTCTCCGCGCCCTCGAGCGCCTCTTTTTCATCGGCGCAGTTGATCCCCAGGTGAATCAGCTCGAAGCCGTGCATCGTGAAGACGGCTTCCCTGGCGGCGCGGGCGATCTCGTCGAACTTCCCCTCCGCGACGACTTCGGGCTTCACCATCCAGCTCCCCCCCACGGCGAGGATCTTGTTGAAGGCGAGGTAGGAGGGCATGTTCTTCGCGTCGATGCCGCCCGTGGGGATGAAGCGCACGCTTCCGTACGGGGCGCTCATCGCCTTGAGCATGGGCAGTCCGCCCGACTGCTCCGCCGGGAAGAACTTCACCACGTCGAGACCGCGCTCCAGCGCCATCTCGATCTGCGACGGATTGTTGATGCCCGGCGTGATCGGGATATTCCGCTCCACGCAGTAGTCGACGATGGAAGGGTTGAACCCCGGCGTGACGATGAATTTCGCTCCCGCGTCGACGGCCTTCTTCACCTGGTCGCGGGTGAGCACGGTCCCGGCCCCCACCAGAAGATCCGGAAGCTCGCGCGACATGATGCGGATGGACTCCTCGGCCGCGTCGGTGCGGAAGGTGACTTCGGCGATGGGAAGCTCCCCTTCCAGAAGCGCCTTGCCGAGAGGAAGGGCGTCCGAAGCCTTGTCGAGTTTGACCACGGGGACGATGCCGAGTTCCCCTATGCGCTGCAATATGTTTTTCATGATCTATTCCGTCTCCTTTCCGAAGTGGCTGACGCGTCAAGCATAGACAATGGATCGTCCTTTCGTCAAGGACTTTTTTCCGCAGAGCAAAACAATGTTTCGAAAGATATGCAGTGTGTCGTATAGGAGTGAAGGTAAAAATATCGCTACGCGATATTATATCTACTTAGACTTGACATGCGTATCGCTTGGTGATATTTTATCTCTCGTAAAGATACAGTTTGATTTTTCCTGCTTCTCGAAATCCCTGGAACCCTCCTTCGACACGCGGGAAAAAACCAGAAAGGGGAGTGTGCGATGGGTCGCGTGTTTTCATGGCCTCTTACGGTATTCGGTAATTTGCAGTCCCTCTTCCTCGTCGTCCTCATGACCGGTATTTCTTTTCTTGTGTTCGCGCAGGTGCTGCTCCGTTACGTTTTTCGCGCTCCGCTCATGGGGATCGAGGAGCTGCTCTTCTTCCCCACGTGCTGGCTCTATTTCTTCGGCGCCGTGAAGGCGTCGGAGGAGGGAGTGCAGGTGGTGGCCAGGGTGCTCGAGATATTTCTCAAACGGAAGAAGAGCGTCTGGCTGCTGCGTTTCATCGGATCCTGCTTTTCGTTCGCCGTGCTTGTGTGGCTGACGCGCTGGGGGTGGGACTACTGGAAGTACGCCTTCCGGGTGAAAAAGCTGAGCGCGACGCTCCTGATCCCGATGGTCTGGGCCGAAGCGACGGTGTTGATCGGCTTCGTGCTTATGAGTTTCTACACCCTTCTGGAAACGTTCCGTTATCTGATGCTCTGGAAGAATACCCCCGCTTCCGAACTGGTCGAAAGGGAGGCGCAGCTATGACCTTCACGCTTGTTTCGCTCTCGATTCTCGTGTTTCTGCTTTCGTTGGGTATTCCGCTTCCCTTCTGCTTCGGCGCCGCTCTGATGTACATGAATCTGGCGGCGGACGTCTCGATGAAGGGCATGATGATGTGGGGGCTGCAACAGATTCTGAGTCCCGTGCTTCTCTGCGCGCCGCTCTTCATCTTCGCCGGAGGCTTGATGAGCGAAAGCGGCATCGCCCGCTCTCTGCTCGACTACGTCGATTCGTTCGTCGGCCGTATCCGCGGCGGTCTGGGCGTCGTCGCGGCGGTGAGCTGCGCCATCATCGGCGCCATCTCCGGCAGCGGACTGACCGGCCTTGCTGCCACGGGCCCGATCCTTATCCCCCGCATGGCGGAGCGGGGCTACCCCAGGGGGTACGCGGCCGCGCTCGTGACGGACTCGTCCATTCTCGGCCTTCTGATACCCCCCAGCGTCGTCATGGTCATCTACGGATGGGTTACCGAAACGTCCATTCTGGCATGTTTTCTTTCCACGCTGATTCCCGGTCTTATGATCACGTTTCTTTTTTCAGTGATCAATATTATTTTCGCCAGGAAATTCCCTCTTGTCATGGACCCCGAACTCCCTCCGGCGGAGCGCCGCGCCGACAAGCGGAAGAAGTTCCGCGCCGCGCTTCCCGCGCTGCTGATGCCGGTCATCATCCTCGGCGGTATCTACGGCGGCATCATGACGCCGACCGAAGCGGCCGCCGTGGCGGTGGTCTACTCGATCCCGCTCGGCTTCTGGGTGTACAAGGGGCTCACGTGGAGCAACTTCTTCCGCGTAACCAAGGACTCCGCTTCCGCCGTCGGCACCATTCTGCTGATGATCTTCTGCAGCCTCATGCTCAGCCAGACCTACGTGATGCTGCAGGTTCCCCAGGAGATCGTGAAAACGCTCTTCGGCGTCACCGAGAGCAAGATTCTGCTGCTCATCCTCATCAACTTCATGCTCTTCTTCCTCGGCATGATCGTCAACGACATCACCGGCGTCATCCTGGTCGCCCCGCTGCTGCTTCCTCTGGTGGCGGCAATCGGAGTGCATCCGGTGCAGTTCGCCGCCATCATCGGCGTCAACCTCGCGATGGGAGGCGTCACGCCCCCGTACGCCAGTATCCTCTACCTGGGGATGCGCATCGGCAAGGTGGAGTTCGTGGATATATTGAAGCCCGCGATGACGTTCATTCTGCTGGGGTATGTTCCGGTGGTCTTCCTCGTCAGCTTCTTCCCGGAACTCTCGCTCTTCCTTCCGCGGGTCATGGGGCTGCTCAGGTAAAGTAATTTTTCTTCGCACTTCGTCGGAAATACACGGAAGCCGCCCTGCGACGGGACGGTACTGGATGTTCGCATACCTACAACAGGAGGGAAAAAACCATGTCACGGACTAAGGTTTCAGTTCTGGGAGCGGGAAACGGAGGACAGGCGCTTGCGGCGGATCTTTCGCGCGGAGGGTGCGATACGACGCTCTTCGAGCACCCCGATTTCGTCTCCGGCATAGCCCCTATCATCGAAAGCGGAGAGATACGGATGACCGGAACGATGGAAGGAGCGTTTCCCGTACGGGCGACCGTTTCGGGGGAGGAGGCGGCGAGGGGGGCGCGGTTTCTCTTCATGGTCTCTCCGTCGTTCGCGCAGCGTCCCCTTTTCGATGAAGTGCTCCCCTGGCTCGAGGACGGCGCGACCGTCGTCTTCATTCCGGGAAACTTCTTCTCGTTCGAGGCGTCGAAGCTGCTTCGCGAGAAGCGCCCCGGCGTCGACGTCACCCTCGCCGAGACCGACACGCTGCCGTACGCCTGCCGCCTCGACAAGCCGGGGACGGTGAACATCTGGGGGATGAAGCAAAAGGTGAATATCGCCGCGCTGCCGGCGGAGCGGACGCGTTCGCTCGTGGAGAAGCTCCGGCCGTTTTTCGTCATCGATCTTTGGGAGTCGTCGAGCACTTTGGCCATCGGCCTGCAGAATATGAACCTCGTCTTTCACAGCGCGGGGGTGCTGCTCAATACCGGGCGCATCGAGTCCACGAAGGGGGCGTTCCGCTTCTACTCGGACGGTATCACCGAATCCGTCGGCAAGTTGCAGCAGAAGATCGACGACGAACGCGTCGCCACGGGGAAGGCGTTCGGCATCGAACTGAAATCGGTCCTTGAATATATGCGGGACTGCTATCGTCTAGAAGGAGCGACGCTTCACCAGGTGGTGGCGAGCAATCCGGCGTACAGCAGCCACGGAAACGACGCCCCCAAGAGCGTGACGCACCGGTATGTGACGGAGGACGTTCCCTACCTTCTCGTCCCCATGCTGGAGCTGGCTTCGGCGGCGGGCGTGCGGGCGCCGGTGGTGGACGCCGTGGTGACGATGTGGTCGGCCATTCTGGACCGGAACTTCCGCGGGGAGGGGCGTACGATGAAACGCCTGGGGCTGGAAGGAATGAGCGTTCGGCAGATAATGGAGCATGCGGAGAGAGGTTTTTGACGGGGCTTCGGCTCCGGACAATCAAAAGGAGGGGTAGCTATGTTGAAGAAGTGTCTGTGTTTTGCGGTGCTCGTATCGTTGGTGTACTTCGCCTCCGCGTCGTTCGCTGCGCCGAAGTACACGTGGAAGATCTCCCACGTGCGGCCGGCCGGCGCCTCGGTGGACAAGGATATCCACTGGCTTGCGGAAAAGCTGGCCAAGGATTCCGGCGGGCGGATCGAGCTGAAGGTATTCCCGGCAAGCCAGCTCGGAGATTACGGCGTTGTTCAGGAGCGGGTAAGCCTTGGCTCGATCGAGATGGCGGTGCAGCCGTTCCTTCCCGCGTCCGACCAGGCGATCCAGCTTGCTAGTCTTCCCTATTTGGTGAACAACTGGGACGGCGTACGGAAGAACTACCTCTCCGGAACCCCGTTCATGAACTGGATGTCCGAGGTTTTGGCGAAACAGGATATCAAGATCGTGGCGGTATGGCCCGTCTACTTCGGCGGCATCGCCACGTCGAAGGAGCCGGTCGAGCCCGGAAATCCGGCGGCGAGCAAGGGCGTAAAGCTTCGTGTGCCGCCGTCGAAATCCTTCGAGCTGATGGCCGAGACCATGAACTATCAGCCGACGCCGCTTCCCTTCGCAGAGTCCTTCACCGCCATCCAGACCGGCATCGTCGACGGCGCGCTCGGCTCCGGAGCCGAAGGGTACTACTCGAACTTCCGGGATGTCATCAAGTACTACATCCCCGCGAACACCCACTTCGAGCAGTGGTTCCTCATCATGAACGCCGAACTGTGGGACGAACTTTCCGACGAGGACAAGAAGATCGTCTCCGAGGCCGGGAAAGCGTTCGAGGAGCGCAGAATCTCCATGATGGAGGCTGAAACGGTTGAGCAGGAGAAAAAGCTCGAGGATTACGGCATCAAGATTCTCCGCCTGAGCGACGAAGAGCTGAACGTCATCGCGCAGAAGGTCCGGGAGAAGGTCTGGCCGGTAGTCCGGGAGATCGTCGGCGAAAAGGTGTTCGACGAGGGGAAATCCAAGATCGTCCACTAGAAGGTTCGACAAGGGGAGGCGTCTTCGGAGGGGCCTCCCCCTTTTTTACAAGATTTTTTATTTGACGAAGGAGGAATTTGTTTTGAAAGAAAGTAAAATAAAACTGGCGGTGCTGGGCAGCGGCAACGGAGGCAGAGCCTTCGCCGCTCAGTTCGCGGCGAAAGAGAACTTCTCCGTAGCCATGTACGAACCGCTGGCGGAGACGGAGGACTTTCGACGGCTTCGCCAAACGGGCGAGATGTTTCTGAAAGGCGATGTGGAATGCGGCGGCAGGATCGCCGTCACGATGGACATGGGCGAAGCCGTCGGGGATGCCGACGCCGTCTTCGTGGTCGTCCCTTCCTTCGCTCACGAGCCGATCTTCGCCAAGCTGATTCCGTATCTGCGGGACGGGCAGCACGTCTTCGTCGTCCCCGGAAACTACGCCTCCTTTCTGCTGCGGAAGATGATGAAGGAGGCGGGGTGCGCGGCGAAAATCTCGATCTCGGAGACGGCAAGCCTCCCCTACGCCTGTCGCATCGTCGCTTTCGACACGGTGAACATCTACAAGAAGAAGTTCCGCATGAAGCTGGGGACGTGGCCTCTTGAGAACAACGGAAGCGCGTTGGAGATCATCAACAGCGTCTTCTCGGGAGTCGTCGACTTTTTCCCGGCTGCGGGAGGCGTCCTCGAAATCGACCTGGACAACATCAACTACACGCTGCACCCGATGCCGATTCTCTTCAACTACGGCGACATAGAGAGGAATCCGGGGACGTTCCGGCACTATATGGACGGCATTACGCCGCTCGTTTCCGAAAAAATGATGCGGATGGACGAGGAGCGCCTTGCGGCGGGCGCCGCTCTGGGGCTCGATCTGATGTCGACGATGGAGCAGCTTAAGATGTACTACGGGGCGAATTCCGCCGCGACGATCTACGAATACGTCAACAGCCCCGAAAGCCCCTACGAGGATATCGTCGGTCACAGCGTGAAAAGCCGTTATCTGACCGAGGACGTTCCGTTCTGCATGGTTCCGGGGATGCTGATGGGAAGAATAGCCGGACTTTCGATGCCCATAGTGTCGCTCGTCATCGAAACGGCCTCCTTCCTTCACGACACGGAGTATCTCGCCAAGGGACATACGATGCGCCACCTCGGCCTGGAGGGAATGACGCCGCGGCGGATAACGGAGTACTCGAAAGCCGCCGGGTAAGCGATACCGGTCGTCCGCGTATCCCCGGCTTTGGTTCGATACGCCGGAGAGTTCTATTTCTTCAAGATAGTGAATGTCAGCGCGCGGCAAGGTTTGTCGCCGTGCGCCTTTCCTCCGTGGGTCCTGCTGCCGTCGATAAAAATGGAGTCGCCGGGTTCCAGGAAGAAGATTTCGTTCTCATAGTAGTAGTCGAGGTTGCCTTCAAGAACGTAGATGAACTCGTCCATCTCGTGCTTGAAGTTGGGGCGCGTCTTGTTCCGCGGGTCAGGGTCGTATGTGACCATGTACGGCACGATGTTATTATTGGGCCAGCGCTCTCCTAAAAGCTCGAAACGATGCCCGTACGGCGCTTTTTGACTGGCCAGCGGACGGGGATCATCCTTGCGGATGATAAGGTAGCTCATAGGTTCGCTGGTCCGGATGAAATCCTCGAAGGTAAGGTTCAAACACTTGGCTATTCTCGAAAATGTCGAAATAGGAGAACTGACCTGCCCCAGTTCGATTTTGGACAGGGTGGCTTTCGAAAGTCCCGAGGCCTCAGCAAGCTGCTGCTGCGTGAGTCCGGCGGCCTTTCGCATCTCCCGTATTCGTTGCCCTATGCGTATTTCTATGCTCTCATCTTCCGACACACGGTTCACATCCTCGGTCTTGTTTCGTTGGGGGAAATATGGCGTACGCACCTTCCACGAGAGAATCATATCACGTAAAAAGCGGAAACGATACACATGCAAAAAGCGGACCCCGTACGGTTACGAGGTCCGCCGTCCGCCCGATGTTCTCTACTCCGACGACTGAGTGAGCGCTTCCTGCTCCTCGACCGAGAAGATGCGATCAAGATCGAGGAAGATGATCAGCCTGCCCTCGACCTTGGCCACTCCTCGGATGAAGTCGGAGCTGACGCCGCCGGCCACGATGGGAGGCGTCGGCTCGATCGACTCGTCCGGGATGCGGAGTATCTCGGAGACTCCGTCCACGAGGATGCCGATGTTCTGTCCCGACATGTTGACGACGATGATCCGGCGTTCCGTATCGCTGGAGCCGCTTCTGTCCGCCACCAAAAATCTTTTGCACAGATCGACGATCGGGACGATCTGCCCCCGGAGATTGACTATCCCCTCGACGAAGTCCATGGACTGGGGGATGGTGGTGATGTTCTGCAGTCTGACGATCTCCCGGACACGGGAGATATCGATGCCGAACTCCTCCTTGCCGAGGGCGAACACGACAAGCTGCTGTTCCGCCATTTCTTTTCCTCCTTCCGAAAGATCCTGCCGAATGAACTCTTTACGACAATTCTAACAGATTTTTCGATGGATATCACCCGCGTTTCGCGGGCAGTTTCTCCGTCTTTGCGGGAAGCGCCCGCTCGCCTACGGAGAAGCGGTTCACAAGTTGGAGGAGCGTATCGGCCGCCTGCGACATACTCTGCGCCTCCAAGGCGATGTGTTCCGCAGCCTTCGTTGTTTCGCCCGAAGATGTCTTGATCGCACCCACGGCGCCCACCATGGAATTCGTCGTATCGCTGACGCTGCGGATGGCGGTGGTCATCTCCTGGCTGGAGGCCGCCTGCTCCTCGCTCACGGCGGCGATGTTCTGCACGGCTTCGGCTACTTTCGCAATAGCGCCTACGGTCTCCTCCAGCTTCTTCTGCGTCTGCGCCGCGCGCTTTACCGCTTCGTCGAGGATGTTGCCCGTGGCCCTGGTCGCATCGATCGATTCGGACGAGTGCCTCTGAAGATCCGCTATGAGCTTGTTTACATTCGACGCCGCCCGTGCGGAGTCCTCGGCGAGTTTGCGCACCTCCTCGGCGACCACGGCGAACCCTCGTCCGGCCTCTCCGGCGCGTGCGGCCTCGATCGCCGCGTTCAGGGCCAGAAGATTCGTCTGGTCGGCTATGGATGTGATGGTTGCCACGAACCCGCTGATATCGTCCACGGACTTCCCAAGTTCGCGGATGCGCTCCACGCTGCGAACCGACTCGGCCGCGGCGCCTTTAACGCTTGTAATGAATCCTTCGACGTCTTCGACGGAGGCGTCCGTGGTCGAAGACGCGAGCGCGGCCGATTCGGCGCCTTCGGTCGCGGAATTGGCCGAACTCGCCGCCGAACCGGCGATTTCCTCGACGGAAGCGTTCGTCTCTTCAAGCGCCGCAGCGCCGCTCTCGGCAAGCTCCATCACCTTGCTGATCGAGGCGCTGACCTCTTCCATCGAGGCCACCGTCTGCTCGGAGAGAGAGGCGAGCGTCTCCGCCCTCTGAGCGGTCTCCTGAGCCTCGCCGCGTACGGAGAGAAACACGCCGCGCAGCGATTCGATCATGCTGTTCAGGTGGGCGGAAATAACCGCCAGTTCATCTCTCCCTCGAATCCGGTAGGAGACGGAGAAGTCGCCCTGGGCCAGGCGATCGGTGACCGCGCTCATCGCCGAGACCGAACGGTTCAGGTTCCGCGTGATGAAGAAAATCACCGTGCCGACCACGAAGAAAGCGGCCGTTGCAATAAAGAGCAGCGTCATGGTGATGGATCTTCTGATCTCCGAAATAACCGCTCTGGGGAAAAAGACCGCTATGGGCAGTCCGGCCTTCGTCGGCGCGTAAAAGAACTCCTGTTCCTCGCCGAGCATCGTCAACGAGGCCTGTCCCTCGCGGCCTCCGATCATGAGAGATGCGGCGGTTCGGAGTCCTTCGGGGAAGAATTCGTCCGAGACGACGTTCCCCTTCATCACCTGTTCCTTGAACGCGGCGGGGCCCGCGGCCAGCACGCCTTCCTTGGTGAGCAGCAGACCGCTCCCCGCGCCGAGGATGTTCAGCCCGCCGACGAAGTCGGAGAGCCAGCCCAAATCTATGTCGATGCCGACGACGCCGAGAAGTTTTCCCCCGTCGCCGTAGGTCGGCATCGTCATGGAGATGATGATCTGTTTCGTGATGCCGTCGAGGTATGGAGAGGTCACGATAGGTCCCTTCGCAGCGACCGCTTCCTTGTACCAGGAGCGTGTCCGGGCGTCGTACCCTTTGTCGGGAACCCAGCCGGTTCCGTCGGCGAACCATCCGTCCGCCTCGAAGCCCATGTAGATGTCCGTGACTCCGTGCGCCTTGTTCTTCTGCGTCAGGGAGGTCATCAGCGGAATCACCTTCTCGGAGGCGTCGCTTCCGTGGGTTTTCCAGTTGTACTCGACCGCCGCCGCAGCGTTGCGGAGCACCGCCTCCAGACTCATGAACTGAATGTTGATGTTGTCCGCCGCGCGGCGGACGCTCTCCGCGCCCGTGCTCTGCATCTGCCCCAACACCACCGACGTGGTGCGGACGAACGTGACGCCCATCATACCGCCTATGACCAAGAACATGCAGATCGCTATCCCCCAAAGCTTCCCCTTGATAGACATGTATCTTCCCCCTTTCTCCTAATAAAGAACCTTTCACTTCAGCACTTTATCATGCGCCATGTCTTTTGCAAAGATTCATTCATACCATTTTGTTTCATACACTAAATACGGGTGAAGAGGCATGTTCCTCTTCACCCGTATGCGGTGTCTTATTTCGCTTGCGAAGTTCAGCCTTTCAGCGCAAGCTCGCCTCACTTTTTCAGCGCGAGTCCGATCCCTTCCGAGGCGACCTTGAAGCGTCCGACCGAGCGCTGCATCTCCTCCGACAGACGCACGAGATCCTGCGCCGTCGCGGCGATGCTCTCCGTCATCCGTCCCTGCTCGTCCATCGAACGGTCGATGCTCTCCACCTGCTCGGCGATCTCCGCTCCCGAACGCGCAACGTGGTCCATCCCCGCCGTCATCTCCTCCGCGCTCGCCGACTGCTCCTGCATCGTCGCCGCGATCGACTGCACGTTCTCCGAA